>Ga0180438_10007680_pt1 | contig 13966 bp, 14 predicted proteins | sample SS_ome_12_FD_132455 | JGI IMG/M metagenome (GOLD analysis project Ga0180438, IMG submission 132455) | Hypersaline lake sediment archaeal communities from the Salton Sea, California, USA - SS_3_D_2 metaG | ecosystem: Environmental > Aquatic > Non-marine Saline and Alkaline > Hypersaline >... | reverse complement strand
CAGGTAAGGAGGGTTTTGAATTACCCGAGAGCCTAAATATACTACCTTCAGATCCTCATATTCATAAGACTTATGGGAATTCTTTTAATAAGACTCCGCTCAAAGAAAAACTACAAGAGCTTGGTGTGGATACCGCCATCATCACTGGTTTTTGTGCTGAATATTGTGTGCTATCTACGTATCGAGGCGCACAGGACCTTGATTTAACTCCTATCATCCTCAGAGGATCTCTTGCTAGCAGCATTCCAGAAAACATCAAATTTGTGGAAAGTATCAGTGACATCGTTTCTTATGGAAGCCTGAAAAAGATCTTGTCTGATTAAGAGGTGCTGTTCTGAAAGACACATACTTTGCGGGCATAGATTCGGGAACGTCCACAACCAAGGCGGTCATCATTGACGCTCAGAAAATGGTAAAGGGTAGCTTTGTCAAAAAGTCAGCGGCAGACCTGAAAGGGTCTGCGATGGTCTCGTTTGAAGAGGCCCTGCAACGGGCCAGCATCTCACGGGACGAGGTAGAATTCGTCACTGCCACCGGATACGGGAGAAACAACGTTTCTTTTGCCCACGATACCAAGACCGAGATAGCCTGTCATTCCAGAGGATGCTATCACTATTTCCCAGAGGCCATCACGGTTGTGGACATTGGCGGCCAGGACAGCAAAATCATCAAACTGGACGCCCAAGGGTATAGGACCAGCTTTAAGATGAATCGCAAGTGCGCAGCCGGGACGGGCAGCTTTTTGGAAGAAATCGCCTACAAGCTGGACATCCCCCTCGGTGACTTGGATGGGCTGGCCAGGGACTCCCAGAAAGAGATAACCTTGGGAAGTTACTGCACGGTCTTTACAGCCACAGAGGTACTCGACAGGATCAGGGCGGGTGAAAAAGTCGAAGACATTGTCAAGGGCCTGTTCAGGTCTGTGGTGAAACGCATCACAGAGATGGACGTGTTGACCGGTCGGGTGGTCATGAGCGGAGGGGTTGTGGCTTTCCATCCTGTTGTGGCCGATCTCTTGAGTGCCCAATTGCAGAGGGAGGTCACCATCGCACCGCATCCTCAGGAAATGGGCGCTTTTGGTGCGGCCTTGTTTGCCATGGAATCGGCGAGGGGGACAGGTTGAACGAAGCGACCAGGGACTCCTATCAACAATCCTGGCAGGGACGCGAGCGGACTCAGAAATACGAGCAAAGGGAAGTATTTTCAGTGGGCCGTTTTCGACGCTTCCAAAGTTTATTGACAATTACGGTCAAATAAGGTATAATAGCATAAGTAGGATGGGTGAGAAACTGGAGTCGGCGTCCTGTCTCGCCCACAATGCTGTAAAAGGTCGGTGACCTACGTTTCGTGACCTTTTGAATGCGAGCACAGTGGACCAAGTTGGTTGCTCGCACATTTCACATCTCGTCAGGAGGAGGCAACGGAAAGCTCACTATCAATTCGTTGTCCTGTACCGGGCACCAAATTTTGCCAAGATGGCGGACGTTAGGAAAGCTCGGTTCCACCCTCATGGCGTGTGATGAGGCAAGTAACCGAGTTTTCTTTTGCCTTTGGAGAAAAAGTTCGGAAAACCTAACAGGGAGAAGAGTACAAAAGGAGTGATAAGAGTCGCATGACTGTTGAACTCAAACCAGGGGAATCGCAGGAGAGTTTACTCAAACGTTTTCGCAAGCGGGTATCCGAGAGTGGTATCCTCAGCACAGTGCGTAAACGACGCTGGTACGTTTCCAAAAGCGAAGAGCGACGACGGGCAAAGGCCAAGGCGATCAGAAGGGCCAGGCGCAGAGAACGCCAAAAGAGGCAACGACAATAACTTGTTCTGACATAAGTCCTGGCTCATATTCCTCGCTGGGGATGTGACTTTCAGAGGTGGGGGTAACCCATCGAATTTCAGCGTCTATAAGTTGTTGCCTGGATTTGGGGAGGAGGAGCTTTATGCCAAAGAAGGAGGAAAAGCTGGAGGTAGAAGGTACGGTCATTGAGACCTTGCCCAATACCATGTTCCGCGTGGAACTGGACAGCGGCCATCAGGTTTTGGCCTATTTGTCTGGTAGGATGAGAAAGTATTATATTCGTGTTCTGTTGGGTGATCGAGTTCGCCTGGAAATGTCGCCTTATGACTTGACCCGGGGACGTATCACCTATCGTTATAAAAAACAGCGGCAGGCTGCGACGGATTGAAGGTTCGGGCAGCTATGGGTGATATAGCTATATTGAGGAGTTGATAGATTTCTGCGTTGGCTGATTGAAGTGGAACCTCCCCCAGTCATGGGATACCAAAAAGACAAGCCCTGAGGAAATTTCCTTGGGGCTTTCTGATAAGAAAACCGGATTTTGGGCGGCTGCGAGACGGGCAGCGTGTCGCCAGAAGGGAAGGACAGAAATGCGAGCAGTGGTACAGCGGGTGAAGCAGGCTTCGGTGAGCGTAGGTGCTAAAGTGGTGGGAGCTATCGGACCGGGATTGGTCGTCCTGATAGGGGTCAAAAGTGACGACGGCGAGGCCGAAGCCAGGTGGCTGGCTCACAAAACAGCCAATCTGCGCGTATTTGCCGACGAACAGGGGAAAATGAACCTTTCGGCTCTGGATATAGGGGGGGCAGCCCTGGTCGTTTCACAGTTCACTCTCTACGGCAATGTTCGCAAGGGCTTCCGACCCAGCTTTACCGACGCTGCTCCGCCAGAGGTAGCCGAACCCCTGGTGGACTTTTTTGTCCAGTGTCTGCATGAAGAGGGGTTACGTGTAGAGACTGGCGTGTTCCAGGCTATGATGCTGGTCGAGATCCACAACGACGGGCCGGTGACCATCGTGTTGGAGAAATAACCCCCACCGCTACCTTTGCGCCAGAGGATATGCCATCATGCCCCTTTCAGCCTTGCTGTTGCTCGCCCTGAGCGCCCTGCTACATGCTGCGTACTATGGCTTTTACAAGCGGAGCGCCGACAAGCAGGTTTTCGCCTGGTGGTTCCTGCTAGTTGCCGTGGTCATCTATTCCCCCGCCCTCATCTTCAAGCGGCCAGTCATCCCGGCGCAAGGTTGGCTGTGTCTGCTGCTTAGCGGTTTGGCGGATACGGCTTACTTTGTGATCGTGGGCAAGGCTCTTGAGAAAGGGGACCTCTCGGTAGTCTATCCCCTGGCCAGGGGAACACCTCCTTTGCTGATCACCCTGGGCGGCGTGTTGTTCCTGGGAGAACGGTTGACCCTCTGGGGGCTGGCGGGTATTCTGCTGATAACAGCCGGCCTCTATCTGGTCAACGTGCGTTCCAGTTCTGATTTGCTGAGACCCCTGCGCTCCCTGAAAAAAGAGGGGGCATCTCAGTTGGCTCTGCTGGCCAGTGTGAGTGTCTCCACTTATTCAGTGATTGATAAGGTGGGCCTCAGATATGTGGACCCCTTCGCTTACGGCTATCTCATGCTGCTTGTCACCTTGCTTGCCTTCACGCCCTACATCTTGCTGACGAAGCACAGGACCCGTTTGGTGGCCGAATGGTGGGTCAGCAGGCTGGGCATTGGGGTGGCGGGAGTCTTTGTCCTTCTGACCTATTTTCTGGCCCTTGCTGCCATGCGCCTGAGCTACGTGAGCTATGTGGGTTCGGTGCGCAGCGTGAACGTGATCTTTGCAGCGCTGCTGGGTGCTCTCCTGCTGAAAGAGCCCTATGGAGCCACCAGGGTCCTGGCCTCGTCTCTGGTTTTCGTCGGCGTGCTACTGATCGGGGTAGCGGGCTAGGGGTGACACAAAACCCACACACGCAGCCGGGTCTTGCCAAAAAAGCAAAAGAGTGTTATTATATATACATAAGTGTCCCTTTCTACTCAGTCGAGTCCGTGAGGACAGGCCGATTCAAAGAAGCCACCTGATGACGACGAGAGGTGGACCCCAAAGGAGGTTGTCATGACAAGCAAAACCCTGAGATGTCTTTCCCTCCTGCTGGTGGTGGTCTTGGTTGCCGCCTGTGACGTGCCTTTTGTGGGCGGAGGGCAACCGGCACCCACCGCCACACAGGTGGCAGCGGTCACGCCCCCAGAAGCCCCACCATCGGGCACACCTTCACCGCCCAAACCTACCAGTACCCCTGTGGTCGCAGCAACGGCAGCGGAAGCCAAGCCCACTGCTACGCCCACCAACACGCCCACACCGATAGCTACCCTCGGATTGCCTAGCGCTGCCGCTCCAGCGGTAGTGAGCAAGGCAGAACTCTTGACCAATGGGAGCTTTGAGAATGGCTTTGAGGATGATGGGGTAGGTGTGGGGTGGCACGCCTTTCACAACGGTGAAGCCAGGTTTGGATGGGCCGATGAAACGGGGTCCCCTCTGGTCTGGGATGGAGGTCACGCTCAACACATGGAGATCTGGGACGCAGGGGTCTTTGACCGTTACGTCGGCATCTACCAGACTGTCTCTACAGTCCCAAGAGCTAATTACGAATTCACCGTGCATGGCTTGATCAGATCCAACGAGGGCAGCGCCCAAGCCTCCAGCTATGGCTACCGTCTGCAATGGGGTGTGGACTATAAAGGCGGAAGCGATTGGCAGGCCGTGGAAGAGTGGACGGACGTGGCCTGGGACGAGCAGCCTCTGGACGCTGGATCCTACACCGTGGGGAGCTATACCGCCACCCTCAAGACCACATCTGCCTCCAGCACCCTTTTCATCCGGGGTTGGAAAAAATGGCCCACCCGTGGTAGTCACGTCAAATTCACTGTGGATGCCGTCAGTTTGAGGGGAGCCTCGACAGGCGCAATGGCGGGAAAGATGCCCGACACTGGCCTGGGAACAGGGGTGATCTTTTTAGCCGGGCTCCTGGGCCTTCTCTTGATTCTGGCCAGGGAGTCGAGGGAGGTCATCGCTTGGCGACGGGAGCGGAAATAAGGAGTCAACGAACGCTTGGTTCACTGTTGCGCATTGATCTGTTGACCAAAGCATAAAAGGAGGTTAAGGGTGAAAGTTTCCTGCTTGCAAGAGAATCTGGCCAAGGGCCTGAGCATCGTGGGGCGAGCTGTAGCCACACGCAGCACTCTGCCTGTGCTTTCCAATGTCATGCTGGCTACTGATGGATCCCGATTAAAGCTTTCGGCCACCAATCTAGAGATAGGCATCGTTTGTTGGGTCGGTGCCAAAATAGAGGAGGACGGTAGCACTACGGTGCCCGCCAGGCTCCTCACCGATTTCGTCAACTCTTTGCCTCCAGAGCGCATTGACATGGAGTTGGCTGTGCGGACCCAGACACTCAATCTCAAGTGCGCCCGTTTCGAGGCCAATATCAAAGGCATTGATGCGCAAGAGTTTCCATTGATTCCCACAGCGGGCGAGGACAGCAAAATCAGCCTCGACCCCTTGATGTTGCGCCAAATGGTTGACCAGGTAGCCTTTGCGGCTGCTACAGACGAAAGCCGCCCCATTCTAACCGGCGTGTTGGCCAGGTTCCAGGGGGCGCAACTGACTCTGGCCGCGGCCGATGGTTTCCGCCTCTCGGTACGTACGGCCCATCTTTCCGAGCCTGTTTCTGAACCTGTAACGGTGATCGTCCCCGCCCGGGCTCTGGCCGAACTCTCCCGTATCAGTGGTGAGCAGGAGCAGCCTATCGAGATAACCATCACCCCGGCCCGCAATCAAGCCCTCTTCCACATGGCGAACGTTGACCTGGTTTCCCAACTCATTGAGGGCAACTTTCCAGACTATAACCAGATCATCCCCAAAAGCTACGCCACGCGCACCGTGGTCAGCACCAGTGACTTTCTCAAAGCGGTCAAGACGGCCAACATCTTTGCCCGCGATGCGGCCAACATCGTCCGTGTGGAAATTGTCCCTGGTGGGGAATTGGCTCCCGGCCGTGTAACCCTGACGGCTACCTCGGCCGAAGTAGGTGACAACGTGGGTGAAATTGACGCCGTGATCGAAGGGGAGAAAATGGATGTTGCCTTCAATGCCAAGTATCTCATTGATGTCCTCTCTGTGGTGGACGCTGCCCAGGTAGCGTTAGAAACCACCAGCGCCTCAAGCCCAGGCGTCATCAAGCCAGTTGGATCGGAAGACTTTACGCACGTCATCATGCCGATGCACAGCTCGCGCTGAGCAAGATCATGACTGAGCTTCTGGCTTCACTGATACCTTGGGGCACAGATGCCATCCTCTGGGTTCAATCCTTTCGCCACCCTTTCTTGGACGCCCTCTTCCAGGCGGCCACTCTCCTCGGCGAGGAAGAATTCTATTTGATCTTCCTGCCTTTTATCTATTGGTGTCTGAACAAACGGGTGGGTGTCGGCCTGACCTACATCTCGGTCTTTTCCAGCTACCTCAACTCTGTAGTCAAACTGACCTTTCGCCTCCCCCGCCCTTCTGACCCCCGCCTTGTCCTCCTCAGAACAGAGACCAGCCCTTCCTTTCCCAGCAACCACGCCCAGGGTGCAGTCGTTAACTGGGGATATCTGGTCACCCGGTTCCGCCACAAGGTATTCAGCATAGTGGCGGTTGTGTTGATCTTCCTCATTGCCTTCTCACGAATATACGTAGGTGTGCACTTTCCCCAGGACGTCGTGGGTGGGTTGCTGATGGGCTTGTTGCTGCTCATCGCCTATAACTGGGTCGTAAGGGCTGTCGAGAAGCGCCCCTCCACCTTGTCCCTGCCGGTCAGGTTGGCCCTATCCGTAGTCGTACCCCTGGCATTGCTGTTCGCGCATCCTTTCGACGTGGATGGGACATACCCGGCCGAGCTCGCGGCCACAACCATGGGCACGATTATGGGTATGAGCATAGGTTTCATTCTGGAGGGGGAACACATCCGCTTCAAGGTGGATGGCCTGTGGTGGAAGCGTGGACTCAGGTTCATCCTGGGCATGGTTCTGGTCGTTATTTTCTATCTGGGGCTAAAGGTCGTGTTCTCGGGGGAAGTATCCCATTCCGTCGCCATCGCTCTGCGGATGGTTCGCTACAGCCTGGTCGGTTTCTCCGTGGCTTTCCTGGCCCCTTGGCTCTTTGTCGTTACCTCATTGGCCAATCGAGAATAGAGAGTAGCGATGTCTGCGGGTAGAGAGCACACTAGCAGAAAACCAGCGTCAGCCCAAGTCCCCCTCGAGGAGGTGGATGTGGGTCTTTTGGCCTTTGTTGAGCGATATGCCACTGGGGCGGTGAAATGGGACATTATCGTCTTTTTCGGCGAGAACCCCTACACCAGCGACACTGCCAGGAGCATCGCTCAGCACATTGGGCGCTCCCTGGACACCGTCCTACCCGAGCTGGTTGACCTGGCCATGGTGGGGCTGTTGGAACAGATCAAAATAGATGGGACGGTGGTTTTCCAACTGGCTCAAGAGCAAGCCTTGCGTCAGACGACGTTCAACTTTGTCCGCCATTCCAGAGGTCGTGTCCGGCAAACCCTTTCTCCTCCCAAGGATCCCTGACCAAAGGCTGTACCGGCGGCGTGGCTGACCCTGCCATGCCGCTTCTTTTTTCCCACCTGTGGTGCCCGTGCCGCCCTAGTGCCACTATGCCACACAGGTGGTGCAACAGTGCGCATCCACACCAACTGTGCTGTCTTCCCTTTTGGCCCAGATTGAGGTATAATAGTGTCCAGTTCGAAAGGCACGGAGGTAACCGTCAGATATGGAAATCACCTGGTACGGACATGCCTGTTTCAGGCTGCGAGATAGGAGTGCTACTGTTGTCACCGATCCCTATGACCAATCCATTGGTTATACTCTTCCCCGAGTCCGTGCCGACATTGTCACCGTCAGCCACCATCATGCCGACCACAACTATGTGTCGGGAGTCAAGGGCGGACCCAAGGTCGTTGACGGCCCGGGGGAATATGAGATCCAGGGTGTCTTTGTCACGGGCATCGCTACCTTTCATGATAGAAAGAAGGGTGCTCAGCGGGGCCGCAACACGGTCTTTCTCTTTGAATTCGATGGCCTGACCATCTGTCACCTGGGTGATCTGGGCCATGTGCCGACTCAGGCCCAGGTTGAAGCCTTGAGCGATGTAGATGTTTTGCTCATTCCTGTGGGCGGGGTCAGCACCATAGGTGCCCCTCAGGCTGCCGAGATCATCAGCCTGTTGGAACCCAAAGTCGTCATCCCCATGCATTACAAGACCAAGGCGCTTACCGCCAAGCTGGCCTCGGTGGACAGGTTTTTACAGGAAATGGGATTGAAAAAGCTGGCGGCCCAGGAGAGCTTGAAAGTGACTGGAAGTACCTTGCCAGAGGAGACTCAGATTGTGTTGTTGGATTACAAGCAATAAGTTCTCCTCATCATTAGAGCACGGAAGTGGGCAATGGATATGAAACGAGCGTATATTCACCTGACCGTCGTGGGCATGATCAGCGTCGCTGTGCTTCTCGGGCTGGGTGCCTGTGGAACAGCCTCTGGGGATGCCATGTCTCATCTCGAATTGGGACGCAGCTACATGGAGACGGGGCGGTGGGACGAGGCCATTACTGAACTGGAGACGGCCGCACGCCTCGATCCTGCCCTGGCTGAGGCTCACTTTCGGTTGGGCAATGCCTATGCTCAACAGGGTGAACTGGACAAAGCTGTTGAGGAGTTCAAAGCCGTTATCCGTTTGAACGAAGGGGATGCCGGTGCTCACTCTAACCTGGGGGTGGTCTACTATCGCCAGGGGCGATTGAGCGAGGCCATAACAGAATACCAGACGGCTCTGGCTCTTGACCCCGATGACGCAGAAGTACGCTATCTCTTGGGGGGAGCCTATGTCCAAATGGGAAGGCTGGCTGAAGCCCTGGCCGAGTTCGAGACAGCGCTCCAGCTCGAGCCCGATCTGCCCGAAGCCTACTATGGCCTGGGGGTTATCTACAAACTGCAAGGTGAGAGGGAAAAAGCCATCGAGGCCTTTGAACGCTTCCTCGAACTGGGCCCTGGTCAGGACCCACGAGCCCAAATCGAGGCGGAGCGCCAGCTTGAAGAGCTTGGACGTTGAGGCCAACGCCAATCGGCCCTTTAACCCTTGCGAAGGTTACAAGAGGCATCTGCAATAGGGCGCTTTCTGGTTATCGAAGGCGTGTTTGTCCAGAGATCTGTCACCTAACCTTCGCAAGGGTTTCCCATCCCCTCATTTTGGGTTGCTATGTGTAATATTTCTGGCGGAGGTAGGGATGTATGACAAAACCGTTTTAGAAAATGGTCTGCGTATCTTGACGTCGCCCATGCCCCATACCCGCTCAGTGAGCATTGGCTTTTTCCTGGGCATCGGGTCTCGTTATGAAACCGACGAACAAGGGGGAGCTTCTCACTTCATCGAACACATGCTGTTCAAAGGCACGGAGAAGCGGCCCACAGCTAAGGATATCGCCATTGCCATCGAGGGGATTGGGGGTGTATTCAACGCCAGCACCAGTCGAGAGATGACTGTGTACTGGGCCAAGGTGGCCCAACCCCATCTGGATGTAGCTGTAGATGTCCTGACAGACATGCTCCTTCGCGCCCGGTTCGACCCGGAGGAGATCGAAAAAGAACGCCGGGTGATTATCGAGGAAATCAACATGATCTTTGACGCACCCGATAATTGGGTTCACGTCCTGATCAATCAGTTGGTCTGGCCGGATCACCCCCTGGGACGTGACATTATCGGCACGAAGGAAAGTGTGGGTGCCCTGGATAGAGAAGCTTTGTTGGCCCACCTGGAGCGCCATTACGAGCCAGCCAACTGCGTGATCAGCCTGGCCGGCCATATCGAACACGAGGAGGTAGTAGAAAAGCTATCTGGTTATCTGGGCAACTGGCCACGGCGTGAAATGGGCCACTACCAGCCAGCCAGGGACGATCAGGCTCAGGCCCGCCTGCACGTACACTACAGGGAAACGGAGCAGGCCCATCTCTGCTTCAATGTGCCTGCTTTGCCGAGGGGCCACCCTGACCGTTTCAACCTGCGCGTTCTGAATACTGTCTTGGGGGAAGGAATGAGCTCGCGGCTTTTCCTGGAAATACGGGAAAAGCACGCCCTGGCCTACAGTGTCCATTCTTACATTACTGCTTTTCAAGACGCGGGAGCAGCGGGGATTTACGCTGCCGTGGACCCTACTCGTATCCAGCCGGCCATTCAGGCGATGCTGGGCGAATGGGACAAGCTGCGACAAGAAAAGGTCGCGGCCGATGAACTGACCAAAGCCAAAGAATTCCTCAAGGGAAGGCTCATGTTACAGATGGAGGACACCCTCAGCGTCGCATCCTGGTTCGGACAACAGGAAACCCTTGGCCCTGACGTCTTGACCCCGGATGAGGCCATCACCAACATCGAGGCCGCCACGGTGGAAGACATCCAGCGGTTGGCCCAGAATCTTTTTCTCCAGGAAAAGCTGAATCTGGCCGTAGTGGGTCCCTTTAAAGACGAAGAAGAGTTCGGAGAACTGCCAAGCTTTAGCGGTTGACTTGCAAAAAACGGCGTAATCTGGTATCCTTAACAAGTCTTTTGGACAATCTACAGGCCCAAAGCAGAAAGGGCCGCGGAGAACCGGCTTTTCCGCCGCTGTGGACCTCTTGAAAGGATGTGTATATGGCTATTATGGTCAAGCTACTCATGAGTTGGGATATCAAACCAGGCCAAGAGGCAGCCTATTTCGAGTTCATTGTCAAAGAATGGGCCCCTGGCGTCATGAAGTTGGGACTGCAGCCGACAGAAGCCTGGTATACAGTCTTTGGAGATGGTCCACAGATTCTCACCGGTGGGATGACCGAAGACCTTGAGACGATGCGCGAGATATTGGAAAGCGAGGAGTGGCATGATCTACAAGAAAAACTTTTTGCTTTTGTGACCAACTTTCAACAAAAAGTGGTGCCGGCCACAGGTCGCTTCCAACTGTAGCGGTAGCTCTGTTCATCGGCCTTAAAATTACCGGGCCGGTCCCGTCCATGACGGGACCGGCCCGATTCTTTTGTTTCCCAAAGAGAATCCCATGGCCTTGTGACGACCATGGGACTGACCCAGCAGGTGTTACATCTTTCAGATAGCGCCGGCCGAGCGTCGCCCTGAGCCTGTCGAAGGGTAGGAGCAAAGCGACGTATCGAGGCCAAGCGGCTTATCAAAAGCGCTTTTGTGGGCAGAAAACGCTTGATTTCGACAGGCTCAATCCAGGGGTTTCGATACACTTGGTTTCGACAGGCTCAACCCAAGCCGTTGGCGCTAAAGTTACTCAACCGGCGCTTGCCCTGGAACTGCTGAAGGATTTCCGCCGTGATGTACTAGTCGGCAGACGAGGATGCTGTCCCCTCTGCCACTGTTTCCCCTTTGGGCTTGTCAGCCTTTTCGCTTTCTTGCCCCTTCTCTCCCTTGGGCGGGGGCAGTGTAGATTTGTGGCGACTGTCTGTAATGTAGAAACCGGAGCCTTTAAATATAACGCCTACCGGTTGGATCACACGATGTACGTGGCCATCACATTCGGGACAATCTTTCAGGGGTTCTTCGCTCATGTGCTGATAGCGCTCAAATCTGAGCCCACAGGTGTCGCATTGATACTCGTAAACAGGCACAGTCTGACCTCCTCGAACGGACTCTTGCGTCCCGTATTATATCATGATTATTCGGAATTGTGCAACTTTTTGCGCTCAGACCTGCTCAGATTTAGAGTTCCAGGATCTAAATATCCCAACTGCTCCCGCCGGATTGCCAAATCCGGAGGGCATGGCCTGGATTTGGCAATCCAGGCCGAGCGAAACGGGACAACTATTTTTCTGGAAATCCCCTATGAAGCTGGTAAGGTACTAAAAGGCTATTGAAAGCTCAGGCATAATGTGATACAATTTTAATAAGGAAAAGTGCTGAGGTATTCCCTTTCTATATACTTATGGGGGGAAGGACCATGACAAGGCTGACAATCGGATTGGGAATGGCAGTTATGATCTTTATCCTGCTTGGCACTGTAGCGTGTGGGGGCAGCGCTGGCTCCCTGGCTAAAGGCGGGCTCAACCTGCTCGTCGTGTCCGGGCAAGGCAAGATACAAAGTGGTGGGGAGAACGCCTCGGTTGTAGAAGGCCAGGAAGCGGTCGTTACGGCTGGCGACCAAATCGCGGCTGATGAGGCTGGTGTGAAACTGCTTTTGGCGAACGGGAGCTTATTGTACCTGAATCCGGGTACAGACCTCCAGGTAGTCACGTTCTCGGCCGAAGGCACAGTCAAGCTAAGCCAACTGAAAGGCCGGGTGGAGGTTGAAGCTGCGAGCCCATTACTCGTGATGGAAATATCCACCACTTTCACTGATGACTTTGTGCTGAAGACAATGCGGTTCACGGCCACCCCCACTGTAAGAGGCACGGCCTTTCAACTTTGGATTGACGACGTTGATGCGCACTTGACCGTACAAGACGGCGAGGTCCAAGTTACCAATGACGATCGCACAGAAACCATACTCGCTGGCAGCGAAGCGAAAGCCAGTCCCGGTGGTGAATTGACCGTCTCCCAGAGCGGACCGCCCGTTGAGCCCACAATAACCGCCGTGGTTTCAGCGACTACACCCAGTGCGACTCGTCCCTCCCCTACAGCCACTGCCACGGCAACTCTCCCCCCCAAGTACCCTGCTCCGGGCCTGGTTGGCCCAGCGGATGGTAGCGAGTTCAAAGGAGAGGAGACGATCCTATTGATCTGGGGCACCCCTACGCCCCTCTCAGAAGATGAATGGTACGAAGTACAGTTGTGGGGAGAGGGAGAGGTCCCCTATACGGTCGTTCAGCGGACCACGGAAGGAACCTGGAAGGTCGAACCCAAGTATTATCCTGGACGCTATCAGTGGCGCATCCTTATTGTCCGTGGCCAGGAAGGTCACAAAGAGATGGATTTGAGTTGGCCCAGCCAGACGTGGAGCTTTGGCTGGCTCAGACCCCCGGTGCAGACACCAACTGCCCCAGCCAGCCCATCCCTCGAAGTGCCTGGTGACCTCACCGTCTATCTGCGGGGCACAAAGAACGCCCAAGGTTTCGCCCCATTCAGGGGCGAACATGTGAATGCGGGGACAATCTACGCCGAGGGGGGATACGTTTATGGCAACGTGGCAGTGCAGATCGGGGATAAGGTGTATCACTCTGACGAGGAGTTAGCGCCTGGTGGGCCGAAACCATTGCCCGACCCCTGGCGAGTGGAATTCGAGTTTGCAGAGACGTTGGCAGCACGCACTGGAAATAAGGCTGGCTTTGATCCTAAGAAAGCCCAGTTCTGGGTGGGTACTCTTGACGACGACAGCGCGGTAGGGGAAGAGAATCCTTACAGCCTGACGGTGAAGCTGTACGAGGGAAACAGATTGTGGAAGAGCATCCAAGTCTTTTTCACAGTGGCAGATGCACCTGAGAGCCCTGGAAGTGGAGATATTAGAACTCCGCCCAGGCGGCCTCCGTCTTGACGTGACGATGTGTTTTGATTTATGATGAGCAGGGGAACTGCGGCAACAGTTCATGGCCGAGGGGATGACGGTCCGCTCCACCAACGACGGCGAATCCTGCGTCCACGCCGTGGAGCGCTACGTGGACCAGGGGTACGACATGGTAGAGGCGATCCGCCGCGCCTACCGGAACCTGGAGGGGGACTATGCCTTTGTGATCGGACGGGTGGGCGAGGACCGGCTTTACGCCATCAAGAAAGGCTCGGGCCTGGTGGCCGGCCTGGCCGACGGTGCCACCTGCATCTCCTCCGACCTGCCCTCCATCCTGCCCCTCACCCGCCGCATCTTGCGCGTGCAGGACGGCGAGATTGTCGTCCTGGGAGCTGACGGGGTGGAACTGCGGCGGGTGGAGGACGGCAGCCCGGTCGAACGGGCAGTGGAAGAGGTGACCGAGAGCATGGAGGTGGCCGAGAAAGGCGGCTACCCGCACTTTATGCTGAAGGAGATTCACGAGCAGCCCGGAGTAGCGGGAGAACTGATCCACCTCCTGGAAGCCTCGCCCCACGTGTCGCCCATGGTCGAGCGGATGGCCACAGCCGACCACCTCTACCTGGTCGGTTGCGGCACCAGTTACCACGCCTGCCTCTTG
>Ga0180438_10007679_pt1 | contig 13970 bp, 16 predicted proteins | sample SS_ome_12_FD_132455 | JGI IMG/M metagenome (GOLD analysis project Ga0180438, IMG submission 132455) | Hypersaline lake sediment archaeal communities from the Salton Sea, California, USA - SS_3_D_2 metaG | ecosystem: Environmental > Aquatic > Non-marine Saline and Alkaline > Hypersaline >... | reverse complement strand
TATGGCGATTGGACTTGAAGTGGTTTTAACAGACATATCTACATTTCTGCTGACAGCGGCCCCTATATTGGGAGTAATAATATTCGTGCTTGGAGGAATCGTTTACGGTCTTTCATTTACCCAGCCTGCAGAAACAAGAGGAAAATGGCAGAGCACAGGGATAAGCATGATGGTCGGCGGGCTTATAATCGCAGCAATAGCCGGAATAGCAAATGAACTTGTCACCAGAGCAGGAGGATTCCTTACTTCGAGCTAGTTCTTTTTTTCTTTAATTCTTCATATGTTTTCTTTATATTTTTCCAGTGGCCGCCTTCCCAGTATATTTTCCCACAATCTTCGCAAACCCAGAAATCTTTTTGGAAATTTTCAACCTTTTCAGGTATTTTATCTCTGACATCTTCAATCTTTGCCTTCTTTAGCCTGCCATTACATACTGTGCATCTGGTCTTTTCAGGATACATGAATATTTCTTTGCCCAATGCCTGTTCTATGTCATAAAGCTGTTCTGAGACATCAAAAGTTGACAGGAGGACTGTTTCTACCCCTGCCTTACGCGCTTTCTGTGAAAGCTCTTTGTCCATGGTGATTAGTACCCTGCCGGATTCTGATGCTAATTTGATAAGGATTTTGTCTTCTTCTGTAAGATATTCGCTGTCCACTCCAAAAATTCTGGCCCATTTTGCAGTATTTCTTAGCATCGCATCAAAAAGAAGTTTCATAATCAGCTGAGAGAGATTTTAACGAAAACGTTTGTCGGGACCTTGACTTTTAGGATTTGCTTCATATATTTCTCATTTCCTTCGACTTCAATGAGTCTTTTGTGGAATCTCTTTTCCCAATGTTCATAGGTATCCGTGCCGTCTCCACATGGGGTCCTTCTCGTCGATATCTCAAACCTTCTTCGAGGTAGTCTAACCGGACCAAGGAAATTCATGCCCAAGGCTGCAGCCAGCTCTTTTATCTGAGCTGAAACGTTTTCAAGCGCTCCGGGGTCTTCACCGCTGAGCTTAATGCGTATTTTTGCCATTATACCACTCTTAAGTCGTGGAAACTAGTTAAATCGCGTAAAGTATTTAAAGCATTATGTAGGGGGCTATCTATATGAAACTAAGCAAGAAACTAGGCCAGCATTTCCTCAGGGACAGAAATATCCTAAGAAAAGAAGTTAAAACTGCGGGTGTTAAGGACAGAATTGTGCTTGAGATAGGCTCTGGAGACGGCAGACTGACTGAAGAAATCCTTAATGGCGGTGCAAAAAAGGTTTACGCTGTTGAGAAGGACAGCAGATTCGCAGAACAGCTCAGGGAAAAATTTGCGGGGGAAGACCGGATTGAAGTTTTAGAGTCGGATTTCCTTAAGATGGGGGTGCCTGATGACGTGGAGATAATATTGGGGAATATCCCGTATTACATTTCATCCGGGATAATATTCGGGCTTAAGGACCTGAACATCAAAAATGCGGTTCTTATCGTCCAGAAGGAATTTGCAGAAAAGATGGTAGCAAGGGCGGGAGAAAGCAACTACGGAAGGCTTAGTGTAACCTCACAGCTTTTATTCGATGTTGCCCTTATACAGAAAGTTCCAAAACATCTTTTCACACCACCGCCGAAGGTTGATTCGGCAATGATTGTTCTTAAGCCGAAGGGAATAAGATTAACCGAAACTGAGGAAAATCTGATAAGAACGCTTTTCCAGCATAAAAACAAGAAGATAAGGAATAGTCTTCCTAAAGCAGGCACCAAATGGGCTGATAAAAGACCCAGGGAGCTGACTCCGGAGGAGGTTCTTGCGCTGATAAAAACCTATTCGGAAAATTCCACTGCCTCATAGATAAGAAATTGTGTGTTTGGGTCTTTCCATCCATCAGGAGTAAGACCTGCTTTCATGCTCAGATGCTCAAGAAACATTATTTTATCGGGAAGCTCAATCCATACTGCAGGGAGAAAAGTTGCCCGGGCAATTCCCTGCTTGAGAATCAGGCCGTGTTTTCCTGGTTTTATCTTCTTCAATAAATCATCCGGCCCTTTAACAGAGAGATCCTTCGGCTCCGTAAGAACTGAAATGCTGATTTTTATATCGTTCAGCTCTTCCCTGTTCAAGGGATAAAACCGCGGATCACCGAATGCAGATGAGAGCGAATTTTCAATAACATCCTGGAAAAGCGGCTGGTGTGCTTCCAGGGTCCCTATACACCCCCGGAGATTTTCACCAGATTTCAAAGTTACAAAACATGCACCTATCCTTATAAGATTCGCACTTTTGACTTCCGCGGGAGTAAGTTCGAGTGTTCCGCCCGTATCAAAATAATATTCAATTGCCCTTCGTGCAAGCTTCAAAAGGAATTTTTTATCGTTTTCAGTCAGCATTCAATCACCGTAAAATGCATATGCTCCATACCCGACAACTCCTGTTTTCGGTCCTGCCGTATCACCTGAATTCCGGTAATCCAAAAGAACGGACTTCCATTTTTTTGATTTTGCTATATGCATAACTGTAAGTATCCCAACTGCTCCGCAGGCATCTATAAGCGCCCCTTTTTTCAAATCTATCTCCGGAATTGCCTCATTTGCTATTTTGTCTATCCTTATTGCATCTTCATATGGATGATAATGTGAAAGATCTGAACTTATAAGTAGTAAAGTATCGTCATCAAGGGCAGGTTCAATAATATCTGCAAGCACCGCCGGGGTTATGGCACCGGTAAGCAACGGATAGAATGTGAAGTTTTCTCCCAAAGTCATCTGAAGAAAAGGAAGCTGCACTTCAAGAGAATGCTCGGGAATATGAACTTGTGGATAGCAGCTGATAGTATTCGGCTTTGTAAAATTTGAAAGTTGGCCTGTTTTTACCATTCCAAGAGGGGTCTCCCATCCGGTTGAATTATCTTCGGAAACCCCGGGAAACGCTCCGTAATGAGAGGGACCTATACCGATTACTTTTTCGAACTGCCCTTGTTTCAGAAGTTTATATCCGTAGGCTGCCACTGGGCCGGAATAGATATACCCGGCATGCGGAACAACAAGTGCTCTGAGATTTTTTACCTTTTTTGGTTTTGCTTGATCCATAAAACCAGATATCATTTTTTTCAGTTCTTCTGGATCATCAGGATAGAAAGAGCCGGCAACTGCGGGAACACGAACTGCCATGAGTATTTAGGGTGGGACAAATTTAAAAATCAAACAGGAAAAATAAGGTTGGTGATATAGTGGTTAAGACAATAAAGGAGTTTAAGGAGGAATTGAAGCTGATAAGAGAGGACCTTTATAGGAGCGGCGAGTTTGCAGACCCGAAACTGATTGCAAGCTGGCTGGACAGACTGCTGGTTTCGCTGGAAGAGATAAGCCCAAAACTCGACCTAATGATGATAGAAATCGAGCAGTTGAGCAATGCAACCCCATCCCCGCCTGTCAAGAAAACGAAGAAGAAATCGGGTAAAAAACCAAAAAAAGCAGCAAAAAAAGTAAAGAAACCCAAGGCTAAAAAATCCAAGAAAAGGAAAAGATAGCTAAAAATCAATCAGCCTGCTCTGCTGGAGAATCATACTCATCCTTCTGTAGCGGTTAAGCGGAATGTCCAGGGTTCCAAGAAGATGAACATACGCTTCATTCAATGTGCTGAATATTTTCGGTGGTTTTTTAAGTGCGGATGAAACACCCTCCCGCACCTGGAAAACACCCAAAGGAACCATGTAACCCCCGCCAATTTCCCTGAATACTACCACTCTCGCCTGTCTTCTTATTTTTTCAAGATACTCCACTATGGAATACCTGCTTGCGTAGTATCCACCGACCTGTGAATCGGCGTATTTCGTTCTTCCGGTGAATGGTTCGTATTCTTCCGTAGTCACTGTATGTTTTGAACCCATGGCCCATATGCTCTTGGGCGACCACGATTCAAAATTTTCGAACTCCCAGTTCCCGGGCATCATAAGGACGGTGTAATGATTATCGTAATCTTTGTGCTCAAAAACAAGATAATCATTTATCTGTTTGTTGAAATTCCTTATTCTTTCCATCCTCTGTTTTCCTATAATGTCGTCTATTGCAGTTATAGACCATCTTGTAGGAACGATATGTTTGTTTTCCTCCCTGCCAAGTGCACCGGTAGAAAAAATATTGGTAAGGTAATAGTTATCAAAACCATGATGCGTAAGCTCTGATACCGCATCTGATGCAAGAAGATCATCGTCTATTATCTGGTCGACTTTGTTCGGTATCTTGGGATTTTCAGCCTGCTTGAATGTTTGTATGGGCGCTGAAGGGCCCATCGGCTGTATAAGGGAAGAGAACTGTATTTTCATAGATGGCTTTCTTGTAAACTTCATCTCAACATCGGTAGGAGTTATGCTCAGTGCCACTTCCTGCATGTCTTTCTGGATTCGTTTGTTTTTTGTTGCAAATCTTCTTCCGCGCACCATTGCTGTCCTTATGTCAATTATCTCGTTATAGGGTCTCCCGTAAAGCTCTTTTACTCCGGTCGGGTCTCCTTCGATTGTTGCAAGAGGGCCGTATGAAACATAAGGATAATCATAACTGCCTATGAAAACCTCTTTTGAAGGCCCGAATACGTATTCTTTGATTTTGTCGTTGAATCCGGTCTGTGAATTTATCCTTTGTAGGATTGGGCAGAACGAATTCCCGCACAGTTTTTTCGTTCCTTTGCATATTACGCACAAATCGGCCGGTGGTTTCATTTGACCTCCTTCACAATATCAGTAACTGTTCTCCGTTCACGCAACCCCGGCTCTTCAGCAGCATGCCCGACTGGAAGAACTGCGACAGGAACAATATGCGGTTCTGCATTAATCAAACGCGAAACTTCAAGGGGGTCGAAAGCGCCCACCCATACAGAACCAAGCCCTTCCGCAGCTGTGCTCAGCTGGGCATATGCTGCGGCTATGGTCGCATCCTGCAAGGAATAGAAATCATATCCTCTCTCCCCGTATTTGGATGCGCCCTGCTCTTTGTCGGCACAGAAAATAAAAACAACCGAAGCCTGTTCCACGCACTCCTGCTCCATACATGCTGCTGCCAGTTCTTTCTTCAGGTCCGGGTTTTTTGTGTAGTAAACCCTGTATGCCTGAAGGTTTCCAGCTGATGGTGCAAGCATGAAAGAACCGATTATCTTCTCTATCTGGCTGTTGCTAACCTCTTTATCCGAAAATGCACGCACCGAGTGCCTTGCTTTCAAAACAGAGTAGAAGTCCATGGGGGGTATTGGTAAAGGAAATATATAATTCTGATGGGTGTTAGTGGACTCGACGGGATTTGAACCCGCAGCCTCTCCCACGCCAAGGGAGCTATCTACCGTTGATATACGAGCCCGCTAGAGTTGAACCTTTATACGAAAAAATTTATTAAGCTAGTATAAGAAACTAACACAATGACGATGATTGATGATTTCAACTTCCTGGAAAAAAACAATTTTAAACTCCTGCCATATGCGCTTGCCAAAACCGAGGATGAGGCAGTAAAACATGCGAAAAAAATAGGCTATCCTGTTGTTTTGAAAGTCGTTTCCCCTGAGATAAGCCACAAGACGGATGTGGGAGGAGTAATTGTTGGGATAAAGAATAAGATGGCGCTATCTGCAGCATATAGAGAGATAATGGAAAATACCAAAGGTAAAAAAGTTGAGGGTATTCTTGTACAAAAAAAGGCAAGGAAAGGCATAGAGCTTATAATCGGCGGTAAGAAAGACGAGCAATTCGGGCACACTATTGTTCTCGGGTTAGGGGGCATATATGTTGAGGTTTTCAGGGATATAAGCGCAAGAATCTGCCCGATAAGCAAGGAAGACGTAAAAGAGATGGTGTTGGAATTGAAGTCGCATCCGATCCTCTTGGGGCTGCGCGGGAAAAAAGCGATACATATGAAAACCCTTGAGAGGCTGGTGGTTAATGTCTGCAGGTTCATGCAGAAAGAAGACATCTCTGAGATTGATTTGAACCCGGTAGTTTTCAATGAGAAGGGATGCGACATAGTAGATGTAAGATTTAAGAGGTCTGAAAAATGAGGGAACAGGTCAAGAATTTGAGATATATCTTCAAACCTAGATCAGTAGCAATAATAGGTGCATCAGGAACACCCACCAAAGTTGGTGCGGTTGTACTGAAAAATCTTATTGAAGGGAATTTTGATGGTAAGGTTTATCCGATAAACCCGAAATACGAGAGTCTTGCAGGTGTGAAATGTTATCCCTCTGTTCTGGCAGTAAGGAAAGATATAGATTGCGCAATTATAGCAACCCCTGCTGAGGCTGTTCCGCAAATACTGGATGATTGCGGAAAAAAAGGGATTAGGGGCGTGGTAGTTCTGAGTGGTGGTTTCAGTGAGGTTGGCAATGTAGAACTTGAAAATAAACTTAAGGAAGTTGCAGACAGATACAAGATTGCCGTAATAGGACCAAACTGCCTCGGAATACTCAACCCTTACGAGAGAGTTGATTCCATATTCCTTCCGATGTACAAGCTGAAAAGACCAAGACCGGGAGGCATTTCTTTCGTTACCCAGAGTGGCGCCACGGGAACGTGCGTCGTTGATCTGGCTGCACAATTCGGGGTAGGTGTTTCAAAATTCATATCCTACGGCAATGGAACGGTCATAAATGAAATAGACCTGCTTGAATTTTTGGAAAAAGACAGAAAAACGGATGAAATACTTTTATATCTCGAAGGAACAAAGGATGGAAAAAGATTATTGAAAACAATGAAGAGGGTTAACAAGAAAAAACCCATTGTCGTCCTGAAAGCAGGAAAGGGAGAAAAGGCTGCAAAGGCCGCATTTTCACATACCGGAAATCTTGCGGGGAATTACCTTTCCTATGATGCGGCATTCAGGCAGTCCAAGGTGGTAGTTGCAGACAGCCTTGATGAGTTGTTTGAATTCGTAAAAATATTCAATCAGGCGCTCCCGAAAGGAAAGCGTATTGGCGTAGTAACAAATGGAGGCGGGCTTGGTGTTCTTACTACTGATGTGATTGAAGACAAAAAACTTGAGCTTGCTGAGTTCTCCGATGAGACAAAAAAAACATTAAGAAAGATACTCCCCCACTATGCCAATGCAGACAACCCATTGGATGTTATTGCTGATGCCGGTTCGGAGCTATACAAAAAATCATTGGATGTGATAAAGGCTGCCCCGGAAGTGGACATCATAGTAGTTATTGTTCTTTTTCAGGCTCCTGCAATTGATGAACGCATACTGAATATTTTGGTTAATCTTTCAGATGAAAAGAAAAGGCCGGTAGTAGTCATTGCAGTGGGAGGGGAATATACTGAAGGACATAGAAAAATACTTGAAGGATATGGTGTCCCCACATACTCTTCACCTTCAGATGCTATAAAAGCAGTAAAGAAACTTGTTGATTATGCTCATGCAATAAAAATCAGGGGTGTTTGAAATGGATCACGGGGTCGAGGTACTTCTAAAAGAAAAAAGAATTTTAAAGCCGGATAAAAAACTGGTAGAAGAAAGCAATGTAAAGAAATGGATGGAGAAACACAAAATAAAAACTTATGAAGAACTTCTTGAAAAATGCCAGGACCTTGAGTGGTTTTGGGGGGAGATTTCAAAGGATGTTGTTGAATGGTATGCTCCTCCTGAAAAGACCCTTGAGTGGAGCGAACCGTATTCCAAATGGTTTTCCGGTGCAAAATACAACATTGTTCATGACGCCCTAGATAAACAGGTCAAAACACAACCGGATAAGATAGCATACCTGTTTGAGGGAGAACCGGGGGATGCTAGAAAAATAACATACAAAGAGCTTAATGGCCAGGTTTGCAAGCTTGCCAATGCTCTGAAAAGGCTTGGTTTAAAGAAAGGGGACAGGGTTTCTATATACCTTCCAATGATACCGGAACTTCCTATTTCCATGCTCGCCTGTGCAAAGCTTGGATTAGTGCATTCTGTTGTTTTTTCAGGATTCAGTTCTACCGCACTTGCCGACCGGATAAATGACTGTGGTTCGCGGGTGTTAATAACGTGTAATGGTTTTTGGAGGCGTGGTAAAATTGTTCCGTTGAAGAAGAGTGCGGATATCGGTTTAAGCGAAACGAAAACCATTGAGCACGTAATAGTCCATAAACGTGTTGAAGAAAAGACCCCATGGACCAAAGGACGGGATTTGTGGTGGAATGAAATATTAGAGGTGGAAAGCACTGAATGTGAAACTGAAAAGATGGATGCCAATGATACTTTGTTTATCCTATACACTTCCGGAACTACGGGAAAACCAAAGGGAGTGATGCACCGGCACGGAGGCTATGCTGTTGGCACTGCTGCAACACTGAAATGGGTATTCGATCTAAAGGAAGAGGATATTTGGTGGGGCTGCGCTGATATCGGATGGATAACTGGCCATAGTTATATTGTTTACGCCCCGCTGATTCTTGGAACAACATCAGTCATGTATGAAGGCTCGCCGGACTTCCCGGATGCTGGCAGGTGGTGGAAGATTATTGAGAAGTATAAGGTAAGTGTCTTTTATACCTCCCCCACGGCCATCCGTATGTTTATGAAATTCGGTGATGAGTGGGTAAAAAAATACGATCTTTCAAGTTTGAGGCTTTTGGGTACTGTTGGAGAGCCGATAAACCCGGAAGCATGGATGTGGTATTATGATACTATCGGACAAAGTAGATGCCAGGTAATGGATACCTGGTGGCAGACGGAAACAGGTAATTTTTGCATAACCCCGCTGCCCATAAGCGAACTGAAGCCGGGTTCCGCAGTAAAGCCATTCCCAGGCATATCGGCTTCTGTTTATGATGAAGCAGGAAATAAGGCAGCAGCCGGGCAGGGTGGCAGTCTTGTCCTTCTCAAACCATGGCCGGGAATGCTTTCCGGGTTGTATAAGAATCCGGATAAATACAAAGCAACGTACTGGTCAAGATATCCAGGAGTATATCTGACTGGTGATATCGGCAGGATAGACAAGGATGGCTATTTCTGGATACAGGGCCGCTCTGATGATGTATTGAAGGTGGCAGGGCATCGGTTGAGCAATGCCGAACTTGAATCAAGTCTGGTAAGCCATAACGCGGTTGCTGAGGCAGCGGTTGTTGGAAAACCACATGAAATAAAGGGAGAAAGTATTGTTGCACTTGTTGTTTTGAAAGGTGGTGTGAAGGCATCAGATGAACTTCGTAATGAATTGAGGGAGCATGTTGCAAAACAGATAGGTAAGATAGCCAAGCCAGAAGAATTGTATTTTGTTGATGATTTACCTAAGACACGCTCCGGAAAGATAATGCGTCGTGTTGTCAGAAATAAAATTGTGGGTGGAAATGTAGGCGATGTATCCACATTGATGAATCCAGAAGCTGTTAACAACTTAGATAACCTCAAATGAACCATAAATGAGAGGGGGTAGACTTCCAGTATTTCTTATTCAATAAATTTAAAAATATTAATAGAATATGTATCTATAGATACAATGATATTATATATTTATGATTTGAAATTTGAAACAAGAAAAAAATTCAATAAAATAAAAAGAAAATTTTATTATCAGTTGGAAAAATTAGGGTTGGAAAAAGAAAATTTTCCATTAAAATCAACAATAATGGTTCCTGATAATAAAGAACAGATGATGGATTATTTCTTTAAAAATTTCAAAAAAACAGAAGGCTCCCTGGTGATTTTCAAGGTTTTTAGCACAACTATTGAAGAACTTTAAAAATACTGGAAGTCGGGGGTCTGTATCTAAATACTGATTTCACAAAGAAAAACAGGAAATTCAAAACCAAAGCCATCCCCCACCTCTTTCTTTAATTTTCCGAAAACCCCTCTTTTCTTTCCATTTATTATTATATCGCTCGAATATGGGGATTCGAAAAAACCATTCTTTGTTTCTTTAAGTTCGAACTCTTCACCCAATCCGTTAATTATTGTTTGCAGACTGCCTCTGGCAACTGAAAATTCCAGACCCTTATCAACCATTGCAAAACATAAATGAACTTCCTCCTCCCCACCTACTATCCTGCCTATCTCATAAAGCTTTTGCGGAAGGCCCCTCATCCTGTTTCTGGACAAAACCTCAACCATATTGGGTATTATGGCAGCCCTCAATCTGGTGTATTCCTTTGTTTGCGGGTTCAGGACATCTATCCCATCATAACCAAACAATGAGAGAGTTTCCTTATTAGTCAGTATGGGCGTGCAGATTTCAACAAAACCCATGTTTTTCATAAGATTGTCAACGGCAGCATGTTCGGTGTTCTTCTTACCTGGATGGAAAAAATCAGGTACTGTCGGCTTGAAATTATTATATCCGTAAACTATCGCGATATCCTCAATAACGTCAACATCAGCGAGAATATCTGTCCTGTATGGTTGTATATATATGTTGTTTTTATCAATAAGATAACCCATTCTCTCAAGCATTTTTTTCATTTCATCTTCTTTTATTTCAACACCCAACACGCCCGCAACACGATCCATTTTCAAATCAACTTTTTTATATTCCAAATCAGGGGTTCTTATTTTTTCATTCTCGTATTCCACTTCCACATCATATACTTTACCCCCCAAATCGATAAAGTGGCATACCAAAACATTCAAAGCCTGTTTTACTCCAATAATGTCATTTCCACTTACTTCTATGAAGATATTCTTGGTTTTTTCATCCACCTTTCCTGTCTCCTCTGAATTCACAACGGGTATGAGGGCCATTATTTCATTATCTGCGTCAATATAAACAGGGAATTCATCATATTCTTCTATAATATATCCGTAATCCTGGCCCTTTGGATGCGTTTTCAATATTTCCGGGGCATTTGCTTTTTTTGAAAAACCCAGCGGCCGGTAAACAATATCCTTCGGCTTCATAGTCGTGTATCTAACGGGGAATTTTATTTTGTCAAGCGGATAAATTCCAATACCAAATCTCTTTACTCTCCTGCCCAGGGTGGCCAGAAGCTTTTCCTGCAAAAGAACCATGTCCCTTATTTTCAAATCATCAAGTTCCAAACCTTTAATCACGGCATTTACAGTATATGGCCTTATATTTTGGACTTTCTTATCAACAATTACTTTCCACTCCCCGGGCCCCACGGAATATTTTTCATTTTTAGCGGAATAATAAGATTTAATTGCCCGCGCGAGACCCAAAACAGAATACCAGTCAGGCCTGTTTGGCGTCACCTCTACAAACAATTTTCCGGTTTCAGGGTCAACTTCAGTCGGTGCGCCTATTTCAGTAAGGGCATCTATTGTTTTTTGTTTGTCAATTCCGAAAATCTCCCCGAAATCATTATAATCGAATTCTACAACTACCATTTAATTTCACCACTGGAGCTTAAGTACTCATATGCCTTTGCCGTTATAAAACCTCCGACAAGGCCGAGAAGGTGCGCGGAATGAGCAATATTATCCGCCCGTCCAAGGAACAAAAGCTCTATTACAGCATAAACTATCCCTGCAATGTACATGGGCATCGGTATCCCGTAAAAATAAATTGTCATCCGCGGAGCAAGAACGACCAATGCGCCAAGAACGCCGTATATCGCTCCTGACGCCCCGACAGCAAGTACTCCGGGCTCGCTGAGAAGTTCGAATCCAAAAGAACCGCATATGCCTGATACAAAATAAATTACCAAAAACCAGGTAACACCGACTCTTCTTTCCAAAACAGTTCCGAACATAAAGAGTACGAACATATTGAACAGAATGTGCGTCAAATCCCCATGCAGGAACATGCTTGTTACTGCTCTCCAGGGCTCTGAAAAGAAAAGACCGGATACCATTGCAAAATTTTGAATAATCCATGGGTCCTGAAAGAAAAATACCAGGACACAAAGCAGGATTATCGAATATACTATGAATATCATTTAACCGCCTCCGCCAATTTTTTCACATATTCTGTATGGTAATTGCCAGTAAGGCAGGCATCGCATATCGGAATTCCAATAGCCGTTTTCAAACCATCCAAGGAAAGGTATGCAAGACTGTCTGCGCCGATAAATTCCTTTATCTGTTCAATACTTTTGTTGTTTGCAATAAGTTCTTTGAATGTAGGAATATCCACACCATAAAAACAGGGTGCCTTTATCGGGGGGCTTGTTATCCTCACATGTACTTCTTTGGCTCCTGCATCCCTGATTAGCTGAACTATCTCCTTCATTGTGGTTCCGCGCACTATACTGTCATCTATAAGCACAACACTTTTATCAACAACAATGTCTTTTACCGGGTTTAATTTCAATTTTACCGCGTTCCTCCTTTTTTCCTGTGTTGGCATGATAAATGTCCTGCCGATATACCTGTTTTTTATCAAACCCTCTTCATATTCGATACTACTTTCTTTTGCAAATGCCATAGCAGCAGTTCTGGAGGTATCCGGGACAGGTACCACCACATCCGCCTTTACCGGTGACTCCTTTGCGAGCTGTTCTCCCAACAATGACCGGACAAGACGCACACTCCTTCCATTTATTACCGAATCGGGCCTTGAAAAATAAACATATTCAAACATGCAATGGTGAGGAAGCCGTTCAACAATCTGTACTTTATTTAGGTTGCCTTCTTCAACTGTGAAATAGCTTCCTCCGCGTATGTCGCCCTTGTATTCTATCCCATTGACATCCAGGGCAACGGTTTCTGATGCAACCATGATAAAGTCCTTGTTTTCCCCCCAAACCAACGGCCTCAGCTCTCTCTGGTCCCGGTAGCATAGAAGTTTGCCATGATAAATTGCAACATCCGAAAAAGAACCTTCAAAATTTTTCATTATCTTTTCTATTGCGCCTTTCAGGTCTTCCTTATCCCTGTGAAGATAGTAAGCCATCGGCTCGGAATCGACTGTGGAATGGAACTTATAACCATCACCCTCCAGCTCCTTCTTAAGGTCCGGGTAATTTGCTATGTGTCCATTATGCGCAACAGCAATTCCATCATATACTGTTGGCTGCACATCTCCCTCGGCGCATCCTCCTATGGTGGGGTAACGCGTATGCCCGACCCCAATGCTTCCTTCCAATTCCAAATCTTCTTTTTTGAATATGGACTCTACAAGCCCGATACCCTTTCTCTCTATAATGCGTTTATCGCTGTAAATGGCAAAGCCGGCGGCGTCTTGGCCTCGGTGCTGCAATGCATATAGTGCCCTGTGCAACAATGGCGTGACGCTCTGGCCCAATTTAGAGTATATTCCAACTACTCCGCACTCTTCCCTCTTCTCATCCATATTATATCTTTTTCCAGTGTTTGATTTAAAATCATTTTTATCATACTCACTCGCGTCGTGAGACAAATGTTTATATACCTTTGCTTACTAACTACCACATTAAGAGAGGTTTTATTATGGCCAGCAGAAAAAATATCCAAACAGCCAGAAGACTAGATACTGCTCAACCCACAGAGCGTCCAAGCGTCGTGCCTGCAGCAATTAAAAAACAATTTGGATTGCCTGAAAAGATTTTTGGTCTTGTTGGTACGCAGGACACTTCACAAATATGTAAATTTATAACGGACCCGCAAATCAGCAAAGAACAGCGTCTGCATATAATAAAAAAAATCCCGGATATAACACTTATTCCAAGTACATATGAACTTGTCCAGAGAACACTCCTAAGAATGTCAAGAGACGACCCACACCCTGAGATAAAAGCAGCATCCCAATCAACATTCATTGCCAATCGTGAAAAACTAGGGGTTCTATTAAAAAAAGTGGTCTAAAACCACTGGTCAAGATTTTTTTGTTTTCCTTTTTCCTCAAAACTTTTTACCAAATGTTCTGCCGTTCTTTGAACTCTTTCTTCTGAGAAATCATGTTTTTCTACAAGAAGTTCGGCTATTTTTTCAATCTTAACGTTTCCCCACCTGAATTTTTCCGGAAGCCTTGCCTTTTTGGGTTTTGTAAATAAATTGAATATCTCTCTTGGGTTTACTTCAAATTCATAATCATGTTTTTCCTTAACATATCTTTCTATCTCCCTGAGTGTCTTGTGCTCTTTAACTATTTTCAAT
>Ga0180438_10007678_pt1 | contig 13972 bp, 9 predicted proteins | sample SS_ome_12_FD_132455 | JGI IMG/M metagenome (GOLD analysis project Ga0180438, IMG submission 132455) | Hypersaline lake sediment archaeal communities from the Salton Sea, California, USA - SS_3_D_2 metaG | ecosystem: Environmental > Aquatic > Non-marine Saline and Alkaline > Hypersaline >... | reverse complement strand
CTCCGGCAAGCCTTCGTAGATCTTGGAAACTTGCACATTGCTTTCCCTATTTCCGACGCGGAATTTGCAGCGAAGGTCGATTGCAGGGTTTGTGCAGACCACCGCTGAAAGGGTCGCGGCCAGGTCCCCAAGAGGGCACCTATCCACGTGCCTCAGCCCCATCGTCACAGCAACCATCAGCCCCCCAAGCTGCGACGTACCTAACTTCATCCCGCCTCCCGCGCGTTCCGCTGCGGCCCGGAGCAGACTCAGGCCCAGCCCGGTCTTGCTACCATCCTTCGTGGTGTAGAAGGGATCCACGGCGGCATCCGAGTCAACGCTCAGCCCCGGGCCATCGTCCTCGACCGTGATCGTCAGGATGTCTTGCCCCAAATCCTCCGTGATGCCTATGGATATTCGTGACGCGCCAGCGCGAAGTGAGTTCTCCATCAGGTCGAGCATGTGGAGAGACAGGTCACGCACTGCACTACCTCCTGCTGTAACTTGCACCGTTCGGTAACTCAACTGCTTCCGGGGGCTGGGTCACAACGGCTCCCGTCAGAACCATAGCCGCATGCTCGATGTTTTGCGCTTCCTCTCACTCCAAGCGAGTACAGCTGCCCTACCACGTCAAAAGTTGGCTCCGTCGAAATAAACAGAGGTATTCCGTTTTCAACCGACTTCACCTTCACCGGCTCCTCCGGAGTCCTGCCCGAGGCCAATATCACGGCGGCCAGATCGGCGTGAACCGAAACCGCAACCACGTTCATGTGAGTCTGTATCGTTACAAGCACTCCCCCTTTGGGAGCATTGGCAAGTATGTCGCTTAGAAGGTCCGAGGCATGTCCGCACCTTACGTCGGGCGTGCTTCCCAATTCAATCTCGGGCGTCAAGTTGCGCAAACCTAGTCTCTTAGCGATTTCTTCTAGTCTCAACTCAACGTTCCTCGCTCGTGCCGAGATGAAGACACGCCCATCTGTGCGTTCTTCCCAACACAATGTCTTCTGCGAGAGCTTCACAACTGGGCGCCCCGCACCCGCCGCAGTCTCTTCCAGGCAACGCGGCTGTTATTTCACTTATCTTCGACAGCTTCTCAATCGCTCGACCCATGTCATCATCTAGTCTTAGGCCTGCCCGAGGGACATACGGTTCTTCTCTGCGGAACGCCCTCCCCGGACCTGTAAACCTGTCCCTGCACTCCCGCCACCGGCGCTGACTGACAAAGGGATTCGATTTCAAGAGTGGCGAGTCGAAGCAGCCTTGTTCACAGACATATGGCTCCAGAACTTCGATGCCGCTCCAGTGGCCGCCCTCCACTTCCTCCAAAGCTGCAAGCACGTGCTCCATCCCTCTCACCTCGAGAGATCCGGCCACGGGCGGTATTTCACCAACGTGCATCGGGCGATTGTCATACGATGCCTCTCCGGCCAGATGCGGGAGCGCGGCTCTTCGCAGCACGTCGCTCGAGACCAGCTCCCTGCCCCCGCGATAGGATCGTCGTGTGAGTGCTGTCTGCTGGCTCGGACAGAGGGTCACGAATAGCGCCTTCTCTGTTCTGAATTCTTCGTAGGCAGCCTCGATCGGAGAGAGAAATGGAGCTAGATTCTCGATCAACGAGGGATATCTCAACTCCACCAGATTCACAACGGCGGGGCAAATGGGGGAGATCACAGGCTGTAATTCGGGGTGCTGACGGGCATATTCCGCCACGACCTGCCGGAACGCGGTCTCCCAGGCGCTCGTCACCCGTATCTCTCGAAAGCCCAGCACGTTCAGAGCTGCGAGTGCGCGCCAAAACGGGACCCCATCGCCAAAACCGAATAGGAATGACGGCGGAATGACAATCACGCCGCCGGCATCAGCGGGCAACGAATCTCTGCCTTCCAGCGACAAAGCGCTCCAGCGGCATGCTCTGATGCACTCCGCACAATCTATGCAGAGATGACCGAGGATTTGTGGCCGACCCCCGTGCACGCGCACGGCGGACGTAGGACAAGCGAACAGGCAACGCCGGCACTCATGACAATTTTCAGAGAGAGTGCGGATGGAATTCTGCGTGTCTGCGACAGCTGCTTGCGAGTTGAGATAAACCGTGAAGTTGACCGTGGTCCCCTTTCCTGCGTCGGAATGAATCGCAAAGCGGTCACTGTGCTTCCGCATGTTTGGCAGTCCCAATCCCGCCCCGAAACCCAACGCCACGGCCTCGGGAGACGCGGTCGAGAAGCCTTCCTGCATCGCACGATCAATGTCGGGTATGCCGGGCCCTTGGTCGGAAACCTCTACATCCAGTTTTTCAGGGCTCACTGCCACACGCATCTCCCCCGCAGTGGCATGGATAACAACGTTCATCTCTGCCTCGTACGCTGCAATGATCGCACGGCGGGTCGCGTGTGACTCCGCTCCGACCCGCTTGAGCCATCCTTTCAACCTGCCGGAAGCCGACCCCGCGCTGTCGAAGTCTCCTCCGGCAATTCGGTATCGTGTCGTAGTCATTCCTCGCTCTGAGTCTCTTCGCCCAAAGACTCGTACAAATGGCCGCAGGTCTCGAACATTCCGCTATCCGAAACGATCAGCGCCGTTCCGTGTGCCACAGCCGCTTTCACCATATCAGGCTCGGGCACATGACCGTTCACCAGGCAGATTCCAGGCGTGTCCATCAGTTGTGCCAGCACAAGGATCTGTCGGTTGTTAAGATTGGTGACGAGGAGTGTTCTCTCCGACGCACGACTCAGCAGCTCACTCACCCGATCGCCTGCGTAAACCGCATCGACTTCAGCGTCGAGCCCCAGCTCTCCAGTAAGTACCTTGGCTCCGATCTTCTCGGCGATCCTGCGCAGCCTCATACAGTGCTCCTTGGACAGTACGACTTGCTTCCACCCAACGTACTGCAACAAGCATGCCGCCTCGTCGAGCTTCCGGTGGGACGCCGTAATGTATGGCGAGACAGGCGTTTGCGCCGCATCGTCCGGGGAGCACACGGTCCCCGGAGATGGGATCAATTCACACAGCGGGCAACAGGGCGGAGGGAAGAATGCGTGGGCGTGGGTCGCGGTTGCAGCGATAGGCGCAATGTGCATGGATCTCCCCCGGAGGTCCATGCACAGGTGGCTTAGCCTCTGTAGCGTTCCTTTTCGAGCATGTATTTCTTCATGCGCTCGTACAGGGCGCGCCTCGATATCCCGAGTGCCTGGGCGGTCGCGCTGATTTCGCCTTTATGTTGACGCAGGACAGCGTCAATTACCGTTCTCTCTGTTCTCTCCATCTCCGTCCTAAGCTGTCCCTCAGTCGTGGGAAGAGAAAGGAGACGGGAAGAAGCGAAGCTACCATCGAACCCGAACGGCCCTGCCACCCCTTCGTGAGATGTGAGCATCATCCTATCGACTGCGTGTTTCAGCTCCCTCACATTTCCGGGCCAGGAATGGCGGAGCATGCTGGCCAGAGTCCCTTCTGGAATGTCGGGGACAGGACTTCCCTTCCGACTGGCAACGTCCTTAAGGAAGTGCGAAATCAGAAGAGGAATGTCCTCCACCCTTTCACGTAGCGGCGGGACGCAAATCGTGAAGACCATGATCCGGTGATAGAAGTCCTCTCGCATACGACCTTTCTGCACCTCGTCTTGGAGATTCGTCTTCGTCGTTGTTAGAAGCCGCACATCGACCTTCAGGGCGGAATCGCTCCCCAAGGGCTCTACAATGCCGTCTTCCAGTACTCGTAGCAGCTGGACTTGTGCGCGTTCCGAAAGGCTTTCCACCTCATCTAGCAGGATCGTCCCTCCGCTTGCCAGCACGAGCTTTCCCTTCCGATCCACCTCTGCCCCAGTGAAAGCACCGCGCTTGTGACCAAACAGCTCGCTTTGGAGCATCGTCTCCGACAGGGCTCCCGCATTGACGGGGACAAAGGGTCCCTTGGCCCTGCATCCCTGGGAATGTATTGCTCTCGCTACGAGTTCCTTACCGACTCCCGTCTCCCCAACTATTACCACGGGAGCAGCCGACCCAGCCGCCACCTCGATCTGCTCGTAAACATCCTCCATCTCCCTGCTCCTGCCCACCATCCCGAAACGCCCATTCTCTTCCGAGGAAAGAGATTCGAGTCGCCGCCTAAGCTCATTGGTCTCGCGTCTGAGCGCGGTCTTCTCAACAGCACGGCACACTGAAGCGATAAGCACATCGTCTTCGAACGGCTTCTCCACGAAGTCATACGCCCCAGCCTTCAGGCAACGGACGGCCATCTGGATGTCACCGTGCCCCGTTACCATGACCACTGGGACAACAAGGCCCCGTCGCGTGGTACGTTCAAGGAATTCCTCCCCGTCCATCCCGGGCATTCTCACGTCGGTTATCACACAGTCCGCGTCTCCCAGTCCTGGCCAGGCGAGCGCTGCCTCAGCCGAGCCGAAAAGCTCCGCCCGGTACCCCCGCAGCCTAAGCATCTGCCCGATGGAAATACGCGCGGCTTCATCGTCGTCGATCACGATGATCACTTCCGGTTCCCCTTCTCTCATATGTTCCACCTAGCTGGCTTCCTCGCCTGCCCCATGGCGAAGAGGCAGCATGATGGTAAACGTGGCACCCTTGCCAGGGGCTCCACTCGGTTCTATCTCGCCGCCGTGGCTCTTTATAATGCTTAGCGAGATCGACAGGCCCAGCCCTGTTCCGTGACCCGCCTGCTTCGTGCTATAGAAGGGTCGGAAAATCTTCTCGGCGTCGCACGCGGCAAATCCCTGTCCGGTGTCTGATATCCGAACTTGGATGGGCAGCTCAGTTCGAGGTTCCATATGCGTTGCGACAGTGAGGTGCCGTTCGGGTGCTTCGTTCATCGCCTGTCTGGCGTTGGCGAGTATGTTGAGAAAGACCTGTTCCAGCCGGATCTTATCACCCATGATCTGAGGTATGTCGTCCGCAAGCTTCAGTTCTATGCGAACTCCTGAAAGCGTGAACTGGGGACGAAGGAACTCCACACTGTCGCGCACGATCTGGTTAATGTCAACGAGCTGGAGCTCGAGTTCAGTTCTTCTCGCCAGGCCCCTCATTCGATTGATTATTGTTGCAGCTCGGTCAACCTGTTCCGATATCAACTGCAGGTTGTCCCTCACCTCGTTGATGTTTCCCGTGTTCTCGCTGATCATGAAGGAAGCGTTGCGCGCGAAGTTCTTTATCCCTGTGAGTGGCTGATTCAGCTCGTGTGCTACCGCAGCAGCCATCTCTCCCAGCTCAGCGAGCCGAGCTGAGTGAACAAGTTGGTCTTCCTGGTGACGAGCGAGTTCGGAGAGTTCCCTGCGTTTTGCCTCCTCGTCCTTCCTATCGCTGATGTCGTAAAGAAACACCAGTCTGGCGGGTCCCCCCTCGTACTCAGCGACAGAACTCGCTACATCAACCCATACTATCTGGCCGTCCTTTTTCACCATCCGACACTCACAACGCACATCCCCTGCGCCATCCTCTTCCGCACCCACGATCGTCCGTCGCACATTGTCCACGTCATCTGCGTGAATCAGCTCCCACAGGGATTTCCCAACAAGTCGCTCAGAGTCCTCCCCGAGGATTTCGCCGAACCGAGGATTCTCAAACAGAATCCTTCCCTCTCTGTGAGCGACGATTCCTGCAAGTGATTCTTCAATAAGCAGCTTGTACTTCTTCTCAGACATCTCCAGTGATCGCCGGGCATTTGCCACCCTCTCGCTCAGCACTCCTACGCAGGCAGCCGCGGCCACAAGAAGTGCAGCCCGCGCCACGTCGCTCCACAGTTCGCCGTAGGAAACGCCGACCAGCCGAAACACTAAGATAAGTCCAGCGACGACCCCCGCGACAATTATGCTCTTCCTACCCCACCACACCGCCGCAAGGAAGATGGGGACATAAGCGAAGTGAGTGTAAACAACGTGCGTCCGCAGGACGAAACGGAAGTAAACGCCCAAGGCGGCGTACGCGACCACAAGTGCCGTTATCACGGCCAGCTTGGGAGCTCTACCACCAATCAGCTGCGCGCTGCCTCTCATTCGTCGTACCTCGGACCGCCATTAATGCAGCACCTTACGGGCATCATCCTGCAACTGGACAAACAGCGTTCACGAGAGCCGAACTCGCCCAAAGACGCCGAGCCCGCATCCTTCAGACCTCGGCCCCGCCGCAATTCTATTCTCTCTCTAAGCTGACTTCCACCAAGAGATCATATCACTTGCTGCTCGTGCACCTCTTGGCCATCCGTTGCCGACAATGATGTTCCCGCCCTTGCGCCAAATCTGCGTCCATAGGTGCCTACCGGCCACGCGGCGATCCAGTCGAGTCTCTATCTTGCCTAGCGCAAGGGGCATCCTGTCTCAAGTTCAATGTTTGGGGGCTTGTGAGATTTGCCTTGACACGCTAGGGAACTGTGCCCTAAATTGTGCCCGACGCACTGAACGACGTGCGTTGCATGTCTTTCATGCGGTGTTTTTGGTGCACGGCTATTCCGCGTGGAATAGTCGTAAGCAACTGTCAACGTGGAGCTTATGTTAGGCCGGCGACGACGCCTCATAACCTGAAGGCGACCAGCGCTCCTATCCTCGTTCTGCTTGCTATAAGCCTTGTGGCAACCACGACTTACGACCGTTCCGTCCCGGTCTCGTCAGATCGATCGTGCTCAGAATTGTGCCCAGACTGTGCCCCTTGAGATCCCTGGATTCGGTGCCGTACTTGAAGTCCCGGGGAAGCTGTCTACCATCCCTGCTGGAAGGATGGGTGGTCTGGTTCCCTTTCGCGACCGCCGCACAGCCTCTGTAGGCCATGAGAGATTGTCTTAGGTCCTTTCACCGAAGGACGTGGAACGGATTCTCCCGGTCGTAGAGCAGCGATGGTGGGAGTGGGACGTGAATTTCCTCAACGCCAAGCACTGCCAGCGCTTCGAACAGCACCCTTCCGACTTGCTGGAACCCGACTGCGGCATGGTGGGGAAAGGCCTTGGCAATCAGAACGTGGCGGTAGAACCGGGCGAAGTGGGGAATAGCGATAATGCCAGTGCTGCCGAACGTCTTGGGGGGGATGTCAAGAACGTGGCCCTCAGCGACGTAACTCTTCAACATTCCCTCCGGTGACGCCTGGAGCCGGAAGAGAGTAATTGGCCCTGGCCTAATTTGGCCCTCGATCTTCCCCGGCGGATTGAGAAACGGGTTTGTCATGCAGCCCGAGTATGTGTTTCCGCAGTGAAATCCCATGAAGAGGTCTTGCGTATCGGCTCCTTTGAGGTCGGCCTGTTCGGGCAGAACATCGGCGGGCACTGAGTTGTTGATGTCGAGAAGCGTCGCAGGGCGATCGGAAGCAAGCTGGACCATGTACTGGGATACTGCGCCGCACAGGTCAACCTCACACGCTATCGGGATTCCGCTGCCGGATAGGCGGCTGTTGACGTAACACGGAAGAAATCCAAATTCGCCCTGGAAAGCGGGCCAGCACTTGTTGGCGAAGACACCGAATTGATTCGGTGTGATATTGCGTTCAAAGAAATCCGCCAAAGCGACTTCGAGCTGCGCCATTTTAATGAAAAGATCCGCATTTCGGCCGTCTCCCCCGAGTTCCTTCCTCATGTCGGCAACGCACGCGTCGATTGCGGCTTTCTTGTCGGCGGCCCTCTTGTGCTCCTGGTAGAGGTCCAGCTCTGAGTTCTCCATGACTTCGATCCCTAGACTGATGAGCGGCTGCAGCGGGGCGTAGCACGCGAAGAACTCCTGCGGACGAGGGCCGAAGGCGAGTATCTTGAGATTCCGGACTCCGATCACGATTCGGGCGACACTTTCAAAGAACGCCACTTCTTGCACGAGTTCGTTGGGGAGCGCGATCGGTGTCGCGGGGACGTAGGCGCGGGCCTTGCGCAAATTCAGGTTGAAGGAGACGTTGAGGAGGCCACAGAGCGCGTCTCCGCGGTCCTTGGCAAGGGCCTCTTGGTCTTCTTCGGCGGCGCCGCAGTACATCACGGGGCCGTCGAACTTCTTCGCGAACAAGCCGGCGGGGCCTTCAGGCCCGAAGTTCCCTAGGTACACGACGGCGGCGTTACAGTTCTCCCTGGAAAGCTCCGCCAGCGCCGCGGAAACGTCACCGTCGGACTGAATGATCGCAGAGCACCGGTGGAGATCGACATCGGCTTCTTTGATCGCTTTCGCCAAGGCGTCCAGGCGCCGTTCCGACAGCGATGCTGAGAAGTACGGGCGCGTAGCACCCACCAAACCGATCCTGACGGAAGGGGTGTTAACCATATCACTCATTCGTGCCTCCTGCGCTCCGCACGGCTTCTTGTCAGTCCCGGAACCCGACCGTTAGGAAATCTTGACGATTACTCTGAAAGCCTCCCTACTTTCAATCAACTCGATGCCATGCTCGATTTCGTCCAAGGGCACAACGTGGGAATAGAAATCCTTCAGACATACCTCGCCGCTCCTCACGTATTTGATCACGTCCTCGTGTACGGTCTCGTGCTTGTACGGGAAGAACAGCTTGTGGATGGACACGTTGTTGGGCCAAGGGGCGAGGGAAAATGTGTAATTGGGCTCGGCGGTCACTCCGTACATCCCAATCTTCCCGCCCGGACGGACGAACGTGAATGCCCGACTGACGATCTGGTTGCGCCCGACCGCATCGATGACGAGGTCAAACTTCGAATCTGCGAAAGCAGTCTCGATTGCATCATTCAGGTCTTCCCTTTTCTCGTTAATGACGCAGTCGGCTCCGAGCCTCCGGATCAGGCGCAGGCGTTTGTCCCAATGCCCCACGCAGGCAACGGGTCCAGCGCCTCGAAGCCGGGCGAACCTGACGAGGGCTGCCCCGACCGGCCCGTCCCCGAAGACTAGCATGCTCATTCCGCTCTTCAGGCCGAAATTCAGCAGTCCGCTCAGTGCCTCTTTAAGAGTGATGAGGATAACAGCTTCCAGTGGGTCGATCTCTTTCGGGACGATCTGGCTGCGCAGTGAAACGGGATTCCACGGAAGGCCGCTTTCCTCGAGAGCAGTCCTGTCAGGCACGACGCCGTACTCCACGAAAGCGCCCCACCCAACCCCGAGGCCTTTGTCGGTGATCTTGCCCCAGAGTTCCAAGACGACGTCGCCGGGCTTAAAGGACTTCACCTTCTTGCCGACCTCGACGACCTCGCCGACACCTTCGTGTCCGAGAACCAGAGGGTACTCGGTCACGGAGGGAAAGTGGCCGTGGTATATTTTGGTGTCTGTGGAGTTACAGAGCCCGCACGCATTCATCCGTACGAGAGCCTCGTAGTCGCCGATCTCCGGCCCTTTGATGTCCCAGATGCGGATCTTTCCCGGTCGCTCTACGACAGCGGCCTTCACAATGCGTGCTCCTCGAGTAGGGCGTGCAATTCCGGGTAGGCAGGTTTGAGCCGGGGGTAGAGGGACTTCCAAAACTGAAATAGCCTCTTGTATCTTTGGTGGGAGTCTCTATCGGGCAAGCACTCGTCCTTGACGCGGCTTATGCGACTGACGCCTTCTTGGTAATCCGCAAAGAGACCCATGCCGACGCCGGCTGCGATGGCGGCTCCGCAGCAGGTGGCCTCGCCGACGGTGCGCGGAAGCAGCAGCTTTCGGCCATATATGTTCGCTAGGATGCCCCGCCACGCCTTGCTCCTACCTCCTCCCCCAATGAGCCTCATCTCCCCGATTGAGGTAGCTTCCTCGAGGATGTCCGTCACGCTTTTGAGGGCGTAGGAGACACCCTCGACCGTGGCCCGGGCAATCCTATTACGGTCATGTGACAGACTCAACCCGAAGTAGACGCCGCGAGCATACGGATCCCAGAGCGGTGTCCGCTCTCCCATCAGGTAGGGAAGGAAGAACAGACCGTCGCTTCCGATTGCGGCCTTTTCGATCATTTTGTCAAGCCGTCGGTAGCTGCGTATATTCAAGAGGTTGGCGACCCAGCGATGAGCGCTCCCGGCACACTGGACGGTGCCGTAGATGCCGCACGTGCTCGGGTCTAAACCGAGGATGTTGAAGACGCGCATACCGGGGTCAATGAAAGGGCCATCCAGAGCAAGAGAAACCCACCCGGTGCCTCCTAGATACGTGTACGCCCTCCCGGGGCTTACAGCGCCCGCACCTGTCGAGGCACAGGCCCCGTCACCGCCTCCGACGACGACAGGGATACCCGATGGTAACCCAAGACTGCGAGCAGCCGCCTTGTGAAGATGTCCTTGCACTGCGGCCGACGGGGATATCTGAGGCAACTTGTGTTCTTTGATCTGCGCGGCTTCGAGCAGGTCGGCCGCCCACTCACGTTCTGTCACGTCCATCAACACGGAGTGCGATGCGTCGGAGTAGTCCGTCGGGCCAAGCGTGCCGGTGAGCTTCGAGGTGATGTAGTCCTTGCACTGGACGAACTTGAAGGTCTTCCTGTACAAGCTTTTTTCCTCATCCTTGAGCCACATGATCTTGCAGATCGTTGACTGAGGGCTGACTCTGCTGCCCGTGATCGTATATATTTTCTTGAGACCGACTTCACCGGAGAGACGTTCACACTGGGCGATTGCCCGCGTGTCTGAATGGATCATCGCATTTCTGAGATGGGAGCCCTCTCGGTCCACAGGAAGGCACCCCAGCATCTGACCGCTCACGCCTATGGCGGCAATCCCTCTTCCGCAGGCCGGGACTCTCTGCACTATCTCCTTGGTGGAATGGACCACTGCTTGCCACCAGGCCCAAGGGTCCTGCTCAGCCCAGCCTGAGCGGCCGTATGACGTTTCGTAAGGGTGGGAAGCGCTTGCGACCAGGGTCCCTGATGCCCGCAACAGAATGCTCTTCGCCGCGGTAGTGCCGACGTCGTAGGCCAGGACGTATTCTGGCATGGATCCAAGTCTCCAGTTGCCACTATGAATCCGCCGGGGCAACATCGGCGACCCTTCCGAGCATTCCGTTCCCATGGACGTGCTCGCACCTTAGGGGAACATTGTGCCCCTTGCTTTCACTGCATTCAAGCGGCTTTGGGTTGCGATTCCAGGCACAAGGAGTTCGATACATGCCCGATTTGAACCCGCGACCTTTTGCTGTTTTCGGAGGCATCATGGTGGGTTGGTGGCGGGTTTCACCAACGGGTGGCCAAGTGGGGGGCCGTTTCGCGGGGCCGGTGGCGAGAGCGCCGGCTGTCATAAGGCTATGTGGCACAAGAAGTTACAGTGGCAGGAGCCGCTCTCCCTGCAAAGATCTTGAGTTCCGAGGCCTGGAACCGGAACTGGATAACGTTGGCTGGCGCCTTCTTTTCTGCTATACAGTGGGTCCCCGCTACCAACCCCCGACCTTCTGCGGGTCAGGCTATGATGCCCCCGCTACTGGGGTTAAAGAAGACCGGGGGTCGCAGGTTCATGGCAGGTTGCGCCCGTAAGGTCTGGTATCAGGAAGATCTGGGCTCGACCTGTTCCATTTTCGGGGTCGAGCTCGATCTCTTTCGTGAATGCCCGGATGAACGTTCTCCTCTCATCCACCGTCCTCGTAGGCTAGTCTCGCCTTGATCCGACCGGCGATTTCTGTTGCAGCATACTGGTGGCCTGCTAGAATTGCGATTGTGTGGAACGAGCTTGACGCAAATGGCATAGGCGTTGTTTGGTGTCTATGTGGGAGGGGAATTACACATGGCGCAACGACTGAGATTGGTGTTTGTGATAGCGGGCGTAGTTTTCCTCGCAAGCGGGTGCACGACGAGGTCTGCCGAAGCGACGGCGGAAGGCGGCGGATTCGTCTATAAGAGAGGTGAGGGAAGGACGAATCTTCCTTACGATGTGGAAACGGTGTTCAATGCGGCAGTGGCGACAATCGAACAGGACATGAAGCTTCAGATCGAGGACAAGGCCTACGATCTTACAACTGGCCTGGTCGATGCCTTCAGGGCTGATGGGAACAAGGCAAAGGTGCGTCTGTACTACCGGGGGAAGAGCGTGACCGAGGCGCGCGCGGGGGTCGGGATAATCGGCGACAGGGTGTGGACTCAGCTCTTCTTCGAGAATCTTGAAGCGCGTCTCGCGAAGTAACCCCGAGACAGGAGTGCAGCTGCTGTTGCCTCCCCTTCCTCGGCGCTGCGCCTGAAGTCGCGGAGGTGGCCACATACGATATCAGAAAGACACAGCCGACCCGCAGGAATGATGCCGCCGCGACTGAGAGAACCGAGACGACGGGAGGCAAGGCGTTATGAGTTCACCGCGTTCTGCAACCATGCCCCGAGAAAGTTTTGAGGATGACACAAACGGCTTTGATGAAGCGGGGATCTGGTATTTTCACCCGAGCATTTTCGAGTATCCAACCGGTCCGTGGCAGCCCCACCTGCCAGCGAATCCTGACCTCGTTAAGCTGTGGAAGCAGACGATAGACTGGTTCGCCGAACACGGCCTGAAATTCATGGTGCTGCATTTCGCTCCTTACGGCGGCGATGCTTATCCCAGTCCGATCAATCCAGACCGCGTGCGCTTCGGTTGGGGCTATCATTACACAATCGATTTCAAGAAGTTCCCCGAAGCGAGGGTCTTCCCGGATGAATTCGTCAAGGCGAACCGGGACATCGTTCGAGCCATCACCACCCATGGGAAGGAAAAGGGAGTTGACATCTACTTCCATCATTATAACTTCCTCGCCCCCACCCCTTTTGTCGATGCGCATCCCGAATTGACACACATGGAGTTCCTCCGTCCTGGTAACTTCGTCGACCTCCACAAGGGCGAAGGCTGGTCGCTGAAAGCCGGCGTGAACCACTACTACGACCTCTGCTGGAACAAACCTTTGTACCGTGAATTCCTGGTGGCCTGCTTCGAGGAGTTCTTCGAGATGTATCCCGACGCTGCGGGAATGCTGGTCACTCCGGGCGAACGCGCCCGCTGCCGCTGCATTCACTGCATAGGTGAGCATGCGAGCCTAGAGCGCACGGCGTCAGCGCGCTATGGTGACTCGCCGCAGAAGCGGAAAACCCTTGCCCATTTCTGCAAGGTCTTTTGCGAGACGATGACGCGGTTGGGCAAACGGGCTCTTATCCGAAGCTGGATCAGCGGCATTCTCAATGCTCCGGAAGACTGGGCCGCCGTTCTCCCGAAAGGGCCAACCTACGTGATGAAATATTCCGTTTTCGATATGACCAACACGGGCGTTGATCCGCTGGCGGATGCGTTCCTCGAGCAAGGGCACGATCTTTGGCTGATGAAGGAATACGTGGGCGGCGAGAACGCCGGGCCGATGGTGATGACGGTTCCCGGATCATTTGACATGGTGGCCGACAATTGCCGGAAGAAAGGCATCCGCAACGTGATTGGTGTAGATAATGGCGAACACGGTTTCCAATACAAGACGCGCCGCGTTCAGTACCTACCTGAACTTCTCTTTGCCAATAGCTTCGGCGCGAGCCGCAAAGGAGACCCCCGGAAAGTCTCGTTGGAATACTATAGGGAAATCTTCGGGCCTTACGCATCCGAGATCCTTCAAGCCGTCGAAGAATACTCTGAACTTCCGTTCAACATCAGTCGCCTTATCTGGAGCCATACGGAAGGATACACCTGGGGGCATTTCACACCTTTCTCAGGGTTTGACGGTCGGGGCAGGAGGTCGTTCGGGATCGGTGAAGGCTTTGTCCCACCCCAGTGGGCCCGGCGGGAGATCGTCCCTCTCGCTGACTACGTCGCGTACCTGAAGGACCATCCTTGGGACAAGGAATTCCGCGCAAAGGTCACTGGCGACGGGACGGACCCTCTGGTTTTCCTGGAAGAACTTACCCACAAGGCGAAAGATGCGAGGGAAGATTTAAAGCGCCTGGCACCAACTGCCCCGGCAGGCTCCGAAGAAGAAGTGGACCTGCTGGTCAAGAGTGCCGGGCTGTCCTACCTGACCGGACTACGCTGGTCGCATTTGTTCAAGGCGCGGCTCCTTTATGCGGGCGCAAAAAGCCCGGCACCGGCACAAGCCAGAGAGGAGTTAGCGCGATCGGCAATCGCGGAATTCCGAAAGGCAATGCGCGCGGTGGAAGAAACTCGCCCGATTCTCGAGTCG
>Ga0180438_10007677_pt1 | contig 13973 bp, 11 predicted proteins | sample SS_ome_12_FD_132455 | JGI IMG/M metagenome (GOLD analysis project Ga0180438, IMG submission 132455) | Hypersaline lake sediment archaeal communities from the Salton Sea, California, USA - SS_3_D_2 metaG | ecosystem: Environmental > Aquatic > Non-marine Saline and Alkaline > Hypersaline >... | reverse complement strand
GGTCTCGGGGAGGATGAAGAGACGTTCCCCGCCAATGTCAAGGCGATTTGCCCGAAGTCTAACCTGCTCCAGCGACTCCTCGCCGGACACATAGATGACCTTTTTCTGTTGCTCCGCTGCCATTGCCGAGACCTGAAGCAGCAGCGTCGATTTGCCGATGCCGGGGTCGCCACCGATGAGCACCAGAGAACCAGGCACAATTCCCCCTCCCAAAACCCGATTGAACTCGCTCAAAGCAAGGGTGAGGCGGGGGACTCCCTCAATAGCGACCTGAGACAGCTCCCGAGGGGCGGTTGATGGCAGCCGGGAGCGGGCAGCGCGGCCGCTGGGGGCACGCACCACCGTTTCGACAAAGGTGTTCCAACCCTCACAGCCAGGGCAGCGACCCAGCCATTTCAGGCTCTCCCTGCCACACTGCTGGCAGACGAAAATCGTCTTAGCGCCACCTTTATCCATTGCCCAGAAGCTTAAAACAAAAGGGGAAGCCCAAACAGAGCCTCCCCTTGAAATCAGCTAACTTCCGCGCGCAGCAAAAGTTGGTCCTGCGACCGTTAGGAGGGTTTGGCTGCCTCTCTGACCACTTCAAGGGTGCGGATTACGATCTCCTCGCCCTCGCAGTCGACAAGCACAGTGTCACCCGCCTGGAAGTCGCCACGGAGAAAGGCATCAGAAAGCGGGTCCTCTACCATATCCTGGATGGTGCGGCGCAAAGGACGGGCACCAAAAATTGGGTCATAGCCCTTCTCGCCGAGAAGGTCTTTAGCAGTGTCAGTGACCTCCAGCTTTACTGTCTTTTCCGCCAGTTCCTTCCAAACCTCGCGCAGCATGAGATCAACGATCTGCCTGATGTGCTCCTTAGTCAAGGCATGGAACACAACAACGCCATCTATGCGGTTGAGAAACTCAGGGCGGAAGAACTTCTTCACCTCGCCCAGCACCTTCTCCTTCATCCTCTCGTAGGCCTGCTCGTGGCTCTTTGCCTCCTCGGTCTTGGTAGCAAAGCCCAAGGTTGTATCCCGCTTAATCAGCTCAGCACCGATATTGCTGGTCATGGCGATAATAGTATTGCGGAAATCAACCCGCCTTCCTTTGGCATCGGTGAGGTGACCATCATCGAAGATCTGAAGCAATATATTGAACACATCCGGGTGAGCCTTCTCAATCTCATCAAGAAGGATAGCCGAATAGGATTTACGCCTCACCGCCTCAGTGAGTTGCCCCCCTTCCTCGTAGCCTATGTAGCCCGGTGGTGCCCCGACTAGGCGAGCCACAGTGTGCTTCTCCATGAACTCCGACATGTCCAACCTGACCAGGGCATCCCTGTTGCCAAAGAGGAATTCGGAGAGCACCCTCACCAGCTCTGTCTTTCCCACACCAGTGGGACCAAGGAAGATGAAGCTGCCAATGGGGCGTCTGGGGTCCTTAAGCCCGGCTCGAGCCCGCCGCACCGCTTTGGAAATGATGGTGATTGCCTCATCCTGACCAATGATGTGCTGATGAAGCACCGACTCCATCTGAAGCAGGCGAGTAGTTTCATCCTTAGCCAGGCGGGTCACCGGAATACCGGTCCACATGCTCACTACTTGAGCGATATCTTCCTCGGTGACCTCAGGCCTCTCCACCGGTTGTTCCTCTTGCCACCCTTCCTCTATCTTGGCTGCAAGCTTCAGCTCGCGATCCCTCAGTTCAGCGGCATGCTCATACTGCTGAGCAGCGATGGCTGCCTCCTTATCCCCACGCAGCGTCTCTAGGGCTTGCTCTGCCTCTTTCAAACCGACAGGGGTGGAAAGATGCCTCAGCTTTACCCTTGATGCCGCCTCATCCACCAGATCGATAGCCTTATCAGGGAGGAAACGATCGGGGATATACCTAGCTGCCAATGTTGATGCTGCATTCACTGCCTCATCGCTTATGATCAATCCATGATGCTCCTCATAGCGACTCTTAATCCCCTGGAGGATATCCGCGGTTTCCTCAATGGTGGGTTCATCCACCGTTATCGGTTGAAAGCGCCGTTCCAGGGCAGGATCCCGCTCCACATGCTTACGATAATCGTCAGCAGTGGTGGCACCGATGCATTGCAATTCTCCGCGCGCCAGAGAAGGCTTCAGTATGCTGGCAGCATCCACAGCACCCTCGGCAGCGCCAGCGCCGACAATGGTATGTATTTCATCGACAAAGAGCATGCAGTTGCCTGCCGTTTTTATCTCATCGATTACCTTCTTCAGTCGCTCCTCAAACTCGCCTCGATACTTGGTACCGGCCACCAGAGAGCCAATATCCAGGGTGAGCAAGCGCTTACTCCTCAGCGTCTCGGGGACACTCCCGGCCACGATGCGATGGGCCAAGCCTTCAACGATGGCCGTCTTGCCCACTCCCGGTTCCCCGAGGAGAACAGGATTATTCTTGGTCCGCCGACTGAGGATCTGGATAACCCGCTCAATTTCCTTATTGCGGCCAATAATGGGGTCAAGCTTCTCAGCGCGAGCCATAGCAGTCAAATCCAGACTAAGCTGGTCCAAGGTGGGGGTCCGAGAAGAGGGGCGAGCGCCAGCATGAGGCTGAGACACGCTCTGTTTCAGGATTTGCTTTGTCTCCTCGCGCACCTTCTCCAGACTGATACCGAGGCTTTCCAAGACGCCAGCGGCAACTCCCTCACCTTCACGCAACAGCCCCAGAAGGAGGTGCTCGGTGCCAATATAGTTATGCCCCAGACGACGGGCCTCATCTACAGCAAGTTCGATAACCCTCTTCGCCCGGGGAGTAAGCCCAATCTCGCCTCTAACGGTTCGCTCACCGCGCCCAATAATAAACTCCACAGCACTGCGCACCTTCTCCAGTTCCACGCCGAGGTTTGCCAGTACCTTGGCCGCAACCCCCTCACCTTCACGAACCAAACCGAGCAGGATGTGCTCCGTGCCAATGTAATTATGGTTGAAGCGTTGAGCCTCCTCCTGAGCTAGGGTGAGAACCTTGCGCGCTCTTTCGGTGAACTTCTCAAATCTGCTTGACATATGTCTCTCCAAGTCAGACTTTCCACTTACTTATTTTACCACACTCATACAAAAATTAAAAGAGGCTAACCCAGGTACTTTTGGCCTTTTGACTCGGACCCCTAGATTCGCCCCTTCTTCCTCACAGCAGCGATCATCCTTTCAATGCCCAAGCCTAAGAGCACAACAAAGAGCGCTGTCTCGCAGCCTCTGATTACCAAGTTAGGCTCCGCTGCCTGAGTCACCCCGTAAAGCCATATATTGGCAAAGTGCCATAAAAAAGCAAGGGCACAACCGGTTAAAGCTAAATAGGAGAGAACATCTCGAAGAGAGGTTGCCCACTGGCGGCGGCTATCCCCTTTGGCAGCTAAGCCTTTTGCCTGCTCAGATAGCGCTTTCTCCTGGCGAGGTTGTAGCCTCATAGTGAAATCCCCTGTCTAGCGCAGGCGGTTTCACTATTGGCTCCCCAGTGCTCAAGTGACCAAGTATAAGCCCTGGTTCATTGCCCCTGCAAAGATTCATATCTGGTACCTTTGGCTAGTCTTAAACTGGGACGGTAGTACTAGATATATTATATTGTATCATGGCACCTTTAAATATTGTCAACATAAAAAATACCCCTTACCCTAGTTTGACGGGGAAGAGGTACAAAAGTACTAGAAAGACCGCTTTATCCTCAGCGAAAAGGACTCAGCAAGCGATGAAGAAGATCGGCCATAAGAAAGCCTAATAGCGCGCCAGTAACCACAGCAATCAGTACAAAAAAACTCCCCGGCGGTGGCATATTTTCCACACCCCGTTGCCAGGGCAGTATCGTCTGCGCTGGAGCGTTTCACTTCCGTGTTCGGGATGGGAACGGGTGGGTCCGCCTCGCTCTAACCACCGGGAAGCTCTTTTCGAACTATACGCTGTTAATAGTCACAAGCCTTTCGGCTATCATTATGTAAATATTAGTGGCCTTCTTGGTAGCGTGAGTTGGATCCGAACCAACGGCCTTCGGGTTATGAAACAGACTCTACCCCTCCTCTTCTGTGCCACCAGATTAGCATTGTATACCATCCCGTCCACGGTGTCAACTGGTTTCGTATCTGGTGGTGATGTCTTGTGCTATCCCCTGCTAACCAGTATTTTAGCAAGATTCCATAGGTATCAGTGCTCCTAAAAACCTATCCCCACCTAATAGGACATCGGCTCAAGTCCATTATGTTCCTTCAAAATCCGCTCTTTTGAAAGAATATAGTTCTTTTCTTTCACATATGCGAGTTTTGAAGCAATTGTATAGAACTATTGCAAAATGGCCGAGACCCAATCCCCTTTCGAGGACTGGCGTGTTTCCCGGTTTTGGGAGTTGCAGATCGAACACGCTGCGGCCATTGAGCAAAACGCTATTACGTTCCCTAGATTAGATTTGGTTTCTAGCATAAAGTAGTAAAAAAGTGTCTTTTGCCATTAACACGAATCCAATTATTCATCGGTTTGACTCTTGCTACTTTCCGAGTTTATGATACGGCATACGCATAGTGTCATCATCACGGGAGGCAGAATATGATAACTCTGAAAGATTCAATAGAAGTAGAAGCGCCACCGGAAAAAGTATTTGAGTGGCTTGTCCAGCGTCTTACAGATAAGGAAGCTTGTCTAGCTTGGCATCCTGACCATGTAGAACTTCGCTGGATTAAGGGTGAACCTTTACAGGAAGGTTCAATCCTCTATGCTGAGGAGTATATTCACGGGAGACTGTATAGACTTAAACTTCGCGTTACTAAGGTAGTGCCAAACAGAGTGATTGAATACAGGTCTTTATTTCCATTCTCAATTTTAGCTCCAGGGAACACATTCCTTGTAGAGCCTAAAGGAGAGAACAGTTGTATTTTCACCGCCATGGTTGGTCTTAGACGTCTTAGACTCCCTCGTTTGCCATTTAAAAAACTCCGTAAAAACCCAAAATACATAATTGCGGCCACAGAACAACATATGAAAGAAGAAGGAGAGAACCTTAAAAGGGCAGTGGAAGAAGGTAGTAAGCAATAGCTCCCAGTAAATTGATCCAACAAAAGCTTGTTTTGTTTATCCTCAGCGAAATACGAGCACGGGCAGGTAGCTGCCATTGCACAGAAGAGCGATTTGTTGGATCACATTTAGCCAGATTGTGCAACCGAAAATCGCCACTGTCCAACGTATCCCACCATGAAGGAACTGCTCCAAAACGGTGACGCTGACGGGGAGATAGAATTGAGGCCCAGAAAGCAGGCGCTTCATAAGGGCTTGCTTTTGGAGTGGTACAATAGCTGGGGGGCAGGCCATCCCGCCCCGGATGCTTGCGACATCGATGTCCATACCTGTGTGGAGGAAGGCGTAGTACGGGGCGGTCATCTAAGATTCTTTTAAACATTTAAGCGCAGAAACTCATTGTCCTCAGTTTGATCCGGCTGATCTCGCACAAAAATCTGGTGGTTCGTGAAGTCTCGCTAAGTGTTATTTAGGGACATCGACCACAGAAGGCGAAACTGCCAAGCCCGTGTTGAATATAGTGATGGCTCCGGCCCTCCATCATCTGTTAAAGTTTTACACCCTCGGCCACGGATCGCCCTAACTCCGGGTGAGCCTTAGTTAGGTTCTCAATCACCCGCTGCTGGATCGGTTTGTCAATGTGCATAAGATCTGCGATGAGGTTATCTACCAGATGTTCTTGGTCCGTCTTGCTCAAGGAAAGATATCTCTCCCCAGCCTGTTCGAAATCATTCGTTTTGCTTATCTTCTGGCGAGTGACTTCTCCTTCAATCCGGTATACACGCGGGGTGCCCTCCTCGAGAGCCTCCCCGGGCATACCACCACCCAGACTATTAGGCTCGTAGTTAACCGGACCGCTGAACTGACCAATCTGCATGGCGCCGTCGCGTTGATTGTTGTTAACCTCTACAAGGGGGCGGTTAATGGGAAGTTCCAGGTAGTTCGACCCCAGCCGATGGCGCTGTGTATCAGCGTATGAGAATGTCCGGCCCTGGAGAAGCTTGTCAGGGGAAAACTCGATTCCGGGAACAATGCTGGCAGGACAGAAAGCCGCCTGCTCCACTTCGGCGAAGAAGTTGTCTGGGTTACGGTTGAGCACCATTTTGCCCACTGGCATCAGCAAAAATTTGTCCTCGGGCCAGGTCTTTGTGGGATCCAGAGGGTCAAAATCCTGTTTTAATTCGTCAACGATATCCATCAACTGGACGTTAAGTTCATACTCAACATCCTGGCCACTGGCGATCGTGTCCCAAAGATCACGGGTAAGATAGTCAGGGTCAACACCGGCCGAGCGGGTTGCTTCATGACGGTCTAGGTTGTGCACGCCCAGTTTCGGTTTCCAGTGGTATTTCACATACACCGCTTTACCCTCATCGTTGACCCACACATAGGTATTGACACCAAAACCCTCCTGCATCCGGTAACTTTTCGGTGTGCCACGGTCAGAAAACAGCCAAATGATCATGTGGGTTGATTCCGGTGTCAGGGATATGAAATCCCAAAAGCGGTATGTGCCGAAGATGCTGATGGAATATTAGTATCTGGCGCGCCCTTGAAGGCATGAACCATATCGGGGAACTTAATGGCGTCCCGGATGAAAAATACGGGAAGATTGTTGCCAACCAAGTCGTAGTTGCCATCCTCGGTGTAGAACTTGACGGCAAAGCCACGGGGGTCCCGAACTGTATCCGCCGAGCCCCGCCCTCCAGTGACAGTCGAAAACCGCACGAACACGGGGGTCTTTTTCTCCGGGTCCTGAAGGAATTTGGCCTTGGTATAAGGCTTCATGCTCTTGTAAACCTGAAAGTAGCCATGTGCTCCTGCTCCCTTGGCATGGACAACCCTTTCTGGGATGCGTTCCCTATCAAAATGAGCCATCTTCTCAATAAACTGGACATCCTGTAACAGTACCGGACCACGTTCACCAACGGTCAAAGAGTTCTGGTTGTCAGTTATTGGGACACCTTGATTTGTTGTGAGGTGTCTTTTTTTCATGACACCCTCCTTCCATTATTGTATTGGTAAAAATGCACTTTCGTTCTGAATATGAGCCTCCAACCGACTCTGTTACTCGTTTATTCTTTACAATTGGTCTATCATACCTACGAATTACTTCACCTACCTTCAGCTTCCCTTTCCATCTTTTCAAGCCTCGTGTAGTAATCTGGAAATTCATTGAGATGAGCTAAAGCAATTTTCCCAGTCATCATAGGATCATCGTTAGTAACATTGGTATGTGGATCAACCAGACCGTGCTCAAGCTCGACATCAAGGCCCATCCTATATTGCTCAACATCGAACTCGCTCCAATCAATACCTAGGGCCTCGCCAATTCGTTTGGCTTCTTCACTTGTAAAAGTCTTTCGATTTGCCATATTCACCTCCAGAATAACCGCATAATCGAGACTGCCCGTGTCAACTGGTGCGACTATGTTAGACCCATGATCGCAGGTTGTCAAGGTAGGTGGAGCACCGTGGGGTTGAGGCTACTTGGTCGAACTGAACTCGTTCCTTACTACAACAAGGTAGAAGAGTTATCAAAAGGCCTTCCTTTTCGAGCGGTTGCAGAATCTAAGCACAAGCCCAGTCAATGCTGACTGAGCCTGAACAATTTGGACGTTTGTGCAATGGGAAGCTCAGCCTCAACGACCTGGCACCCAAGCGAGCCGCCTGAGGCAGCAGGAGGATCAGTTGGCGGAGCGCAAGATAGCGCTGGCTGATGACAGATTGGTGCTTAGCTATGTGGAAGACCTGAAAGAGTTACTTGATGAAAGCCCGCTGGCAGAACAAAAGGCTTTCATCCGCAGTTTTGTAAAGGAAGTAAAGGTGAGAGGGAAGGAAGCGACTCTTACATACACAATACCCCTGCTACCTGATGGCACTAGCTATGAGACAGCAGGGGTTCTCGATACCGTCCATTATGGTGGAGCTGGTGGGATTCGAACCCACTACCTCTTGACTGCCAGTCAAGCACTCTCCCAATTGAGCTACAGCCCCGAGGCGATTCTAAAGTTTAGCATAAAGCCTATTGGAATTCAAGAGGAACCGGCGCTTGACTTCAGCTAAGACGTTTGCTAGAATTTGACGAGACATAATGAAGGGGGCGGTTAGCTCAGTTGGTAAGAGTGCTGCGTTGACATCGCAGAGGTCAGTGGTTCAAGTCCACTACCGCCCACCATGCTTTTGAGCGGAATGATTGATAGAGCCTCTCGCCCTAGCACTGGCCGGGAGGTTATTGTTTTCGAAGGAGATAATGGCTACCGCTAAACACAGCGCACAGAGCGAAAAAATAAGGCACTCAGCATCCCATGTGATGGCCGAGGCAGTGCAATCCCTATTCCCTGATGCCAAATTCGGCATCGGACCGGTGATCGAGGATGGCTTCTACTATGACTTTGAACTAACCCGCTCTATGACCCCCGAAGACCTGCCCCTGATCGAGTCCAAGATGGCTGAGACCATTGCCTCTGATGTAGCCTTCTTCCAGGAGGAGGTGGATAAAGAAGAGGCTAGGCGAATTTTTGCCCACCAGCCCTATAAGCTGGAGCTAATCGACGAGCTCCCCGACGAGCAGGTGACCATATACCGGCAGGGCTCCTTCACCGACCTTTGTAAAGGGCCTCATGTTGGCTCTACGGGGGAGATAAAGGCGTTCAAGCTTCTCAGCATCGCTGGCGCCTACTGGCGGGGGGATGAGCACCGCCCTATGTTGCAACGAATCTATGGCGTTGCCTTCGAGACCAAGGAAGGGCTTGAGCACCACCTAGAAAAGCTAGCCGAGGCGGCAAAGCGAGACCACAGAAAGCTGGGCAAGGAGCTTGACCTCTTCAGCTTTCACGAGGAGGCGGGACCGGGGTTGGTTCACTGGCATCCCAAGGGGGCTGTGGTACGACGCATCATCGAGGATTTCTGGATCGAGGAGCACACCAAACGGGGCTATGAGATCGTGTACACCCCCCATATCGCCAAGCTCGACCTGTGGAAAACAAGTGGCCATTGGGAGCTTTACCATGAGAACCTTTACCCCCCAATGGATGTCGAGGGGCAGGAATACCTCATCAAGCCCATGAACTGCCCGGCCCATATTCTGATGTACAAAACGAGGCTCAGAAGCTACCGCGAGCTCCCCATAAGGTGGGCGGAGTTGGGAACGGTCTATCGCTTTGAGCGCTCCGGCGTACTTCACGGCTTGACCAGGGTGCGGGGCTTCACCCAGGACGATGCCCACATCTTCTGTCGCTCCGACCAGTTGGAGGATGAGGTAGTAGGGGTTATGGAGTTTGCCTTTTTCATGATGCGCACCTTCGGCTTCGAGGAGTATGAGATTGTTCTCGCCACCAGACCAGAGAAATATGCCGGCACCGTCGAGATGTGGGAAGAGGCAACGGAGACGCTAGAGAGAGCGCTCAAGCGCCTTGGGCTCCGTTACCAAATAGACCCCGGGGGTGGGGTGTTTTACGGACCTAAAATCGATACCAAGCTCCAGGATGCCCTGGGCAGAGCATGGCAGGGGCCCACCAATCAGGTCGATTTCAACCTTCCCCAGCGCTTCGAGGTCAACTATGTCGGCGCCGATGGGGTGGAGCATCCAGTGGTGATGGTCCATCGTACTGTCCTCGGCAGCATGGAGCGCTTTTTGGGCTGCCTCATCGAGCACTATGGCGGTGCCTTTCCCGTCTGGCTGGCGCCAGTGCAGGCAGTAGTAATCCCAATAGCGGACCGCCATCTGGAGTACGCCTTTCAGATGGAGGCCGAGCTCAAGGCCAGCGGGATGCGTGCTCAAGTGGATGCCCGCTCTGAGAGGATGAACTTCAAGATTCGAGAGGCACAGCTTCAGAAAATACCTTATATGCTGATAATGGGAGACAAGGAGATGGAGGCAGCCATGGTGTCTGTCAGGCTTAGAAGTGGTGAGGACCTCGGTAGACAAACCGTGGAAGCATTCAAGTCTATGGCAAAAGAAGCTATAACGCAGAAAAGCCTTGATTTCTGTAGCGATATATAGTATATTGCCTGCCACCAGGTGTTTTTAGGGAATGGCTGGGGGTGATCAAATATAATAAAACAATATCGCGTTAACGAAAGAATATTTGCCCGGGAAGTCCGGCTTATAAGCGAGACGGGGGAGCAGCTCGGCGTGATGCCCGTGGCTAAGGCGCGGGAGTTAGCCAGAGAAAGGGGTTACGATCTGGTGGAGGTTGCCCCCACATCCACCCCCCCAGTATGTCGTCTCGTGGATTGGGGCAAGTTCAAATATGAGCAAACCAAGAAGGAGCGCGAGGCAAGGAAGAAACAAAAGGCTGTTGTCCTCAGGGAGGTGCGGATGAGGCCCGCGATCGGTGAGCATGACATCGGATTCAAGATCCGCATCATCAAGAAACTGCTTGATGAGGGTGACAAGGTTAATGTCAGGGTGCTCTTCAGGGGCCGCTCGATAACCCATCCCGAGCTGGGCAAGGAGCTTCTGCAGAGGGTGGCAAAGGAACTAGAGGAGCTAGCCACTGTGGAAAAAGCCCCGGCGATGGAAGTAAGAAGCATGAGCATGATTCTCAGCCCGGTTAAAGAATCGAAAGCTGTTAAGAAGGTCACAGATGCCGAAGATGAAGACACACAAAGCAGCAAGTAGCCGCTTATATATCACGGCCAGCGGCAAAATAATGCGCATCAAGGTGGGCAAGAGCCATCTCAGGCGAAGGAAGGCCAAAAGGGTAAAGAGGCTCTTCGATGAGAAGCTACCACTGCATGCCAGTGATAAGGCTCGGATAAAGAGGCTTTTGCCCTATTCTTAGAAGAGGAGGTGGTCCTTGACCCGGATCAAAGGTGGGACTGTAACCCGGCGTCGCCATAAGAAGGTGCTCAAGCAGACAAAGGGACATCGAGGGACAAAGCATTCCCTCTATCGTCGCGCCCATGAGTCCCTGCTGAAAGCCCTGAGCTATTCCTTCCGTCATCGCCGCGAGCGAAAAGGGGATTTCAGGCGCCTGTGGATCGTCCGCATCAATGCTGCCGCCAGGCAGGAGGGAATCTCCTACAGCAAGTTCATGGATGGCCTGAAGAAGGCTGGCGTTGAAATCGACCGCAAGATGCTGGCCGATATGGCAGTGAGGGAGCCTGCCGCCTTCTCCAAGCTGGCAACGATTGCCAAAAAGAAATCTGAAGCTTAGCCTGCTCAAAAAGCAAACCCCAAGTCTATGCCCTCTTCTTGACCCCCTTGCTATCTCTAGCCTATAATAGCGGCGATGCTTAAACAACTGGACGAAATCAAGTCTAAGGCTATCGATGAGCTGAGTGGCATTTCCGATATCAAAGCGCTTGAGGATTGGCGGGTTCGCTACCTGGGCAAGAAGAGCACCCTGACCCAAGTGCTACGGGGACTGGCAACACTTCCTGCGGAGCAAAGGAAGGGGGTTGGTGTTTCTGCCAATGAGGTCAAAGTCCTCCTTGAAGCAGCCCTGGCGCGAAAGAGGAAAGAGCTCAAGGAAGAGGAGCTTGCCAGAGTCCTAGAGCGGAGGGGCATCGATGTCACCCTCCCCGGTCGCCCCATCCCCCTGGGGCGCCTCCATATCACCACCCAGATACTGCAGGAAATATGCGCCACCTTCGCTGCCATGGGGTTCCAGGTAGTGGAAGGGCCCGAGGTGGAATGGGACTATTATAACTTTGAGGCGCTGAACATCCCCCGTGATCACCCCGCCCGCGATATGTGGTCCACCTTCTGGATCGATTACCAGAACGAGCGGGGCGAGAGGCCAATGCTGCTTCGCACCCACACTTCTCCGATGCAGATCAGGGTCATGGAGAAGACCAGGCCTCCGGTGAGGGTGGTGGTGCCGGGCAAGTGCTATCGCTACGAGGCAACGGACGCCACCCACGAAACCATGTTGCACCAAGTGGAGGGGCTGGCCGTCGATGAGAACATCACCCTGGCCGACCTCAAAGGAACGCTCTACGAGTTTGCCCGGCGCCTCTTCGGTGCCGAGCGGAGGGTGAGATTTCGCTGCGACTATTTTCCTTTTGTTGAGCCCGGCGTGGAGATGGCAATCGACTGCTTCGTCTGTGGCGGAGCCGGATGCCGCCTCTGCGGCAATACCGGCTGGATCGAGATAATGGGTGCGGGGATGGTGCATCCCGATGTCCTGAGGCGCGTTGATTATGACCCCGATGTCTACACCGGCTTCGCCTTTGGCATGGGGGTGGAGAGAATCGCCATGCTCAGGCATGGCATCGAGGACATCCGCTTCTTTTACTCCAACGACCTTCGGTTTTTGAGGCAATTCTGAGGACCAGATGAAGGCATCGCTTAATTGGCTTCGAGAATACGTTGACATAACCCTGCCAGTGGCGGAATTGGGCGAAAAGCTGACCATGTCCGGCACCGAGGTCGATGGGGTTGATAGAGTCGGGGGCTGGGATAACATCGTGGTTGGAGAGGTAATAGCCATCGAGCCCCACCCCCACGCCGACCGCCTCCAGCTTGCCACCGTCGATCTCGGCACTGAGCGCCTAACCTCCGTCTGCGGGGCACCAAATCTGAAGCTGGGACAGAAAGTGCCCTATGCTCGCCTTGAGGCACAGCTTCTTGATCCTGAGAGCGGTGAACGCTTTAAGCTAAAGAAGGCCAAGATCAGGGGCATCGCCTCTGAGGGAATGATATGCTCGGAAAGGGAACTGGGCATCTCCGAGCGCCATGAGGGGATCATGGTGCTGCCCGCTGATGCCCCTTTGGGCCTCGCCCTCGATGACTATATTGGCGATGCCATCCTCGATCTTGATGTAACGCCCAATCGCCCCGACTGCCTGTCCATCATTGGCATCGCCCGCGAGATCGCCGCCCTCACCGGGCAAACAGTTCGCCTTCCCAAAGCCAGCTACGATGAGCTTGGAGAGCCTACGGAAGGAAAAGCCTCGGTGGAGATAATCGACCCTGATTTATGCCCCAGATACTGCGCCAGCCTGATCACCAATGTCAAGGTTGGCCCCTCCCCTCCGTGGTTAGAGCAGCGGCTGCTTGCCTGCGGCATGCGCCCGATCAACAACGTCGTCGATGTCACCAATTATGTTCTGTTAGAGTATGGTCAACCCCTTCACGCCTTCGATTACCGCAAGCTTGCCCAGAGCAAGATTATAGTGCGCCGGGCCAGGCAGGGTGAATTCATCGCCACCATCGATGGCGTGGATCGAGTTCTCACCGGCGATATGCTGGTTATCGCCGACGGGGATGGGGCAGTGGCTGTCGCCGGCGTCATGGGTGGTGCCGAGAGCGAGGTAACCAAGGAGACCACCACCGTCTTGATCGAGTCGGCGAATTTCAACCCGGCGAGCTTAAGACGCACCTCGATGGCGTTACGTCTCAGAAGCGAGGCCTCGCTGCGTTTCGATAAGGGGATCAGCCCTGAGCTTCCGCTACCCGCGCTCCAGCGCGCCACCCAGTTAATGGCAGCGCTTTCGGGAGGCAAGATAGCAAAGGGCATCATTGATGTCTATCCCGGAAAAGTGGAGCCAAAGCAGATTTTGCTCACCTCGCGGCAGGTGAAGCGCATTCTGGGCGTGGATATCAGTCTAGAGCAAAGGATCAAGGTGCTAACCTCCCTGGGATTTGACTGTCAGGTGGCCGGCGGCGAGGAGCTTTCGGTCACCGTCCCCTACTGGCGCACTGATGTCCGAATTTCAGACGATCTGGTGGAAGAGATTGCGCGCACCGTCGGCTACGATGAACTCCCCACCACCCTGCTCAGCGGAACGCTGCCCAAATATCAACCCGACCCAATGCGGGCTCTGAGGGAAAGGGTGAGCCAGCTTCTCGTTGGCTGCGGTATGCAGGAGGTGATTACCTATTCCCTGACCAGCACCGAGGCGATGGGCAAAGCAGTTCCCCAATCTCAGCTCACTCCGCTACGGGTTGCCAATCCCATCACCGCGGCACAGGAATACCTGCGCACCACCCTTCGGGCAAATCTGCTCGCCGCCCTC
>Ga0180438_10007676_pt1 | contig 13973 bp, 7 predicted proteins | sample SS_ome_12_FD_132455 | JGI IMG/M metagenome (GOLD analysis project Ga0180438, IMG submission 132455) | Hypersaline lake sediment archaeal communities from the Salton Sea, California, USA - SS_3_D_2 metaG | ecosystem: Environmental > Aquatic > Non-marine Saline and Alkaline > Hypersaline >... | reverse complement strand
CCTTGAAGGCTGCCGGGATCACTGTAAGGGATCGGAAAGGGATCATCAAGGAAATCGCCGAAGAGAACAGTGTTGCACCATCAGAGATTCATGAGCTTCTCATCAGGTCTCTTTCGATAAGGGAGAAAAATAAACTCGCACCAACCGCAAAACCTCGAACCAGAGGGGATTTCGGGGCCAAATCTCTCGAGCAGGTTGCGGGTGAACTCGACATGTCCGTAGAGGATGCCATTGCCATCCTCGGATCCAAAGGGATCACGGCGGCAAAGGACGATCTGATAAGGACAATCGCAACGAACAACGGAAAAAGACCCTTCGAAATCGTCAACCTCATGAGAGAGGCAAAAAAATAAATTCAAAGAAGACTCGACAAAAGCGAGAAATCTCCAGCAGCTATGGAGGAATTTTCTCTTTGAAGGGTAAGCTTACACGAAGGTTTTGACGATCTCGTTCTGCAGGTCCTGGAGCTCTCGATAGGCGTTATTGATCTCTTCGATCTTTTCATTCAGCCGTTTCATAAGCTTCTGTTTCTCCAATCCGTTGCGGAGGATGATGAGGAGGTCATCGTTGTTCCAGGGCTTTTCGATGTATTGGAAGAGTCCCACATGATTGATCGCTTTGATGGCATTTTCCTTGTCGGCGTATCCTGTCAGGATGATCCGGGGCACCTCAGGTTTGATCTCACGGACTTTGGCCAGGAAAGAGATGCCGTCCATCTCCGGCATGAGGTAGTCGGAGATCACCAGGTCCACGTTTCCTGTCTGCACGTATTCCAGAGCTTCTTTCGCTGAGATAAAGGTTTTGACATCATAATCCGTCTCCAGGTTTAAAAATGAGTTGAGGCTAGTCAAAACCATATCTTCATCGTCAACGATCACGATGGTGGGTTTCTGATCGGTATTTTCCATTTTTCCTCCTCTGTATTCCTTCTGTTGCACGATCCTACCTGTAGATTCTTGTCAGGAGTTTTCTCAATCTTTTCGCCATGGTCTTCAGGATACTTTGGGTGATCGCCACGTGGTCGGCCAAGAGATCGATGAATTCTTCTTTGTCGATTCGCAGGAGTTGAGTGCTCTCCAAGGCTGTTGCCGTAGCCACGCGCGGCTCATCGTCGAACAGGGCCCAAGTCCCGAAGGCCTGCATTTTTCCTGCGACCATTATTTCTTTATCCTCGCGGGTCAACCTCACCTTGCCCTGGATTACCACATACATCGAATCCGATATCTCTCCTTCCTGGAAGATGATATCCTCGCTCTCGGACTCGATCTCTTCGGCGATGGAGGCGATATGGGAGAGGTCTTCGGTAGAGGTGTGTTCGAAGATATCCACATCTTGGAGTAACAGGACTTTTTCGACTGTCGTCAGCATCGTTGAAAACGCAATTTATTCCTTTTGTGAAATTATCACACTTCTCCTTGGGTCGTCAAATCTAATTAGGTGCTCGTAGGCATCTCCAAGCCGTTAACAACATAAATTCATGTCATTACGACTCTGGTGATGCTTCCTGAGTGCTTAAACGGCGTATATACAGTTGGGCTGTCTCTCTGACAATGGGATCCTCCGAGTGGATAAGTTTTTGGATCGAATCGTAATACTCTCTGTAGTTCAAGGCCGCAGTGAGATAGATCGTACAGGCCTTCAGCCAGTTGTCATGGCTTGAAAGCAGCGATTGGATGGATTGGAGCTCATCCGTTTTTTCTCGCTGCGTACGTCTCGGTCGGCTCCCTGAAAGGATTTCAGGACGTCCTGCCTCGACGATGGGAATGAGGATCTTTTTTAGCCGCGTCTCGAGGATGTTATCCAGGAATTCTATGGCGATCGCCTTCAGCTTTGTGGTCCGGCTCATGAGTCCGAGGTAAGCATCGAGCATATCCTTGGGTGGGTATTTAATTCCCAAGAGGCGGAATACCCTCTCCAGGTTTCTATCCAGTTTTTCCTCGAGCGCCAACAAAAGGAGAAGCCTTGCCTTTTTATCTTGACCAATGAGTGCTTTTTTTCCGTTGGTCCTTTGGTTGATCAAATACATTTCGCTCTGCTTGAGCCATGCACGGAGCGTGCTTTTATAGAGTTTGATCTCGTCAAGGACTCTTGACTGGATGACATGCGGATCGAATTTCAAGGCAGGGAATTTGACTCTGAGTTTATTCAGCGCTTTTATGGTCTCGGAACGCAAGGGGAGGTCTGTGATGGCTAGGTTTCGCATCAAGGTGTTGACCGATTTTTGCGAGTCGATCATTGCCAATACCTTAGGGATGGCCAGTTTTTGGCCTCTGTCGACCTCGGGATTTTCGAGGATTTTTGTCAGAATGACGATGATGTCCTCTCCAAAGGCAACCAGTGCCTCTCTCACCTGCTTGCGGAGATGTTTGGTGTTAAGATGTGTGATCAAGACCGGGATAAATTCCTTCTCCGAAGCTCTGCCGATGCTTTCGATCGCAGCTATTTTCACATCTTTGGACCTATCGCTAACAAAATCGTGAAGGAGTGGATAGGCCTCCGGATTTTTCGCCAGACCGATGGCTCTGGCTATATTGACCTTAATAAAGCCTATTTCCTTCGGATCGGTCTTAGCCTGAAGTTCAATCAGCATTTTCGGGAAGAGTTCTGCCAGGTCGATGTCCCGCCTGAAATCTTTGTTCGCCCTCCATTCCAGGGCTGTGGCTATTGTGGCAGCCAGTTGGATCCTCTGGTTCTCGTGATCACGAAGTCTTTCCAATGCCGATGCCGCATCGGCTGAGGTTTTGCAGATGTATCGTATGGCATCGACTTGGACGCCGAGGGCATCACTGGATACAAGATCACGTGCTGTTTTCGAAAGGTCCAGGCCCTCGTATCGAAGGGCCATTTTCAAAACACAAGATTTGACTGCATCCGAGGGGAATTCAATGAGTTTTTTGAGATAAGGTTCGAGTTCCTTGTTGTTAATATCTTCCAGCATATCCAACACATAGAGGATTTGGCGTTCACTTTTTCCTTCCAACACTTTGATGAAATTCTTGAAAACAGCCGCATCATCCAGGTTCAACGATTGATCCTCGAGGTTGATCGACCGCTTCTCGATCGCCGTGCGGAAAGAATTGACATACTCATCTTTAATCCGAAAGATCAGGTATGTCCACACGGTTATCATTGCGATGATGATCAAGCTGACGTGCTGCACGGAAAGTCCTAAGCCGATAATCAGGGCGATCAAGAGGACGCCCCCTAAACCCTCGGCTGCGTTCTTGATGAAGACATCGATAAAGGATTTGGCTCTTTTTTTGATCTCAGAGGGGATGGGAATCGCCAGCAATTCGGTACCGGCCTTGTTGATGGAATGTTTGAATCCCCCGTCTCCCATCTTGATGAGTATAGCCGACCAGAGAACCGGGTTTACGAGAACCGCTGCGGCTCCGATCATGATGGCAAAGGGAAGAAAAAGCAGGGAGGCTGTCACGCCGAGATGTTTGATGATTCTTCCGGTGAAGAACAATTGGATGATCAATGAGAGGATGTTCAGGTTTGACAACCACAGTCCGAAGAACGCTGTCAGGCTGTCCGCCTCCGGTTTAGCTCGGGAAGCGATGGTCAAGAACTGGTAATCCGCGAGGTTGGCGACGACCACACCCACACCTACAATGCCGGCGAGATATGTCAGATGACGGGACCTCAAGATCGATTTGAGTGGATTGTCCTGAGCTAAGGATCGAGACATCTGGATCTGCCGGGAGGTTTTTTGGATGTAAGTGAGATGTTTTGTTTTTCTCCATATCGACCAGACGAAAATTTGACAGAGCACCAGGAATCCGATACAGAAAAAAATCATGTTTTCTGTGCTGAGCCGTGGGGCCATGTAGCTTGTCAAATATCCGCCGAAAATCCCTCCGGATATGGCTCCTGCGCCGATCAGCCCGAAAAGTCGTTTGGCTTCCCTGGCATTGTATATTTCATTGGCCAGAAGCCAGAATTGAGTGCCGGTGATCACTCCGAATATCGCAACCCAGATGAAAAAGGCATAGAGAAACCAGGCACGCTCGTAACCGTAGGCAAACAGTAGCCAGAATGCCAGAAGGGTGACAGCAGAAGTAACGAGTGTTATCTGAATGAGGCGGTTGAGCCTGACTTTTTTTGAATATCGGGAATATGCCACCGCAACGAGGGCCGAAAAGACCGCGACGAGCACATATGCGAACGGAAGCTTCTCACTGCCGAACCTGACGAGAAAGAGAGAGCTTCGAACGGGTTTTAAAACAGACAGGGATCCTATGATCAGGAACGCGTAAAAGAACATCCGTGTCGCGACAGGTGCTTCGCCCTCACGAATGTCGAACATTCTGCGGAAAAATTCTTTCATTCGATATTATGAGTCAAGTACGGTTATTAGCCCTTGGTCTTTTCTCTTTCAAGCTGCTCTTCCAGGTCCATCGGCAGGATGATGAGAAAATCGGTCCCTTTTCCCAATTCGCTTTCCACTTTGATTTCACCCCTGTGATTCCGGATGATGTTGTAGGATATGGACAGACCCAACCCTGTACCGACTCCGATACCTTTTGTTGTGAAACCCGGGTCGAATATCCTGCGTAAGCTCTCCTTGGGAATACCGACACCATTGTCGGAAAAAATGATGTGGACTTTTTTGTTTTTCACATAGGTGGAGATGCTTATGGTCCCCTTGCCTTTTATGGCCTGTTTGCTGTTGACGAGAAAGTTCAAAAACACTTGATTCAATTGACTTGGAAAACAGGAGATGGGGGGAATGTTCCCGAAATTCTTCACAACGGTGATGTTGTGCTTCAGCTCGTGGTGTATCAGGACCAGAGTGTCTTCGATCCCCTCGTGGATATCCACAGTTTTGAGTTCCGCCTCATCCAATCTGGCAAAGCTTTTCAGGCGGGTGACGATGTTGATGACTCTCTCTGTACCGGATTTGATGACACTGTTGGAATCGTCGATACGTTTGAAAGCAGACTCGAGTTTGGGGATCTCTTTGTTATCTTTCGGGAGTTCCTGCTGGATGATGGCCTTCAACCTTTCCAGGGTTCTGAAAAGCGTATCGTGCATGCTGTTGACCGCCCCGATGGGAGTGTTGATCTCGTGAGCGATGCCGGCGACCAACTGACCGAGAGAAGCCATTTTTTCTGACTGCACGAGTTGCGTTTGGGCCTCTTTGAGGTGTTGATTCGTCCTTTCCAGGTCGGTCAGTACATTCTTGACCTCTGTAAAGTCGTGAGCGATCCCCACATAAGAGAGGATATTCCCGTCGCTGTCCATCAGGGGAGAGACGCTCGATCTATGGTGCCTCCAACTCTTATCTTTGTGCTGGATCCTGTACTCGATGCCACTCTGTTTGACCCCTGTTTGTTCGAGCCTGTTAAAATGTGTCAGACAGACTTCCAGGTCATCGGGATGAATGTGTGTGGTGAAGTGACTGCCCGTCAACTGCGAGGCGTCGAATCCCATGATCTCTTTCACATTCGGTGAAATGTAGGAAAAATTTCCCTCAGGCGTCAAAGTAAAGATGATATCGTTGGCATTTTCCACGATGCCGCGGAATCGCTCCTCGCTCTCCTGAAGGGCTCTGAGCGCCAAATGGCGCGAGAGATACCCTCCGATCATCCTGGAAGCGGTCTGTAACAAAGACACATCTTCTTTACTCCACGGCCTTTCTTCCTTGACATCGTCGAACCCGATGAACCCGTACCACATATCATTGATCCAGATTGGAATGACGAGGATCGAGAGAATATCCTGTGCCTCCAGACCCCTTCTCAATTCGGGTTCCAAGAAGCGGGTTATACCTGTGTAAGGTTTATTTTGGGAGAGGGTTTTTTTCCAGCTTTGGAGGCCCTCTCTGTACGGAAGGTGCTGGAGGATAGGGTTATCTATTTGAGGCGTCACACCGGGCGCACAGACCTCCCAGAGCTGGCGCATGCAGAGGCCGTCTTTCTCATCCGCGAAGTTTTCAAAGATGTAAGCCCGGCTTGTGTTGGATGCGACGAGCAGGTGCTCGAGAGCTCCCCTTATCTCCGCTTCCATCTCGGTGCCGCTGAGGAGCGCTTCAGAGCAGGCAGCGAGCCCCTCTTCATATTTGAGCCTCGTGGTGATCGCCTCCTCCGCCCTTTTACGCTGGGTGATGTCGTAGAGCCCTGCGATCGCAACCTGTTCATCACCGATGTGTGTGATCTGCACAGAAAGAAGAACCCAAACGGGATCGCCGTCAGCGTTCCTCACCCGCATTTCCTGGTTGTGCAAGTATCCATCCTTTTCCAATTTGTTCCGGATGCGATTTCTTTCTTTTGGGTCGTAGTAAAAATCTGGCGTGGTCTTCCCCAGAACATTATCTCTCTGGAATCCCATAAGCTTGGCGAGTTTATCGTTGACGAAGAGGATGGTGTTGTCGGATAAACGGCTGACCAGAACTGGCATCGGAGATGCATTTACGATCGATTCGAGATGTTCATAGGTTCGTTTGGGGACTGTAATATCGTTATAGATCCATATCATCCCCAGTTCCACCTTATTCCGATCAAAAACTGGGATCCCAAGGGGCAAGACATAGCGTTCGGCCGGCTTGATCTGCTTGACGCTGGCTCTGTACATCTTGACAGCATCGAATTCTTTATGTGCCAGTTGCTCCATAGTCATTTGCATCTTCTCAGAAACTTTGAGGAATTTGTCGGTATCTTCGAAGCAGCTTTTGATCGTTTTCAGAAAAGTCTCGAAGGATTTATTGACGAGTTTATCGAACTGGATCCCGAAAAAGCTGTCAGTTCCCTGGTTGGCTCTCCGCAGTTTTCCTTCGCGATCGACCATGACCATGCAGGATGGATATGCGTCCATGATCGCTTGGAGCTCATCGTGGCTGCGCATAAGCTCTTCGATGAGGTCGCGCAGCTGTGCATTTTTATTCTCCAGCTCCTCTTCGAAGATCTTTCTCTCCGTAATATCCCTGGCGATGCCGACGGCCTTTAAGACCTTGCCGTTTTCCACCATCATGTGAGTGTGAACTTCGTAATCTCTCACCTCGCCTTTTTTTGTGACCATCCGGAACTCCACCCTGCGCCTCCCTGCATCTCCCCGCTTCACTGCTGCGCTGAATGTTTCCCTGACGCGTTTTCTATCCTCTGGATGGATCACGTTAAAAACAGATGTTCCGATCAGCTCTTCGGGACGATATCCCATGTTCGTTCTGACGGCAGGACTTAGCTCGAGAAATAGGCCTTTTGGATTTAGAGAATAGATGATATCCGGAAGATTTTTTATGAGGATCTCAAGATTCTCCTCGGATGCTTCGAGCTGCTTTTGCAAACGTGTCGTCTCTATGGCTTTCCCTATGGTCGCATCGATCTCCTCGATCTTCGGAGGCTCCAGGATAAAATCGAAGGCGCCCTTTTTCAGGGATTTGACTGCTGCCGGAATACTCCCATGGGAGGAGAGAATTATGACCGGAATGTCCGGCTTGATACGCTTGGCTTTTGCAAGGAATCCCAGACCGTCCATATGAGGCATATTCAGGTCGCAGAGCACGACGTCGAAGTTTCTTCGTTTAAAAAGATTGAGCCCGCTCTGACCGGAAGCCGTTGTTGTGACGCTGTAGTCCTTCGCGCGCAAGAGATCGCACAAGACCTTCCTGTGTTCCGCTTCGTCATCGATGCATAAAACTTTTATTTTTTTCATTGTCCTAAACCCTCGAACACAACTGAATTATTCGCAAAATTTTCCGATACGTTTTATAAAAAACCGAGAAATCACATAAAACATTGTACTTATCAAAGAACACAATGACAATGCTGTGAGCTTTGTTCATGTGGTGATTCTGGCTTATCCACCCAGATTTTATTTTCAATTTTTCGAGTCCTTAACCCGACTAAATTCATCGAGGCGAATACTACAAGTATTTTATTCGAGATCTGAGAGTGCCACAAGAAATGAGACAGGCCAATTTATGATGCAGGTGAGAAATTGAAGACAGAACGAGGGATGCAACCCTCACGGATCAAGCCTGATGAGGAGGGAAAAGACCTGCATAAAGTTACCCAAACTCTCGAAACTTTCAGTGCTTGCCATAAAGTCCTGGTCCGGGCGACTGAAAAATCCGAACTTTTAAACAAGATCTGTCAGGCGATCGTGGATGTCGGGGGATACAAAATGGCCTGGGTAGGGATCGTCGCCCAAGATAAGGACAAAACAGTCCGCCCCTTTGCCAAAGCAGGTGATGAAGATGGATTCCTCAGCCAGGTGAGGGTCACCTGGTCGGATAAAGGAAAGAGCCACTGTCCGACTGGGAAAGCGATCCTCGCCCGAGAGCCAGTGGTGATCAACAATATCCTCAATAATCCCGACAATATGCCGTGGCGAGGGGAGGCGCTAAAACGCGGCTACGGGGCTGTGATCGCTCTCCCTTTGATCAGCAATGGAGGCACCTTCGGGGCGCTCACCATTTTTTCCGAAGACACCGATGCATTCCAGTCTGAAGATGTGAATCATCTGATGGATCTGGGAGAGAATCTGGTTTATGGGATTGTGGCTCTCCACACGCGCACCGCCCGCAATAGAGCCGAGGTCGAAGTCAAAAAAAACCTCAATAAACTGCGGCAAACGTTGGGTGCTATCATCCAGGTGCTGGAAAAAACGGTCGAGGTCAGAGATCCGTATACAGCCGGTCATCAGCGGAGGGTGGCGGACCTGGCCCGCAGTATCTCAGCGGAAATGGGGTTTTCCCAGGACCGCATAGATGGGATCCGTATTGCCGGTATCATCCACGATATCGGTAAGATCTATGTGCCTGCAGAGATCCTGAGTAAACCCCGGAGGCTTACTCCTTATGAGTTTAACCTCGTCAAGACCCACTCTCAGGTCGGATATGACATTTTAAAGTCGATCGACTTTCCCTGGCCAGTCGCCAGGATCGTCCTCCAGCACCACGAAAGGCTCAACGGCTCCGGCTATCCCAACAAGCTCATGCATGACAACATCCTGATCGAAGCGAGGATCCTGGGAGTGTCCGATGTGGTGGAGGCGATGGCATCCCACCGTCCCTACCGTCCCGCACTCGGCTTGGATGCGGCTCTTAAAGAAATCTTGGACCACAAGGGAAGCCTTTATGATCCCGAGGTCGTCGAAATCTGCATACGGCTCTTTAGGGAAAAGCTTTTCGATTTCGAACCTTAAACACCTCCCTCTTGAATAAAACGGCATTTCATGAAGTGTGACGTCATCTGTATGGAAAGGGGTGGGACGACCCGGTCAGCAAAAGGGGGTTATGACAGCCTGAAACAGGCTAAGGGGTGGTTGAGCCGTCCCTAATCGTTAGTCAGAATTTATCATTAAATAAAAGGCATTTCAATTGGACTTTAGTCCAATATAATTGACTATTTTAGTAGGGATTTAAGCTGACAAAATTGCCGGAAAAAGGGAAAAATTGTTAAGCAATGGCAGAGGATGCGACAGATGGAGAACGTTTGACCGATGTCAATGACACTTCCAATGAGGGGGTAACGACCGGAGCGTCATGACTGATACGGCCCCCATTTTTATTGTTGGTGCGCCGCGAAGCGGCACCTCCCTGCTGCGAAATTTGCTTTATTCGCATCCCCGGGTATTCATTCGCAGCGAAACGCAATTCATTCCCGCCTTTTATCGCGTCCATGGAGATCCCTGCTCAAAGGACCAGGCGGTCCGATTGGCCAAAAAATTGAAAGGCTGGAGTGGATCGCGCGCTGGGAAGAGGACATAGACACATTGCGGGAGATCTTTCTCCGCACTCAATTTATTCATACCTTAGAGATGTTACTGGATCGGCCAGAGCAGCTTTTATAGAGTGATAGACGACCGTAAGAAATGCGATAACCAGAGTCAATCCTGAGGCTAGGATAAAGATCAGCGGCCCGAGATGGATCTTGTAGGCGAAGTCGTGAAGCCATCCTCGCATCAAAACATAAGCCAATGGCCATGCGATCAGATTCGCCAGTGCGACCCATTTGATGAATTCTTTAGCCGTGAGGGTGACGATCCCAGAGATAGAGGCTCCCAAAATCTTCCGGATTCCGATCTCTTTGGTCTTTTGCTCCGCCATGTATGCACCTAATCCATAAAGCCCCAAACACGAAATAAGGACGGAGAGGAAACTGAAGCCGTTGAACAGCTGCCCGAGCCGCCACTCTGGCTGATACTGCCTGTCGTAGAAATCCGCGTAAAAGAAGTAACGGAAGGGATAGCCTCCGGTGCGAGAGTTGAAGGTCGACTCAATATTTGCCAGAGTTTCCGGGATGCGTGTTCCTTCGATCTTGATGAACACAAAGGCATGCCAGGGTCTGTACATCCTGAATACGAAGGGCCTTAGAGGATTGTGGAGGGTTCGGGAGTGAAAATCTTTCACGACTCCTATGACATGCGCTCTCCGGAAGGACTCGGGCCAGGCGGGATGGTTCATGTATATGGTCGTTCCCAGGGGTTCCTCCAGCCCCATCCGCTGTGCGGTGGTCTCTGTGATCACACAAGCCTCGTTCATATCCGTCGCAAATTCCCTCGAGAAGCTTCTTCCTTGGGTGATCTCCATGTCGAAGGTTTTGAAAAAATCGTAATCGACCACGGTGTAATCGATCCCCAGCATGTTTTCATCGGGATTGGCTTCCCAGTCGATGGCGATGCTCTGTCCGATATTCGTCGGCCCCTGAGCGGCGCCCGTTACATACCTCACTCCCGGAATGGCTAAAAGCTCGCTCTTGAATGTATCGAAACGTTTCTGCAGGAAAGGATTGTTGATGAGCATCACCACATTTTCCCGATCGATACCGATATCATGTGTCTGGATGAAACGGAGCTGTTTGGCAACGATGAGTGTGCATATGATTAGAGCGACGGAGATGACGAACTGGAACACGATCAAGAGCTTGCGCATTCCGGAGCCCTGGGTGCTGGATCGAGGCTGGTTCTTGAGTATGAGGGTAGGACGGAACGATGACAGAAAAAAGGCCGGATAACTTCCTGCCAGAAAGCCGGTCACGAGGGTCACGATGAGAAGCGTTAGGACGAGGGATAAGTTGGCACCTGAAAGCAAAGTGAGAGATTTGCCGGTGAAAAGGTTAAAATGGGGAAGGGCGGATTCCACGAGGACGAGAGAGAGCGCCAGAGCGAGGAAGGCCATGACCAAAGCCTCCCCCAGGAACTGTCTGATGAGCTGGGTCCGCAGAGCTCCGATCACCTTGCGCATGCCCACTTCTTTGGCTCTCCTGGAGGATCGCGCCGTGGTCAGATTCATGAAGTTGACACAGGCCATAATCAGTATGAAGATTGCGATTAAGGAGAAGATGGCAACTGTTCTAACCGCACCAGGACGGACATTTTCGTAGAGATGGACTTTTGTCAAAGGTTGCAGGACCGGAAAAAATGTCGCTTCCGGGTCGACATATTCTTTGTAGATTCCAGCGATCTTTTGAGTGAAATCTTCGTCCGATACTTTGGGCCTGAGGAGGATGTAGCAGGGCCCCATCCATTCCTCCCATCGGGCCAGCCGGTCCTCTCCCAGAAGCTCTACTCTGGCCAAAAGGTCGAATCGAAGGTGGGAATTTGTCGGAACGTCCGTGATGACTCCGGTTACGGTAAAATCCCTCTCCTCTCTGGCAAGATAGAGGGCCTGACCGATCGGATCCCTGTCCCCGAAATATTTGTGCGCCACAGATTCTGTGATGACCACGGCATTCCTGTCCTCGAGGGCGGCATCCGGATCGCCTTTGATAAAAGGAAAGGTGAACATCCGGAAAAATCCGGGGTCGGTGAGGCAGATGTTGTCCTCTTCGAACTTTTTATCTCCGTATGTCACGAGCGAACCATACCAGGGCCACACCCGCGCGAACTCCTCGACCTCCGGATAGTGAGATTTTAACGCCGGTGCCAGAGCATAGGTGGGAGATGGAATATAATCACCCTGTTGTGTTTTATTCACGATCCTGAAGATCCTGTCCCTTTTTGTGTGGAACCGGTCGAAGCTCAATTCATCCTTCACCCAGAGCCCGATCAGGATAAAACAGGACATGCCGACGGTAAGCCCCAGAATATTGATGAAAGAGTAGCCTTTTTGCCTGAGGAGCGCCCTCAGCGCCACTTTGAGATAGTTTCTGAACATGGATATCCTCCAAATGAGTGTTTCGATAAAAAATGAAAGAAACAGGCCGATCGTATGAAAAAAAGATCGGACACGCGCCCGAAGAAATCCCTTCGTCTTCAAATCCTCCCGAAACCGGGCAGCCAGGTCTTCTTCCGCTGAAAGGATCATCTCTTCATCGGCATAGTGCAGCAAAAGGGACCTGGTTATAGGGGAGAACTTGAATTCTTTATCTTTCATGATTTTACTCTGTTTTTGAGGTCGGGCACGTCCGACCAAACGGATCTGTTCACCTCTTGTATGGATGCGAGCTTTTTCATTCCGAGGGAGGAGAGCTTGTAGTATATGCGCGGCCGCCCTCCTTTTTCGGTGGAGCCTTTGGCTTGGAACGTTTCCACATAGCCATTCTTCTTCAAACGGCTCAAGGGGGCGTAGATGGCACCGGACATCCATTCCACACCCGTGTCTTTCTCCACCTGTTCTCTTATCGCGATCCCGTAAGCGTTGTCCTTGAGCTTCCATATAGCCAGAAGTAGGATCTCCTCGATCCTCGATAGATAGTTCATGCCGGTCCTCCCTGTATTGTATTTATCCAATAGTATTCGTTTATTAGTATTCATATTACATTATACGCACAAATCCAAAAAAAGTTCACAAGTAATTCGATATCCCTTAATATTTTTGATTCTAAAATTTCTCTGTGCTATAAGATAAACTCCATCATCTGAAAGTGATATGAATAGGATGCCAGAAAATGAGGATTTCAACGAAATTTAAAAAAGGATCTTTGCTCCTTGTCGTACTGTTTTGGATCACTGCAGCGGATGTGAATGCGAGCGGTTATCGGCTTTATGACCTGGGTGCAAAAGCGGCGGCTATGACTGGTGCATATACAGGCCGGGCGGACAACACATCGGCCATATACTACAACCCTGCGGGACTGGCCTTCCAGAGCGGTCTGGGATTCAGGATCAATGTCATTTATTTCGACCTCAAACACTCCGTCTATCTTCCTGACGAAGATGCGACTTATAATAGCGGCAACAGCCAGTTGAGAGGCTCTCTTTTTGTCGCGTACACTCTCATCGACAGGATCAGCATCGGTGTCGGCTATTTTCAACCCTACTCGGTCGAGACCGACTGGCTTACGAACTGGCCTGGTGTGGCCCTCTGCCGCAATTCAAGGTTGAATTCCAACTATTTTCGGTCGGTGATCGCATTTAAATTCAATGATATATTTTCCATAGGTGTTGGTTTTGATATCGTCCGGGGAACGACCCATTGGAATTACAACCGCATCTTCTCTTCTCCATACTACTCGTTTGAAGAGGATGTTTCCACCGAGCTAGATACAAGCGGCACTGGCACCGGGTTTGCTGCTGGAAGCCTCGTCCGACCGAGCGAAACGATCGGGATCGGGATCAGATACCAGCACAAAGTAAAGGTGGATATGGAAGGTGGCCTCAAATTCGGTACGCTCGGAAGCACGATTTACATCCCGCATCCCACATGGCCGCACATTATGGTGCGTGATCTCATGCAGGATTTTTACTCATACGAAGCCGTGACATCTTCCATGACTATGCCTGCAGAATTTACGATCGGAGCGAAGGTCGAACCCACTAAAAAGCTTGCCCTCCTTTTGGATGTGAACTGGACCGGATGGAGTGCATTTAAAGGGCTGGTTTTCAACACCGTGGTCCCCGAAGAAGAGCTGCAACAGAGGTTTTATGATCTATACGGAGACTTCTACGGCATCCTGCCCGATTGGAGCACTCAGGGATTCGAACTAGAGATGAAAGATGTCTGGAGCTTCAGGGTCGGCGCCGAATACTTTCTGAAGGACGTTTTGGCGTTGCGGGCGGGTTATTCGCACAGTCCCAGCTCTCTT
>Ga0180438_10007675_pt1 | contig 13974 bp, 8 predicted proteins | sample SS_ome_12_FD_132455 | JGI IMG/M metagenome (GOLD analysis project Ga0180438, IMG submission 132455) | Hypersaline lake sediment archaeal communities from the Salton Sea, California, USA - SS_3_D_2 metaG | ecosystem: Environmental > Aquatic > Non-marine Saline and Alkaline > Hypersaline >... | reverse complement strand
GCCGTGCTCGACGGGATTCCACGCGAGCGCATGATTTGCACCGACGCTCTGGCAAATGTTGAGCCCATCCACCTGCCACTGTTTTACACCTTCACTGTTATACGCCGTGAGCGTGTCGTTATACTTCGCTTTACCGTCAAATGCAGGGTCCGCATCATCAAGAACGGCGATGCGCCATAGGCTTGCCAACGGCTTCCCGGCCTGCTCCTTCCACTGTTCTTGCCGCGATTCGAGCGACCTGCTTAGCACGATGTCAATGCCTGCGTTTCGCGTACTTGTCAGATCCGCCTTCTCGATAACTCGTGTGCCGGTCCATGCTGGCGGCGTTTCTCCACTTTCAGCCCCGACGACGAACGATGTGTCCATTTCCCAGCCGAGCTTGTTGATGGCGGGGAAGATGTAGTGGCCCTTCTCATCGGATACCGTGTCCAGGTCGTCCATGGCAGCCCCGTGAATCCTCACGGAGACCCCGCGTGCCGGCTCGTCGGTCCCGGCATAGCGGACCGTCCCTTCGATCGCAATCCCGCCCGGCAGCGCGATCTTCTCGGATACATTTGTGGTCCCCTCCACGTTACTGCGCCAGGACACAATGCAGCCGTGGCTCTCATGGTCAGCGTAAAGCGCCACCTCGCTGCCCATCGGGAGACCCGTCATTGTGAAATGACCGTCTGCATCCGTTCGGACGCGTCGCGCCACGTCTCTCATCTCACGAGACAAGAAGACACAGTGTCCATAGTCTGAGTGCCGGATGCTGTACACCTCGACCGTGGCGTCGCCCAGTGCTTCCCCTTCCGAATTCGTTACTCGGCCTGAGAGTGTGCCCGGTTGACGCGTCCGGATCTGAATGTCGCCGGCGGAACAATAGGGCAGCAGCTTCCAGGTTACGGCCCCATTCCCCGGCGTACACACCAGCGTCAGGTACCTGAAAAAAGGTACTTCCGGGGGCGTTGCCTCTATCTCGAAGCGTCCCGTGCTATCGGAAACAGTCTTGAATAGGAGTGAGCGGCGCTGGTAATGATCCCCGTAGAGACGGAGGTCGGCGTTGGCGAGTGGCTCACCGGACGCTCCCAGGACCGCCCCAGCGAACGCCAGCGTCTCAGGCTGCGGCTCAAGCAGCAGCGCGATGTCCTGCGCATTGATCCCAATGTCGCGCAGCCAGGCCCGGCCGAACACCGGATGTTCGGCCCAGATGTCAGCGTATCCTTCGTAAAGTAAATTGAACGAGAATAAGCCGTCAGCATTTGTATCGACGTACGCCGGCCTGGTCCCACCTCCCTCCCACGTCCGGTCCCGGCGATTGCTGGCCTCGTCGGAGACTTCTGTGTTGCCTAGAAACACCCTAGCGTCCTTGACGGATGTCCGTTCAGCAGTCAGCACATGACCGACGAGCTCGTTTGTATAGTCTTGCTTTCGGATGCGGCCGGGTTTCACCGTTAAGTCTTCAGCGCTGCTAGTGTCAATCTCACGGTTTTCTCCTTTGCCGAGAGCAAACACTTCCCTTGGGACAATTGCCGGTGAAATGTCCGATTTGCGCCTTGCTGTGTTACCGGAAGAGCCGCCACCCGTCGGCTCGAGTGTGCCGCCGGGTAGCACAAACGCAGCTATCAGAAGCAAGAGGATGACCGATGCGGCGGACAGCCGGACAGGGCGTTTGAGGCCGGCGTCGAGTGCGCGGCGGATGCGTTGTTTGATGGGGCGGAACGAGTCGGCCATGCCGGTCATGTCCATGAGCAGTTGGCGGCGCGTCATGCGTTCGGCCACGTGCACGAGCGTGTGCGAGTAGCCGGCGGACTCGGCGAGGCCGCGCGCAAGCACCAGGTCGTCGCAGCAGAGTTCGCGTTCGGCGCGGATCCGGCGGTTCAGCCACCAGACAACCGGGTTCCACAACAACACGATTTGAACGGCGATCTGAAACCAGTTGACCTGCGGGTCGTTCCGGCGCAGATGGGCGAGTTCGTGCGCCAGCAGAATTCGCTGTTCGTCCTCGACGATCTCGGCTGCCCACCCGGGCAGAACTACGAAGGGGCGCAGCAGTCCGCCCGCATACGGTGACGGGGCCTCATCCGAGATGCACAGCGCCGGGGTGTTCCGCATCCCCAGCCGCCGGGCCGTGTCGACCGCCAAGTCGAGCAGGGGTCCGGTATCCACGGGTGCGGCGCTCTGATGACGCTTTCTCAGTTTGCGCGCCTGCGCAGCCACGATGAAAGCCAAGGCACCGCACGCCGCGCAGTAGATCGCGAACGCCGCGCCCGCCGGCGTCAGACGGGCCGCCTCGGGATCATTCGAGGATACGGCGTGCGTTGGTTGCTCGGTAGAGGACTGAACAGGCGCCGTTACGGTTTCGTCGCCAGACCCGGCGCCCAGCCCCTCGACAAACCGGAGACTGTTTCCGAGGACCCCTGCGCCGCGCGCCATCGTCCACCTATGTGCGGGGTCCCGGCCAGCTGCCGGCACAGGCGCTGCGCGTCGCCCCGCTTCGCCCAACCACTCGAACAACCCGAAACGCGACGGGATCACCGGCGGGATCGCGAATTTGACCAGCACAACCAGTAACAGCGCGTATCGCCAGCGCGGTGTGGCCCGCCGCCACGCCGCCACGACGGCGAGCGCAAGCGCCAAGACAACGAACCCTTGCCACGTTCCGTGGACACTCCACGCCCACCATCCCGAGGCAACCTCATTCCACCAATTCGTGATCGCGTTCATGAATCACGTCCTCGCAAGCCGAGCGCTCCAAACGCAAGGGTATTCCCGCTCTAATCCTACGACTTCTTCACAACATGCGATAAGCCCCACCATGAAGTACATGAAGGCCATGAAGCGGGTAGCGAAAACACAACGCTGTTTCTTCATGGCCTTCGTGTTCTTCATGGTCAGATTCCTTCCGGTTGTGGTCGCGCCGGATGAGTCCCGGCTTGTTCAACGGCGGTCATGTCCTCGAGCAATGCAACCAACTTACCTTTCGTTCTTTCATCCTCAAGCTTGCCAACAAGGCGCTCGATCAACGGAACCGTAACATCGGCGGGTATCCGCTCGAGGATTTCCCGGCCCGCCTTGTTGATCTCGCGGACGCCGCAGGTCATGCCGCCCTCGAAGATCGCGCATTTCAGCGCAATCAGGGCGGCCACTTCCTCGTCGGCGTACTCGCCGATGGTTCGTATGGCTTCCTCGACGGCACTCGGCGCGGGCTGATTCTCCGGGTAACAACTCGTCTGAGTCCAAATGAGTTGTTCGGCCTCTTTGACTTCGTCCGTCAAGGGCTTCCCCTCGAGGGTGCGTTTGGCCTCGAACGCCGTCTTGCATTCCCAGAAGTGGCTGGGATTTCCGCAGATCGCCTCGAGGAGCGGAAGGGCCTCTTCCCAGCCGAAGTGCACTGCGACGTCGCAACTGGGACGCAGCGACACGCGATCCTGCAGAAACGTCAAGTATGTATCTTTCGTATCCCTCCAGTCGAAGGCAATAACGGCCTGCGAGATGCGCCGCACGTCCTTTCCTTTCTCGAGCAGATCTATGTAGGCGGGTTTTGCGGCGGGCCTCAGGTCGGGCCCGACAAGCCGCCACGCCCCGTCGATGTACCGGTTGACCTCCTCGCCAACCAGCGCGGCGCCAGCCGCCTCAGATATTCGTGCTTCATCGGAACTGTAGAGGGTCATGAGCACGCGGCTAGATTCATCGCCGGGAATGCGGCCCAAAGCCGCCACCGCCTTGGGCGCGCCGCCGTACACGTCGCGGCGGATTTCCTCTTCGAGGATGGGGATTGCTCGCTCACCCGCTTCTGCGAGGAGTCTAAACGCCGACGATCGAGCGCGCTCGTCTTTGGCCCGCCCGAGCTCGCGCAGCGCCAGTTCCAGCAGGTCCTGGCCGTCGGTTAACTGGAAGCTTCGACGCAGATATGCCTGGGTCCAAACCGTCATGCGGCCGAACCAATGATAGCCCCGGCCACAGCCCAGATAGAAAGGCTCTGCGTCTTCCTGCATTTGGACGTCGGCCCAAGGGATTCGGTCTTTCAGTTCTAGGGGATTCTCTATCTTGGCAGGGAAAAGCAGAATTTCTTTGTGCGACTCCTCGACAACCGGCCACTTGTACTTCCCAGATGCTGCCAGTTTGTCCTGTGCCAAACCCCTCAGTGATGGCACATCTTCTGAATATTTGATGTCTGTGCACCGCAGCAGAATCCGATATCCGTTATGCCCTTCGACTTCAACCGTAGGGACGCGATCGCATTGACGAATGTCCCACGGCCCCGACTCGGCGATGTCCCAAGGTCGTGGCGGATACACATATATGAGCGCGGCTTTCGCGATTTCTTCCGTTGGCGCCACCGCGTCCCCAGCCTGGGTTTCGATGCCGGCCCCCGTCGACGTGTCGGTGTCCTGCGATTCGCGGCGCACGCCGGCATCGCCGGGGGCCGTCATCTGGCGCACCCGCGTGATGAAGCGTTGCGTCATCGGAAACTCACCGGGATACCGTCGCCATTGGGCGTGGCCGTCTAGATACAGGACTAACCCGCCGTTTTGGTTAGGGGAGTCGGGCATCTCCCAAAGCAGCGGGATGATGTTGCCGCCGCCCGGCGCCCCGGGGTTCCCGATTTCGCGCCTGAAAAATCGGCCAAGATCCTCCTTCATTCGAACGATGCCTTTGATGGGACGGGGCCGCATCCTCCCGGGCATCTCCTCATCGAACGGGATAGTCTGTCTGTCGCGTACCGCTTCTGCTCCTTCTTCCGCATAGTGGTCCAAGAGCGTCAATCCGGCTTCTTCGTCCATCACCAGGTGTCCCAGATAACACAGGTCGACCCCGCGCTGGCCGGTGATATAATCGACCAACTTGCGGCCCTCGGACGTATCCGAGAAGTACTCCGCAAACTCCGTCATGTCCGGTTGAAACACGCCGGGCTCAGCCGATCGCGGCGGATAGTATTCCTTGTGCTCATTCGCATAAAGCCGGAACGCGATGCCGATCTCCTGCAGCATGTCCCGCTCATGCGCATAGGGGTCTTCCGCCGTCGGCGCGCCGCACCCGAATACGAGGGCTGTGGCCACCAGGGCGGGCAATATTTTCAAAACACTGTGTGTGCACCTTCGAGTTCGGGTTTGCATCCTATTCATGATTCTCCTCAGTCGCAATTCATCTAATGGGCGCCTGCAGCGCAAGAGGGATCAGGCAGAAATCGACGTTGGTACTTCCCCCTGCCACGCCACGCCGCCGCGCCGTCTCGTGTGCCCGTTTAGTAACGTACAAATTGTATGAAGTATCAGAAAGGCCGGAAACCGTGTAACGGCCGTCATCGTCTGTGTAGCGCCATTCTCCGGTATCCTTAGTCCTCGGGTCGTGGACAAAGACCCTCACGCCCTCGAGGGGCTTCCCGTCCGGCGCCGTCACACGCCCGCCGATCCCAAGTTGTCCCGAAATAAAGGCGCCGTTCGACGGCGTAGAAGGGGCCGTTTCCATGATTTCACGCACACGCCGGATGAAGTGTTCCGTCATGGGAAATTCGCCGGGATACGGTTTCCATTCAAGGTGGCGGTCGAAGTCAAGTACGAGGCCGCCGCCCCAAGGATTGCGGTCGGGCATTTGCCACAGCACGGGGATGCTGGCGCGTGCGCGCGCTACTTCGGGAGCTGGCGGAAACGGTTCGACGAGCAAACGCTCGATACCCTCGCGCAGCCGATATACGGTCGGGTCGGATGAATAGAACTCCCCATCATATGTCTGGACATCCAGTGTGGTATTCGTCTCGCGAAAGGCTTCGACGCCCCACTGCTCATATTCGTCAAGCAGCGCCAACGCGCCTTCTTCGTTCATCACCATGTGCCCAAGATAGCAAAAGTCTGCCCCGCCCGGACCCGTCAGGTGCGAAACCAATCTGGCGCCTTCTGGCGAATCCAGGAGGTACGGGGACAATAGATCCATGTCGGGGAGGAATCTGTTGGCAACGGGCGCCCTGGGCGGCAAATACTCCTTATTCTCGTTCGCGTAGCAACGAAAAGCTACCGGAAGCGGGGCCAAAAGTTCTTGGACATTGCCAATAGCCCGCGATTTCTCTGCCGTCCGCGCGATTCGCAGAAGAACTGCCACGGAAGCGACCAAGCCCAGTACAACCAAAACGACTAGAAGAACCCGCCTCGGAACTCCTTTCGCGGTTCTTGTTTCAGTGCCCGTGCCGTTCATCTCTCGCTACTCCCATCGGCGCATTCCGCAGGTCGCCCGGACAACCCGCCATCTGGGCGCCGAAGGTGTAATAAAAAGGGGATATGGGGATAATGGAGATACGGGGATTCGGAAGCCAAAACTACCCGTTTTGATTCTTGGCGCAACAACGGACTGCATCTCCTCATCTCCTCTATCCCCTTATCCCCTTTCTCTTACACTCTTTGGTTACTTCCGCGCCGTCTCCGATGGGCCGGCCTCGTCAATGCCGGTGATGTCCTCGAGCACGTGCGTCAACTTGCGTTTCGTCCTCTCATCGTCGAGTTTGCCAATAAGCTGCTCGAGCAACGGAACCGTAACGTCTACAGGAATCTGCTCGAGGATGTCCCGGCCCGCCTTGTTGATCTCGCCGACGCCGCAGATCATACCGCCCTCGAAGATCGCGCATTTCAGCGCTATGATGGCGGCCACTTCCTCGTCGGCGTACTCGGCGATGGCTCGTATGGCTTCCTCGACGGCACTGGGCTCGGGCTGATTCTCCGGATAGCAACTCGTCTGAGCCCAAATGAGGTGCTCGGCCTCTTTGACCTCGTCGGGCAACGGATTTCCCTCGAGGGTGCGTCCGGCCTCAAACGCCGTCTTGTATTCCCAGAAGTGGCTGGGATTTCCACAGATTGCCTCGAGAAGAGGCAGCGCCTCTTCCCAGCCGAAATGTACGGCGACGTCGCAACTGGCCGGAAGTGTGTCCCGCATCCAGCCCTGTTCCGCAAGAAGACCCAGGTAGATGGGTTTTGTGTCCTCCCAGCCGAACGCAATCACCGCTTCGGAAATGCGGCCCGCGTGCTTCTTCGCGCGAAGCAGGTCGAGATAGACGTCTTTAGCTTCAGGCCGCAGGTCCGGGTGCAGTAGCGCCCAAGCCGCCGCCCTCGAGATGTCTTTATCGCTGGAGCGGCATAGATCACTCAAGAGGGCGGTCGATTCCGCGCCTGGAATATGACCCAGAGCCCTTACGGCCCGCTCAGCGCAATCATCTCTGTTCGCGCGGATTTCTTTCACGAGGAACGGGATAGCCCTTTCCCCCGCATCCGCAAGCAGGCCGATTGCTGTAAGACGGGTATCTTTGTCCTTTGTGCGCCGGAGTTCGCGGAGGGCGAGCTTGAAGAAATCGTCGCCGCCGCTTAGATTGAACTGCCGGCGTATATAGGCCTGCCCGCCGACGTCCATGCATCCGAACCAGCGGTAGCCGTGGCCCCGGCCCAGGTCGAATACGCGCACGGGACGCTGTTGCATGAGCGCTGGCCACGGGATGCGTTTTCGGAGTTTCGACGGCACGTCGGTCTCGTCTGGAAAAAGGACAAGGTCGATATGGGACTGTTTGACGATGGGCCAGCGGAAATAGCTATATTGGGCCACCTTTTCCTGCGCCAATCCCAGCAGTGGCGGCAATTTGTCCGAATACTCGATATCGGTGCGGCGAAGGACAATTCGATAACCTTTGTGTTCGTCGACTTCCGCCGTAGGTGTAGTATCGCATCGGAGGATTTCCCACGGCGGCGGCTGGCGCCCGTGCTGCAAATCCTCTAATAGTGCTTCTGCGATTGCATACACAGGCGAAGAGCGTTGTCCCGTTTGCGTTGAGTCCTCCGGGGGAGCAGGGCTGGGACCTTCACGTAGGTCTTCTTGCCTGTTTATCATCCGGCGCACCGCGGCGATGAAACGCTGGCTCATGGGGAACTCGCCGGGATAGCGTCGCCATTGGGCGTGGCCGTCCATATACAAGACAAGCCCGCCGCTACGGTCAGTCGTGTCGGGCATTTCCCAAAGAACCGGGATAAGTGCTCCCGCACCCATGCCTGCGGCAGGATTGCCGATATCGGTAACGAAATACCGTTCAACGCCTTCCTTAATCCGAACCATCCTCTTAAGGTGAGAGGGATGGGTCCTGCCGGCCACCTCTTCATCGAACGGGATGCTTCGTGCGTTCCGTACCACTTCCGCGCCGTCTTGCTCATACCGGGCCAGAAGCGTCAGGCCGGCTTCCTGATCCATCACCAGGTGGCCCAGGTAACACAGGTCGACGCCGCGCCGGCCGGTGAGATAATCGACCAACTCGCGGCCTTCGGGCGTATCCGAGAAATACGCAGCAAACTCCGTCATATCCGGTTGAAACACCCCGGGCTCCGCCGATCTCGGCGGATAGTATTCCTTGTGTTCGTTCGCATAAAGCCGGAACGCGATGCCGATCTCCTGCAGCATGTCCCGCTCACGCGCATAAGGGTCTTTCGCCTTCGGCCCACCGCACCCGAGCGCAAGGGCCGCCAGCAGGATCAGTGCCACCATCTTTGCGGCGCGCCAAATGTCCCGCTCACCGGCAACCCAATGCCAGAAACCTATGGCTGCGTTCATGTGTTGCACCGTCCCAAACCAGCCATTCCTAAGCCGACATCCCACCTATCGTCCTTCTGCGGACGGATATCCAACAAGTGTGTAAGAAAGGGGGATATGGTGATAGTGGAGATGTGGGGATACGAGAACCGCGATTGTCCGTACTGAATCTTGGCGCAACAACGGACTGCATCTCCTCATCTCCCCTATCTCCCTATCTCCTCTTTCTTACACTCTTTGATTACGGCCGCGTCCTTTCGGATAGCCCGGCGTCCTCAATGGAGGCCATGTCCCCGAGCGCCAAGAACTTTTCGGCGCTGCTCGGTTCGTGCACCGGGCCGCTCACTGCCGCCTTCTAGCACTTGTACGATCCTCGATGAGCTGGCGGAGTTCTTCGAGTTGGGATTCGTCAAGGTCGGCTTCGTCGAGGAGGGCCGACACCATGGGCAGCGGGTTGCCGCCGAACAACCGATCCACGAGGTCGCGGAGAACGCGTCGGTGCGCCGTTCTGGCCTTGCGCGTAGGCTGGAACACGAACGCGCGCTGACCTTGATGGTTCGTGTGCGTCACGAGGTCCTTAGCCTCGAGTCGGCGCAGGAACGTGATCACCGTAGACAGCGCCCAGCCCGTCTCGTCCAGCAGCGCGGCGTGTACCTCCTTCGCCGTTGCCGGGGCATGCTCCGTGAGAACCCGCAACACCAACATCTCCGACTGGGTCGCTTCTTGCGGCATGTCTCTTTCCCTCCTCGGCTGGCCTACCGCCATTATATTTTACATCTGTAAATGGTGTCAAGCGGATTTTACGCCCGTAAAAGACCTCCCAGTGCGCTGCCCGCGAGATGTAAGAGCCGCTGAATAAGCAACCAACTTCGGTGTATTATCCCTGAGAAGCGCGTCGAGACGGCGTCGGGCGCCGAAGAACCACGAGGGCATTTCATGATCAAAGTCGTTGACCTTACCCAGCACTACGGGGTGCGACCCGTGCTGCGGGGCGTGAACCTCGAGGTGCAGCCGGGCGAACTGCTTGGGCTGATGGGCCCAAACGGCATGGGCAAAAGCACGTTGCTTGCCGCGATGGCCGGCGTGCTGAGTCCTCAGAAGGGACATGTCGAGATCGATGGGAAGCAGCGGCGCAGCTCGCCCGAAAACGAAGCGGCCATCCGCAAACAGGTACTCTACCTGCCGGATCACCCGTGGCTGCCGATGTTTCGCACGGGGCGCGAGTTTCTCCTTGCAGTGGGCGACATCTACGAAGTGGACGACGAACGGCTTTTCGATCACGTCGAACGGCTGCTGAAGCTGTTCGACCTCGAGGAGAAAGCCGACTCGCCCATTCGGTCGTACTCGAGCGGACAGCAAAAGAAAATCGCCATTTGCGCCGCGCTTGTCACGGACGCGCCGATTCTGCTGCTCGATGAACCGTTTTCCGGGGGCCTTGACCCTGCGGCCATTCTCGCGTTGAAAAAGGTCTTGAAACGGTTGGCGGATCGGGAAGACGTGACGGTGGTCATGGCGACGCCCGTCCCGGAAATTGTGGAAGGGCTGGCACATCGCGTGGCGATCTTAAGGAGAGGCGAGATAGCCGCTTGCGACCCCCCGGACGGGTTGCGAAAACTCACCAACTGCGACGGCCCCCTCGAGGTAGTGTTGGAGCATCTCATCAGCCCGCAAACGCTTGACAACATCGAGAACTACTTCGCGGAGGACGTACCATGACCCGCTGGCTGCGCCCGATACTCCCCCGCTCGAGCCCGACATGGTACGCGGTTTGGGGCGTTGTCTGGATCACGATCGGCCTACTCGCTGCAACCCAGGCATTCTACGTATGGTCACTTGTTCGTCTTGGACTGCCGTTATGGGTCGAATCCGGCGGCGAACTCGGCGAGACGTCTCGGGATCTGGCTTGCGTCATACTCGTAGCTGGCTGCTTGGCTTACGGCTTCTCGAGGGCTGCGGCGTACCACCCCGTGCTGCGGCGGGACTATCTGCTTTGGCTCCGACTCTCACCGTGGTCTCCGGGTAAAGTCCTCCCGCTTGGCCCGGTTCGCCTTGTCTGGCAAGATGCCGTATTGCTGGCTGTAGCAACGCTCTACGGCGGCGCCGTCTTGAGACTCCCCTGGCCTGTAGTGCCCGTTTCAATGATTGTCCCTTACCTTTTGGCGATGGCCCTGTACTTTCACACAACAGGGCACAGGCTCGCGGCGTGGGTCTTGCCCTTCGGCATCGGCTTGATCTCGTTTCTTTGGTTCCGGCCGGGAGCGGTTGTCGCGTCGCTCGCCGTGCTTTGCATGATCGCCCAGATAACGGCGCACCGTTCCATCCAGACGCTTGTGCGCGAGGAAACCGCCCTGCCGCGCAGTGTGGCGTTGTCGGCCGCGGCCCTTTCCGCCATGAAACGCACAAGCACGCACGCTCCCTTCGGAGCCATGCGCGACGAGACCCCGCTGCTCGCCGAGCCTCGGGACCGTTCGCGCCTCCGCGGGCACGTGGCCCACGCCGGCGCGCCGCACAATGCCGGTTGGCCTTTGGATCCGTTGGGTTTTCGCGAGACGAAACCGCTCATCTCCTATCGCGAGGCAATCCTTTTCAGCTTGCTGCCCGGTTGGTACGTTTACGGAATCAACGGCTTCAAGGACGTCTTGCCCGCCGATTTCTGGGGCCCGGCCGGATTAGGGTTCACCTGCTTTGTCGTGTGTGCAGGTGTTGCCGTCCGCTTGCTGCTCTACTGCCAGGCCCACTTCCCGCCGATAAGCCTGTGGGGTCGCGTTTGCACGCTCCGCCTGATCGTGCCGCGATACGACGTAGTGTTTCTGGCGCCGATCCTGTCCGTCTTCTGCGGCCTCGGCATCCCGTGGACGCTCATGAAATGGGGTGTGCCTGCGGCGTTCATGATACCTGCCAGCATCCCGCTCGCGCTGCTGCCCTTGCTCAACGCAGGCCCCTCGCTGCCGCGGTGGTGGCTCACGGGCGGACACCGGATTGCCACAGGTATCGGTGTGAACCGGGTCCTGTTCAAGAAGATCTGACGGTTCGTCCCGGCATTTGCCTGCGTCAATCGCTGCGAAGCTCGAAGATATACCCATCCCCCACTTCGTGTAGCGCCGTTATGCTGGGGTACGGGTCGAGGCGGCCTTGGACAATGTCGGTGATGAAGGGGCCGAGTCCTTTGTCCCAGTCAACGTTTTTGGGCGGTTTCCATATTATCAGAAACGCCTGGTCGTATTGGTCGCGATAGTTCCTCACGTAGTCCATGACGGCGTCGTACCGGAGGTGTTTTTCAGGGAACGGGATCCTGTAGAAGTTGATGACGTGCCGGCCCGGATAACAGAACGGTACGGCGGCCACGCGCTGGCCGATTATGAGGTTGTTTCCGGTGGTGTTTTCGGCGATCCAGGTCAGTCTTTCCGAGCCGCCGATGCGCGTTTCACAGTCAGCCACGGATTTCCCGAGCACCGCCGCCGCGGCGTGCCCCATCAACCCGAGGCCCAGAAGCACAAACGCCAACCGAACCAAGCGTTCGCCGCGCCACTTTTCGCTGGCTGCAACCGCAAGCGCGACCACGAGAATCGCCAGCGGAATCGTCGCCGGGGATACGAGCCGGGGATCGGGACCCAACGGATCGAGGTAGACGCGGGTGCGGCACCAAATAATAAAAATAAGATATCCGGCAAACCACAGGGCGAGCAGCCCGCGTCGCCCGTCGCACGTAACCTCGCGAAACGCGGCGCGGAACGCATGCCGGAAGCGCTTCCGACAAAGTCTGACGCCGAGGTAGATGGCGGCGACCCAGAACAGCAGCACCTGAAGAAGGCCGTGGAGAACTGGCCTCGGCAGCCAGTACGACGCCATGGACGCGTAAAGGTCGAACAGGTTGCGGAGTAATCCTCGATCCGACGGGGGCCGCGGCGGACCGAGCAGATGGCCCGACAATGCGAGGTTGCGCCCGACAACCGGCCCCGCGAGGACCAGAAATCCTCCCAGAAACAATGCCAGACTTGCAGCCGTGCGCTTTGCGTCCTTGCGCTCGAGTTGCGCCACTACGCCCACGACGGCCAACGGCAACATACCATACCGCGTGGCAAACGCAAGCCCCGCAAACAGGCCCGCCAGCAGCGGCGCCCAAATCCGTTCACCGCCCTTCTCTCGAGGTCGCACCATGAAAAACAGCGAAAACAACGCGCACGCAATCGCCGTCGGTTCGCTCCAGGCGAAACTGACTACGCGCACGAAGTGGCCGCACACGAGCAGGACCGCCACGGATGCACACGCGACCAACTCGTCGAACAACGTCCGGGCCAGCAGGTACGTCGCCAGCAAAATCAAGCCGCCCGAGAGCACCGTCACGACGAGCGCGGCGTCCGGCGCGGATAGGCCAACCATGCTAAGAGCCGCGACGAGCAACGGGTAGAGCGGCGGCCAGATCGTGAGCGGCGCAGGCCGCCGGGCGTCCGCCAACGCCTCGAGTTCCTCGACGGTGTGGATAGACGTGCTGAAACCGTGACCCGCAACCATGTTCCGCGCCGCGTCCACGTACCCTATCGAGTCCGGCGAGAAATTCCGCATCCGCGCCAACGAATTAAACCCGAACAGACAAACGTACAACGCCACGCCCGCCAGAAAGAAACGCCGCGCCTTCGCGCTGAGGCAATCGTTTCCTCCCGATGGAAGTTCCGTTGAATCGGAGGCCGTCATAGGTTCTTCCTTCCGCTTGACACGCGCCAGAACCGCAAAGGCAGAACTGGCGCCCTTCCTGGGCTTTGTTATCATACTGCCGCTCAGTAACGCAAGGTGCAATTGCAGGGTGCAATTGCAGGGCAGCAACAAGGGGACGTACACGCTTGACCCCCGCTTCAAGCGAAGGCCCCTCGCTTGTGTCAGTGTTTCTGTTGGACCCGGTTGTCTTTACGGAAGGTTTGCGCTAGAGTAGATTTGCCTGGGAAATGGGGCCGTTTTCTCCCTAGGGATCGTGTGCAGAATGTGGAGGAACTTGTCATGGTGGATTGTTCGGGTCGTTGTGCCTTTCTGGTGGTTCTCGCGGTGGCCGCGGCTGCCCTGTCGGGGCTGGGGTGCCCATCGACGCGGCAACTCGCCGTATCGACTACCTCGCACGATTTTGGTTTGAGCGAAGCCCCGTGGACCTTCAAGGTCTGGAACGCCGACACGTCCGGGTCGATCTTGAACTTCGACCTCGCAACAAACGTCTCGTGGATCACGTGCACCCCGACCAGCGGCGCCAGCACCGGCCCGGCCGACCGCGAAACGATTACGGTAACCGTCGATCGCACCGGCCTGGCCGTCGGCGAGCACAGGGGCGTCATCACCATCTCGGGCCGGGGCGCGTTGTACGCGCAAGTCATCATTTACGCGACGCTCGCGGACGACATAGCGGTCTCGCATACCTCTTACGACTTCGAGGAGAGCCAACTCCCGTGGGCGTTT
>Ga0180438_10007674_pt1 | contig 13976 bp, 10 predicted proteins | sample SS_ome_12_FD_132455 | JGI IMG/M metagenome (GOLD analysis project Ga0180438, IMG submission 132455) | Hypersaline lake sediment archaeal communities from the Salton Sea, California, USA - SS_3_D_2 metaG | ecosystem: Environmental > Aquatic > Non-marine Saline and Alkaline > Hypersaline >... | reverse complement strand
TACAACTAATTTTTCAGGTAAAATACCTGTTCGGGTATTTAATAATCCAATAATTACGGTAAGAGAGCCCATTAAACAATTTATTGGCCTTAGAATTTCGATTGCATCCTTAATTTTCATAAAAATATCGCTGATTCCAATTATTTCAATATGAATTTCTTTTTAAGATCTTTTGCGGTGTTTTTAATTTCGTCAATGATTGATTTTAGAGAATTCCCCTGATGTTTTATTATATTATTTTCTAGAAAACTTCCCATCACTATAATATCCGCTCCTGCTTCTACGAAAGCCCTCGCATCTTCTTTACAACTGACTCCTCCACCAGTAATAATTGGGATATTCAGGATGTTTGTACACATTTTTATGATATCTGGAGGAATACAATTTCCACCAGATCCGGCTTCAAGATATATCATTTTAAAGCCTAACATTTCCGCTGCTAAACTATATGCGGCAGTTAGTTTTGGTTTATTGCGAGGAAGCAATTTTGCTTTTCCAATCCAACCAGCAGTAGCCCCAGGCTCCACAATTAAGTAAGCTGTAGATATATACTCAAGATTAGCAATTTTCACAGTATAACTCGCTAATGCTTGTTGGGTTATAATAAAATATGGATCTTCAGAATTAAGTAACGACATGAATAATATCGCGTCTGCGTACTTTGAGATATTTGTGATACCTCCCGGAAAAATAATTACGGGAACATTAACTTTTTCTTTTATTGCGGTAATAGTATTATCCACAAAAGTTTGATCAAAAACAGTACTCCCTCCAATTAGGATACCATTTGTCCCAGCTTCCTCAGCATAATGAGCCATCTTTGCCGCTTTTTTAGGACTTTGGCGTATTGGGTCGGGATCAATTAATGAAAAATGAAGAACACCTTCTTCATTAATTTTCTTAATCATATACTCGTAAGTATTCTTCTTCTCTGGTCCAAAACTAACCATAATTATTGATTACCTCACTTAATATAATTACTTTACTTTTTTGGATTTATTAACATTTTTCGAACTTTATCATAAACTTGGATCACCGACGATTTCCACTGCTCAAACTTAGAAATATCTATTGGGAACTTCTTGTAAAGTTTTGATATCTCCTTCATTCTTATTCTGAGATAATTTAAGTCTAGTAAGAGATTAGGATTAGAAATACCTTTAAATGCTTTTACTGTCATATCTAATAAAGATAAATTTAAATCTCCAGAGGAAGATATTTCCAATATTTCTTCTCCTGTTAAAAGATCTTGCTCTAAACCGAAATTCAATTCATTATTATTCAAGACTTGAAGTACCATCCTCAAAAGATCTAATGACGCAAATTCTGCTCCAAAACTCGTCATCACTTCGTAATTGTAGGGCCATATACTTCCGATTGAAACGTCATTTGCATCTATTGCTAATTTTGCACAATTAGCTGCTAAATATCCTGCTCTCATTGAAGGATCGATACCTCCACCATGGAGCGGATTTACTTGACAAGCAGCATCTCCTACAAACATTATCCCATTATCTGCACAAGACCATAGTGGCCTTCGAATAGGGACAACACCACCACCTGAAGAAATTATCTCGAATTTAGAAGTTTTGATATAGTTATTAAATACATTTTTTTTATAAAGCTCTTTAACTTGACCCTTATATTGCATAAAAGCACCTAATCCAATATTTAAGGAACTTGAATCTTTAGGAAAATACCATATATATCCACCCGGTGCTTTTTCTTTATCTAAAATGATTGAAATATATTCAGGATCTTTAACCTTAAGATCTTGAGGTGAAAATTTTACAATTTCTCGATAGCATAATATAGTATCTTCCTTAGATATTTGTTTTTCAATTATAGAGCTTTTTACTTTCTTTCTTAATGGAGAGTAAAATCCAGATGCATCAATGACGATCCTTGAGTTTAGATTGACTTTAGTTCCATCCTCTAATTTTACTTTTACTCCACTTACTTGATTATTATCATATAAAAGATCTAAAGCCATAGTATTATCTAAAAATAGCGCTATTCCAGTTTCTAATGCTTCAGTTAATAGTCGTTGGCCAAATTCCAATCGATTAACAATATATCCTGCTTGTTTCGGGTCCATTAAAGTAATACATTTTTGAAGGTTAGGCGTATAAAGTTTTGCCCCCTTGATATGACAAGAAAGTTCATCTCCTTTGGGATGAGAAATTTGAAGATAATCGAATATTTCCGTTCCAACAGCATCACCGCATATCTTATCTCCAATTAATTTCTTTGGTTTTCGATCTATCAGGCAGACATCTAAACCTTCTTTAGCAGCAAAACGAGCAGCTGTACTTCCTCCAGTTCCTGCGCCAACAACTATTACATCAAACGATTTCTTTAATGATTCCATGGTTTTAATATAATTAGAAAATAATTAATTAAAGTTTTAAAATATTAATGTGAGCAGAAAAATTATTAGTGTTGTGAGAATTGGTACTGTTAGATCGTCCCAGGTACTTGGAGAAAACAATTCTACCAATGTAGCCAATAGTGAAGTGACTAAAGAGAAAATCAAGGCTGTTTCCAAGGAAATATGTTCTTGTGTTATTGGATTTGTAACACCTAATAGAGTAAAAGCTATAAAACAGAGAATAAAACCACTTATTAAAAAAACTAATGATCCTTCTAAGGTTCTATGTGAATTAGTCCAAGGCAATTTGATCGAGATTTTACCATATCGTTTCCCAATAACTGACGCTAGAGTGTCTGAAATAATCATTAAAAGTATTCCAGCTACTGGAAAATACAACTGTGTAGGGGCAAAAATTACAAATACTAAAACCAATACAGTAATTGAGAGACAATAATGAAAAGGACCTTGAAGATAACCAACTTCCTCTTCTGCTTCCTCTCCAATTGATTCATAGAGTTCTTTTAACTGTTTTACCTTAGATTTTTTTGAACTTAAAAGTACCAGAAAAGTCAAAGAGCCAGAGATGATTACAGCCCACCATTTCCATTCATAATAGGATACAGTTAGTACTGATAATCCAGCTAATAAGTGAACCACTTTTCGAGCTTGAAATTTAGTGATTTTTCCGCGCTTCTTTAATTGAACAGGAATTAAAATAGTTATAAAGACGTATATGTATGTAATTAATACGATTAATAAATCTAATAATATATTCATCAATATTCAACGAATTTAAATTTAATTATTAAATAGAATTCAATCAATTTATAAAATAAAATCCCATAATTAAGAATATTAAGTGAAGTAATAGTTAGAATGTTAAAAAGCTAACTAAATACTAGCAATCTACTAATTTTTTATCATAAAAACCTTTCTATTTATAACAAATTTTAACGAAATTGCAGACAATCTATGATTTAATCATAGATTGAAATACTTGGATTAAAAAGATAATAAAATTCCATAAGAATCTATGTAATGATTGAGTGCTAAAAAAAGGTTTTAAATTAATTAAAAAATTTTCTTTGTTTATTTAATTTAAAAAATTGGATTTGAAATGGAAGAAAGTATTTCTTCATTGCCATTTAGGAATTCTTCTCTTGGACTTGAAGAGCGTGTTGAGGATTTATTAAAAAGATTAACAATAGAAGAGAAATTTAAACTCAGCTCTGGTAGATTAATGTGGTTTACAAAGAAAGTTAAAAGATTAGGTATTGATTCGTTTGTAATGTATGATGGACCACATGGAGTTCGTCCAGATTACAAAGGAGAACGCCAATGCACATATTTTCCTTCAGCAATTTGCCGTGCTGCGACTTGGAATCCATTATTATCACAGGAATTTGGAGTAGCAATTGCTGAAGAAGTAAGAGACCTAGGGGCACATATGATACTTGCTCCCGGTATTAATATTCAGAGAACACCAATGTGTGGAAGAACATTTGAATATCAAACAGAGGATCCATATTTGAATAAGATATTAGCAGTATCAGTTGTAAAGGGGATTCAAAGCCAAAGAATTGCTGCATGTGTAAAACATTTTATTTGTAATAATCAAGAAACAAACCGATTTACCTATAGTGCAGTAATAAATGAGAGAACTCTTCAAGAAATTTACTTTCCTGCTTTTAAGGCTACAGTAAGGAAAGCAGATGCATGGTCCTTTATGAGTTGCTATAATAAAGTAAATGGGATCTATGGATCTGAACACTTCGATTTGATTCGTAATAGATTAATGAATAAATGGGGATTCCGAGGGTTTGTAGTCTCAGATTGGAATGCTACAGTTTATACATCAACAGAGGGATGTATAAATGCGGGATTATCCCTTGAAATGCCCAAAGCAAATGTATATAATGTAAAAAAAATGCAGAAGGCATTTGAAGAAGGAAAATTTAGTCTTGAATATTTGAATGATAATGTTAGAAGACTCTTGAGGGTAATGTTTCTAGTAGGATTTTTTGATAATCCAGATTCTCTCCCAAAAGGGACTAGAAATACGCCTGAACATCAAACTTTGGCTCGCAAAATTGCGCAAGAAGGAATAGTTCTTCTAAAAAATGAAAATGAACTACTTCCATTAAATATTAAAAAAATAAAAAAAATTGCTGTTTTGGGTCCTAATGCGGAATTAAAAACATCGCTTGGTGGAGGAAGTTCTACTAATTTTCCACCATATGAAATAACTGCCTTGCAAGGAATTACAGAAAGATGTAGAGATAAGATTATGATAGTAAATTCACCTTCCGATGCCGATGTTTCCATCCTATTTATTGGATTAAATCATGAAGAGAACATGGATGCCGAAGATACTGATAAGATTTCCTTTAAATTACCAGCAGAACAAATAAAATTAGTTAAAGAGACGATAAAGCAAAATAAAAACACAATTGTGGTTTTAATTAATGGAAGTCCAATTTCGATGGAAGATTGGATTAATGAAGTCCCTGTATTAGTTGAAGCTTGGTATGCAGGAATGGAAGCTGGGCGAGCTATAGCGGATGTTTTATTTGGTGATGTGAATCCTTCGGGGAAACTTCCAATTACGTTTCCTAAGAGGCTTTCTGATTCACCAGCTCATAAGTCAGATAAAACTTTTCCTGGGAATGATAAAGTTCTATATGATGAGGGTATATTTGTTGGTTATCGTCATTTTGAGTATAATAAGATTAAACCACTTTTTCCATTTGGGTATGGATTATCATATACTACTTTCAAATATAGTAAAATAAAAATGGAAAATTATACCATTGCAGCTGATGAAACTATAAGAGTTTCTATTGAATTGGAAAATATTGGAGCCAAGGGAGGGGCTGAAGTAGTTCAATTATACCTTCATGATGTAGAATCATGCTTACCAAGACCATTCAAGGAATTAAAGGGATTTCAGAAAATTTTTCTTCAACCTAAACAAAAAAAAATTATTAATTTCGATTTAACGCGTCAAGATTTAGCTTTTTTTGATGAAAATTTGAACGATTGGGTAGTTGAAAACGGAACTTTCAAGATTCTAATTGGAAGCTCCTCAGAGGATATTCGTTTAGAAACAGAATTTTACTATTCAAATTAAACTAAGTATATAGTCCAAATATTTTTAATTTTAAAACGATTTAGATAATTATCTTTGGATTTAGGCTGGTGAACGAGGATTTTAAGGGTAGGATTGATAGGATGTGGAGATATAGCTAATTTAAATGTATTAGGGTATTTGTGTTCAAAAGATACAGAGTTAGTTGCTGTTTGTGATACAGATATGGCAAGAATTAGAGAAAAATTGGAGAGATGGGGCTTACGTACCCTAAACGTTTATACTGATTATAAAGAAATGATAGATCGTGAAGAACTTGACATCGTGGAAATACTCACTCCTCATCATCTACATTATCCAATGACGGAATATTGTGCTAATGCGGGAGTTTCAGGAATTTCGGTTCAAAAACCATTAGCTCATACCATTACTGATTGTGATAAAATTATTCAAGTCTGTAAAAATAAAAATGTGAAGCTCAAACTCTATGAAAATTTTCGCTTTTATCCTCCGTTTATTAAAGCAAAAGAACTTTTAGAGAATGGTATAATCGGAGAGCTCCTTAATTTTCGAATTAATACCATCGCACCTGGAGGACCTGCAATGAATGTAGATCTCAAATCTCTTAGTTGGCGTCGAAAATTCGAAACTTGTGGTGGGGGACCTTGGATCTACGATGATGGAATTCATAAATTTTCATTAGCGCTCTGGCTAATGAATCAAGAGAGATTAGAGAAAGTATATGCGTGGATCGATTATTTTACTGTAGTCATGGATATTCCAAGTTATATTCTTTGGAAATATCCAGTTTCAGAATCAGAATATCCAGAGAAATTTGGTTCAATGGAATTCACTCTTGCCCCAAACCTCTATTATCCAAATAATTATTATCATTGTGACGAGTTTATTGAGATTTCGGGAACAAAAGGAATAATGTGGCTTAACCAATGTACAGGAGGAGGAAATTTTCTCTCAAAAAGCCCTCAATATCCTCCAATTATAGTATATACAGATGGAAAGATAAAAAAAATTGGAGAGAATTTACCTCGTGATTGGAGATATTCTTTTATAAATTCTACTAAGCACTTCATATCAGTAATGAAGGAGGGAGGTAATCCAATATGCACGGGAGAGCAAGGGAGAGATTTATGTATTTGCGGTAAATTACCATATATATCAAATCAAAACAATAGAATTGCATATTGGAAAGAAGTAACATCTGATAATGAACTTGATAAATCATGTATTGTTGAAGAGCCTCAAACTATTGATGTAAAGGGTTTCACAAGGTATAATCGTAATGTTAGGAGAGATTTACGGAAGGGAATTAATCAGGGTTTAGTTAATACTGAGTTTAAATATCATTATGAGAAGTAGTTAATTAAAATCACTAATTGTAATCTCTTTTTTTTGTTCTACTGATTCAATGGCTGCAAGATTAAATTTCAATACTTTTTTTGCTGTCTGCCCCGATAATATTGGTTCTTTTTTGTTTTTTGCTACATCTATTAGATGCTTAGTCGCATTTATGAAACTCTGTTTCCAATCATTGTTAAAATTATTGTAGGTTTCAACTTCTCCATCCCTAATGATTATGATTGGAGCAAAAATATCTGATTTTGTCATAAAATTTCCGATAGCTGTTCCTTGGTTGATTCTCATAATGCCTCTAGTGGCTATAATTTCAATGAATTCATCAGTTGAATAATAAAGAGAGGGAATTTCCATTTCTGGCAAGTAACTAAATTCCATTTGCCCATATTGAGGAACAACATGCTCTTTGCTCTGATCATATTTAAAAACTACATGAGCGGGCGCATCCATCCCTTTAAATGAGCCTGTCCATGCAAATACTTTATTAATTTCTTCATTTACTAACCATCTTGCCAAAGCAAATGCATGCCAACCGTTATCAAATAATATAGGCGAACCTTTAACGCCCCCTCCAACAATTTTAGGATCTGCCCTCCACTGTTGAGCGCTTTCCGGAACTTTCCAACCTCCACTACCGCCCATAGCAACTTTGATTCGAATTGATGTTATATCCCCGATATAATCTTGTTCGAGTAGTTCTTTTGCTTTTTGAATATGAGGAGCAAATAAGAAATTTTCATATATAGATAAAATAACTTCTGAATCCTCACATGCCCTAATCATATCGTCTGCTTCTTTTAGATTCATTGCCATCGGTTTCTGAACTGAAATAACTTTAATTCCGTGGCCAGCTGCATAAATGACCACTTCGGCATGAAGATGATGGGGTAAAAGAATTTCTAAAATATCCATTTCTTCATTTTTAATCATTTCACGATAATCAGAGTATATATTTATTTGTTCACCAAGATTAAATTTATTAATCTTATCCTTAGCTTTTTGAATTGTTCTATTACATAAAGCCACAATTTTAGTATCTTCATTTTGGAGATATCCTAAAACATTCAAGTTAAATATTACTCCGGTTCCAATGAATCCAACTCGTAACATGACAATTATATAAATTAACACTAAAATTTATACAAGTCTATTTTGTTCTTTGTAATTATTAAGTATAAATATTGAAATTTTATTTAGTATTAAATTACTTAAAATCACTAACTATCTTTGTTTAAAAGAGAGATATCTGATGTCGGGCAGAAGCGAGAATTTAGATTTTAGAAAATCATACGAACGTGCGTTATATCTTGGATGTGGATTTAGTTACGATGATCTAAGCAAGCCAAAAGTTGCTATTGTTAACTCATGGAATCAAATTAATCCCGGACATGTTCATTTACGGAAGTTAGCTTCATTTGTTCATCAGGGGATAAAAGAAGGGGGAGGAACACCAATGGAATTTAATACTATTGCTCCTTGTGATGGGATTGCGAATTCAGGAAACAATTCGAAATTCATTTTGCCTTCAAGAGAAGTAATTGCGAATTCAATAGAATGTATGATAAACGCTTATAATTTTGATGGAATGGTTATGTTGTGTTCCTGTGATAAAGTAATCCCTGGAATGCTATTGGCTGCGGCTCGTTGTGATATCCCAACTATCTTTTTAACAGGAGGTATCATGACCCCAAAATATTTTAAAGATGGTCCTATGAAAGGTAAAACATACGTTACCTCTGATATCAAAGAAGCAATAGGAAGATATAACGCAGGAGAAATTTCTAGAGAAGATTTGCTTCTTATAGAGTCTCAAACATGTTGTTCCCCTGGAGCGTGTAATATGATGGGAACTGCAAATACTATGGCATGCATAGTAGAGGCTATGGGATTGTCTCTACCTGGTTGTGCGACTTTAAGTGCCGTTAGTAGAGATAGAGAAAGTTTAAGCAGAGAAACTGGTATAAGAATAATGAATTTAATAGAAAACGATATTACTGCCTTAAAACTCATCACAGATACATCAATCCAGAATGCATGTAAAGTTGCATTATCTTTTGGAGGCTCTACTAATATAATATTACATATGTGTGCATTATCCCATGAAATTGGAGGGGATTTGAATCATTTTGATTTTGATGCATTAAGCAAAGCTACACCTCTTCTTGCAAAATTCAAACCAGCATCGGAATATAATCTTTCAGAGTTCCATAAAGTCGGAGGAGTGACAGTACTAATGAAAAAACTTGAAACCCTTTTAGATCTATCAACAATCAATGTATTGGGAATTTCTTTAAAAGATTATCTGAAAGACATAAAATATACTGATTATCAAATTGTTCGGGTTCTCGATGATCCAATCTCAGCAGAGGGAGGTATAGCCATTTTAACAGGAAATTTAGCTCCTGAAGGAGCTATTGTCAAGCAAAGCGCAATATCACAACAAATGCGAAAACATAAAGGTCCCGCAAGAGTGTTTGAATCAGAAGAGGAAGCTCAAGAAGCATTACTCTTAAAAAAAGTAAAGAGGGGAGATGTCTTAGTTATACGATATGAGGGTCCCAAAGGTTCTCCTGGAATGAGAGAACTGTCCATACCAGCAGCAATATTAGTGGGAATGGGACTTGGTGAATCAGTAGCTATGATCACTGATGGGAGATATTCTGGAGCTACAAGAGGACCTTGCATCGGACATGTTTGCCCCGAAGCATATGAAGGAGGTCCAATCGCTATCGTTCAAGATGGGGATATGATTGAAATTGATATTGATAATAAAAATCTCAATTTATTGTTATCTTCTGAGGAAATTAGAAAAAGATTACAAAATTGGCAAAAACCTGAGCATAAAGTAAAGAAGGGTTATTTACATCTATATCAGAAAATGGTTTGTTCTGCAAAATATGGAGCATATTTAGGGGATTAGGTATGGTTAGTGAGGAGAATATTGTCAATTCATTAAAGGATTTTTCCTTTCCACGATTATCAGGTACGAAGATGGAAAAAAAGGCTTTTAATATAGCTCTGAATGAGATAAAGGATTTAGGGCTTAATCCCGACACTCAAGAATTTCAATTTAGCACTTTTTTCAGTCGAGTATATCCTAAGATAATTTTTTTCTTAGGAACTTTAACTATTTCCCTACTATTTTTTTTTCTTTATGTTCCCTCTATTATTATTATTGCGATAATTAATGGATCTATAATTCTCTTTTTAGTCGTATTAATGAGGAAACCAGAAAACATCAAGTTATATCGATGCTTGGAATCTTCTAATCTCTATGTAAAATTACCTTCAAAATTGTTAAGTAAAAAGATGAATGTAATTTTCATCTGTCATCTGGATGCAAAAGGACAGAAATATATTATTTCAAAAAGAATAAAAGCAATAAGACGTTTTGTTTTCTCTTTAATCATCATTATTATAATGATTATAATAAGAAGTTTTCTTTCAGGTTTGCTACTCTTTTTATTCTTAATCTTTGGTTTTATTCCAATCGTTTTTAATGCAAGATACATGATTATACTTCTTTTAAATTCTACAAATAATAGTTCTCCGGGTGCTGTTGATAATGCATCAGGAATTGCATGCGTTTATGAACTTCTGAAGCATTATAAAGAGGACAAAAATCGATTTAATAATATAGTTGCTTGGTTCGTATTCACTGGTGCTGAAGAGACAGGTACAATGGGTATTCGAAATTTTTATAATAGAATAAAGCATCTTGAAAAAGATTCAGTTATAGTTATTAATTTTGATTCAATTGGGAAGAGGATAACGATTTTTGATAGTTGGTATAAACCTAATTGGTATAGAGATTTTTACAACAAGATTGTCAATCATCAGAAGATTCATGCATATCCCAAGAGGATAACTCTAGGAAGCCACTCAGACGGTTATTTCTTTAAAAAGAAGTTTTATCCCGGAATAGAATTTGGAGATTTAAGTGCTTATGAGTTCATGCACTCTAAAGATGATACGATTGATAAAGTAGATCCGAAACTTTTAAAGGATTTATGCGAAGTTATTATTGATAATTTAAGAGAATTTGATGGGTTATATGCAGAATAGGTTCAGTAAAAAGGAACTTGGCCTTATCACTACCCCTTATAAAACAGCAGATTATATAATTAACAAGTTAGGTGCAATTAATCAAAATCAATTAATTTTAGATCCTTGCGCAGGTCCAGGCATCTTTATTAAACGTTTAGTAAAAAAAGGAATAAATATGAAGCAAATTCACGCCTATGATATAAGTTCTGAATACGAGGATAATATAAGAGCATTAGGAATTCATTTCGAAAGAAAAGACACATTATTATCCATCACTGAGGTTGATTATAATCATTATGATTTTATTATTGGTAATCCACCATATTTAAATAAATCCAGTAGTTATGTAAGAGAAAATAGAAAAGAGCTAAGAAAAATTTATGGTAAAATAAATTCTCATGAAACATATTCTATGTTTATAATAAATAGCATATGGCGATTGAAAGAGGGGGGAAAGATGGCCTTTATTACCAGTGATTCCTTTCTGACGCTAAAAACTCATCAACGCTTAAGAAAGTTTATTCTCAGAAATTGCGTAATAGATGAACTTTTACTCGCACCACAAGATTTATTTTCAAGTCAAAATGTGAGTACTAGTCCAGCTATTATTGTTCTGACAAAGTGTTCTAAAAAAAGACAGAGAGAAATACGATTGAGAAATCAAATAAGAATAGTAGATCGTGTAAAGAACGAGGAAGAGTATATTAATCCAGAAAAAGTCGTAAAAATATTTCAAAAGAGTTATTATGCACTACCATTTAATATTTTTTATATTGATATTGAACCTCAAATTATCAGTTTCTTTGAAAAAGCACCGAAACTTGTCAATTATATAAAAGGATATATTGGAATGCATACACATAATAACAAAAAATATATTGCTGCTATTGAGGGAACGATTCTAGAAGAGATATTTGAAAAAAGGAAAGTTAAGAAAGATGTTTCAAACGATCATTATCAAATAATTCCAAGAGAAAATTTAGAGCATGAGAGCTGGAAACCTTATTTGAAGCGTGGCGGGGCTGAACAATATTATCGACCTATCATGGAAGCTTTAGATTGGAGGGAAAGTGCTAAAAAAATATATGATATTCCAGATAAAGTTCCGTTTGAAAGCGAAGGAATAGTAATTAGTGGTGTGAGTTCAAGATTAGCAGCGCGATATATGCCCAGAGGTTGTTATTGGGATTCGAATAAAGCTATTGGTTGTACGATTTTAGATGAATGTCTTTCTATCGAATATGCGTTAGGTTTGTTAAATAGTTCATTATATAATTATCTTGCAAAAGGAATCATTAATAATACGAATAGTATACAATTGTCAGGTATTCATGCCTTACCCATCATCATCCCCGACTTTAAAACAAAAAATTTAGTCGAAAAATATGTGAAAAGAATTATAGCCAAATTAAAGCATGATGATCATTACAGCTATGAATATGAACAAAAAAAGATCGACAACATCATATTTAATTTACATCAAAATGAGTTTGATTTACCTGAATCACTCAAACAAAAATTAGATAAAAATTTCTCAATATATTGAAAAATTAGCAATCAAGATAGTTATCAATTTCCCATTTCCGTTCATTTCCAGTATCAATTGCCTTTTTATAGTTATTAAGCTCCCTTCTTTTTAGTTGTACAAATAGCTCTTTCATTTCTTTACCTAATACTTTTCTAATAAAGTCGCTTTTTTCAAAACCTTTCAAAGCTTTTTCAAAATTTCTAGGTAATTCTCTGATATTTAGTTTCGCTAATTCTTCATTTGTCAAATTATCTACGTTAAAGTTAACGGGTTCTTTTGGGTCATATTTTTTTTTTATTCCTTCCAACCCCGCAGCGAGTAAAACAGCGGTTCCTAAATAGATATTCATCGCAGCATCACCAGCGCGATATTCTATTCTAGCACTTTTTTCATATCCTGGTACTCGAATTAAAGCAGTTCTATTTGCAATGCCCCATGTATCATAAATTGGTGCTTCATGATTTGGAATAAGCCTTTTATAAGAATTAGGTATAGGATTCAGAATTAATGAAAACTCATCAATGTATTTCTGAATACCTCCGATATAATATCGAAGCGTATCACTTATCCCTTTTTCTTTATCAGCAAATACATTTAATCCATTTTTAGTAAGATACTGATGAATATGCAATCCATTTCCTGCTTCCGAAGATAAAGGTTTAGGCATAAAGCTGGCGATAAATTTATTATCATAGGCTATTCTTTTAATAAAATTTTTCGCAATTTGGACATTATCTGCTTGGTGTAAAGCATTTAGTGGAAGAAATTCGATTTCATGTTGTCCAGGACCTACCTCATGGTGTATTGTTTTAATTCCAATTTCTGCATTTAATAGGCTGTCTGAAATTTTACGTCGTAAATAAGATAATTTATCCTTAGGATATAAATCCATATAGCTTCCATCATCGGCGGGTTCTAAATTTTTTTTTAAGAAGTACCATTCTAATTCTGGTCGTGTAATAAATTCATACCCTAAATCTGCTGCGATAGTAAGCTGTTTTTTTAATATACCACGTGGGCAAGTTGAATATGGCTTACCCTTATTATCTGTAATATCACAAATAAAACTCCCCGTTCGAGTATCCCATGGATCTTGGATTTTGTCTGGAATGATACGAAAACTATCTAAATCAGGGATAATTTGCATGTCACTTTGCTCAGTTTTTAAAAAGCCTAAACTCGAACCGTCAATTCCCGTACCCTCTTTCATTTCGTCCCAAATTTTAACGGGAAATTCAACTGATTTAAATTCACCTAATATTGTAGTGAATTGAAATTCAATATAGCTTATTTTATTTTTTTCAAATATATTATTGAAATCTTTCATCAAATAATTCAACTTAGCTAAAATTATAGTTTTTCTTGTTTAATTTCTTGTTCATATGTGTTTCTTCGGTCTTTTAAATATTCAGGGATGGGAACATCCCACCATCCTACAGCCGGGGATCCCGTAAAAGGATAGGTCCGATTGACTAGAATTTCAATTACAGAGGGTTTTCCTGATTTCTTAGCTCTTTCTAGTGCTGGTAATATTTCATCCTTTTTTGATATCTTTTCGGAATAAC
>Ga0180438_10007673_pt1 | contig 13977 bp, 13 predicted proteins | sample SS_ome_12_FD_132455 | JGI IMG/M metagenome (GOLD analysis project Ga0180438, IMG submission 132455) | Hypersaline lake sediment archaeal communities from the Salton Sea, California, USA - SS_3_D_2 metaG | ecosystem: Environmental > Aquatic > Non-marine Saline and Alkaline > Hypersaline >... | reverse complement strand
TCCTCAAAGGTTTCACTGTTAAGAGCCGATCTGGTCACATCTAAAAGCGAGGTTACTTCAGACGTTCTAATCCTGGCGGCACCGAGTGCTTTATTAAGAGTTGTTTCATTCTGTTTGAGCTTTCGAAACAGTGTGCTATAGGGGTCTATCAACTGGCTTTTTACAAGGGCACGATATATAAGATAAAAAGAGATAATTTTTAAATAGTGACCAACCAAATTCGCCAATCCATACGGGCTTGCATACAAAGTAAAACTAAGCTCTGATCCTATCGATAGAACCAAGCTCAGTACCACATAAATAAACACCGATTCTTTAAAATGGCGTCGTTTCAAGACCAGAAGAAGGATAGAAAAAGCAAATAAGGCACAAATAACATATTCGCTGACCTTCTTGAAACCGGTCAGTCCAACATCGTCTATGAAGCACGCTGGAAAAATTTTCCAATAGAAAATTGATAATAAAACTATAAATACTACCGCAAGATATAAGCCAATCACCCAACCATGTTTTAGTTTTCTTTTTATGAAAAACGGTGCTATCAGAAATGAAATACTATGTAAATACCGTGATGATATCCACAGCTGGGTAGCAAGGTTTGATCCGGTGTTTTCGAATACTCCCATACCTTCATAAGCTAATGTATGCAACAGGTCCAAACTGCCTATGAATAAAAAGGAAATACCAATAAAAGAAGTATAATTATCTTCGACAAACTCCCGGCAGTTCCAGGCGATAAGAAATATGGCAAAAGCTACCGCAATGCTGAACAACTCTGCCATTGTATGAAAGAGAAGATAGCTATATAGGCTGCTTAGATATAATCCTGCTAAAACCGCCACACCTGCAACGATGAAAAATGCGTATCTTAAACTTTTCGGAAACCTCATTTTTGTTCCACAAGTTAAGGGTAAATCAATTGTTACGCATTATAACAGCACGGCTTCTATAAAACAATGTGTATAATTCACTAATAAGTAGGTCTGGTTTAAAACGATAAAATAACGGATAGAAAAAGCAAGAACGATTAGAGAATTAGCCCCAATAAATCAGTATAGATGTCATTTAGAAAATTTTTGTATAAATGGCAGTAAGGTGCTTCTCCGTTCTTATTATAGCAATACTGATGGTATTTTCCTGCGGGACAGAATTTTTTTACAAGCTGGATTCCAGTTTTTACGTCGAAGCTTTTTTGTTTCAATGCTTCGATTAACTTGCCTACCACCTCTTTCTGTCTATCATCAAGATAGTAAATTACCGGGCGGTATTGTGTGCCGATATCAGGGCCTTAGCGGTTGTGTTGTGTGAAATTATGAATCTCAAACAAAGTTTAGCTAATTGCTCGTAACTGATTTTTTCGACATCATATCATATTTAAACTGCTTTAGCATGGCCTATCTTAGCCACACAAATCTGTTTGCAAGTTGAATTCCCCATATATTTTGTGTTTGTCGATAATACACTGGGAATTTGCCGAAGGTTATATTTGACACCCCGGGGAAAAGCTTCTGCAACTGCTGCTATAGGAGCTTGTTATTCACTAACAGAGATAAAAAACCTCACTTAATTTGGTGTCCATATGGTGTCCATAAGATAGCTAAAATGGCCTAACTCGACCTTACAGAAACTAAAACAGAAACAATAGCAAGGCGTTGCAAAATAAGGGGTTATGGCGTTTTTGAAATGCTATCGAGGATTTGCTAAAATCGGCAAAATCGGTTTAGGAAACCGATGCTCTATCCTGCTGAGCTACGGGCGCTTCGTTTTACCGCTGAAGGCCTGAAAAATCTCGGCCTTTCTCTGTTTTTTCAAGCCTCACCATAGTTTCGCCTGCCATCGAAAGAGTCATCAATATACCAGCTTTTCCACTTTTTATAAACACCAATTACTTGTTTTTACCACATTCACAAACAGCCGCCTGCTCATTAAACGATAGAAAAAAATGGAATTGAAACTGCAGAATATCAATTTGAGTTACGATGCGCTGCATATAAACGGCGGAGTGAAAGTGTCCCACCTGCCGTGACAGAAATATGCCGCCTGCTTTTTGCATAGCCGGCTCAGCCCAGACCGAACCAGACCTTTTTGCGGATGCATTGATTCGACATACAAATACACCCTTACCGCCAGGTGCGGGTCAAGCTTACTTACCAGCCCGAAACAGGCGGGGCAAATTCCTAACTGTGAGCGCTATAAAAAGGCCCTGCAATTTTAGCAGGGCCTTTCGGTTCTTAACTCGTTTTGTCGGACTAACCTGGGATTACGTTGGTCGCACAAGGACCTTTTTTGCCTTCCCCGACCTCGAACTCGACCTTCTGGCCCTCGTCAAGCGATGCATAGCCTTGAGTCTGGATCTCAGAGTGGTGGACAAATAAATCCTCACCACCTTCATCAGGGCTGATAAAGCCGTATCCCTTGTTTGGATTGAACCATTTTACTGTACCTGTACTCACTTCACTTTCTCCTTGGCCCGCTTAGAAGCCACCTGAACAATGCCTCTCACCATTTAATTTGTTGGGAACATACTCTTGAGAGGCGAAAGAATACCACCCATCGAAAACAACATAACACAGTAATTCTCGTGATGCAAGGAATAATTCAAAAAATTCTTCCCGACAGCCACAGACCGGAAATACCTGTTTTTCCACTGTTTTTGGGACATATAATACCAATCTCGTTTAATAATTGCGCTTTAATGCACCATAAGCGGCTTACTGATAATTAATTACAAAAACTAAACGCGCAACTTATTACCCTGAAGGGTATAAGTCACATCATTACCCCATAAAGGCATACGTAAAGCAAAAAGTGTGCTCGAAAGACAGCCCACCCCATTGTTTTATACAACGAAGAAGAAAACCGGACAGATGCCCAAGCACTGAATCCTCTCCTCGTACACCACGAAAACAAAAATGGGCCGGGCTGGATTCGAACCAGCGAAGGCTCACGCCAACGGGTTTACAGCCCGTCCCCTTTAGCCACTCGGGCACCGACCCTGCACTTACTCCATCCAGAGACCGAGCCGAATACTTCATTCAGCCGGCCACGGTATTCTATCGAACTGATTTGCCCGTGTCAAAACCAATCTCAAAATAGCATCAAGCAACTGGCCTCATCAATACGCCGACTTTGAAGGCAAACCATTTCAGCCACGCGCACCACTTGCAATAAATTGCAGAGTTTGTATCATACGACTTGTCTGCCGATGTAGCTCAATGGAAGAGCACAGCTTTCGTAAAGCTGGGGTTGTGGGTTCGAATCCCACCATCGGCTTTTCTTAATTGCTCAGACCCGCAATCGCCGCACCCGTCAACGCAGCGTCCTTAACCCTTATCATCTCAAAGTATCGCTTCTTGTCATCCTGCAGATACTCGGTAAGAAATCGCTCGACATTTTCCCGCAGGCCGCCAAGCCGGTAAAAAGTCGTACCCTCAGCTACTATGCAGACGGGCTTTTCAGGACTGCTCCCGCCGCCCGACTTTATAACAGCCGCCGATAGATTAATCGACGCAAGCTTCGCCGCACGCTCGATTAGCTTTTCAACAATTAAACGCACCTTCTCACGGTCCTCCTGCCCGCCTCTCGCCAAAACTCCAGCCAATGCCCCTTCATCACCACTGCTATAACTAACCAATTCATTCAGCTCTCTGGTCTCCAGTCCCGCCACTTTTTCAACCGCTTTATTTACCACTGCCGAAAAAAGACCGTCAGCCGCCGCCGACTTAATTACCTCGAGACAAAGCGGCCCGAGGTAAGCACCGGACACCATTTTTTCAAACGTATGCATCCCCGGATTACTTGTTGCAGCGTCGAATTGTTCATCGATTATCCCGCCGGGGGCCTTCGCAAAACCGCCGGATTCCATATTCACAATCTGTCTTTTGCCCGGCTCCAAATCCTTCTGTTTTACGATGTTGCTGTTACGCTCGATATAGCAGCAGTTCGTACCCGTCCCCAGAATAAAACCAATGAAGCCGTCATACTCTTTATCTTTCGCACCAGCCTTGCCTGCAAGAAGTGTTGCGACCGTATCGTTCAAAAGCACCACCTTTTTGTCACCCGCACCTGTTACCGCTTTCAGTGCCGCGGCAAAATTCGACCCAACCATCTCACCGACAACCTCCGGTGCTTTTATCTCTTTGCAGAAGCGAATCAATCTCCCGTCTTTATCGGGAAAAATCTCACACGGATATGAAAAGCAAAAACCGATTCTCTCACTCTCTTTCGCCAGCTCTCCGACGTATTCAGCCAGCCTCTGAAAAAACTCATCCCTGCCAACCTCTTTTTCGATACCAGGCATTTGTCGGCGGACCTGACCGGCGACTACCGCTCCGCCCTCTCTGCTGAAACGGTATAAAGCCGCCCTGAAATTCGTACCGCCGGCATCGACAGCAATAACCGGCTCATCCACCGGCAATTGACCGGCCGCATCGATATAGGTCGAAAGCATCTCAAGACTCGATGCCTCACCACTCAAACCCCTGCGCATCTCCTCCAGAAGTATTTCACAGCCTGCATCAATATCAATATCTGCTGGCCACATCCGGTACCGTCTCAAAAAAGCCGTCACCTGTGCCTTTGCTTTATTCACAAACTGTCCCAGAAAAATTTAGAATCTAAATATTACTCCACATACCCGTCCGGGCAGCGATTATGCCATTGCCACGCGGTTGATACAATTTCTTTCAGGTCGTTGAATTCAGTCGCCCAGCCGAGCTCTTCTTTCGCCTTCTCAGCATCGGCGGTTAACACCGCAGCGTCACCCGCCCGACGCTCTGACTCGATGACCCTGAAATCACTTCCGCTTACCTCCCTGACCGTTTCGATTACCTCCCTGACCGAATAACCTTTACTGTTACCAAGGTTATAGACAAGTTCACTGCTTGTCTCGAGTTTATCGAGCGCAAGAAGATGAGCACGGCACAGGTCACTGACGTGGATGTAATCACGAATACACGTACCGTCCGGCGTCTCATAATCGGTACCGAAAATCCTGATATCACTCCGCTTTTGCATCGCAGCCTGTATCGTAAGAGGTATCAGATGAGATTCGGGACGATGGTCTTCGCCAAGCGTGCAGTTACTGCCCGCACCGCACGCGTTAAAATAACGAAGCGCTGCATAACGGAGCCTGCCCGCTCGACTTTGATAGCAGCACATCCTCTCCGCCGCCAGCTTCGTCTCACCGTAGGGATTTATCGGATGGGTCGGGCAATCTTCGGTTATGGGAATCTCCGCCGGCGTACCATACACCGCCGCTGTGCTGCTGAATACGAATTTCTCGACACCCGTTTTTTCCATCGCCGACAGAAGTACCGAGGTTGTGGAAAAATTATTGCGGTAGTATTTCAAAGGCTCTAAAACGGATTCACCAACCTCAATCAACGCCGCAAAATCCATCACTGCGTCAATCTTCTGACGCTTCAGGGTATCGGCCACCAACTCATAATTTGCCAAATCACCCTCTACGAACTCGAAATCTCTTACCGCAGCCCTGTGACCCCTGCTTAAATTATCAAAAATAATCGGCTTATGACCGGCACCCGCCAGCACATTCGCCATATTGCTCCCGATATAGCCCGCTCCCCCGCATACCAGTATCCGCATATTTAATCTCCTGTTACTCTTTTATTGTTTTACTCAGCAACCTGGAGCCCGACTCAGCGTGTAAGTCTGCTTCTTATTCTTCCAAGAATTTTACTCTCCAGACGCCTGTCACGACCCAAATCAACCCAATGCATACCTTCTCTCTGTTCTTCTTCCAGCTTTAATTTCTGCATACGGTCACCGCTTTCGGTAAATGCCTCGTACGGCGTTGCACGAACGTTGATTTCACTCCTTTCCGGCAGATTCAGCCTGCTCATCGCCACTCTGCACTCGATACACGTCTCATCCCCTTCTCTGCTGACTGTAAGTAAGACCGTCCTTTTGATACTATGAATATTAGACTCGGCAGAATTAAATCGACCGACGTTATCCTGACGCCACATTTCAAAAAACTGGCCGCCGGACAAGGGGTGTGTCCTTATCACGCCGGCCTGAACGTCGGACTTTGCAATCTCAAAATCAAACCTGGCCAGCACATCCTGACACGCCTTAAATACCTCCAGCCTGCCAATTTGACTAATACAATTCCCTTCTACACCGCCCACATCAAGCCGTTCACTGTAACCGAACTTGTTTTCCTCCCGCACCGCACAGCCCGCCGGCACTATCACACCGGCCAAAAACAGCCCACATACTGCTGATAAAACCACGCTGCTCTTAAAGAGACTTATGTTATTTGCCATTTTTCAGTACCTTAACTATCCGCCAGTTACCTTCGAAAAGTCCATCAGCTATCAAAAACCTGATTATATCGTCATCAGGACGTATCAACAAGCATAATCCCTCACTACCACCACTTCCCGTCGCCCGCCGCCACCATTCATCCGGTATGGCAGTAATTGCCTGCATACCGCATTTCGCCGGAAAACAATATCAGCGATTTTCTAAAACTTTCCACATTTTTAGCCCCGAACCTGCATCAATACCGAAAAACACTAAAATTTGCCCAAAAATCGCGGTTTTATCCCACTCCCTAATGGAATTTATTTGCAGTTTTTTAATTTTTTAACAAAATTTCCTTGACTTTATCAGCATATTCAATATAATGTTGTGTATAGGGTATTGTGTCTGGAGACTTATAGAGTGCTCTTTGGGAGGAGGGCTGCTCTATAAAAATGTTGGAGGAGAAGAGCGATGAAAATGGTTTATATGCAGTTCTTGGGGGTTCTTTTTATTCTCACAATTACAAGTACGCTTTTTGCACTTCCTTCTTACACATCTTTAAGCGTTGGCGCGACTAAGAGCGATTACACCACAGGATATGCGGAAGTATACTGCCCGGACGCCGGATTTGGTCTGGACTACGGAAAGGCTAAAATCGAGTGGCATTACTGGTACGAAACGTCCGGATACTGGTATTATACATACAAAGTCTACAACAACAAAGTTGGCGCACCCGACGACCGAACGGATGACTACCACTATGGCCATGTCTACGACAGCGGCAGTACCGAACCCATAAACACCTTCGATGTAGTCTTCGGTGTTGATATACCAAATGTTACCGGAGAAGAACTGGTTGTCACAAGTTCTCTTGCAGGCTCAAACGCAGGGGGTGAACCCTGGGGTGATCTGACAGAACAAAGATACGATAGCGTCACGGGACAATGGTATTTCACAGGCGTTGACTGGAACGCAGCACGCGGCGTTACACCGGGTAACGATATGCCAATTGAGCCAACCCAGTGGGATCTAAAAGGTCAAACCTGGAGCATGACTTACGCCGGTGACACTTCAAGAAGCGACAGCGGCAGCTGTCAGTATTTCCAGTTTGCCAGCACCTGGATGCCGGGAGTAGTTGACGGTTATGTTAGCAATGGTTTACATACGGCAGATGCATTAGCATACGGAGAAGTCTACGGCCCGACCACTGTACCGGAACCTGCTACTTGTCTGCTGTTGGGACTGGGAGCATTACGGCTTATCACTGCCCGACGTAAACAAAGCTTGTAAACAACCCTAACCAGCGGAGGGATGAAAAATGTCAATAAGAACAGGCGCAGTCGCCTGTTCTTTTGTCGATAAAAATTGTACTTTTACTCATATTTGGAGGATTTTAAGATGTTGTTAAAACAAAAATTAGTCAAAAGCATTATGGTACTTTTTGTACTGTCTCTGGTTGGCAGCGTAAGCGCCGTTGACCCGAACTACCAGGCCGCACCACCGAGCGGCCAGTATCTGGCCAGTGGGATTGCTGATGCAGCCGGAACCGGCGGTGAAATGTATGTCGAGTATCGGGTTTGGGATGGTGAAAATGGCTACTATTACTACACCTATCAGATCGTAAACACCAACTTCAGTCCGTACATTCAGTATCTGACAATTTCCAACCCGGCACGCGAAATGTATTGGGTAACCGGTCGCAGCGGTGGCTGGAACCCACAAACCGGCGAACAGGGCAACACCTGGTCGGCATCGTCAGCTATTAACCAGATAGCCGTTGTGCAGTGGACATCAAATGACCCATACTCCAATATCTATCCTGGTTTTAGCTCCTGGATTGCCGAAGAGGGCCAGCAATTCCAGTTTGCCAGTAAGTTGCCTCCTTCAAGTTCAGGTTTTTCCGTTATGCAGGGTGATACCAGCATTAGCGCCAGCGGACTGATTGCAGCACCGGGTTCTACAAACACAATCCCGCGTTCACCTGGATACTGGAAACACCAGAGTGGCACAAAGGGCAAACGTAAAGAAGCAGACAGTGTGCCAGGATACCTGGAGGTAATTAACTCTAGTTCCGAGGTCTTCGATGCCGTGTCAGTAACAACAGCCCACTCGATTCTTCAGCCGGACAAAAACTCGGAAATGGTAGTGAAAATAAAAAGACAGTTACTGTCCCTATGGCTGAATGTTGTTTCAAGTAAGCTCAACTACACAGACGAACTGGTCATCACAGACCCGGCCGGTGCAGCCGTTACCATTACGCCACAACAGGTCATCGCTGATATCGAGGCTGTAATAATGGACACAGCCGCAACACCTGAAGAACTCGAATATGCAAAGGACCTTGCAGAAATACTTAATAGCTTATGATAATTGAAAACTGTGTCAGTGTCTGATTCCGGCTTCGGAGTATAGACGGATAGAGGTTCGAAGCTTTACCTATAAAAAGCAGGCTGCGCTTATCGAAGAAGCAGCCTGCTTTTTTGCACATGTGCTAAGGTACAGCCGGTTATACGTAGAGAAATTGTGTTACCTGTTTTATCAGTTCGTTTAGCAAACGCATTGACCAACTCAAAGCTGACCGTAGCGGCGCGTTCGATATCCTGATTGAATTTACTGCCGCAGAAGATGATGCGTAAAACCTCTCAAATCTAAAGCACATCCAGCTTTATGCCGATAATATAACCAGTATTACATATAAACGTTTGATACCCGTTTGAAATGTCTTCAAAACAGATAAAAACGCTCACTGATGGATTAGCCGAACTTCCCTTCGCAGGGGCAATAAAAAGTTTTCTGGATTACCTGACCGTCGAAGCCGGCCTGGCGGAAAATACTCTCCTCGCCTACGCACACGACCTCAAAGGCTTCACCACCTATTGCAAAACAAAAGGCATTGAAAACCTGAATGACTTAAAGCCCGATTTCATCCAGAAGTATTTCACCTCACTCATCAAGGCCGATATGGCTGAAACCACCGTCAAGCGGGCATTAGTCGCCGTCAAAATGCTCCTCAAATTTGCAAAAGCCCGCAGCCTGATACAGGACGACCTCACTGTATTCATCGAGACCCCTAAGCTCTGGCAGAGACTTCCCAATATTTGTGGAATGAACAAAATAGCCCTCCTGCTCGAGCAGCCGCACCCTGAAGAACCATTTTACCACCGTGACAAAGCTATCCTTGAGCTGCTCTACGCAACAGGGCTTCGGGCCGGTGAACTCGCCTGCCTTAAAGTTGCAGACCTGAATCTCGACATCGGCTACCTCCGCTGCCAGGGCAAAGGTGGAAAGCAGAGAGTCATCCCTGTCGGGAAACCAGCCATAAATGCCACTGCAAAATATCTGCACGAACTCAGACCAAAGCTGACCTCACAGGCGGATAGTCAATCCCTCTTTTTATCCCGAACAGGCAGGCCGCTTTCTCGTATTGAAATCTGGCGAATGATTAAAAAATACGCACTCCGGGCGGGCCTTGGAAAAAACTTCACCGTACATACACTGCGACACTGCTTTGCCACTCATCTGCTCTCGGGCGGTGCCGATTTGAGAAGTCTTCAGGAGATGCTCGGCCACGCCGATATCGCAACCACACAAATCTATACACACGTTGACCAGAAAAGGCTCCGAAGCATACATAAAAAATATCACCCAAGACCGTAAGCTCCGCCGCAACTTCAAAACCTCCTGCCGTCCCGCCGCCGGCAGCTTTATAGTGTTCATAGTTGGAATTTCCCGTTTGTTCGTGGGCAATTGCCTTTAGAACAAGCAGTTATAATTCTACACGCGGGAATTTATCACCCTGAAGGGTGTATAACTGATGGAACGAATCATATTTTAAATCCGGTTTTTTGTGCGTACAGGTATTTGGATGAGTAAGGCTGCCCTGAAAAAAATGAAAAAATAAAAGATTTTACTTGAACTTATATCGCAAGTTTGCGATAATATAATATAGAGGTAAGGATGCCAAAAACGGATATAAAAATATATCAGGATGCAGATGGAACGGTGCCGCTGTTGGACTGGTTGGACAGCTTGCCGGATAGGGCAAAAGATAAGTGCGGCGCTGTTATTGAACGACTTGCCGATTTTGGAAATCAGCTTCGCAGGCCGGATTGTGATTATTTGTCGAGCGGAATTTACGAACTCCGAGCAAGAATTGGAAATATAAATTACAGGGTATTTTATGGTTTTGTGGGCAAGCAAATTATTTTGCTCTCTCACGGTTGCACAAAGGAAAAGAAAGTGCCGACTAAAGAAATCAAGCGGGCTATTGGGAATTTACAGAGGTATAAGAAAACCCCCAAAACCCATACTTACAGGACAAAAGAATTATGAGCAGTAAAAGTAAACATACAACCGATGCCGTAAAAATTCTAAGGGCAAGATATTTTAATACACCGAAACGGCTTAAAGACCTTGAAAAGGCACGTCAGGAAGCTGATATAGCAGCCCAGATATATGACCTTCGCCAGCAGGCAAAACTTAGCCAGAAACAGCTTGCCGAACTTATAGGCACGACTCAATCTGTTATAAGCCGATTAGAATACGCCGATTATACCGGCCACAGCCTTGAAATGCTCCGCCGGATAGCAACTGCGCTTCATTGCAAAGTAAAAGTCGAAATCGTACCGGAAAACAAGCACGCCTATGCTCTTTAAGCTGTGCGATTCCCGCTTAATACCACTGCTCCCCAGCCGAGAAAACAAAAATGTAGTTGGTTAAAGATTCAAGAGAGACAGTTGTCGAAGTCCTTCTTTAATATTTTTTCGGACAGCTCCTTCATTTGCTTTTTGAAGGCGCTCTGCTGCCACAAACGCATCTCCTAAAGCTGCTGTATAAGATGTTGATATGGTATTTGTCCAAACCGGTTTACGGGTGGACGCATTGATAAGTACCCACTCTGATTCAATATTGATTGTGATGTCGAGACCGACTATAGGTTGGTCAACTTTTAAGAGGGTAATATCTAATAGATAATCAGCGCCTTTGCCCTTAATAAGGGATTCAAATAAACCGGATTTTTCTATCGACAATTCAAGAGCTTGAGTATAAGCACTGCTTGAAATCTGGGAAGTCCATAAAGGATGTGTTTCTCTACCGCCTACAACACTAACACTAATTTTATAGGGGTATTTTTTACTTATTTCAAAACTATTTGGAATCATGTTTTGGTATCTTGCTGCGCAACCACTAAGCAATAAAAAAAGCAAGGAAAAAGAGAAACAGGAGAATATTAACACTGTAGTTCGATAGTTTTTGCATTTCATAATAATCAAGTTCTTTCTATAAAACATTTTTAGTCCGATTAATTTTCCGTAGTCTTAGCTTCGGATTTTTCCTGTTTAGCAGAAATTATTTTTTCTGCCTTTATGCCACTCATATCACACCCTTTTTCTGCGGCATAAACGAGCAACCGATTGTGTCGTCTTCTCATAGCATCAAATTCAATTTTCTCCGCATCTTTCAAGTCCATAAAAAAGAACGGGACAATACACACAACACCCCCAGCAGCCCACAACGTGTTTGTAAGCCCTTTATCAGTTTTTGGAAGTAATTTTTGCATATCAACCTGAAGGTGAGCTATTTCTGTTTTTAATGCTGTACAACTTAGCTTTTCGTCTCCTGGCAGGTAAACTGGAATTGGATTAGCTTCCCTGCCAGCACAACCAACAAAAAGTACACAAGATAAAAACATAAAGCAAATACATTTTCTCATTGGTTTACCTCCATCAGAAAACTGTTAGCGTCTTCTTCTCAAAACCAGAGCGCCGAGGCCAAGCAATAAGCAATTTGTATTTGCCTGCTTACTTTTCAGGAATATACTCGTACAAATAACGCTGTATTTGGTCGATAATTTGCTGTTCTAAAGCTTGCAACGCTTTTTCGTTTGCCCGTTTGACACCACGATTTATTTCTTTTATAAGCCCTGTTTTGTCTTTGACAATGTTTTTGACATCGAAGCTTGCACTTCGGAGCACTTGTCCTGAGTTATTTTCTATTTCAATAGCGCCTTTGATTGTAGCAATATAGTTTTCCTTGTAACCAGCAGCTAAAACAGCTATTCCAACAAACGGAATACTCTTTGCGCCCGACTGCGTTAAGGTTACAGATGCTTCATCGATACGCACTAAGGCGATATTATCCCCTTCTTGGCTGGGAAAGATAAGGTTTTCAAGTAATCCGATAATACTTTTATGAAATTTGGCCTGTACCTGCTCAGGTAGTGGGTTTTCTAAATCAACAGCGAAACCATAAGTACGTTTAGCGTCTACTTTGGCTTTATTGATAATTCGCACACTTGCAACATTTAGCTTAATAGAATGTGTTGGCTGAAGAACTCGGTCGTTAACAGCAAGTTGTATATCTGAGGTACATCCGCAGAATGGCAATAATAGAAAACTTAACAGAATTATTCGGCTTAAAGTTTTTATACTTGTTTTCCTCAAAAACTGTTATCGTCTTTTTCTCAGCATCACCGCACCGAGGCCAAGAAGTAATAGCGTGGCTGGTTCGGGAATGAGCAGAATTGTTCCATTTTGACCAACCCAAAAATCAGTGTCTAGCTCTTCTCCTGACGAAAGTATTCCTGAAACGTGCCTTGTAGGCTCTTTGAATAGACTTCCGCCTAACTGGCTATGAAATTCGCCATATTCAACTGGATTTCCGTCGACCATAAAATCTCGGCCGTAAATTGTTACAGCATTGAAGGTGGCTATCGGGTTATCGCTATGTTGACCCACACGTATTCCAGACCCAATTGAACCTCCAAATATTTCTACGTTTGCCGAATTAAGGACTATTATATATTCTCCAATATTTCCTCCATCAACAACTGCTGTACTATTTTGATATGCCATTAGTTGGTAACTTATTGTACCTGTCAATAATTGAGCACTGGCGTAGTCGTTTAATTGTAAACTTCCAAGTATTGAACCACCTGCAAGAGTTGTAGTGCTATTGTCATAGTTGTTTACTGAGAGACGTGTTGAACTGCCCTGCAATAGATTTAAAGCCGTCGGGTTATTTGTAGTGGGGTCATTCCCAACTTCGACTTGTTCTAATATTTTATAATCAACGTTGTGAATGTTTCCATCATTGAAATACACCACACCAAATCCTTGTCCTGCTGTAATAGCCAGAGCCACTGCCGCCATCCAAATTGTCCTTCTTACATTTCTCATTTATTCACATCTCCTCAAAAATCCTCGATAAACTTCGGCCCAACAAAAAAGGGCACCACTATATTGTGCCCAGTCAAGGCCCGCTAAAGCCCAATCGGAACACTCAAGCAGCGTCCCATTTTGGGGCACTGACTCTTGTGCGATTCCGATTTCAAGCAATTAGCGGTTTTGACTGGAACGCCTAAAGTTCAGTGAACTTCGATATTCACTTGTCGATAGTAAGTATATCATACCCTGCCCGATAAACAAGAGTAAAACTGGCTCAATAATCCTGAATTTGACAGGTTGAACTTGGCCAAGAAAAGGCCCAAGATGTTACGCTCAGGCCCAATTCTTACTGATATAAGCCGGTAACACCGTTTTGCATATCTTCAAAGCTGATGTCGGCATACATATTTGCAGTGGTTGCCGGTGATGCATGGCCAAGCTGTTTTTGCACCTTTGAGTGCCGCCAAGGCCACTTTCACCTTGAATGCAGCACTGTGATTCCGTCTTTTGTTTTTCATAAATCCCATTTATGTTTACTCGT
>Ga0180438_10007672_pt1 | contig 13978 bp, 9 predicted proteins | sample SS_ome_12_FD_132455 | JGI IMG/M metagenome (GOLD analysis project Ga0180438, IMG submission 132455) | Hypersaline lake sediment archaeal communities from the Salton Sea, California, USA - SS_3_D_2 metaG | ecosystem: Environmental > Aquatic > Non-marine Saline and Alkaline > Hypersaline >... | reverse complement strand
GGGCGTTGCGTCTTGCGGCGTGACCGTGCCCGGCCCCGCGAACCTCGGTGAACCGGCCCGCGCGGCGATTCCGGACGGGCCGGAACAACGCGCCCCAGATCGCCCGACTTCGGCCGCCACCTGAAAGATATTGCGGAGTTGAACCCATCAGACATAGAATGTCCGCCCACTATCGGGCTGTAGGGATCGCTTCTTATGATGCAGGAAAGTGCCGGAAGTATGAGTTGCAGGACCATCGAGACCCGCGGCACCGCGACGATATACCGGACCGAGCTGGGCAGCCGGCAGGTCTACGTCACGGCGGCAATCAACGACAACCCGGACCCCGTCTCGGCGACGGCCGACGCGTACCGCGCGATCGCCGACCTGCTGGCCGAGGGCGGCCTCCAGACCGTCCAGGAGCGGATCTTCGGGGCCCTGGCGTCCCATTCACAGATCCTCGAGGCCCGCGCGGCGGCCCTGGAGGCCCAGGCCATCGCCTCCCGGACGCCCCTGACCTACATCCAGGGCCGCCCGCTGTTCGGCGAGGGGCTGGCGGGCGTCAGCCTCTTCGCCGTCCGCGCCGAGGCGCCCGAGGACGTCTGGACGATCGCCGACGCCGACGGCACGGACCACGGACGCGGCTGGAAGTGCCACGACGCGACCTTCCTGCTCCTCCAGGACGTCCACGGCCGCGCCGACGAGCCCGGCGCCGACAACAGCCGCGCCGCCCAGGCCGACCGGATGTTCGACCGGGCGGACCAACTGCTCCGCAGTCAGCGGCGCGACTACCGCAGCGTCACCCGCACGTGGGTCTACCTCTCGGAGATCCTCGACTGGTACGACGAGTTCAACCAGGTCCGCAGCGCGAAGTACGGGCGGTTCGGGCTGATGCCCGAGGCCGGGCAGGCCGGCTCGAACCACCTGCTCCTGCCGGCCAGCACCGGCATCCAGGGCGACACGCCCCGCGGCGCGGCGGTGACGATGGACGTGCTGGCCACGGAGATTCCCGAGGGCAGCCCCATCGAGATCCGCCAGATGACCAACCGTCGTCAGCGGGACGCCTTCAAGTACGGCTCGGCCTTCTCTCGCGGGGCGGCGATCCGGATGCCGGAGGCGACGTGGATCAGCCTGTCGGGGACCGCCTCGATCGACGAGTCGGGCGCGACGCTGCGGGTCGGCGACACGCGGGGGCAGATCCAGCAGACCTTCGACGTCGTCGAGGCGCTGATCGCCCAGGAGGGCGCGGCCCTGACGGACCTGTGCGACGCGACGATCTTCATCAAGCAGGCCGAGGACGCCGACGTGCTGGCCGAGGTGATCGCCGAGCGCGGGCTGAAGGAGCTCGCCGGCGTCCGCGTGGTCGCCGACGTCTGCCGTGACGACCTGCTGTTCGAGATCGACGGGGCGGCCGTGGTCCAGCGCGGCTGATCGCCCCCCCCATCGCCCATCGCTGCCCGAGCGGCGGCCCCCCCTGCCCCGGCGGCCCGTTCCCGGCCCCCGCCGAAGGCCGCTCGGACGGCTCGGGTTTTGCTTGCCGCCGAGGCCCGCGCCGTCTCTTCCCGGCCTCTGCGGCGGATGACGCGCGCCGGCGGCCCATCGAAGCTAATGGCCCGGCCGGAATCGGCCGATCTGTCCGTTACAGCAGAAGTTGCGGATCATGCATGACTGAGCAGAGCCCCCCTCAACCTGCCTCGCCGCCATCCGATGAGGCCCCCGAGACCCGCCCGGGCGGCGCCGACGGTCGGCCCGCCCCACGCCGAGGGCGGAAGTGGGCCTTCCGCCTCATCGCGAGCGTGGGGATGCCCCTCCTGCTGGTGGGGCTGCTGGAGGGGGCGCTGGCGGTCTTCGGCTACGGAGTGGCGACGGACTTCTTCCAGCCGATCGAGTCGGCCGAGACGGTCACCAGCAACCCGCGGTTCGGCTGGCGGTTCTTTCCGCCGGCGGTCGCGCGGGCCCCGGAGCCGGTGCACTTGACGGCGCGGAAGCGGCCGAACACGTGCCGGATCTTCCTTCTGGGCGGCTCGGCCGCCGCGGGCGTGCCGGACAGCGCCTTCGGAATCGGGCGCGTCCTCGAGGCGATGCTCGAGCTGAAGTACCCGGAGGGCACCTTCGAGGTCGTCAACACCGCGATGGTCGCCGTCAACTCCCACGTCGTTCGAGCCGTCGCCGCCGAGTGCGCCGACCGCCAGCCGGACCTGTTCGTCGTCTATCTGGGCCACAACGAGGTGATCGGCCCGTACGGGCCGGCGACGGTCTTCGCCGGCTTCTCGCCGAGCCGGTCGATGGTCCGGCTGAGCATGTGGGTTCGCACGACGCACACGGGGCAGCTTTTCGGCAGCCTGCTGGGCGGCGGGCAGGCCGACCGGTTCACGTCCTGGCGCGGCATGGAGATGTTCGCCGACAACCGGGTCGCCGCCGACGATCCGCGGATGGCCGGCGTGTACGAGCACTTCGCCGACAACCTCGCCGACATCTGCCGCGCCGCTCGCGACGCCGGCGCGCGGGCGATCGTCTGCACCGTGGCGACGAACCTGGCCGACTGCCCGCCGCTGGCCTCGCTGCACCGCGCCGATCTGCCGGCCGACCAGGCGGCCGCGTGGAAGAAGCTCTTCGACGGGGGATGCCGCTCGCAGCAGGTCAGCCGGCACGCGGCGGCGATCGACCAGTTCGTCGAGGCGGCGAAGATCGACGATCGGCACGCCGAGCTGCACTTCCGCCTGGCCGGCTGCTACCGCGCGGTCGGGCGGACCGATGAGGCCCGCAAGCACTTCGTGCGGGCCCGGGACGCCGACGCGCTTCGCTTCCGCGCCGACACGCGGATCAACGACACCGTCCGCCAACTGGCCGGCCAGGCCGAGCTGGGCGCCTATCTCGTCGACGCCGAACGGGCCGTTGCCGAAGACCCGCGCGTCCGCGACGGCATCCCGGGAGGCGAGCTGCTGTTCGAGCACGTGCACCTGAACTTCGAGGGAAACTACGCTGTCGCGAAGGCGATCTTCCGCACGATCGTCCGCCACAAGCTGTTCGGCGGGTCCGGCCACGTGCGATCCGAGCCGACCGACGAGCCGCCCTCGCCGCCACGCTGCGCCAAGCGGCTGGGCCTGACGGCATGGCACCGCCGCCGCATGCTGGCCCACATCGTCCAGATGACCCGCCGGCCACCGTTCACCTCGCAGCTCGGCCACAAGGATGACCGGGCCCGACGGGCCGCCGAACTGGCCGACGCGGGCAAGGCACTGACCCCCGCGGTGATGGCAGACGCCGTCGAGGCCTGCCGACAGGCCATCGAGAAGCAGCCCGACGACCTCGTTCTCCGCCACAGCACGGCCCATCTGCTGCTGGCCGCGCAGGACAACGCCGCCGCGGCCGAGCACTGGCGGTTCATCCTCCAACACCTGCCCCACTGCAACCGGGCGCACACCGGCCTCGGCATGGCGCTGACCCGTCTGGGCCGGTTCGACGAGGCGATGGCGCACTTCGCCCGGGCCTTGAAGGACGCGCCGAACGAGCCGGCGCTGTTGACGAATCTGGGCATCACCCACCTGGCCCGGGGGCAGTTGGATCAGGCGGCCGAGCACCTGAAGGCGGCCCTGGCGGCCCGGGGGGACTACGCCCCGGCCGTCAAGGCCATGGGCCAGCTCCACGCGCGGAAGGGGCGGTTCGACCAGGCCCTCGAGCAGTACAGCGAGGCGGCGAGAATCGACCCGGACGACGCCGAGGTCTTCAAGGGCCTCGCAGACCTGTGCCTGGGCATGAAGCGGTCCGACGAGGCGATGGCCCACTACCGCCGCTGCCTGGCCCTCCGCCCCGACGCCGGCGCGCACGGCAGCCTCGGCAGCCTGCTGATGGGCAAGGGCGACGCGGCCGGGGCGGCCGAGCAGTTCCGAAAGGCCCTCCAGCTCCGCCCGGGCCGGCCCACCGCGCACGCCAACCTCGCCGCCGCCCTGCTGTCGCTCAAACAGGCCAAGGAGGCGGTCGCGGAGTTGACCAAGGCGATCGCGCTGGACGCCAACCACCCGCTGGCCAACAGCATGCTCGGGTGGTTGATGGTCCGGGCGGGCCGGGCCGAGGCGGGCCTGCCCCACCTCCAGCGGGCGGCGAAGGCCGCGCCCGACGACGTGGCCAACCGCCTGCGACTGGGCAATGCCCTGTCGCTGTTGGGGCAGCCGGACAGGGCGGTCCCGCACTATCGCGCGGTGTTGGCGGCCCAGCCGCATCACGCGGCGGCTCGGCAGAATCTCGGGGCGGCGTTGGCGAATCTGGGGCAGGTGGGCGAGGCGATCAAGCACCTCTCGGCGGCGGGGGCGACGAATCCGAATCCGGAGTTGCTGCGGCTGCTGGCGGAGCTGCTGACCCGCCGCGGGCGGGATCGCGAGGCCGTCGAACAGTACCGCAAGGCGCTGCGGATGAAGCCGAGCTGGCCGCCGGCGATCGAGGGGCTGGCGTGGACGATGGCGACCTCGTCGGACCCGGCCGTCCACGACGGGGCCAAGGCGGTCGAGCTGGCGATGCAGGCGTGCACGGCCGCCAAGTACCGCAGCGCCGGCGCCCTGGACGCCCTGGCGGCGGCCCTGGCCGACCAGGGCCGATACGACCAGGCCGTCGTCGCCGCCGGCAAGGCCCTCACGTTGGCCCGCCAGGCCAACAACCCCGCCCTGGCCGATCAGATCGTCCGCCGCATCTCCTACTACGAGGCCGGCAAGCCCTTCCGCCGCAACAGCCGGCCGGCGACCGTTCCGGCGGTGCCCTGACCGCCCCGCGCGAACCGGCGCTTCCGACGCTTCTCCGCCCGGGCAGGTGGCGGGGCATCCTCACTCGCCGCAGACGGCCTCCGCGGCCGCCACGGCCAGGCCGGGCTGCTCGACGACGCCCGTCTCGTGCAGGATGCCCTCCAGCGCGCCCAGGGCCGCCGTCACGTGGCGGCGGGTGGCGCTCTCGCCCATCAGCCCGATCCGCCAGGCCTTGCCCTTGAACGCCCCCAGCCCGCCGCCGAACTCGATGGCGTGCTCGGCCAGCAGGCGCCGGCGGACGTCGGCCTCGGCCACGCCGGCCGGGGCGGCCACCGCGTTGAGCATCGGGAGCTGATGGTCGGCGTCGGCGAGGAACTCGATGCCCATCGTCTCGAGCCCGGCCTTCAACGCGCGGTGATGCAGCGCGTGGCGCTGCCAGCGGGCCGGCAGGCCCTCCTCCAGCACGATCCGCAGCGCCTCGTGCAGGGCGTAGCTCATGTTGATCGGTGCCGTGTGATGGTACAGCCGCTCGCTGCCCCAGTACTGGCGGACCAGGTTCATGTCGAGGTACCAGCTTTGGACCTTCTCGGCCCGGGCGGCGATGACCTTCTCGGCCGCGGCGCTGAACGTGACGGGCGCCAGGCCGGGCGGGCAGGAGAGGCACTTCTGCGTCCCGCTGTAGCAGGCGTCGACGCCCCAGCCGTCGACGTCGACTTCCATCCCGCCGAGGCTGGTGACCGTGTCGACCAGCAGCAGCGCGCCGGACTCGCGGACGACGCGGGCGATCGGCTCGATCGGCTGGGCGGCGCCGGTGGAGGTCTCGGCGTGGACGATCCCGACGAACTTGACCGGCCCGCTGTCGGCCAGGGCGGCGGCGACCTGGTCGGCGGCGATCACCTGCCCCCAGGGCACTTCGACGTTGACGACCTCGGCCCCGGCGCGTTGGGCGACGTCGGTCATCCGCATCCCGAAGACGCCCGCGACGCAGACCAGCACCTTGTCGCCCGGCTCGACGAGGTTGACCACGCAGGTCTCCATGCCCGCCGACCCGGTCCCGCTGACCGCCAGCGTCAGTTCGTTGCGCGTCTGGAAGACCTCGCGCAGCATGTCGCGGATGTCGTTGAGGACCTCGAGAAACTGCCCGTCGAGGTGCCCGATCGTCGGGCGCGCCATCGCCTCGAGGACACGGGGATGCACGTCGGAGGGGCCCGGGCCCATCAGCATGCGCGGCTGGATCTTCGCCAGGTCGGCCATCGGTGCGTGCTCCTTTTCTGCTGAGCCGATCGAATCGCCCCGTCGCCCGGAGGCGCGGGCTTCAGCGGAGCACGCACCATAGCCGCCGCGCCCGGCGGACGCAACGGGCCAGTTCGGCCGTCAAGAGCCGCAAAGCCCCTCCGGCGTGATCGTCTCGGGGCGCGGCGGCGTCCTGCCAAGGCCGGGGGGGTCCGGCGCCGCATGGTCCGGGCTGCCGGCTACCCCACCGCCGCCGGGGCGGGCTCGTCGCGGTCGCTGCGGGAGGCGGCGGCCTGCTGGCGAGAGGACTTCGGCAGGGGCACGTTGGTCAGCTTGTCCCCCAGCTCGCCCGCGACGGCGACGAAGGCCTCGACGACGGCCGGATCGAACTGCACGCCCGACGAGGCGCGGATTTCCTCGATCGCCTCCTCCGTCGTCATCTCGTCGCGGAACGCCCGGCGGCTGGTCATCGCGTCGAACGCGTCGGCCAGCGCGACGATCCGCGAGACCTGCGGGACCTGCTCGCCCTTGAGCCCCTCCGGGTAGCCGCTGCCGTCGACCCACTCGTGGTGGGACCGGACCACCGGGATGACCGGCTCGAGGAACTCCATGCCGTCGAGGATGATCGCCCCGATCAGCGGGTGTCGGCGCATCGTCTCCATCTGCTCGTCGTCGAGGCGGCCGGGGCAGAGGGCCACCGAGTCCGGCAGCGCCAGCATGCCGATGTCGTGCAGCAGGGCCGCCAGCTCGACCCGCTTGAGCGACTGGTCGGGCAGCCCCATCTTCCTGCCGATCAGGACGCTGTAGTACTGCACCTTCCGCGCGTGGTCGGCCATGTGCGGGTCCCGCCGCTCCATCACCTGCACGATCTCCTGGAGGGCCCGGACGAAGAGGGCCTTGAACTGCGTGTCCAGCCCGGCCAGCTTGCCCCGCAGGATCTCCACCCGGTCGCACTCGCGCCCCCCCGCCGCCCACATCTGCTGCTCCTCCAGCTCGTGGGCCTGCACGAACCGGTTGCGCCCGAGCTGCTTGGCGGCGTAGAGGGCGTCGTCGGCCAGCGCCACCAGGTCTCCCGGCCGCTCCGGACGCCCGGCCGTCATGTCCGCGATGCCGATCGACACCGTCAGGTGCGCCTCGGAGGCGTTGATGCTGAACGGGCGGGCGGCGATGGTCTTGCGGATCCGCTCGGCCACCACGGCCGCCGCCATCGCGGTCGTCTGCGGCAGCAGCACAGCGAACTCGTCGCCCCCCAGCCGCGCCGGGCGGTCGGCCTTGCGGCAGCAGCGCTTGATGCTCCTCGCGATCGCCTGGATCACCTCGTCACCGGCCTGGTGGCCGCCCGTGTCGTTGACGGCCTTGAACAGATCGATGTCCATCACCATCACCGACAGCGGATGGCCGTAGCGCTGGGCCTCGCTGTGGGCCCTCTCGAGGTCCTGATCGAACTGGCGGCGATTGGCCAGACCCGTCAGCGCGTCGGTCCGCGACAGCACGTTCATCGCCTTCAGCGCCGCCTGGAGCCTCTTCGCCAGCATCAGCGGTTCGGCGTGCAGGCCCTGCGCCAACTGCGACACCGAGAACCGCCCGCGCTCGATCGCCCGCAACCGACGAGCCAGCCGCGCGATCGGGTTGACCAGAAGCACCCGCGAGCCGAACAGCACGAGCAGAACCGCCGCGGCCGCCAGGGAAACCGTCGCCAGGATCGCCCGGCGGGCCGCTTCGGCCCGGGCGGGGCTCTCTGAGAGGGCCACGTCGGCGCGGAAGGCCCCCACGCTCCGCCCGTCGACGGCGACGGCGGGCCAACTGACCGACAGCCGCCCCGACCCGGCCGGCCAGGCCGACCACTGCCCCTCCGCGTCGGCCAGCACGTCCTCCGGGATCCGCTGGCCGGCGGCCAGCACGACCTCGCCGCCCACCGCCGCCCCGATCCGGGCCAGCAGGCCCCCGCGGACGCGGCAGGCGACGAACCCCCACCGGGCGGCGTGGGCCGATCCGTCGGCCGCCTGCCGCCTGCCGGCGAAGACGACCACCTCCTCGCCCAGCCGGGCCAGCCCCGCGTCGGTCCGGCCGCCGATGACGGCCGCGGCGGCGGCCCGATACGCTTCGGGCGGCTCGGCGGGACCCTCACGCCCCCGCCGCCACGACGCGACGACTTGCCCGTCGGGCCCGCAGACCCATCCGGCGTCCAGATCGGCCAGCGACGACGCCGCGCGTACGAACGCCTCGGCCGGCGCCCGGCGAGCGGCCAGGGCCTCGCACACGGTTCGCAGGCGGCGCTGCTCCTCCCGCAGGGCCCGACCGGCCGTGCGTCTCGCCGCCGCCGCCTGCCTGCGGTGGCCCAGCGCCTCCTGCCGCGCCACGTCCGGCTCCAGGACGAACAGGTCCAGCAGATAGATCCCCCCCGCGGCCAGCGCTGCGACCGCCAGGAGCATCGCGGGCGACAATAGCCTCTGTCTTCCCATCAGTCGGGACGTCCTCAACGCGAACAGACTGCGGACCTGCCCCGGCAAGTCCTCGGATATCATCGGCAACTGCGGACGCGACTTTAGCTTCCGCCGGTCTCTGCCCCCGTATTACAGCCCGCCTCGGCCAGGACCAGCTCCACCAGGCGCGGGACGAGGCGGGCAACCGTCTCGGACAACGCCAACCCCGGCGCCACCTCGGCCGGCTGGACGCCGAAGATCACGACCTCCCGCGGCGCACAGCCAAGCTGTCGGGCCGCCATGAACGTCTCCAGCAGCCCCAGCTCGTGCAGGGAGAGCATCTGCCCGGCCCTGGCGACCAGCTCGTCCAGGCCGAACCGCAGAATCGTGCCCGGCTCGACATCGGCACAGACGGAGTCCACCACGATCACCTTGTCCCGATCCGCCACGTCGTCGACCAGGTCCACGCCGCTGGTCCCGCCGTCCAGCAGCTCCACACCGTCGGGCAGTGGCAGGTCCCCCATGGCCTCGACGAGGCGAACGCCGACCCCCTCGTCACGCAGCAGGATGTTGCCGACGCCCAGGATCAGCACCCGCATCGTCCCTGCCCCCCTCAGGCCCGGCGGCGCCGCAGCAGGACCCAGCCGCTTGCGGCCAGCAGGCCCAGCGTGCCCGGAACGGGCACCACGCCCGGCGGGTCCGCAAGCGCGGCCTCGAAGGCGTCGCGAGCCGCCGCGTAGTCGGCGAAGTCCACGTCCCCGTCGAAATCGAAGTCGCCCCTCTCCCAGCCCGCCCCGCTGTCGGTGCCCATGTTCACCTTCAGCACGAGGTAGTCGATGTGGTCCAGGTCGCCGTCGCCGTCGGTGTCGCCCGCGCGCACGTGGGGCCCCGGAAGCACCCTCACGTCGTCGATCTGCCAGTAGCCGTCCCACGCGTAGGGATCGGCGTTGTGGTAGCGGAACCGGACGCGCACGTCCCGGCCGGCGTAGTCGGCCAGCGGCACGTTGACCGTTCCGGCGGCGGTGTCGGTCAGGCCCGCCCACCGAAGCAGGTTCTGCCACGTCGCCCCGTCGGTGCTGACGTCGACGTCGGCCGACTCGTCACCCGACCACGGCTCGAAGGCCGTCCGATAGCTCAGCGTCAGGTGGGGGCTGTCCGGCAGGGCGATCACCGGCGTGATCAGCGACGTGTCGTAGGCGTTCTCGAAGGCGCCAAACGAGTCGGCCGCCGCCGATTCGCCGGACCCGCCGGTCTGGTTGTCCCAGCCCCAGACGCCGGCCAGGTCCCACACGACCGGCCCGCCCGTGCCGTTCTGCACCGTCCAGCCGGGCGGCGGGAACGCGCCGCCGTCGAAGTCCTCCACCAACAGTGGCTGGGCGGCGACCGGTCCGGCCCAACAGGCCAGCAACACGGCCGCCGCAGCCGCCACCGTCGTCCGCTGCTTCCGCTCAGTCTGAGGTCTCACCATCGATCTCCGAAGCGCCCCGGCTCAGCCCGCCACGTGGATCCGCCGGGCCCGCCGGCCCGGTCGGGCCATGTGAACCGCGCAGGCGAGGCACGGATCGAACGAGTGCACGATCCGCATCAGCTCGACGGGGTTCTCGCTGTCGCGGACGGGCGTCTGGATGAGGGCGTCCTCGATCGCGCCGAACTGCTCGAGCCCGTCGGTCGGCGAGGCGTTCCAGGCCGTCGGCGTGATCACCTGGTAGTGGGCGATCTTGCCTTCCTCGATGCCCAGCCAGTGTCCCAGCGCGCCGCGGGGCGCCTCGGTCAGCCCCGTGCCGGTGGCCGCCGTCGGCGTGGCGGCGTGGGCGTAGACGGCCTGGCCGACCTGGAGCTGCTCGAGCCAGCCGACCATCGCGTCGGCGATCTTCTTGGCCTCCAGGGCCCGCGCCTCGATGCGATGGATCGCCGAGATCCCCTTGCGGTAGTCGCCGTTGACCCACATCCGCGCCAGCGGCCCGAGTTCGTAGACTGCCCCCTCGTAGCGCGGGGCCTTGATGAACGAGTAGGCGCCCTGCTTGTCCACGTCCGGCTCGGTCACCCCCTCGCTCGGATGGCGGTCGCCGCAGACGGGCGTGAACCACGAGTGCGTGACGTACTCCTTGATCTTCAGGGCGTCCACATCGTGGTAGCTGTCGGTCTCGCCCTCGTAGCGGCCGCGGGCCAGCAGCCGGTCCGCCCCCGCGGCGTCCAGGTCGAACACGCCGTAGGCCAGCAGGTTCCTCGGGCCCTGCCCGAGCTGCGTGAAGGCGGTGAAATGCCCCGCCAGCGCGCGGACGTCCGGCACGTACACCTCGTCGATGAACTGGCGGATCTCCGTCAGCAGCGCCGCGAACTCGTCGATCTGCTGCCGGTCGAACCGGCACGTCGAGCCGCCCGGAACGAAGTTGCACGCGCCCGGAAGCCGGCCCCCGAAGATCGCGCCCATCTGGTGCGCCTTGCGACGAATCTCCAGCGCCTGGAGGTAGTGGCCGACGATCGTCGCCGCGTCGTCCCCGCCGATCATGTCCTCCGCCGTGTGACGCGGAATCCACGGCGAACGGTCCAGCACGCCGGACGTGTCGACGTAGTCCGGCGCCGACAGGTGATAGAAGTGCAGCACGTGCGACTGGATGAAGTTCGCCCCCAGCACCAGGTTCCGCAGGAGGCGGCCGTTGTCGGGCGCCGCGACGTCGAAGGCGTCCTCCATCGCCATCGACGCCGCCATCGCGTGCGAGACCGGGCAGACGCCGCAGATCCGCTGCGTGTAGTGCGTCGCGTCTCTCGGGTCGCGCCCCGCGAGGATCGTCTCGAAGCCGCGGAACATCACGCCGGCGCAGCGGGCGTCGATCACCCGCCACTGGCCGTTGAACTGCTCGATATCCACCTCGATGTCCAGGTGACCCTCGATACGAGTCATCGGACTGACATTCACCGCTTTTACCATCGTCAACTCCTCTCAGCCCGGCAGGGCTGCATCAAGCTTCCAGGTCGTAGAAGGGGCTCATCCGGTCCGGGAACGTCGGCTCGGTGCAGCCGTAGCAGGGCGAGCCGGCCCCGACGCACCAGTTGACGCCCGCCTCGCCCGACTCGGCGGCGTTCCAGCGGCGGACGGGGCAGTCCGCCCGGGCCCACGGGCCCTTGCATCCGAGGTGGCGAAGGCAGCCGCTGTCGCTCAGCGTGTGAGCGGCCGGCGTGCCGCGGCGAGGGCATCGCCTGTGGACCTGCTGCCCGTAGAACATCTCCGGGCGCCCGTACCTGTCCAGCTTCGGCGCCGAGCCGTGGGCGATCAGGTGCCCCACCGTTCCCACGATCCAGTCCGGGTGACTGGGGCAGCCGGGGATGTTGATGACCGTCTTGCCCGCGAAACGCGTGCCCAGCCCGCGGGCGCGCGTCGGGTTCGGCGCGCCGGCCACCAGGCCGCCGTACGCGCCGCACGTGCCCACGCCGATCACGAAGCTCGCCCTCCGCGCGAAGCGGCGGACACCGTCCAGCGCCGTCATCTCCGGCCAGAGCATGCAGTACCTGCCCCCCGCGCCCAGCGGGATGGAGCCCTCGACGATGAGGGCGTAGCCCCCCGCCTCGTAGGCGTCCTCGGCCGCCGAGACGGCCAGGTCGCCCGACGCGGCCATCAACGTCCGGTGAAACTCCAGGTCCAGCGTCTCGACCAGCAGGTCGCGTATGCTGCCGTACTCGATGCTGTTCATCAGCGAGATCGAGCATCCGCTACAGCTCTGGCCCTGCAGCCAGACCACCGGCAGCCCGGCGTCGTCTCCGGCCCCGAGGGCCCGCTGCACTCGCCGGACGCCGGGCAGCTCGCAGCCCAGCGCCGCCGCCACCGCGGCTGCGCCTTTCAGAAAATCTCGACGGGTCAGGTCCATGCGACGTCTCCTTCGTATTGCGTGCTGACCGGTGCCGACGACGTTGTGCCGCTGCCCACCACGGCTCGGCGAAACGCTCGGCCCGGCGGGATCGGCCCCGACAGGGACGGCGCGTCCTCGCGTCGCGCCGCGGGCGCGCACCGGCCATTGGGTCACCTGACGGGAGTTACTGCGATGCCAGGCAGAGTTCGCCGACCGGCACAAACGATCGCTGCACTTCTACTTCCTCTGCCTGCCCAGGAATCCACGGCGGAGGGTCGTGTGCGACAGCGGCCTTCCGGCTCCGCCGTCGCAGACCCATCATACGAGATCCGTCGCCGCCCCGATAGGATATTCCTACGAATTGCCCAACAAATCTATCACAGACCGTCCGGACGCCGCGCAACCGCCGATAGGGCGCCGTCTTTTCGGGCACAAGGGCAGACACGGGCGCCGCGGCGGCGTACACTCCTCGGACCTGCCCCCGCCGCCGGTCGGCCGACGGGCGGGCGCGAAACGATAGGATGTCCGAGCACAGAAGACAAACCGCCATCGCCGTCGGATGCTGCATCGCCTCGATGCTCTGCTTCAGCAGCATCCCCGTCTTCCTGCGCCACCTGACCGGCTACCTCGACTGCTGGACCGTCAACGCCGTCCGCTACGCCACCGCCGCCGCGTTCTGGCTGCCGTTCGTGATCCACTTCTCCTCCGCCCGGGCCGCGCCGGCCGGCCGTCAGCCGCCCCGCCGGAGCATCTGGCTGGCCGCCCTGGTCCCCACGTCGGCCAACCTCCTCGGGCAGGTCGGCTGGGCCGTCTGCCCCTACTACGTCGACGCCTCGACGATCGGGTTCGTCATCCGCGTCTCGTTCCTGTTCACCATCGTGCTGGGCTTCCTGGTGATCCCCGCCGAGCGCCCGCTGGCCCGCCGCCCGATCTTCTTCGCCGGGGCCGCCGCCTGCCTCGGCGGGATCCTCCTGATGTACGCCGAGCGCCTCTGGGCCGGGCCCGCCGCGACGGCCGAGACGACCGGGCTGATCATCGTCGTCGCCACCGCCGCCTGCTGGTCCGCCTACGCCGTCGCCGTCCGCCGCTTCCTGAAGGGCTACCGCCTCCGCCTGGCGTTCGGCGTGATCAGCCTCTACACCACCGCCGCCCTGCTCGTGCTGATGCTGATCTTCGGCGAGTACGGGCGGCTGGCCGACGTGCCCCCGCGCGAGTGGATGCTGCTGATCGTCTCCGGGATGCTCGGCATCGCGTTCGGGCACATCTTCTACCATCGCGGCATCCACGGCGTCGGGCCCGTCGTCGCCAGCGGCGTGACGCTCATCGGCCCGTTCCTGACCTACACCGCCGCGACGGTCTTCCTCGGCGAGACGATGACCGCACTGCAACTGTGCGGCGGGCTCACCGTCGTCGCCGGCGGCTTCGCACTGGTCCGGGCCAAGGCGAAGGCCGGCGCCTGACGCCCCGTCACCGCGCGGAGCGGGCTTTGCCCGCAACGCAATGCTGGATGCCGGGTGCTGTTCAGCGGCGGTCCCCGCGACCGCCTCCGGAGACCCGAAGGGCCGGCAGGAAATAGCCGGGGGCGCAAGCCCCCGGTAGCGAACCCTTTATGAAAATGAGCCCCGCAGGGGCGACAGGACCCGCCGGGTGCCACGCAACGCCGTGAACAAATCCGCGGTGCGCGGCGTCGCAACTTGTTTATATGCAGTAATTTAAATGTGAGGCAATGCGCGCTTAATCGGGCCTCCTTGTGTTTCGGGTATTG
>Ga0180438_10007671_pt1 | contig 13978 bp, 17 predicted proteins | sample SS_ome_12_FD_132455 | JGI IMG/M metagenome (GOLD analysis project Ga0180438, IMG submission 132455) | Hypersaline lake sediment archaeal communities from the Salton Sea, California, USA - SS_3_D_2 metaG | ecosystem: Environmental > Aquatic > Non-marine Saline and Alkaline > Hypersaline >... | reverse complement strand
CCAGGGCTACTCCCAGGGCATATGCACCACATTTTAATGCCCGCTTTGAGACCTGTACCGCGCCGTGTCCGTAGGCATCCGCTTTTACAACTGCCATTATCCTGGTCTCAGGTCCGGCGGTATATGACCTTATGATACCCAGATTATGTTCAATGCGTGAAAGGTCTATTTCAATCCAGGCAAAACGGCTTTCTTCCCGGGGAACCTTTTCCATCAATATACCTTACTCCTTGATCATGGATCTCACTATATCAGCCCTGGTCACTATGCCTACCATGTTTTCCTTATCATCCATGACCGGGAGCCTGTTGATATTATACCTGATCATCAGGTTGGCAGCCTCGCTTACCGGAGTGTCTTCTTTTACGGTCCTGATATCTGTGGTCATTAAATCCTCTACCCTGGTGCCCAGGTACTTTTTCAGGTTCCTTTTGAACTTATTAAGGCTTTCCAGGTATATTATCCCGTCCAGAAGTTTGAAGTACCTGGGAAAGTGCAGGTCAGAATCTTTTATTATAAGGTCTCCCTCGGTTGCTATCCCCACCAGCTTGCCTTCCTTATCCACCACCGGCACCCCGCTGATCTTGTTTTCTAAAAGAAGAGTGGACAGTTCTTCCACAGAGGCGTCTTTCTGTACGGTGATCACTTTGGTTACCATGATATCTTTTACCGTCTGTTCTTCCGACATTCTAGGTCTCCTTCTTATATTTTATTTTTTCTATTTCAAGGAATACTTCCTTCATGCCATCCAGGATATCTGTGGCTATCAGCGATGTCCTGCTGGTCTTGCGGCATATTCTATCGGCAGCCAGCCCGTGTATATATGTGCCGCAGGCGGCAGCCTTGATGGGCGTCATTCCCTGGCAGAGCAGTGAACCTATTATACCGGTCAGTATATCACCGGTCCCCCCGCTGGCCATACCCCAGTTTCCTGTAGGGTTGATGTAGCTCACCGGGGTATCCTTGTCATCCCGGCCGGATATTATGGTGGAAGCCCCTTTGAGTACAGAGACAGCACCGAATCTTTTGCTTGCCTCCTGGTTAATACCGAGCCTCTGGGAAAGCCCTATGTTATCTATCCCCATTATACCGGCCAGCTCTCCGGCATGAGGGGTTATCACCAGGTCTGATACTTCTATCTCCCTTTCATCCCCTATCTTATGGGGACCGCCTAGGGCCTGCAGCCCGTCAGCATCAAGCACAACCGGTATCCCCAGCTTCTTAATAAGTTCCCTTACCAGGTGTGTGGTACTTGGGTCCCTGGATATACCGGGGCCTATGGCAGCTGCGTCCATCCTGCTGGAAAGCGCCAGTATCTCTTCCAGGCTGTCAAAATGTATTGATACCTTATCAGTCTGCTTAACCGGATAGGTTATCACTTCAGTCAGTTTCTCCTCCATTATAATGTTCAGTCCTTCCGGGCATACAAGGGTCACCAGGCCCGCACCGGACCTTAAGGCCGCCATACAGGTCATAGAAGCTGCTCCTGTAAATCCCAGTGAACCGGCTACAACCAGAAGCTGCCCCACCCTGTGTTTGTAGGTCCACGGCTCTTTTTCCGGTATCTCCCGGGCAACCCACTGTAAAGTGGGTTCGAATATCTGTTCATATCCTCCATAGTACCGGCAAGGTATCCCTATATCCAGGATACTGACTTCTCCGTTATAGTCTGCGCCAGGATAATTTATGTTACCTACTTTTTTGCATCCCAAAGCAATGGTCCTGTCAGCATATACTGCATCTCCCAGTACCTGCCCGTTATCCGAATCTATTCCTGACGGTATATCGACAGAGTAGACCCTTATATCATAGTCCTGCCTGCTTGCGTTGTTTATCTCCCTTATGATATCAATAGCCGGGCTTCGTATGGGACCCTTATGGAGTCCGGTACCAAAAATAGCATCGACTATGAAATCCGTTTTCTTCAGCTGCCTCCCCAGCTTCTTTGCCTGGTCAGTTCCCGGTGGTTCCAGCACATCTGGTACTTTTTTCTCAAGTTCTTTGTAGTAATGGCGCGAATCCGGTGAAAACTTATGTGGAGGAACTATAGGGAAAACCTTTATATTGTACCCCATTTCCAGCAGGTGGAGGGCGATGACAAACCCGTCTCCTCCATTATTGCCGCCCCCGCATATTATAGCTCCCCTTGGTGCCCTACGGGGTCCGCCGTCCTTATAATCCGATATTATCTCCCTGGCTGTCCCCATGCCGGCATTTCTCATCAGTCCCTTTGAGTCTATGCCGCTTTCTATGGCTTTTTTATCTATCTCGGCCACCCGGCTGCCCATAAGCACCCTGTTCAGGTCCCCGGACTTTACACGCTTATTCCACCGGCCATCGTTATTTGAAATATCCATGGGACAATTCTACCATAGATTTCTAAATTTATAGCCACTTCCTGGTAAATCTGTCTTCATATGATCAGGTCAAAGGACCGGAATATATCCGGGATTTTGTAATAATCATATAATTATTTTAATTGATTTTTTCACTTGATACATGGGACCATATATGAAGCTCTGCAGTTCATGTGGTTCAATAAATGAAGACCCATGGGAGGCCTGTGCCGACTGCGGGTAAACCCGGGGCACATTATCCGGTAAAGGATATGGCATAAGCCACGGCAAACCTTCCGGTAGCCGATACCGATATCTTGATCTCCTTTATCCCCAGCGATCTGCTGTAACCCAGGGTCTTTCCGTGTAATATAACAAAAGGAGCACCCCTTCCGTCATGGGAAAGTTCTATCTCATCAAGCGAGACATTTTTACCCACACCTTCTGAAAGGGATTTGGCTACAGCCTCCTTGGCAGCAAAACGGGCAGCATAGCTGGAAAACCTGCCCTTTACCTTGCTCTCGCAGTATTTTATCTCAGAGTCAGTATAGACTTTTTTTCTGAAAGAATCATTTTTTTCTATGGCAGAAGTGATCCTTTCGACTTCTATGATATCGGTTCCCACCCCGTATACTTCCATCGGGTACACTACTCCACGGTAACACTTTTTGCCAGGTTCCTGGGCTGGTCCACATCCCTTCCCAGGTTTTTAGCTATATAATACGACAGGAGCTGGAGAGGCACTATCGTAAGTATCCCGTATAGCTCTGCCAGGGTCGCAGGGACCTCGAAGAGGTGATCAGCATATTTTGCTGTATTTTTGTCTCCCCTTGAGATCAGGGAGAATATGGTAGCTTTTCTGGCCTTGACTTCCTGGATATTGGAAAGGATCTTATCGTATACATGATCCCTGGGCATTATCCCAACAACAACAGTATCCCTGTCGGTAAGGGCTATGGGACCGTGCTTCATCTCTCCTGCCGGATATCCCTCTGCATGTATATATGATATCTCTTTTAGCTTAAGTGCCCCCTCCAGGGCAGCCGGAAATCCGTATATCCTTCCCAGGAAAAGGAAACATGTCTTTCTGTATATATGGTCTGCAGTCCTCTTAAGCCCGGGCGCCCTCTCCAGGATGTCCTGCACCTTATCCGGTATCTTATGCAGCTCTTCTATTATCTTCTGATACTGCCTGTCGTTAAGGTAGCCCCTAACTTTTCCGAAATACAGTCCCATAAGGTACATGATCATTATCTGGGCTGTGAAGGTCTTAGTGGCACATACTCCGATTTCAGGCCCGGCATGGGTATATATGACGGAATCCGATTCCCTGGCAATAGTGCTTCCCACCACATTTGTTATGGCCATTACCCGGGCTTTCTTGGATTTGGCTTCCCTTATGGCTGCCAGCGTGTCTATGGTCTCACCTGACTGGCTGATGGCAGCAAACAGGCATCCCTCTTCTACCAGCGGGTCCCTGTACCTGTATTCGGATGAGAGGTCGACTTCAACCGGTATTTTTGCCCATTTCTCTATTACCTGCTTTCCTATCATGGCAGCATGATAGGAGGTGCCGCAGGCTATTATCTGTACTTTTTTAAGGTCTCTTATCTGCTGTATGGTAAGGTTTAATTCGTCAAAATGGAGTTCTCCATTGGTGAGCCTCCCCCTCATGGTCTCCTTTATCCCGTAGGGCTGCTCGAATATCTCTTTCAGCATGAAATCTTCGTAACCGCTCTTTTCGGCACTGCTTATATCCCAGTTTGCCCTAAACGGCTTCCTTGTCAAAGGCAGACCGTTTTCATCGAATATCTCTACTTTTTCCCTGGTGACTTTTACTGTCTCGCGGTCATTTATTACCAGGAAATTCCTGGTATGTTCCAGTACGGCAGGCATGTCTGAGGCCAGATAATTTCCCTCCCTGGAAATACCTGCTATAAGGGGGCTGGTTATCCTGGCCCCTATTATCTGGTCGGGAAGGTCAGATGACATGGCCACTATGGCACCGGAACCCTTTATCCTCTTTATCAGTTTCTGCATGGCCGAAAGCAGGTCTCCCCTGTAATATTTCTCCAGCAGGTGGGGGAGCACTTCGGTATCGGTATCCGAGATAAACCTGTGGCCTTCCTTCTTAAGCTCTTCCCTTAATTCCTCAAAATTCTCTATTATGCCGTTATGGATGACAGTGATCCTTCCGGTACAGTCTGAATGGGGATGGGCATTTATCCGGGTGGGCTCCCCGTGTGTAGCCCACCGTGTATGTCCTATACCACACTTGCCTTCCATCTTTGACTCATTGGCCAGGAGTTCCATCTCTTTTATCTTGCCCGCTTCCTTGACAGTCTTTATGACTGCCCCGGGAGTATCCTGCCCCCCGCTGCCGTCAATACTCATAATAGCAATACCAGCTGAGTCATAACCCCTGTATTCAAGCCTTTTAAGGCCGTTTATAAGGATGTCCCTGCAATCCCTGATGCCTATATATGCTACAATCCCGCACATAACTATATCCTTTCCAGGTCCTAAGACTGTCCTGAACCTTTTTCTTCTATCAGGCTGGCAAACTCTCCTATCACATGGTCTACCAGCTCCCGGTCTTCCGCTTCCACCATGACCCTTATGAGTGGTTCGGTACCAGAGGGCCGCAGTACCAGCCTGCCTTTTCCTCCCAGGAAGCCCTCCATCTCCAGGATTTTTTCCTTTATCTCCTCAGACTCCATTATGGTGTTTTTATCTTTTACTTTTATGTTTTTTAATACCTGGGGATAGCGGGGTATCTGCCTGTGGATGCGGTCTATATCATACTTGCTCCGCACCACGGCCTTTAATAGTTCAAGGCTGCTTATGATGCCGTCCCCGGTAGGGCTCAGGTCCCTGAATATTATGTGGCCCGACTGCTCGCCCCCCAGCGAGCTCCCCGACTCTATCATCTTCTCCAGGACATATCTGTCACCTACAGGAGTCTTCAGCAGCACTATACCGTGTTCGCCCATCAGTTTGTCAAAGCCCATATTTGCCATTATAGTGGTCACGATTATATTGTTTTTGAGCATATTATTTTTGGCCATATCTATGGCGCAGAATGCTATTATGCTGTCCCCGTCAAGGATATTGCCTTTTCCGTCACAGGCAATGACTCTGTCACCGTCACCGTCATAGGCAAACCCGATATGGGCTTCTTCCTTTAAGACCAGCTTTCTTATTTCCTGGGGATGGGTGGAACCGCAGTTCTTATTTATGTGTTCCCCTGTAAGATCGGTATGATATGCCCGCACATCAGCCCCCAGGCTGGTAAGGGCTTTATAGGCCAGTACGGATGCCGCTCCATTGGCGCAGTCTATTGCAATACGCAGGCCCCTGAGGTCCATATCGAATCTCTCATATAAATAATCAAGATAGATGCTCTCCGTATCTTCCAGCACTTCCATCCTGCCCACGCCGGTCCCTGTAGGAAGGGCTTCTTCTTCTATGTCACCGGTTATATATTCTTCAATCTTCTTCTCCTGCATATCAGAAAGCTTCTGTCCCTTGCGGGCAAAAAACTTGATGCCGTTATCTTCAAGGGGATTATGGGAAGCTGATATCACGACCCCCCCGTCAAGGTCAAGTATACTGGCCAGCAGGGCCACGGCAGGAGTGGTAATTATCCCGGCATCAATAACATGGCAGCCGCTGGATAGCATCCCTGCTGAAAGGGCGCACTTAAGAAAATCTCCCGAAGGTCTCGGGTCCCTTCCCACAATTATCCTGCAGTTTTGCCTGTCCCCCGCAAGAAACCTGGCGCCGGCCCTGCCCACTTTTAACGCCAGGCCGGCAGTAAGCTCGCTGTTGGCAAGCCCCCTTATTCCGTCGGTCCCGAATAGTCTTCTTAAGTTCTTCATCTATGTCCTTTTCCGCTGGCTGCGCCGTTATATAAAGACTTTTTCAACAAAAGGCGAAGTCATGCAAGATAGTAAACCAAAATAATTTAAATTAAAAGAAATTATACCCCCTGCCCGGAAATTAGAAAAATCTTTTTCCTGTTCCATATCTCCCTTATAGCTGATGATATCCAGCATGGTGTGATCGCTGCTCTGGCTAACGGCCTCAAGCCCTCTTTCTGTTAACCTTAGATCCTTAAGCAGGACATCCTGAAGCCCCAATGCCAGAACCAGCCTGTAGGGGACATTATCCCTGTTCTTTACCTCTATTATCTCTGCTTCCAGGGTAAAACAGTCCTGAAATGTTCCCTCGATCTTTTTATATCCTGCTGTCTCATGTCCCAAAAATATAGCTTCCCCTATCCTGACCTGGTTTATTCCCGGAGGGAGTTCTCCCGATATTATCATATCCCAGATGCTGGAATTTCCGCCTGAGAGTATTTCCAACTGCAGTCCCAGCCTGTCTTCCAGTTCCTCTTTGAGGCTTACCAGTATATCTATGCTTTTCCTGGTGGGACCCCTGGAAGTTATGCACCGGGCATTTGTGCCGATGCCTTTTATATGGATATATTTGCTCTGTCCCATTATATACCGGCAGAACCCATATACTTCTTCCGGGAGCAGGCCTTCCCTTTCGTCATCTATTTCTACCATTATTATTATGTTGTGGTCCTTACCGTATTTTCTGCAGGCTAGTGACAGCATATCTACTGTCGCCGATTGTGTATTAAGGCTGGTACTGCACATGTTTATGACCTCCTCTACCTCATCATGCATGGGACTTCTCAGCATCATTATATTCCCTGGGTCTCCGGTATAATGGAAAAGCCTTTTCACATTTTGAGACCTGCTGTCCCCGAATATCTTTATACCGGCCTTCATCAATGCTGCTGTGACATATGGGTGGGCAAGAACGCCCTTGGTAACGCCGACGACCGATATACCCTGTCCGGTACACCGGTCGTTTATTATTCTTGCATTATGGGATACCTTAAAGGCATCTATTTTTAATCTGGGAAAATACATAAGAGATATAGTTATCTCTTGGAGAACTGTGGCCTCTTTCTTGCTTTTTTAAGACCAAACTTCTTCCTCTCCTTTATCCTGGAATCCCTGGTCAGGAATCCTTCAGGTTTGAGTATGGACCGGTATTCATCATTTATCTCCAGAAGGGCCTGTGATATGCCGTGCCTGAGGGCTCCTGCCTGCCCGGTTATCCCGCCTCCCTTTAACTGGGCTACTACATCATAAGCGGTATCAGTATTGGTCAGCTTGAGCGGCTCTAATATCATGGTAGTCAGTGCCTCCCTGTTAAAGTATTCTTTATGGTCTTTCTGGTTTACTGTTATCTTTCCCCCGCCAGGGACAAGCCTCACTTTGGCTACCGCATTCTTTCTTCTGCCTGTTGCGTAATAACTTACTTTTTCAGCCACTGATATCTCCTTTAAAGATCTAGTTTTTCAGGTTTCTGCGCACTGTGTGGATGTTCTGCGCCTTTATATATTTTTAGTTTCTTTAAAATTCTCCTGCCCAATATATTGTGAGGTATCATACCTCTTACTGCATTCAGTATTACAAATTCCGGTTTCTTTTCCAGCATCTTTTCCAGATTGGTCTCTTTTAGGTTACCTACATATCCCGAATGCCTGTAGTATTTCTTTTCTTCCAGCTTATTTCCTCCCTTTACCCTTATCCTCCCGGCATTGATAACAATGATATAATCACCACAGTCAAGATGGGGCGTAAAAGAAGGTTTATCCTTTCCCCTGAGTCTCTTAGCTATTTCAGATGCAAATCTGCCCAGGATCTGGTCTGTGGCATCCACCACATACCATTTGCGCTCTATTTCTTCTTTTTTTAAATTAAATGTCCTAGTACCCAAGGTCACCATTAGTTCCTCCATTAGATATCAATAACCTACTCTTTTCAGAAACAGGCCTTTTGCAGGCGCCATACTTGATGAAAAACTGCCCTTGCCCGTATTGAGGGCCTGCTCTATCTCGCTTATTTTTCTTTCATTTTTTCCTACTTCCAATATGGTACCTATCATTATCCTTACCATATTATATAAAAATGAGTTCGCCCTCACGGTAAATTCCAGTAACCCGTCCCCCTTTACATTCAGGGAAAACCGGTATATCTCCCTTATATTGGACCCCTCCCGTATGCTGGGGCTGGAAAACGGAGAGAAATCATATTTCCCTTTAAATGCCCCGGCAGCCTTAACCATTGATCCCAGATCCAGTTTCCGGGTTATAAGGATGCTGTACTTTTTCAAAAAAACACTCTGGTTATCAGAATTGACGACATTATATATATACTCCCTCCACCTGGCGTCCCTCCGGGGATCGAACGAAATTCCTGCTGGTTCCAGTCTTTTTACAGATATGTCCGGAGGTAAAAGATTATTAAGGGACCATTTGAAGCGGTATAGGTCCAGTTCCTTTTCCGTGACAAAAGCTATCACCTGCCCTGTTGCATGTACCCCGGAATCTGTCCTTCCTGAATAGCTTATGCTTATCCTGTCGTCAAGTATTCTTGACAGCACAGATATTAGTTCCCCCTGTACAGTTCTAGTACCTTCAGGCTGTGCCTGGAATCCGTTAAAGTCTGTTCCGTCATATTCTATCACAGCCTTATATTTGTTCATGGTACGGGTCCTTTTCAATTTTCAAAATAACATCAAGTATCGGTGCTGGCAGGATTATTTACTCGACCAGCTCCATTATCACCAGCTGGGCTCCGTCTCCCAGCCTTTTCTTATACTTTACCACCCTGGTAAAACCGCTGGACTTGGCCTGCATACCCGGTGCTACTTCATTGAATAGCTTCCTTACGGCATCAGTATTACCAAGCAGCTTTATGCAGTTTCTCCTGGATGCCAGGGTATCCTTTTTTGCAATATTTATTAGTTTATCCACCAGGCTCCTGAGGAGCTTCGCTTTGGGAAGTGTTGTAACCACTCTCCTGCTTTCAAATAATGAAATGGCAAGGTTCCTCATTATTGCCTTCTGGTGGCTGCTGCTGCCCCCAAATTTCTTTGCCTTCTTTGGCACGACCATCTCTACTACTCCCGATCACTGTTTTTTCTTAAATGATAATCCCAGTCCCTTTATTTTATCCTTGACTTCCTGGATCGATTTCTGGCCGAAATTCCTGATGTCAAGAAGTTCATCCTCTGTATACTCAAGAAGTTTTTCTACAGTATCTACACCTTCCCTCTTAAGGCAGTTATAGGCTCTTACCGAAAGCTCCAGTTCTTCTATGGAAGGATATTCCTGCTTGGTGTCCTCTTGTTCCATCTCCTCAAAGATGGGCTCGTCCTTCTTGGTGGTCTCCGACAGGTCTATCAACAGGGCCATATAATCGTTTATGATCTTGGAAGCCTGGCTTAGGGCATCTTCAGGCCTTATGCTCCCATTTGTCTTTATATTCAGAGACAATTTATCAAAGTTGGTCATCTGGCCCACCCTGGTATTCTCTACTTTGAAAGATACCCTTTTCACCGGTGAAAAGATGGTGTCAAGGGGTATCACTCCCAGGGGCTCTCCTTCGGTATTATTCTCTTCTGCTGTCCTGTAGCCCTTGTCTTTTTCAACCTTTATCTCAACCTTTATATTGCCTTTACTAGTCAGATTGCAGATATAACTTTCAGGATTGACTATCTCTACCCCTGCAGGAAGGGTTATGTCTTCAGCCCTGACCTCACCTGCACTTTTTTTCTCCAGTTTGAGCATAACGGGATCATCAGCATCCATCCTGAAAACTATGTTTTTCAGGTTTGCTGCAAACTCTATCATATCTTCCCTTACACCCTCGATGGTGGAGAACTCGTGCATGGTATTTTCCACCCTTATCTGGGTTATGCCCACTCCTTCTATGGAAGAAAGCAGCACTCTCCGGATAGAATTGCCCAGAGTATGCCCAAAGCCTCTTTCAAGCGGTTCAAGGACGAATTCTCCCTGAAATTCGTCCTTTGATTTTACTTTTACATTAGGCTTATGCATCTTAACCAATTTATATCAACCTCCCAAAAAAGAAAATTATTACTTGGAATACAGCTCCACTATTACCTGTTCATTTATAGGGACCTGTATATCTTCCCTTTCGGGGAATTTAATTATTTTACCTTTTAATTTTTCCAGGTCAGACTCGATCCAGTCAGGTATATTTATGGTACCCCCTGATTCCTTGGCTTCCAGAACGGGCATTATCTCACTGCTCCCGGGTGCGATACTTACTTCCTGGCCTTCCCTTACAGGATAGGATGATATATCTACCTTCTTTCCGTCAACCATGACATGGCCATGGTTTATCAGCTGCCTGGCCTGGGCTCTGGATGTGGCAAATCCCATAAGGTATACCACATTATCAAGCCTGGTCTCCAGGAGCTGTAGCAGGACCTCGCCTGTAATACCTTTTTTCTGAACCGCTTTTTTATAATAATTGGAAAACTGCCTTTCCAGCAGGCCGTAATACTTTTTAGCTTTCTGTTTTTCACGGAGCTGGATATAATATTCCGTCTCCACTACCCTTCTTTTTGCCCTTTGCCCCGGAGCATAAGGCTTCTTTTCTATAGCACATTTATCCGAAAAGCATTTCTGCCCTTTCAGGAATAATTTTTCCTTTTCCCTCCTGCACTGCCTGCAGGCCGCCTCTTTAGGAAGTGACATCTTATATTAACTCCTTGCTTGTATTATATTAGACAAATAAGGCCCTACGGCCTTCTCCTTCTTCTCTGCCTGCAGCCGTTATGGGGTACCGGGGTCACATCGATAATGGCACCTATCTCAAGTCCTGCCGCCTGAAGCGACCTAACGGCTGTCTCCCTGCCCGAACCTACCCCTTTTACCCTTACATCTACTTTGCTGACCCCGTGTTCCTGGGCACTCTTGGCCACTGCACTGGCAGTTATCTGGGCAGCAAACGGGGTGCTCTTGCGAGAACCCTTGAAACCCTGGCCTCCCGAGCTTCCCCAGGCTATGGTATTACCGTCCTGGTCAGTGATATTCACTATGGTATTATTAAAAGTAGACTGAACATGGGCAATACCGTAAGGGATATTTTTTCTATCTCTGCTCTTTACTCTTTTGCTTCCTGTGGTTTTTTTAGCCAATTATTCCCCCTGGATCCTTTATTTAGTGACAACTTTCTTCCTTATGCCCACACTTCTCTTACGTCCTTTTCTGGTCCTGGCATTAGTGTGGGTCCTCTGGCCCCGTACAGGAAGCCCTCTCTTGTGCATAATGCCCCTGTATGAGTTTATCTCTATAAGCCTTTTGATATTCTGGCTTACCTCCCGCCTCAGGTCACCTTCTATCTTGAGGTTGGATTCGATATATTCCCTTATTTTTACCACTTCATCTTCTGTCAGGTCTCTGGTCTTGGTAGACCTTTCAATATTCAGGGAATCACATATTTTTTCTGCAGTGGTCCTTCCAATACCGAATATGTAGGTGAGCGATACCACAACATGCTTCTCATTTGGTATGTCTATTCCTGCGATCCTAACCAAGTGTCTCCTCCTTAACCCTGTTTCTGTTTGTGTCTGGGGTTTTTACAGATTATCATGACCTTGCCCTCGCGCTTTATGACGCGGCAATTATTGCATATCTTTTTAACCGATGGCTTTACTTTCATCTGATTTTTCCTTTTCCATCATCTTTGTCTTAAATTTTGTTTCCTTCTACTTCTTTCTGTATGTTATTCTTCCCCGGGAAAGGTCATAGGGCGATATTTCCACTTTTACCATGTCCCCCGGCAGGATCTTTATATAATGCATGCGCATCTTTCCCGAGATATGGGCCAGTACTTTATGGCCGTTCTCCAGTTCTACCCGGAACATGGCATTGGGAAGTGCTTCCAATATGGTCCCTTCAGCTTCTATTATACCTTCTTTTTTAGAGATCTTATGCCTCCTGGTATTTTTATAAACATACTAAATTAGCGCAAATACGTAGACTATCAAAAATCCTTTAACATGTCCAATAAAATATTTATATTCTGGTCAGCACTAGAGGACCTTCAACGGTAACAGCTACTGTGTCTTCAAAATGACAGGATAATTTCCTGTCCCTGGTGACTACAGTCCACATATCATCAAGTATCACCACTTCGCTGCCGCCTTCATTGAGCATGGGTTCAATGGCAAGTACCATTCCCTTCTTCAATGCCGGTCCCTGTCCGGGAGGCCCGTAATTAAGGATCTGGGGGTCTTCATGGAGCTTTTTCCCTATACCATGGCCTACAAAGTCTTTTACTACGGAAAAACCATCGCGTCCAGCTCTTTTTTCTATGCTGTGTGAGATGTCTGACAGTCTGTTACCTATCCTGCAAAGATCTATGGCCCCATCCAGCGCTTCACTGGTAGCTTTCCACAACCTTTCCGCTGTCCTGCTCACCTTCCCGATCTTATAGCTCCTGGCAGCATCCCCGTAGAAACCGTTTTTCCTGACCCCTATGTCTACAGCAACCAGGTCCCCTTTCCTGATCTTCTTCTTTCCGGGTATACCGTGGACCACCTCCTCGTTTATGGAAATACACAGGCTGCTGGGATAGCATCTGCTGGAAAGCCTGCCTGCGTAACCTTTGAATGCAGGTACTGCCCCCCGGGCCCTTATCTCTTTTTCAATGATCCTGTCCACCTCTGCCGTAGTGATCCCCGGTTCTAATATATCTTCAATTTTCAAAAGAACTTTTGCTACTATCTGACCGGCTTCCTTCATGATGTCTATTTCAGATGCCGATTTGCAGATTATCATAGACTTTCCAGTATCCTTTCAGTGACTTCCTCCTGGCTCCCTTTCCCGTCAATATCAGTAAGGATCCCCTTGCCCCTGTAGTAAGCCACCAGGGGGTATGTCTGTTTATCGTAGACTTCCAGACGGTGCCTTATGACTTCTTCTTCATCATCTTTCCTTTTTATAAGAGTGCCGCCGCAATTACTGCATGTATCTCCCGGGTCCTTATTATATATTGACACCTTCTGGCACTCCCGGCATATCCTTCTCAGGCCCAGCCTGTGGACGATCTCGTCATTATCCACTACAATGTTTATAACCCTGTCCAGCTTCTTTCCGGTCCTTTCCAGCATGGCCGATAATTTTTCAGCCTGGCCTATGTTCCTGGGAAAGCCGTCCAGCAGGAACCCCCTTCCGGCAGCACCCCCGGTGATAAAACCCTCAATTATATCTATGACCAGTTCATCAGGAACCAGCTTGCCCTTCTCTACATACTCTTTTGCCTTAAGACCGTATTCGGTCCCCTTTTTTATCTCATCCCGCAGGATGTCACCTGTAGATACATGGGGTATACCAAATTCCCTTGATATCCTTTCCGCCTGCGTACCTTTTCCAGCTCCCGGAGCTCCCAGAATTACCAATCTCATTTCAGGAATCCTTCATAGTCTCTCATGGTCAACTGCGATTCAAGCTGCCTCATGGTATCCAGGGCCACACCTACCGCAATAAGTATGGACGTACCCCCGAACCTGAAAGGTATGTCCAGGTAGTTTATCAGCACTTCCGGGAGCAGGGCTACTATGGCCAGGAATACTGCACCTGGCAGGGTGATCCTGTTAAGCACATTGGTCAGATAGTCAGCAGTGTTTTTTCCCGGTCTTATCCCGGGTATAAATCCCCCGTATCTCCGCAGGTTATCAGCAGTATCCAGCGGGTTAAAAGTAATGGCAGTATAGAAATAAGCAAATATTATAATAAGTAT
>Ga0180438_10007670_pt1 | contig 13981 bp, 14 predicted proteins | sample SS_ome_12_FD_132455 | JGI IMG/M metagenome (GOLD analysis project Ga0180438, IMG submission 132455) | Hypersaline lake sediment archaeal communities from the Salton Sea, California, USA - SS_3_D_2 metaG | ecosystem: Environmental > Aquatic > Non-marine Saline and Alkaline > Hypersaline >... | reverse complement strand
GCCCTGCGCAATGACCAGAGTTCCACCCTGCTGAGGGCACACACCAGCGGTTGCTGCAGGCGCCTCGGTGTAGGCTTTCGCTTCAGCCGCGCTGGGGATGTAGATCTTCCAGCCCACCTCAATCAGGTCAGGGTTCGTGATTTCGGCATAGCTGGCGTCCTCGACGTTTTTCTGGTTGGTGTATTCGACGATAGCCGGATAGGCAAGCGGATTGCCCAGGTACTTGTCGGCCAGCTTGCTCAGCCAGTCATCGGCTACGACGACATAGTCCTGGCCTCCCTCTTGCACTGGCGGAGCTGCCAACGCCGTCGGCACCAAAACCGCCAGCATCACGATGACCAATAACAGATTCAGTAACTTCTTGCTCATGGGTTTCCTCCTAAAAACTGTGGAATTCGCGTCGCGTCCTTGTCGGTTAAGCAAATAACAGTTTGTTTGCCAGGCATCCCTCCTTTCCCTCTCGACTAAGGGCTGATAGCTCATGACTATCAGAGCAGGGCAGAGTCACCGGCTATCGCCTATCGCGCATAACGGAACCCGATGTCGTCATGAGTAGTGGTGGTCGGGTCGCCAGCGTTGCGATTAGTGGCACGCACCTGCGCTTCGTCACTGCCTGCTTTCAGGTCGGAAGTGGTGGCTTTCCAGTTAAAGATCTGGCCCGACACACTGACCGGATGATCTGAACCAGCCCGCTTTCTGGTGCCCCTTTCTCGATCAAGGCTGCTGCCCCGGCTTGCTCTGCTGTTCCTTGGGACACCAGATCACCATGGGTGGTCAAGGCAATGACCATAGTAGGTAGTTTCTTGTCGCGGATACGTCGCATGGCCTCCCAACCGTCCAGGTGCGGCATGGATAGGTCCATAAGAATGACGTCAGGGCTCAGACGCTCGGCCAGTTCTACCGCCTCTAATCCGTTAGCTGCGGTGCCCACGACTTCCAGGTCATCTTCTAACTGCAATACTACCTGGAGCCCTTTCCGTACATTGGCCTGATCGTCTGCGATCAATATGCGTATCCGCTTGTCTTTGGATACTTTTTCCTTTCTCATGTCAGTATCATTGTACCACCTTATCCGGCCTGGCACATGGGGCTGAGGTAGGATTGTGGCCCTAATATAAACGACCGATGAACTCATCGGTCGTGTAAGTAGGACTTGACTAAAAAGAGAAGGGAGGTTCTAGGACCTGGTCTTAGGATCAGATCCTTCCTTTGGCGAAATCAGGCCCTGGCGCACGGCGTAGAGGGCTGCCTGGGTGCGGTCCATCATATGGAGTTTGCTGAGGATATTGCTGACATGGGTCTTGACCGTCTTCACGCTGATGCCCAGATCGCGAGCAATCTCTTTGTTGCTAGATCCTCTGGCAATAAAGGTCAGCACCTCAATTTCCCGAGGAGTCAGCTCTGTCAGCGGGGGGCCTTCAAAGGGGATGGCGGAGAACTCGTCCAGCACTCTCCTGGCGATCTCGGGGTGCAACAGGAACTCCCCGCGAGCCACGGACCGGATGGCACGCCCCAGGTCTTCGGCCGGGACATCCTTTAGCAGATAGCCCATCGCCCCTGCTTTGATAGAAGGAAAGACCTTTTCGTCCTCGCCAAAGCTGGTCAAGACCAGCACTCGGCTGTTAGGGCTGACATCACGGATCTGCCGAGTGGCCGTGATGCCGTCCATACCTGGCATGACCAGGTCCATTAGCACGACATCAGGCAACAACTTTTGAACTTTTTCCAGTGCCTCCTCGCCGTCGGCTGCTTCTCCCACCACCTCGATATCTCCTTCGCTCTCCAGAAACACCCGCAGCCCCTGACGGACCACGGCATGATCGTCTACAATCAAGACACTAATGTGCTCCATGGTTTTCCATTTTCCTCCTAGGCCAGCACGCGTACTTCCACTCGGGTGCCTGCGCCTGGCTGTGATATGATCTCAAAGTCTCCGTCCAGCAACTCGGCGCGTTCCCTCATCCCGATCAGCCCAAAGGCCCGGCGGTCGGCCGGGGGCGACTCTGGGTCAAAGCCCCGCCCATCGTCCGTGACACATAAGGTGACATGTCCGGGATCCATCGTCAACGCCACGGCGATGTGCCGCGCACCGGTGTGCTTAACGGCGTTACGCAGAGCTTCCTGAGCGATGCGGAACAGCCCCTGTTCTACCTCGGCTGACAACCGACGCTCGCCCCTAACATCGAGCACGAACTCGGGGCCGTTGGGTCGGCGTAAGTGTTCGATCTGCTGTCGCAGAGCTGGCACCAGCCCAATGTCCTCCAGCGAAAAGGGGCGCAGATCGAAGATAAGCGAACGCATCTCCTGCAAGGTATCGTGGGTGATCTGACGCAGTTCTTGGATTTGTGCCTCAGCCTGCTGCGGATCCCGCTTCAGATATGTGGCGACGGCTCTGGCGTGAAGGTCCAGGCTGAACAGCGATTGGGTTACAGAGTCGTGCAGTTCGCGGGCCAGGCGGTTGCGTTCCTCAAGGACAGCCAACTCACGGCTGCGATCGTATAGCCGGGCGTTCTCGATGGCGATGGCTACCTGATCGCCCAGACTCTGAATGACCAGCAGATCCACTTCACTGAATGCATTTGGTTTTGCGCTCTGTACGTCCAGGGTGCCGATCACCTGCCTTCCTACTCGCAGGGGGATAACCAGTTCAGACATGGTATCGGGCAGCAGTTCTTCGGCCAGGTAGCGCGGTTCGTGCGATAAATCGTTGACTATCAGAGCCTCGTTGGTTTGCGCTACCTCACCGTTCAAACTTGTGGCGCCGATCTCCAGACTTTTGCCCTGGCTCTTGAATTGTCGGCCTATCTGGCCGCTGCCGGCCTGCAAAACCAACCGGTTTGTTCCTTGATCTACCAGGAAGATTTGCACATAGTAATAGCTGAAGGCCTCCCTTATTAGCTCCACCACCCGGATTAGCAGATCATCAATGTCCAGGATCGAGGTGATCTCCCGGCTCACCTGGGCGCTGGTCTCCAGTTGGAGAGCCCGGTGGGCCAGTTCGGCCGTCCGTTCCGCTACCTGTTGAGCCAAAATACGTCTCTGCTCTTCCATCCGGCTTTGCAATTCTTCATACAACTGCGCGTTTTTGATGGTGACGGCTGCCAGTTTGGCAAAGAGGGTGGCCAGTCGGACATCGTCCTGGTTAAAGGTCCGCCTCCTGGCGTCAGCAACAATAGCCAGGGCGCCGATAACCCATTTCCGCCACTTCAGAGGCACCACCAGTACAGTCGTGAAAGGTGGGGTGGTCTCAAACACTGGGGTCTTTCCTTCCCAGGTCTGGTAATCGTCTACTATCATTGGCTCTCCCGACTGAAACACCTTGCCCACCATGCCTTCTCCCGGCTTAAGGGTCGCCCCGATGTATTCTGAGCCATAACCGATAACCAGTCTCAATTCCTCTCGTCCCTGGTCGTATAAATAGATTTCCGCAGCATAAGTTCTCAACAGATCGGCCGCCCATTCCACTATGGCTTTCAGAAGCTCTGACATCTCCAAGTGGGTGGTGATGTCACGAAAGACTACAACGACACCAGTGATGTTTCCTTTGTCATCCCTGATGGGGACAGCGCTGCAATCAATAGATGTTTCTGTTCCGTCTTTGGCAAGAAGGGTATGATTGGCCAGGCGGATGCTATCGCCCTCTCTGAGCACTTTCGTTACAAGGCTCTCGATAGGGGTATGGGTTTGCTCATTTATGATTCTCAATACTTCTGTCAGATCTTTGCCTAAAGCGTCTTCGTGCTTCCAGCCCGTCAGGGCTTCGGCCGCGGGGTTCAATACTTTTATGCATTCCGTGGTATCGGTGATCATCACTGCATCAAGTATGCTTTGGAGTGTGGTGGCGAGCCATTGCTCGCTTTCTTTCAGCATTTTTGCATTTGTCATTGCATCGGCCCCTGAACGTAGCGTTTGCACAAAGTTGGAAGAATTATTTCGACAAAGTAGAAGGGGACGCCATCCATCATCACTGCCGCTGGCTTTTCCCCCTCAGCCATGGCAGCCACCTGTTCTTCGGGCAGGGTGCGGAAGTAGACCTTGCTCACCCGATGCGGCCGGCAAGCGCCGGCCAGTTGGTCGGGGAAACAAGTCGAAATTGTTCTCGCATCTGGGCCGGGGTCGCCGTGCCAGTGGTGCCGATCTGCTGGATGGTGATGGAAGCCACCAGGTTCCCCAGCAGAGCCGCCTCAGCGGGCTCCGCTCCGCCGCACAGGGCCGACACGATCCCAGCCATGACGCTGTCGCCAGCGCCGACGATGTCTATTTCACCGCTGACCGGCACGGCCGGGATGTGCTCGCAGCCCGCTTTGGTAAACAGCAGGATACCCTGGGCCCCGACGGTCAGGAACACCGGCTTGCGGTTGCGGCGGAAAAGCTCGGTCCCGCTCTCCCTGGCCCGTTCCAGTAAGAGATTGCTTCGCCGCCCTTTCGCTGACCCTTCACTGCGTTCAGGGCTGCGGCTCAGGGCTTCGGCTCGCAATGACTTGATCTCTCTCAACCAGTCTGGCCGCACGGCCAGGATCGCTTCCTGGCCGTTGGGCTTGACGATGACGTGCTGGAACAGTCCGATCCGGGCCCGCGAGTCGGCGGCAAAGACCACTTGGGGGTGGCGCAGCGCCAACTCTGCGATCTCTGCACGCACCCGGTCGCTGATCACCCCATAATTGGCTTCCTGTACCTGATCGGCTACAATCACCCCATCCACTCGCGGCACCAACGTCTGCAAACGGCCGATAACCAAATCCTCCACCTCTATTGGCAGGGGGGACCGGTTCTTGATGTCCAGCCGTTGGATCTCGTGCTCCCGGCCGTCGCTTTCCCGCACCAGGGGCTTGGTATAAGTTGGCGTGAAGCGGTCGGCGCGCTCGATCAGGGGTTCGATGTCCACGCCCCTGTCCGTCAGGCCCCGCTTTAGCTCATAGCCCTGCCCATCGTCGCCGATGACCCCCAGCGCCGTGACCTTGACGCCCAGGGCCCGCAGGTTGGAGGTGACCGTCCCGGCCGCGCCCGGGCTGCAGCGGATGTCAACCACCTGGTAGGCCTCCAGGCCGGTCTCCAGCGAGACCTCACTGAGCTGTCGGTCAATGATCAGGTACTTGTCCAGAAAAAAGTCGCCCACGACCAGCACGTGGAGGTCGGGGAGTCGGTTCAGCAATTCGTCGAGTCGTGTCAGGTTCATACCTTTTCGCGAAAGCGCCGGCTGAGTAGGCTCGAAGCGTAGCAGAGAGCCGTATCGAAGCCAAGCGTCACACTCGGCCAGACCCGCTCGCTTGATTTCGATACGCCTACGGCTACTCAATCAGCACTCGCTCGCGTCTCCTGTCTGAAAACTGAATGTTCTTGCAACCGTGCAAGCACCCGGTGATACAGATTCGGCAGTGTGACGCGGTGGTCACCGCGGATGTAAAAGCTTTCGCCACCGTCCTGGACGGTGCGCACCAGGATGGTCTTGTAAGGCCGAAAGTAGTAATGCGGTTCGGACTTGGGCGCTTCGCAGTGGTAGTCGGGGCCGAGGTCCAGCAGGTCAAAGACGGCGGTGGTGAACTGGTTGATGCGCCGTCCCTCCTGGTGGGCCACGTTGCGGACCATAGAGAGGGCTTTCAAATAGACTTCGGGCCCCATGACCGATGTGCCCAGGTTCAGCAGCACCCCGCCTTGCAGCCCAGATACGCTGTGGGCCAGGACCAAAAAGTCCTGGTACGAGGTGGCACCCAGGGCGGCCCCGTCGCAGGAGGGGTGCTCGTGGATGATGTCGTAGCCGATGCCCACGTGGACTGTCACTGGCACCCGCAGGCGGTAGCCAGCGGCCAGTATGCTGACCTGGCGGTGGGGAAATGGCTCCTCTTCGATCATCCGCCCTACGGCTTCGCCCAAGCCGAGGCCGTCGCGCGCGCCCTGCCGGATGGCCTCGTTGATGCGGCCGGTCTCCTCCCACAACCCGAACTGTCCCTCCTGGATGTAGCGGGCCACGCTTTCGGTGGTGGCTCCGATGAGGGCCAGCTCAAAGTCGTGGATGGGCCCAGCGCCGTTCATGCCGACGTGGGTGATGATCCCCCGCTCCATCAGATCAATGACGAAATGTGACAGGCCGCACTTGATGACATGGGCGCCCATCATAAGGACCACCTGGTTCCCGGCCTGGTGCGCCTGCGCCACGCGGCGGGCCACCTGTCCCAGGCTGGGGTCGTCAAAGGGTGGTACAGACGCATCCAAAGGCAGCACGTCAGCCAGGGTCATGTCGTGCTGGCGCTTGGAAAGGGGCTTGAGTTTGAGGCGGCTGCGGTTGAAGATGGGGTAAGACATGTAGGTTCTCCACACGGTTATGCGCCTGTTTCCATGAGGTAGGCCATCAGTCGCTCGTGCTGGCGAAAGTCGGGGATGATGAGGTCGGCCCCGGCCTGGATCAGCCGCTGCCGCTTCCACTCGTTGATCCCCTGGCGATGGGCCTCGTCGGAGGCGACCCCCACGGCAATGCCGCCCACAGCCTTGGTGTCCTCGATCTCGACGTAGCCGTCGCCAAAGGTCACCAATTCAGGACCTCTCAAATGGTTTTCGTTGAGGATGCGCTCAATGACCATCTTTTTGGAGTAATTCTGGTAATCGTCCAGCGCGCCGTAGATGCTGGCAAAGTACGGCGACAAGCCCAGGGCTGCGGCCTCATCCAATACGTAGACCTGGTCCGTGCCCGAGGCCAGATAGCAGGTCACCCCTTGGCGCGCATGGCTTCCAGTATAGGCACCGCACCAGGCACCGTCATCTCTTCCGCCTCGATTTGGCCGTTTTTCAGCCCGGTCACGCGTCCCTTGATGCGCTCCCACAGCCGGTCCAAGTACATCCATTTGTATTTCAGGGGGTCCAGGGGCTCTCCTCCTCGCTGGCGCACCTCCTGGCAGAGTTGAATCATCTGGTAGATGGTCTGCTTGCCCGTCAGCCGGTCTACGAACTCGGTGACCACGGCATACAGTTCTTCCTCGGACTCGTGTCGTGGGGTCTCCAGCAAGATCTCGACCATCATGGGGATCATGACCCCCTGCCATCCCTCGCGGATCAGCGAGACGGTGCCGTCAAAGTCGAACAGGGCGTGGCGGATGTGGCCGCGGGAGATGCGGGAGTTGATGATTTCAATTTGGGTGCTATCAAGGAATGTCATTCTCGGCGGTTAATACTGGTAGCAACTGCCGCCGATGAACTCTCGCAGGAGCGAGTCGGGCGGTATGGCCGAATCGTCCTCGACCGGGGTGACGGCCTGGAGGAGATGAACCACGCGTTCAGCGCGCATGAAGGCATCTTCACGCAGTGGATCGTCCTTGTATTGTTCCACCCATCTCTCAAAGTGGTCGAACAGCTTGACCTGCATGACGGGGAGTTCGTACGGCAGGCCACTATTGACGATGTAATCGGTCGTATTGACATAAGGGATAATGTTGCGCATCTCGCTGCTGCGAACATAGTGCCAGTGTTCCAGCGTCTGCTGTGGTTTGCGGGCGCGGTGAGTGGCGTCGCGCACCATGCGGCGCATCAACCGCAGGTCCGTCCAGCGGACGAACTTGCCATCCGGGCCTTTCATCTGAAGCAACGATTCGATGTACAGTTTGAACTTTTGCTCGTCGTCAACACTCTGCGTCATGTCAGCGTATAGGCCGTGCAGGCTGTCAATGAGGATGATGTCGTTCGGTCCCACCCGCATCGGGGTCGTCCGGCTGGCGTGTCGCTTGCTGGTCTTAAAATCATAGAATGGAATCCGTACCTCCTCCCCGGCGATCAGGCGCCCCAGGTGTTCGTTGATGAGCTCCAGGTCGAGGGCCTGGGGCGTCTCAAAGTCGGGATCGCCGAACTCGTCCTTGGGGTGGAGCTCCAGGTCGAAGAAGTAGTTGTCAACGGTGAGGGGGGCCAGGCTGAGGCCCATCTTCCTCAACAGGTGGCTGAGCTTAATGGTCGTGGTCGTCTTGCCGGAGGAGGAGGGCCCGGCGATGATGACGATTTTCACGGTGTCCCGGCGCTCTCCGATCATCTCCGCCGCGGTGGTGATATCCTCGTTGTAGGCCCGGTCGGTCTCCCGCACGATCTCTGGGAATTCGCCTCGAGCGATGCGCGCGTTCAGGCGCTCGACGGTGTGGAGGTCGTGATCCACAGCCCAGTTCAGGACCTCCCAGATCTTGGGCCAGGGAATGTTCTGGGAGGGATGGGCTGAGCGCTGGGCCCGCTCCCGTCGCCGGCGTGCCCGTTCGTCGCGGTAGAGAATGTAGGCCTTGGCCGTTTTGGCGTGGCCGTTCTCGATCAGCACCTTCTCGACAATGTCCTGGATCTCTTCGACGGTGGGGGTGTGGCCCGGCGGCGCGGTTGCCTCCAGCAGGGCGACCACCTGGTCGGCCAGCCTTTCTGCGATGGAGCGGTCGCGGCCGCCCACGGCCACTGCGGCCCGATAGATGGCGTTGGTGATGCGTTCCTTATTGAAGGGGACCACCGCCCCCGTGCGTTTGACCACTTGCTCAATCTTGGGCATTTCGTTTCTCTCTCCTTACGCCAAGCTCCTGTCCCAGAATCATCATGGTGATCCGCCATCAGCTTGGCTTCCCTGGATCGTACCCGGACGCCGGCCGGGCAACAGGAGGATGAAAGGTAGGCCCAGCAGGGTGATGATGACGCTGGCGGTGAAGGCCAGGCGCAGCCCGAACAGGTCCCCCAGGGCTCCCAGCACCACCACGACCCCCGAGCGCAGGCCGAAACTCAGCGACATGTAGACGCCGTTGGCCAGCGCCCGGTTCTCGGGAAAGCTCTCCTGCATCAGCGCCATGATGACAGGGGTGACGGAGAGGGCGGTAAAGCCCAGCATCAACAGGAGGGGGATCTGTAACCAGCCCTTGACGGCCAGGAAGACGAACATCAGGAGCGGCGTCGTCAGCAGGGAGATAAGGAGGACCCAGCGGCGGCCCAGCCGGTCGCTGATGGAGCCCCCCAGCAACGCGCCCACCACCCCCGCTGCCTCCAGGACCGAGAGCGAAGCGCCAGCGAACCAAAGGTCGGCGCCCTCTTCGCTCAGGAAGACGGGCAGGTAGGTGGTCAGTGCCGAGACCATGAAGGAGCGCGCCACGATGATGCCTGTTAACGGGACCAGCAGCGGCCCCATCCCGTGCAACGCCTGCCGCCAGGGGAGCCCCTGGCCGGCGTTGGGAGGGCGTCCCGGCGCGTCCTGGAGCCGGACGTAGAGGATGACCGAGGTCAGAAAGCCCGCGATCATCAGCCAGGGGGTGCCTTCCAGGGTCAGCAGGCGGACGGCGCTGACGATCACGATGGGCCCCAGGGTGCGGCCCAACTCGCCGCCGACCATCCAGAGGCCCATCCCCCGGCCCAGGCTCCGCCCCGAAAGGTTCCCGGTTATCACCGGCCCCACGGAGTGCAGGCTGGCCGAACTGAGGCCGACCACCACCAGGAAGAGGGCCAGCATGGCATAACCTGGTGCCACGCCCAGCAGGCTCATCACCGCGGCGGTCACCGCAGGCGCCAGGATAACAAAGGTGCGCAGGTTGACGCGGTCGGCCAGGTGGCCGATGAAGGGCTGGAGCAGCGATGGCCCCTGCATAAAGACTGTCAGCAGCCCGGCTTCAGTTTTGGAGAGGGCGAGATCGGCGATAAAGACCGGCAGGAGGGGGGGCAGGAAGGCGGTGTACGTATCGTGCACGGCGTGCCCGGCGGTGATGGTAAGGACGCGGCCCGTCTGGAACTGTTCGGGTTCCGCGGCCCGCATCGTGGGGATCGTTCCCTCTTTTGAAATGTCTTTGATGAAATCGCTTATGGTTGCCATGATGACTCTTCAAAAGTTCCTGTTGACTCAACGCCGCCGTTTTTTGCGCGGGCGAACCGTAAAAGAGGAGGGCTCCCTCGGCCCGCCTGATTGCGCCAGTCTTCTGGTCCGTTCTCTCTGGTAAGCGCGGATCTCCTGCGCCAGCGGGTGGCGAGGATCAACTCGCAGGTGGGTGATGGAAACGATGATGGCCTGCTCGGCGTCTGGTGACAGCGTCACGTCGCAGGCAATACCGCCCTCGTCACCGAGGTAGAGCACGTTCTTGATTTCCAGTTTCTGGTCGCGGGCGACTTGTACGCCTTGCTCCCGCATCGCCCGGATGTACGCGCCGGTTGGTCGGGCAGGGATGGGAAGATGGGTTTCCATCTTGCGTATCAGTTCCATTGTTTGGGCATAGTCGTCAATCATAGGCTATTCCTTTCTAGGACGGCGGCAGCCATTCAGCTTCCTTACTCCATCTCAGCCGCCAACTCGTCCAGCAGTTAACGCTATAGTTCAAGCTCGCGTTGCCAGTCGGCTGAGGGTGGTTCTTGCCGCGTTTGAGTGATCTGACTTCATTATACGGCACGTCTCGGAGGATGTCAAGGGGCTCGGAGACAATCTTCCGCCAGGGCAACTGCGCCCCACAGGGGCGCGTCGTCGCCCAGGGCGGCGGGCACCACATCAAAGTGGATCTGCGGCAGGGCCATCTCGCGAGCGGTGCGACGCACCATTTCCCACCAGCGCTGGCCAGCCTTGGTCACGCCGCCGCCCAGCACGAACCGCTCCGGGTTGACCAGGTTGGCCGTGTTGCCGATGCCCACGCCCAGCCCCCAGGCCGCGACTTCCAGCGCCTCCCAGGCCAGGTCGTCCCCTTGGGCGGCTGCCTGGCTTACCAGTTGGGCGGTGACTGCCTCTAGATCATCCCCAGCCAGGGCACGCAGGACCTGGCCCCGCTCCGGCTGCGCCTGCAGCCCCTCGCGGGCCCGCTGGGCAATGTACGGCCCCGAGGCCAGCCGCTCGACGCAACCCTGCTTGCCGCACAGGCAGGGCGGGCCGTCCGGGTCCACGACCACGTGTCCAATCTCGCCAGCCAGCCCGTCGGCGCCGCGCCAGGGCCGCCCGTTCAGGATCCAGCCCCCGCCGATGCCGGTGCTGACGGTGATGTACAGCAGGCTGTCGCAGCCCTGGCCAGCGCCAAAGCGGTGCTCGCCCAGGGCGGCGACGTTGGCGTCGTTGTCCACGGCGGCAGGCACCCCCAGCCGCTCCTCCAGCCACTCCCGAAGCGGCATCTTTTCCCAGCCAGGTACGTGGTGGGACAGGAGCACCAGGCCCCGGGCCGCGTCCACCGGCCCGCCGAAACTGACCCCCACAGCAGCCAGAGGAGCCTGGGCTGTGGCCAGCAGGTCTTGGGCCAGCCCCATCATGATCTCCAGGTCGCTCTGGGCGTTGCTGCCGGGTGGTGAAGGGACCCGTTGGTGGGCCAGCCAGCGGCCTTTGCCGGATGCGGCCAGGCCCGCCGTCAGCTTGGTGCCGCCGAAATCCAGAGCCAGCAGAAGGCGCTCCCGCCCCATGTTCACTTCATCCCCTGGCGGATGGCGACAAAAATGGCGTGCAGAACCACCCATTGGCCGTCCTCAGCGTGTTGCATGGCATCAGGGTGCTGGGGGTCGGCAGGCACGGCCATGCATACGTCCACTTTACCTTTGAGCTGGCCACCCTCAAAGCCGGTGATGCCGATGGTCGTGAGGCCGCACTCCCGCGCCACGTCCATAGCCCGCAGCACGTTGGGCGAGTTGCCGCTGGAGGAGATGGCGATGGCCACGTCGCCCGGCTCGGCCAGCGAGGCCAGCGGCTCGGCGAAAACCGTCTCGTAGCCAAAGTCGTTGGCGTAGGCTGTCAACAGCGGGACGTTGTCGTTCAGGGACATGATCTTGAAGCGCGTCTTTCCCTCCTGCATCGTCCCCTTGCCCAGGTCACAGACAAAGTGCGAGGCCATGGCCGCGCTGCCGCCGTTGCCCATGACAAAGATCCGCTTCCCCTCGGTGCGGGCCTGGGTCAGGATGTCAATGGTGCGGGCGATCTCGGCCTGGGGCAGGTTTTGCAGGACGCGACCTATCTCGTCAAGATATTTTTGGATGTAATCCACCTTTCACTCCCTTTCTGTATCTGTTTGTCTACAAATTATACCATAGACACCACAGAAAAGAAATGGGACATCCCAAGATGTCCCACGAGTCCGTTCATTTCTCTCCGCCTCATTGTACGAATTCCCAGGTTCACTACCTTCCAGGTCACCTGACTCAGGAACTCGCTTTATCGGCAGGGCCGTGCCAGACAGCGGTGTCATCGTCCCACGCCCAGCCGAAGGGCTCTAGCTCGAGCGGCAGCCGGGCCCAGCCAGCCTCGATGCGGGCTGACGTCTCTTCCCAGTCCTTCACGCCACCCAACGCACCAGCCACCTCCACGCAGCAAGCCCCTGTGGCAACGGCTACGTTCAGGGCGAGGGGAGGGGAGGTGTCCCGCAACACGGCCGCCAGGAACCCCGCTATGGCGGCGTCCCCTGTGCCCACTGTAGACACGACGACATCAGGCCGGAAGCAGGGTGCCCACAACTGCCGGTTGGTCCAGGCAGCCAGGTCGGTGGGCGCACCGCGGCCCAGATCAGATAGCGCCGTGGCTGTGCGCAGGTATACGCCTCGGACGCCCATCTTTAGAAGGACGACCTTGGCTCCCATCGCCAGCGCCTCGTCGGCCAGAGAGACAATCTCTTCCACGGCCAGGGTCTCCAGCACGTTGGCCGTGCCAACTTGGGCCGTCAGTTGATCGAACCGCTCGCGCCGGAGCATGAAGAGCAGTTCTTCGACACTGGGCAGGAAGAGGTCAACAGAAGGCAGCGTGCGAGCCAGGATGAGCTGCCAATCAGCCTGCCCGCTTGGCCCGGCCGGGTCGGGCATCGCCAGGTCCAGCGAGGTCGTGACGCCCATCTCCTTGGCGCGCTGGCACATCTCGGCCAGCTCACGCCCTCCGTCGGCGTACATCCGGGTCATCACTGGCGGGTAGCCAAAATGAAAGAGCCGGGCCTCAGCCAGAAGGTCGTAGCGTATGTCCTCCACACCGAAGGTATGGTTGGTCCCCGGATAGTGCAGAAACAGGCGGTCAACGCCTGGCGGGTCAACGACCAGGGTATAGGAACTGGCCTCGCCGGGGATAACCACCATGCCCTGAGCCAGGTCTGGACTGTAGCTGCTCACGATATTCATGATGGCTTGCCCCAGCAGGTCGTCGCCGACTTTGCCCATCAGTCGGGTGCGAATTCCGAGCCGATGCAGGTTGATCCCGGCGTTAGAGACGGCTCCGCCCGTGCTAAAAGTCGCCGGGCCAACTTCCGTCAGTCGGCCCGGAGCCAGATAGGCTGTCAGATCCCTTCCGGGGTCGGCCACAAACTGGGGGATAATGTCCAGACAGAGATGTCCTGCTACAATCGCTTCGATCACTGAATCTAATGACCCCCTGCCGCAGCCACCAGCGGCAGCACAGCCCGTGCAATGGATTCCTCGTCCTCGCCGGCCTCGACATCGTGGAAAAGGAACCAGTGCTCGACGTGCTCGGCGACGTCGCCAGGGGTCAGGCGCTGTAACGGCCCCAGGGTCTCCAGTTCTAGCATTCGATCGTTGGTGTACGTCTCCAGTGAACAGCCGTAATCGGGATAGTTGGCTCCTGCGATGTACTCAAAAGTCTTGAGGAAGAGATGACCCTGGCGCAGGTAAGCGCACCAGCCATCGTTGGCACTCAGCCCTATTTTAGCTGGCGTTTGGACGTTCTGATCCTGGCGTAGGAAGATGAATTTGGAACCCCAGTGAAGGCGAGGGTCTGTCATGTCGGTGTAAGGCCATAGCACCAGCACGCGGTTGGGCAGCAAGCGGTCGGGGTGTGCTCTGGTAGGCTGGGGGACGATGCCCACACCGCCTGGAGCCATCACCGACAAAGCCCAGGCAGCCAGCTCTATGGGCCACAGGCCAACGTTGCGCAGGGAGTGCCGTACCTCCACTCGATTGGCCGCTTCGAGGGTGACAGCCATCTCTTTCTGAATCCCTGTGGTGGTTTCAGGCGGCTGGATCACCCGCACAGTCCGGTTTTCTTCTACGACTTTTACTGGACCGTTATCGGGATAATAGCTGCGCACCTTGTCCTCAGGGGCGT
>Ga0180438_10007669_pt1 | contig 13983 bp, 7 predicted proteins | sample SS_ome_12_FD_132455 | JGI IMG/M metagenome (GOLD analysis project Ga0180438, IMG submission 132455) | Hypersaline lake sediment archaeal communities from the Salton Sea, California, USA - SS_3_D_2 metaG | ecosystem: Environmental > Aquatic > Non-marine Saline and Alkaline > Hypersaline >... | reverse complement strand
TTACGAACGATTTTAATTTTAATGTGGCGTTTATTTCTTTATTTAATTTTGATTTCCAAATATTCCCCGTTATTGATAGAGTGTATACTGATTTAAGAATCAACTTGAAAAAGTCAAACTTTTATTTATCAAGATGTATGATCAATTATCAGTGGGCAATATTTATAAAATTTTAAATTGTTTACCTGAATTGGATGATATTGTGGAAAATATACATCAAAAAGAAAATAAATTAACCACAAAGAATGAACATTTTTTGAATGAGATGGAGAGAGTCCTCAAGGATGAAATTTTACCAACTGGCAAAGCCATTAATGAAGAGCTACGATTACAAAACGGAACGCTTGATATAATGCAACGTCCAATCGAAAGAAATAAAGAAAAGATTTCCAAGTACAGTCAAAAGTTAGATAAATAAAAAACATTATTGCCTGGTGGTCCATGGTCTTTTTAGGCGTTATAAACTATATTATATTTGATTATGTCTACCAAATTTTTAGACAAATAATCTGAAGTGGTGGGCAAATCGCTAGAAATACGTGAATGTTCACAGACCAAGTCCGAAAAATGTTATGCTTGATAGCCAATCAGAAAAATCAATGTTTGAATAATCTATAGTATTATTTTTAATAAATAATACTTTGGGTTAAAATTTCCTCTAAAAATAAATAATATAGAATTAGATGTCGTCTTGTCCGAGAATAGTCCCAAAAACTTCTTGTAATAATCAACCACCGCGTACTGTACCTTATAAGGAATATCATTTTCCCAACTGGTATGATAGGCAAAAGTCAGATTTTCAGCAGAGCCCTTTTGGTTTTAGCAACTTTAGACGTAGTAACACCAATCCCACTACACTCAATGAAGGTCAACTTCCACAATGTAGAACTGATCCAGCAACAATGCCAAATAACCCTGAAGCAACTCAAGAAATTTTAAGGAGCGAAACTAACCTTTTTCGTGATAAATATGGGGATTTTGGGTTATATGATGATTATCGACAAGAAGATGATCCAGCCTGCACTACTTATGACTGGGCAATCAACAAGACAATTAATACGAACCCCTTAATGCTACTCTTTTTTAGTAGAAAGAACGTTGATCATGTTTTACGATTGATTTGTAAGTTGGTTCGTGAGTTCTGTCCACAATACAAAATTAGCCCAGAAGCTCAAAATAAGACCGAACTTCTCACTATATTTAGGTCCATGTATTTCAGCGTCCCATCTAACCCATTGGCGACTGGTTCAGAACTAGAAGAAGAACTTTGTCGGCTAAATCGGGCAGTACTAGACTGGGTTGTGCCCAGAATGATCACCAATATTCAAACTTATTTAGGTTATGTTCGAGATCAGTCCACCCGTCGTCAAACTATTCCGAGAGCCGAAAATGTTAGTTTGGCTGGTACTCGTACTAATATCATGCGCCCCTTATGTTAAAAGTAAAAGAAAGAGAATATTTACATTTTGGGTAGACCATCTCCCTTTTCTGTTAAGAATCCAGTGTTTTCGAAGCTAAATATTGCTAAAGAAATTTTAGAATTTTGATCTACAATAGCGTTTTGGTGCAAAACTTGGTCTACTTTAGTGCTTTGCCCCAAGACTGGGTCAGGAAAATAAGTGACTTGGAACGGGCCATTGATCTTTTCGTCTACTTGACAGTGTTTAAGAGCAACATCATAACTACTATAAATACCCTTACATATATTACAAAGATTATCTGGTGAATCAGACTTTATTCTGACAATAACATAATATTCTTTTGGTACATTACGAAAAGTGTCTAAAATTGACATTTATAATTAGTATAATTATTATTAATTATAAATATCAGAAGATATTTTTACCCGAAACTCTGATAAGATATAAGTTTAATTCAATGATCTAATACTATCTTATACGATTGATATACTTCTAAACAGGATATTCTCCGACATTGACAATTTCTCTCACCAACTTCTGATATTCTTTACTATTTTTATCGATCTTGGGATTAGTTGCTCGTTTTAATTCGGTCAGACCATTATCCAAATAAAGATGCTGTTCTAAATGATCATCGAATATTTTATGGTGTTTTTCATCTAAATAATTAGCAAATTTACGTTCAAATTGATAGTCTCGTCCTGTATTAAGCTCGATTTTGCGGAGTGTCATCCATCTTAAACTCCTAATTGGATAGTTATCAATAACTTCATTATATTTTGTGACTAATTTTGGTAGGAAATATCGAAAAACAGCTAAAACAATTGTTTGATCATTATAAACTTGCTTATGATACCAGTTCACACTGGTCAAAAGATAGAGACCACTTAGGATATCAGACATTTGTCCTGCTAACATTTGACGACTTTTAATCTGCCCTCCTAAAAGTGCCACAATATTGACTAGATGGCTATATTTGACCAGTAATTCATTGAAAAGCGCGAAATAATATGATTGGGTAGAAACAGGTATTAAATTTCGCAGTTTTCTTGGCCAACTTATAAAATGGGATTGGGTTCCCTGTCGCACGAGATGCCATAATAGCGACTTAAAATGTTGGTGGAAAGCTTGATAATCGTTATCTATCGTAATACTTTGATAAATAGGAAAGATATGAGGATGACTTTTATTAAGTCCTTGGGCAAAAGTCATTAGACTTCGTGTCATGGTGTTACTCCCTTCCACTGTAATCCCAACTGGACCGGCTTCGTAAAAGCGATGAAGAAAATTCATTTCTCCTAAACAAATACCTGACCCGGCATATATATCCATTGCATTAATAATACAAGTTCTGCCCATTTCAGTAGTAGAATATTTCATGATACTACTAATCACTGCGCTTCGGTCCCCGCGGTCTAAAAGTGCATTAGTTAGACAAACTGCACTATTGATGGTCCAGGCATTAACAAAAAGCTCAACCCATTTTTCTTGAACTCCTTCCATTTTACCGATTGGTCGTTTAAACTGTTCTCGTACTTTAAGATATTTTCCAATACCATAAGCTGATACAAGCCCCGCCGCTCTAGCACTTGCTGGTAAACTAACTGCTCGTCCCACCGTTAGACAATTCATCAACATTTCCCAACCATTTCCTAGATTGACTGGACCGCCAATTATATTTTCCAATGATATTTCTAAAGTACCTTTAAGTGTCCCATTTGGAAAACCGGCATTACCTGGGTTATGATAGGTTTTCTGTAACAATCCGGGATATGGGCCTTCCAAAATAACAACTGTAACACCATTACTTTCTTCCAAGTATTCGGACTGTTCATTTGATAAAATATGGTTTGGGTCGGTAACTCGAATTGCTAGAGCGATCAAGTTAGAGACTGGACCCAGAGTGATATATCGTTTATTGATTGTGGTTTTAATCATTGGTCCTCCATTCTTTCTATTTCTAACAATGATACCAGTATCCATTTTCCCAACAGCATCACTACCATTGTCAGGACCAGTGAGACCAAAACATGGTATAAGTTCACCAATGGCAAGTCGATTTAAATATTTGTCCCTCTGTTCTGGTGTACCATAATGATTTAAAAGTTCTCCTGGACCTAAACTATTAGGCACCATAACTAATACACCCAATGCTGGATTTTTGGTGGTTATTCGCGTGACAATTTCACTCTGAATACTAACTGGGAATTCCCGTCCTCCATATTTTTTGGGAATAACCATGCCCAAAAAACCTTCATTTCCTAAATGCTGTAACGTTATGTTAGCGGTGATCTGACGGTCTGAATCATAATGGTCATATGGTTTTGAATCGCGATAGAAATCCAGAACCGCATTGCACTTGGTTATATATTCGGCGTGATCATTATAAACTGTTTTTTCTAACTGTTTTAAATTAGGCCACTGACCACTGATCAGATCACGATCGATACTAGATCCACCGACTTTGATGGCAGTTAATTCTGTAGTACTGATTTTAGGTAGCTTCTTTCTAAGAGAATTGTAAACGAGACGTGACATATTGTATTTATATATGCATATCGTAAAATAATGTTAAATCTGCAAATCGTAAATTTTTCCGAAATTATTGGTAAGACATATTCATTCATGATACAAACAGTTCAAGAAACAAGCAACTAAACACTCTGACATCTTCAGTCAAAGTGGTAAAGTAGTTAGTAGATCCACATTCTATATGGAAAAATAGATATATTCAAAGATAACAATGATTAATAAAAATTGATTTGGCGCACTTTCATATGACATGCACAATCTAATTATCTTTTTCGCCCCTTACATCAACTTTCTCACTCTTTTCTAGATCTTTATTTTTGCCATATTCATAATAAAATTTCTTGAGATTTAGAGGAACTAAATAGAGATGACAATAGGCTGATTTAGCATTAGTCGATTTACAGAAGGGTATTTCTTCTGGTTCAACTCGTTGGCAACTAAGATAAAAACCACAAGTCTTATATGTATCTTTCAAAAAACGATAAATTAGATAATTACAGTAAGTTAAATTAAGCCCTATATCACGTAGATTATAATATTGTAAATCGTTAAACACCACCTCCATATCAAGTACTGCATATTTCAATTTAGCTAACTTTTCTTTGGGATATTCAGGATGATGTAAACGAATAGTTGACATAATTTCAGTAATCATATCAGTATCATATAAATCAAGACGTGTTTGAGAAACGAATTCGGTGTTCAAGTTGACTGTTGAAATTTTCTGACACCATGATTTCAAATAATTTTTGAGTTGACATGCTATTTGACTATAATCCATATCAATTTCTGAGTTGAATTCGAAATTAATATCTTGTAATAGATTGACAAAATTTTGATGATTTAATGAGAGTAGCCCTAAATTATCGAATTCTCCAGTACAAGTTAATAAACGATCCTCCTTTCCATATTCGTCAATACAGTCACACATTTGATCATAAACTAATGCTAAATATTTAAAGCAACAATGGATATCATTACCACATTGATATCCGTAATCCTTAAGGGTAAACCGAGGAATGTGGTGAACTAAGTTTTGCTCTGCAGAACAAGCTTTCCCTTCTAAGAAAGTTTCCTGTCCTTGACTAGATATGTTAGCGTATCTTGTTTCTGGGCCTGATTGAAGTTTTTCACCTTGAGTTTGTGATCTTGTTGTTTGTGGCAAGTCAGTTTGTGAAGCAAGTTCAAGATTTACTTCGTCTATGATAGGTAGATTTTCTTGAGTAAGATGGGTGGTTACGTTTATGGGTAAAATTATTTTAATAGGTTGTTCTGCGTGTTCTAAAATTGGCTCGTGTTCTAAAATTGGCTCGTGTTCTATTACATCGTTCAGTATTATATCAGTGCTCAGCGCATGGTAATCTGCTTTGTTGACTGAATCTTCGATTATTTCCAAATAATCGTTTTTGTGCACAGGAGCAACTAAATAGTTGATCATCAAATAATAACTGGAAATAATCATTCATTTTTTTTGAAAATGTCTATAATTAGGCCAAATCAATTGCGACATAAGAAAGTAAATCATTTAAGAACTTTTTATTTCCGAAATTCCAGATAAAATATTTATAATAGATCAGTAATATAAGAGAAATCCTTTATATAAAACTCATATACTATGATAGATTTCTGAACATATTTGCAAAATCCAGTGATATATTATTTATAAGAGGGAGTCTGGATTTTTTCCAAAATTCGGATAATAAATGTATTTATTAAATAGTATACAAACAACAAAATGGATTGGACACAGATTGGACAAGACATTAATGGCGAGGTTGCTGGTGATCAAAGTGGGTTTTCAGTCGGCATATCAACCGATGGCTCACGAGTAGCAATTGGAGCAACCTTAAATGATGGAAATGGAAACAATAGTGGTCATGTTCGTGTATGGGAATGGAATGGAACCAGTTGGATACAGATTGGACAAGATATTGATGGTGAAGCCGTTGACGACCTAGGTGGGTATTCAGTCGATATATCAGGCGATGGTTCACGTATAGCAATTGGTGCGTTCGCTAATGATAATAATGGTATTACTAGTGGTCACGTTCGTATTTGGGAGTATAATGGAACTAGTTGGATACAAATCGGACAAGACATTGATGGAGAGGATGTCGGTGACTCTAGTGGTTATTCGCTTAGCATATCGGATAATGGCTCACGGGTCGCTATCGGTGCTCGCTTTAATGATGGAAATGGTAGCCTAGCCGGTCATGCGCGTGTATGGGAATACAATGGCACCAGTTGGATACAGATCGGACAGGATATTGATGGTGAAAGCTCCTCTGACCAGAGTGGAGTTGTCAGTATATCAGGGGATGGTAGTCGAGTTGCAATTGGAGCCAGACTTAATGATGGAAATGGCACCAGTAGTGGTCACGTTCGTATTTGGGAGTACAATGGAACCAATTGGGTACAAATCGGTCAAGATATTGACGGTGAAAACGGACCCGGTCCTGGTCCAAAATATCCCGCAGGTGAAGATGAAAGTGGTGAGGCTGTCAGTCTATCAAATGATGGTTCACGAGTAGCAATCGGTGCCAGATTTAACAATGGCAATGGTCTAGAAACCGGCCATGTGCGTGTATGGGAATTTAATGGAACCAGTTGGGTGCAAATTGGTCAAGATATTGACGGTGAAGCAGACAGTGATGAAAGTGGATATTCAGTCAGTATATCAAGTGATGGTTCACGAGTCGCAATCAGTTCAATTGAAAATGATGGAAATGGAGGCGGTAGCGGTCATGCCCGTGTATGGGAATTTAATGGTACTAGTTGGATCCAAATTGGACAAGATATTGACGGTGAGGTCGTTAATGACCAGAGTGGTCATTCAATCAGCATATCAGGTGACGGTACTAGAGTTGCAGTCGGTGCTATCGGAAATGATGGAAATGGTGGCGAAAGTGGTCATGTACGCATATGGGATGGATTTGTCGGCGCTCAGCCAGAACCTGAACCTGAAATGGTATCTCCAACTATCCAATGTCAGGATATCACTGTTAATCTAAATGCTAATGGTCAGGCAACCATTGACCACACTGATGTAGTCCAGACTGTTACTGGTGGTACTGAACCCTTCGTTTATATGGTCAGTCAAACTCTTTTTAACTGTACTGACCTTGGTGATGTTACGGTTAATGTTCGAATAACGGATGATAATTCGCTAAGTGATAACTGTATCGCCACTGTAACAGTTGTCGATCCTATATCACCAGAAGTAACAGCACCGATAGCTGTTACCGTCGAATGTGGTGATTCAACTGATCCCGCTAGTACTGGAACTGCAACTGCAACCGATAATTGCACTGTTTCTAGTTTGACTTTTAGCGACACGACTGTCAGTGGTGCCTGTCCCGTTGTCTATACAATTACTCGTACTTGGTTAGCCACCGATAGTTCTGGTAATACAGCTAGTGCTGACCAGACCATTGAGGTTCAGGATACGATGGCCCCCGTGCCACCTGCTTCCCCGGATGATGTAAGTGTTCAGTGTGCTAGTCAAGTTCCTGCTGCTCCGACTCTTGTTGCTACTGATAAATGTGATGGACAGGTCACCGGTGTCCTTACTATAAGTACTACTCCTGGCGGTTGTCCTAATAGGTTCACAGTTAATCGTACTTGGACTTTTACCGATAATTGTGGTAATAGTTCTAGTGTCACACAAGAGGTTGTGGTCAATGATACGCAAGCTCCAGTGGCACCGGCCTCTCCAGGTGATGTTACTGTTCAATGTGCTAGTCAAGTTCCTGCGGCTCCAACTCTTATTGCAACTGACAACTGTGATGGCCAGATTACGGGTGTCCTAAGTGTAACAACTATACCAGGAGGGTGCCCTAATAGATTCACAATTATTCGTACTTGGGACTTTACTGATAATTGCGGTAACAGTTCCAGTGTTTCACAAACTATCACAGTTGATGACACACAAGCACCAGTGCCCCCTGTTTCTCCGGCTGATTTAACGGTTCAATGCGCTAATCAAATTCCAGCTGCTCCAACTCTCGTTGCCACTGATAACTGTGATGGAGAGGTCACTGGTGTCCTTACTATAAGTACTACTCCAGGAGGCTGTCCCAACAGGTTTGTGGTTAATCGTACTTGGACTTTTACTGATAATTGCGGTAACAGTTCCAATGTTTCACAAAAGATTACAGTTGATGACACACAAGCACCAGTTATTCAGGATCCTCCAGCTGATTTAACAGTTCAGTGTGCTAATGAAGTTCCTGTGGTCTCTACTCTGACAGCTATTGATGCATGTGATGGTTCAATTACAGTATCTCCAACTATAGTTACAATTCCAGGTGGTTGTCCTAATAAATTTACTGAACAAAGAACTTGGACTTTCGATGATGCTTGTGGAAATACTAGTAGCTATACTCAAACTATCACAGTTGATGACACACAAGCACCGGTGCCCCCTGTTTCTCCGGCTGATTTAACGGTTCAATGCGCTAATCAAATTCCAGCTGCTCCAACTCTCGTTGCCACCGATAAATGTGATGGAGAGGTCACTGGTGTCCTTACTATAAGTACTACTCCAGGTGGTTGTCCTAATAGGTTTGTGGTTAATCGTACTTGGACTTTTACTGATAACTGCGGTAACAGTTCCAATGTTTCACAAAAGATTACAGTCAATGACACACAAGCACCAGTTATTCAGGACCCTCCAGTTGATTTGACAGTTCAGTGTGCTAATGAAGTTCCCGTGGCCTCTACTCTGACAGCTATTGATGCATGTGATGGTTCAATTACGGTATCTCCAAGTGTAGTTACAATTCCGGGTGATTGTCCTAATAAATTTACTGAACAAAGGACTTGGACTTTCGATGATGCTTGTGGAAATACTAGTAGCTATACTCAAATTATCACAGTTGATGACACACAAGCCCCAGTTATCCAGAATCCTCCTGCTGATTTGACATTGCAATGTAAGAATGAGGTTCCGTCCCCTGGTAGTCTCACTGCTATTGACAATTGTAACGGAATCATCACCTCTAATCCGGTAATAGAAATCACTCATGGGCGTTGTGTTAATGATTTTGTCGAAAAACGTACCTGGACCTTCACAGATAGTTGTGGTAATACAACTTCTCATACTCAAACCATCACAGTTGATGATACTATACCTGCCACTTTCGTTGACCCTCCTCCGAATCTAACTGTTGACTGTCTTAATGATGTACCACCACTTGATGATCTCACCGTCATTGATAATTGCGATGGCGAAGTTTCCGTACCTGGACATGAAGTACGTATAATTATCCAAGAAGAGTCTGATTCTGACAGTGACTCTGATTCTGATTCTGACTCTGACTCTGGATCTTCCAGTTCGAGTAAGGGTGATAATAATCCCGTCCACATTGAAAGAATATGGGTCTACACTGATTCATGTGGTAACGCGTCACGCTACATCCAAACTATTATTGTTCTAAATCTTGAAAGCTGTATAACCGACACTGAAAGCAGTAAGAGTAGCAGAAGCAGTAAGAGTAGCAGAAGCAGTAAGAGTAGCAGAAGTCGTCGTCGCCGTCGTCGTCAACGTCGCAGTCGCCGTCGTGGCCTAAACTTTAGAGAAGACATGACTACATGTGTAATTAAATACCCCAGGCGAACTGTCAAGCCTGTCCCTAAGCCTAAACCTAAACCAAAGGCCAAATATGCTAAACCATGTCATAAAGATAATGGTGTTTCTTATTACACTAAGGAATGGGTTTTCAATAATGTCTTATAATAAAATTTGATTGATAATTACATATTCGGTTATCAAGCAGTTGGACTGTATCTAAATTTATATGAATTATTTGATTCATATAAATCAAGAACGAACACCTAAATATTCGGCAATTCTGGAATTGGAAGATTAGGAAGAGTACTCATGGGAGGAGGCATAGTTGGACCGGAAGGAGCAGGAGGAGGCATTTGTGGTGCTACTGATGGAGTACCAAATGGTCCGTCAAAATTGGATCTGAAGGTTAGAATATCAGGATAATGAATAATTGGAGGTCCTTCAGGAAGAACAGTACCAGCGATAGTCGGAACCATAAAACTACTGGTAATATCAGTGGATAAATGTTGAGGCATGCCAGTAAACGTTTGAGGACCAAATCCTGCAAAAAGACCGTTAATGGCTGTTGCCGCTGCAATTACTTTAGCTAAACCCCATGACGTTGCCAAAAGTCCTAGAAGACCTAAAAGACCTAAAAGGCCAAGAACGACCAGACCGGCGAGTATTGGTAATAGACTAGTACATGTAATTTCCCAACCTGACCAATTATCATCACAATCACAAGGTAATTGTCTTTCGCACGGTGGTGGACTTGGATATGTCTGTCTTTCATTGTCAAGAATAAGGGCTCGCCGTTTTGATAAAAGTTGGTGTAAAATATTGTGAGTATCATGCATATCCTCTAGAACTTTTTGGTCAAGATCTAAATCTGTAGAATTTTCTTCAGGATTATAAATGGGCAAACATCGTTCGAAACCAGGACGATACCAACAATGATGAAGAGCATTACAGCCATCAGGATCGCCAACTAGATTAAAACATGATAATTTATAATCTGGATAAAGACTAGATCGGCTATCATTACTAAGATTACCACGATTAACACCTTGCAAATAATCTGAATTAGTATTATCTCCTTTCCAAAAAGACCGAAAATCTAGATATTGTAGTAAATATGATCGTGAATATGAACGTGAGTTTAGATAATTATCAGTACAATAATTATCGGTTACTGGTGGGTTTTCGACTGGAATCACAGCCTCTTGAGAACCATAATATAAGATATTACTGAATTCCAGATTTTCGGTTGCATTAAGAGATTGAAGGTAAGCCAAGTACCCAGTGGCAGTTGGACCGGGAACTGGATGACACTTTTCATCTAGTTGTTTTCTATTAGACTTTTCAAGATAGTAGTCTAACCATGCCTGACAGTATCCACGTATATCATCACTTTCACTTTCACTTTCTTTGTCTAGTCTTCCTAAATATAGTTTGTCATATAACATTGACATTTCACCAACACTCATGTTACTTGGGAAATCGGAGACCATTTGCGCTTCTTCAATAGTTAAACGACAACTGGGAGATTCTTGACAGGTTTGAGAACGGGCATCAAGATAATAAATCAACGGGTGCCCATTCTTACTTAAAAAATAATGAGGAGTTGCTAGTTGCATATAAGTATTAGTGAAAAGAAAATAGTTGGTTGTTTGTGGTTGATGATAACATTGGTCTAAATAATCTCGATTATTGCGACTCACATATCGAATTAGAATGGAACCACGATTACCTTCAATAATCTGACGACGTTGATTACGTACCGGTAAGTTATATTCTGGGACTACATAAACTACTTCAGTAAAAGGATGATCTCCGTTAATTACAGAGAGATGGAATGAATCCAATTGGCCATTTCCCCAATCACTAACAACCAGACCAATGGCTCCTTCGTATTTTTCATAAAATTGGCCTCCATGAATTAAAGACTCATCTCCTATATATTCGTCAATAATATTAGTAGATGCATAATTAGCAATTATCTTTGACCATCCCTTATAAAAAAAAGTTTTTTCTGTCCATTTCAAACTAAATTGGTAAAGAAGGTCTTTTTGATAAATAATTTGACTAATTCGGTAATCATAAGGAAAACGATGATAAACTTCGTTCTTTTCTTTATGTAATTGCCCAACTACGATTTGATAAACTGGATGACTATTATTGTAAACCGCGTTACCATTAATATGATATTTTAAAGTTGGATTAATTCTTTCCATCATCGCGTCCCATCGATCTCCGCGATATGTACTACCGAGAATGGCAAATGGTGTTTCCTGGTGGATTTCTCGGACCAAACTGGAAATCCAATATGATTTAACAGGTCTGGTATCACGTTCCATTAGAAACCAGAGATCATATCGATGATGGTGTTGAAAATAGTTGGTGATTGATAAAAATTGTCTGTTAGGACCGTTCACCCAGTCGGGATTAGTATGATATTCTTCTGGATGATAGATATCAATCGAATAAGGAATCTTAGCATTATGAAAATTAACAGATTCAATACAACGATGCCATTTCTCATTTCCAGATTCATAATTTTTTTGAAATTCTTGAAGTAATGGCCAAATAACATCACGTCCAAAACCAAGTCGTAAATCTCTACTGTAACTTAAAACTAAATGATAGCGATTATGGTCGTTATTACTACAAGGAGGAAATTCATTCCACTGCTCAAAACTTTTTAACATTCTTAGGTAGTCTTTATTACAGAACGGCCTGACAATTACTAAATCAATACTATGTGAAATGATAGATTGTCCAGTATTTTTCCTTGATATATCCCATTGTTCTTGACTATATAATTCATCACTGTGAGCTTTACCACTCAGTTCGCGGTGCGAATTGTCAGTTACATGGTTACGACTCAGTTCGCTATGCGAACTGCCAGTTACATGGTTACGACTCAGTTTGTCAATGTTTAACCTCTCGACTGGTTGTACAGGGAACAAGCTCTGTGTGTCCAGGGTTAGGTCGTTTTCAGAACTTTGCTCATGTGACAATTTTGTTTCGTCACTCAAACAATTATTCAAAATCCCCAAAAAATATACATAAAATATCATAACCGGCTAAATGGACTTGGTATATATTCCTCCGAAAATTTTCAATTTTTTTTGGCTAATTTGTTTGTCAAAAACACAAATAAGTCCCCTTGATCAGTTTCAACTGTAGGATATTAATATATTTTAATGTCTGATTATTAGGAAGTAAATTTAAATATGAAAATGACTTAAGATGGAGATGACTTGGACTCTGAATAAAAAAATTGAAAAAGTTTTTCTTATAGGTTTTATAAATGTCGACTCACAATAAAAATAGACTTAAGGATTTCCTGAGTCTAAACAAAATTGATAAAGGTGAGGCTTACACTCATACTTTAATCGGAGGAGGTGGTTATCCAGGTGGAAGTTTTAACGTTCCATTTGAAGACCGAAATTATTTACATGAACTCCTGGAACAAACAATTTTTAAGGAAAGACAACCAGTCTGTCTTACGGAAAAGCCAAGTGAAAATTCACCTTTAAGGATTGATATTGATTTACGTTTTGAAGTTGAAGAAAACGAAGGGAATCTTGATCATCGTTATAATCATGAAGAAGCTCTAGATATCATCCGATGTTACAATAAAGTCTTGAGTCAATATCTTGATGTTGATAGTAATCACCTTATTTGTTATCTAATGGAACGAGAAAAAGCTTATTTAGATCCCAAAAATCCAAGAATTCTCAAAGACGGCATCCACTTAATGTATCCAAATGTTATTTTATCTAAAAAAAGTTTCAAAATCATTAGAAATTTAGCAATTCCAAGTTTGCGGAATAAGCTGAAACGATTAATTACAGTTACTAAATTGCCAATTGATCAGATTATTGATGGTGCAATCGCTGAAAATAATTGGTTGATGTATGGATGTTCAAAGCCGAATAATGTTCCTTATCTTTTAAGTGGTATTATTGATACTGAAGGTGATGATATCAAGGAACAATTTCCGATTGAGCCACTAGATTTGATTAATCTTTTGCGAGTTAATCTGGAAGAAGAAGTAGAAGAGACTGTGATCAAACCAGAATTCACTGAACTTTTTAATCTATGTGAAACTAATGTGCCAAAAAAATCTGTTGCTAATTTAACAGGGGGAGAAACAACTATTGTCGTTGATGACCGGGTTTCAAAAGAACGAGGTTCCAGTATTGATATCGATGATGCCAAAAAATTGACAAGATTACTCGCTAAAAGCCGTGCAGATGATCGTAATAGTTGGATTCGTGTCGGGTGGTGTTTACGTAATGTTAGTCATGGTCTTCTATCAGAATGGATTGAATTTAGTAAAAAATCTGATAAATATGAAGAAGGAATTTGTGAACGGGAATGGGCTAGAACGGATAAACGTAGTGATGGGGTTAATATCGGTAGCCTTTTTTATTGGGCTCAAGAAGATAACCCTGATGGTTATAAAGAGTT
>Ga0180438_10007668_pt1 | contig 13984 bp, 9 predicted proteins | sample SS_ome_12_FD_132455 | JGI IMG/M metagenome (GOLD analysis project Ga0180438, IMG submission 132455) | Hypersaline lake sediment archaeal communities from the Salton Sea, California, USA - SS_3_D_2 metaG | ecosystem: Environmental > Aquatic > Non-marine Saline and Alkaline > Hypersaline >... | reverse complement strand
GCAATTTTACAAATCGAGCGACGAAATTGAAGCATTTCGACTTCAAAACGAATTTGATCACCAGGGACAACCGGCTTCCGAAAGCGAACCTTGTCGATTCCGGTGAAATAAACGAGCTTATTGCCGTGGTCTTCCTGGGCGTTGAGCAGCAGTACCCCACCAACCTGGGCCATGGCTTCAATCACCAACACCCCTGGCATGATTGGATGTCCCGGAAAGTGCCCTTGAAAAAATGGTTCATTCATCGAAACATTTTTAATTCCAATAGCCCTTTCGCGCGGCATGAGATCGATGATTTTATCGACTAACAGAAATGGATAACGATGGGGCAGAATTTTTTGAATGGCATTAATATCAAAAACAAATCCTTTTCCTTTTTTCCCCTGGTACTTGGAAACAATTTGTTTTTTTTCTAGCTCCTTCCGGAGCATTTTCACCAATTCGACGTTAGCACCATGTCCGGAACGAGCCGCCATCACATGGGCCAAGATCGGAACTCCCAATAACGCTAAGTCACCAATTAAATCCAGCGTTTTATGGCGAACCGGTTCATTGTAAAATCTTAATTCCTTTCCGTTAAGAATTCCGTTTGAGCCGAGGATGACATCTTCTTTTAAGTTGAATAATTTTTTCAGATAATCAAGCTCTTCTGGATCAATTTCTTTATCGATAATAACAATCGCATTGTCTAAACTACCCCCTTTAGCCAAGCCAATTTTCCGCAATTCTTCAACCTCATGTAAAAAACAAAATGTCCGGGCAGGCGCATATTCCCGGACAAATTCATCCGATAATGAGTACATCGAGGTATATTGGGTCCCCAGAGCAGGATTTTTATAATCGACCATAAAGGTGATTCGAAATTCATCGGAAGGAAAGACCACAATATCAATCATTTTTTTTTCATCGGAATAGGCAATGGTGTCGTCGATGACGAGGTAGTCCTTGGGTGAATCCTGTTCAATAATCCCGGATTCGGTCAGCGCCTGGACAAAAGGCAGGGCACTCCCGTCTCCCACGGGAGGCTCATTATTGTCAAGCTCAACCAACAAGTTATCAATCTCAAGGCCAGCCGTGGCTGCCAGGACATGTTCGACGGTATGAATAATCACATCGTCCATTCCGATGGAAGTGCCTCGGGAGATATCCACGACATAATCGATCACCGCCGGGATTTCCGGACTTTCTTTCAAATCGATTCGTTTGAAGCGAACCCCTGAATTGGCTGGTGCTGGTCGAAAAGTAAGGGTTGTTAAATTGCCTGTGTGTAATCCTACTCCAGTGTATGAAATTGGCTTAGCAATGGTTCGTTGCTTTTTCAGCATAAGTATGATCCTCCTCTGGCAGCTTGAATTAAAACCAATAGATTTGAAATTGTATTTTACGGGTTTGATTCAAGCTGAATCACTTTCTCCTCCAATTTTTTGAGTTGCCTGAATATTTCAGGTAATCGCCGGATAACCGCTTCCTCACGTTTGGCGCGAAAATGTTCACGGGCTGGATAGCCGGAAACCACTGTTTTGGGTGGTACATTTTTAGTAACCCCGGCCTGAGCACCCAGGATTGCCTGATCGGCCACGGTAACGTGATCGGCGATTCCCACCTGACCCGCAATCATCACGCCATTACCGATGGTACAGCTACCGGAAATGCCAGTTTGTGCCGCAATTACCGTTTGTTCCCCGATGACCACATTATGCCCCACCTGGATGAGGTTGTCAAGTTTGGTGCCTTTGCCAATTCGAGTTGCGCCAATAGTCGCCCGATCGATACAGGAATTAGCCCCTATTTCGACATCATCTTCGATAATAACGATCCCCAGTTGGGGTATTTTTTGGTTTATACCATCAATATTTTGGAATCCAAATCCGTCGGCCCCAATTACTACCCCCGGGTGTAAAATGACTCGTTTTCCAATGTGGCATTCTTCACGAATACTAACATTCTGGTAAATAATCGTGTCATCATCAATTGAGACGCCATCACTGATCACCGTCCCCGGATGGATTTTAACCGACTTTCCAATGCAACAGTCCTGACCAATGACCACATAAGGCCCGATGTAGGAATCGTCACCAACAATAGTTCCTTTACCAATGACGGCGGTGGAATGGATGCCAGTGGGTAATGGTTCGCGCCGAGGTTGCATGAAGGCCGCTATTTTTAAAAATGCGGTGTAGGGTTCGGCAACTTTAATAACTGGTTTATCGGTTTGAGGAAAATCAGGATATACAATTAGTGCAGCGGCACCGGTTTGAGCGATATATTTCGCATATTTAGGTGAAGCAATAAAGGACAAGTCTTCAGCTTGCGCTTCATCCAATCGGGCCAGCCCACTAATTTGAATATCACCATCACCCACCAGTTGTCCATTAATCAATCGAGAGATTTCGGCTAACGTCAATCTTTTTAGATGATGTTTCATTGATTTTGATTCTTTCGATTGAGGGCATGATTGGTTATTTACTTGTGGTGATGCTTTTATTCAATTCTTCAATAACCCGCTCGGTGAGATCTGGCTGATTTTTATCGATGTAAAGGATTACGTTTAAAGCGCTGTCAAAAATATAATCAAAGCCCTCATCTTCACCAATTTTATTAATTTGAGCAAAAATTTTATCCTGAATGGGTTTCCAAACTTCCTCAAGTTTTCGATTAATTTCACCTTGTTGACCCCATTTCTGTTGTTTAAATTGCTCAAATTTCAGCGCCAGATTTTGGAGCTCTTGATATTTTTCGCGTTTTTTCTCTTCGCTTAATAAAAGGCTCTGGGTTTCTAACTGCTCTTGCAAACCCTGAATTTCTTGTTGTTTTTCCATTGCTTCTTTTTCCCACTGGGCATTAATTTCGGCAATTTTTTTCTCCGCATCCTGAGCCTCTTTGTATTCAGCTTTTATTTTTTCTGAATTAATATACCCGATTTTTAACTTTTGGGCATTGGTTACTGAAGCGCCTAACAAAATGGATAATGTGAGAATTAAGCCGGTCAAAAAGAGCTTTCTTAAGTTCACAATTTCCTCCTTCAACCATTTAGAGTTATAAATAGATTAATTAGTTTTAATTGATTTTAATCCCTGGTAAATTAAGTTTTAAAGAGATTATTTAATATAAGTAAAATGACATTTTAAGAACTTTTCGTTGAGACACGATAAATATCGGGGGTTTAGAATTAAAAGCCTCTCCCGAAAACAAAATGCGGCTCCCATTTTCCGTAGCGTTTGCCGGCGCTGTCAATATTATCAAAACCGTAGGCATAATCGAATCCGATAATCCCAATCATCGGCATAAATATACGGGCCCCAATTCCAACCGAGCGGCGCAAATTTAAGGGGTCCACATCTTCAAAATTACGCCAGGTGTCACCCGCTTCGGCAAAGATCAAACCGTACATGGTTGGATTGGGCAGGATTTGTACCCGGAATTCGGTTGAATATTTCAAGGCTGCCCGTCCACCATAACCCTGCGCCCACGTGCCGGCATAAGGATCTTCATAGCCTCTTAGTGGAATGGAACTGGTTAAACCCGCCCCCCCCATATAGAAAAGTTCATAAGTAGGGATCACCGAGTTTTCATCAAACCCGGCAATGACACCCGCTAAAAAGTTGGTATATAACACGAATTTCCAATAAATCGGGACAAACCATTTGGATTCAAAAACATATTTTTGATAATCGGCATCACCACCCAGGAATTTTCCGGCTAACTCAGACGTAAACGACACTTCTGAACCTCGGGTGGGAAATTCCGGCATATCAAAACTGTTTCGAGAAATAATCTGGGTAAAGCTGCTTACGGTTAATGGCCATTTTAAAGAAGCCAATCCGTACGGATAGCGTTCCAGGTACCATTCTTCAAAATCGGAATAATTGGTTCGCGAAATGCCGTAAATCCAATCCCCGCGGAAATAGATGTCGGGCCAGCGAAAACGCCGGCCAACCCGAAAGGAGCCACCCCGTCGGGATTCCTTAAACGGCTGGTAGTACGCCAGATTTCGCCGGCTGTCATAAAAACTAAAGCCACCAAGCGTAGGAGTATCGAACAGCCACGGCTCGGTAAAACTGATTTGAAAAGAACGATAATACCGCCCGAAATTCCAGTCGAAACTTAATCGCTGGCCATTACCGAAGAGATTATTCATGGAAACGCCAATATTACCGATCATTTTATCGCGTTCACTGTAGCCGGCCGACATGTGAGCCGTGTCCGTTGACTTTTCTTTAACGGTAAATTTTAGGTCGATTTTGTCTTCACTGGTGGGAATGGGTTCAATTTGAACATCGCTAAAATAATTTAAAACCATGACTTCACGCTGGCTTCGCTGGACGGCGTTTTTACTGAAAATCTCGCCCGGGAAAATTCTTAATTCACGCCGAATTACTTTTTCTTTGGTTCTCGAATTTCCAGCAATGATAATTTCACCCACCCGGGCTGGTTTCCCTTCGGTAATAAACCAGTGAATGTCAACCGTGTCTTTGCCCACCGGTTTTTCTTTCCAGGGGGTGGTGGCAAAAATATAACCGTTGTCGTAATAGAGTCCCCCCAGTCCTTCTTGTTGGGCTTTGGTTAATTTTTCATAACTATAAACATCACCTTCCGCAAAATTTAATTTGGAAGCCAATTCTTCGGTACTAAAAACCGTGTTGCCCTCAAAGGTGATTTCTCCAAACTTGTATTGAGTTCCTTCACGAACGGTTATTTCAATGAACATGTCTTTATATTCATCATCATAATAAATGCTGTCCCGCACGATTTCAATGTCCCGGAAACCGTTATTTCGATAAAATTCCAGGATTTTTTGCTTGTCTTCCAGATATTTCTCTTCGTCAAAATCGGCACCACCTAACCGCCACCATTTATCCTCTTTGGTTTCTTTGAACTGTTTGCGGAGCTTACCGTCGGAAAAATTCTCGTTACCACTAAAGCTGATTTGTTTTACCTGTACTTTATTACCTTCATTAATTTTAATGCGTAAGATAACTTGATTTTCCGCTTCTGTGGATTGAAATTTTTCAGTCTGTACTTTTACCAGCAGATAACCTTTTTCGTGGTAAAGGTCCAGAATTTTTCGTTTGGCGCGACTGATTGCCCACTCACTGAGTACTTCCCCGGGTTCAAGATCGATTTTTTCTAACAGATCCTTTTCTTTGATTTTTTTACGTCCGGAAAATTCAATATGTTTTTCTTTTACCAAGCGTGGATATTCTTTGACCTGAATCCGCAGAAAAACACCGTCTCCCACACTCTTTTCCAAAATTATTTTCACATCGGAAAATAGTTGGCGGCTCCACAGTCGTTTAATGGCATTTTGAATATCTTCCAGTCCAATTTCTTCACCTTTGCGCAATCCACTCGTCAAAATAATATCATCGTGTCGCGTAGAACCCTCAACATTAAGACCTAACAATCGAAATTTCTGGACCTGAGCGGAAGTCAGCCCAGGAAATGCAAACATTATAAAAAGAACACTAATATAAAATAAATATAGCTTTACTCGCCAAGTAAGATTCATTTTCAATCAACCTCCGATTGAAGAATTCGAAAGATACAAAATTTTTTTTTCTTTGTAAAGCAAAAAATATCCCGCCAAATCTCGGCGAGATACAGAGTGCATCTCATTCATTTTTTTGATCATCTGTCCTCCCGCTGTGAAAAACTAAAACGGGAAAGAATGCCGGAGCATTATCTTTTTGTCAACTTTGTTTTTCAGCAACATACTGTTGTAATAATATTCCATCTCTAATAATAGATTGGGCTTAATTTGATATTCTAAACCCAGTGTGTGGCACAATCCCAGCGTTGGTAAAGATGGCTCGTAAGTCAGGGGACTTTCTAATTCACCGGTATACAAGAAAAACCAGTGGTCGGTTAAATATTTACCCAGTACGACTTGAGAATTTCGTAAGAGCGAAAAATTCGAGGTTCGGTATTCTTTGGGACTGAAGTTACGTTCCAGCAGGTTTCGGGCAATTCGTGAACGAAATTTTACGAAGTCAAGCCCCAATACACGCTCGATCTTTCGTTCAAAGGGGCGAAAGAGCGGTTTAAAGAGTAAATTGTCAGCACTAATTCCCAGAATGTCAGGCGCTTTCGCCCGTAAATTCTTCGCCGAATAACCTAAACTGGTTAGAATTTGACTCTCGGTGATCCCCAGGTTGACATTGTCCGAGGAAATTTCAAAGTGAAGATTGGGTTCATCCCAACGACCCATAATCAGTTTTTCCCGCGTAATCGGATCAATGGTGTAGAGAGTCAGCCATAAATTATTCGAATAGCCAGCGGAATCGACAATGGCGGTTTTCGCTTTGCCGTAAACAATCGGAAAAATCGAGCTTTTATCAAAACGAGCACCCGCATTTTCAATCCGAAAATTAAAATCTAAATACTCGACAAAGCCGCGGTTCGATTCTACAATTCCCTCCATTACCAACGACTCGTCACCAACCGCCCCGGTAAATCTTAAACCTTCGCCACTCTCATTCAATACCAAATTCACATAAACCGCATCCGGTGCGCCGTAAATCGTTCGAACATAACGGGTGTCCTTCGCCGGAATCACCCGTACATCCCAGTCAATGCTTTCTAATATTTGAATTGTTGGAGACAGGCTGTCAATGTTCGTTTCTAAAAAGGGGTAGGTAAAATTAAGATTGCGCAACGTAATTGTCGCTCTGGCGACAGGCCTGTCCCAGGGACCTGCCAGATAAGCCTTTTCATTTGGATTCAAACCGGTGAGCCGGAACCACCCCAATTCTCCTTTTTCCATTAATCCCGGGATTCGTAGCGGAACGCCTTTGGAACTGGTTTCCAGTTGGAGAATCCCCAGATTTAATCCCCAATCACTAATATAAAAGGGTTCTAAGGCACCCCTTCCGGATACTTGAGCATATTCCACATTAGAAATTTTTAAAAGTTCCCCTCTTACCAAGCCTGACAGATTTTCCAGATGCAAAAATCTTCTGTCCGGAAAAAATTTTAAAGAACATTTTATTTTACTGATTTTATCGAAAACCGATTTTACCCGCAAATAGCCATCAGTTAATTGAATTTGACCATTTCTGATTTGAGGATTATGAACTCGCCCGACAATTTGTGCAGAAAGCTGGCCCTTGCTTTTTGTTTCAATATAATAATCCGTTAATTCCGGAAGAATCGCCAGGAAGTTTCCGTTTCCGCCAACATTAATATTTATTTCCCGTTCGTTCGAGTAGGGAATTGTACCAGCGGCGTGGATTTCAAATTCCTGGTTTCGTTTCAAACTGAATTTATTAATGATTAAATTCGAATCTGACTGAGACGCTGTTAATACGGGCTCTTCCGAAATCCCATTTCCAAAAATACAATGAAGTGAGTCGAAATGGAAAGCATGAATCTGTCCGTTGGTGATTTGAATCGCCCCATTCACATCTGGATTTTGAATGGTGTTGCTAAACTTAAGGTCAAAAAGCCCTTCGCCTTTAATTACGTTGGCATTCGCGCCAAACGTCATGAATAGCTCATTCGCACTAAAAGCCGGGCTTTTAAAATTAAAATCAATCCGTTTGGATTGATGATTATAAAATCCCCTCCCCGAAGCTATTGTTTTTTTATTTTGTTGCATCCAGAAATTGTTGAGCGAAAAAACGTCATTCTCAAAATTAAACGAGAACTCACTCTTATACGTTCCAATTTTATTAATTATTAATTCATTAAGCCTGATCTGCCCATTAATGTGGGGATTCGATAAAATTCCGTCAATATCAATTTGGCCGACCAGTTTGCCCTGCAATTCTGTATTCATACTCGGGAACAGGAACGCCAGAAAGGGTTGAATCGGGGTGTTTTTAAATTCAATAATCCCGGAGAGATTGTTTTCGGGTATTGTTTTGATTTGACCCCGAACTTTCAGAAAGTCGGCGATGCTTAATGAATCGATGGCAAAGATTGTGGAATCGCCGGTAAAGCGAAATGTCGACTTTAGTCGTTGTGGCTGTTCCGGATTAAAAATCACCTCGCCGTTGATTCGATAGGAGGTATCTTGATGAACAACTTCGCTCAAGAGAAGAACGAGCTTTCTTTGTTCCCCCTGGAGCATTTCACCATAAACGTCATAATGTTGATGATTTCCCTGGAGCGTGCAATGTGTGGGCGGTAATTCAGCGATGAGGGGATAATCGGGGTAGAAGAACTCAAGTAATTGCTGGGTATTTTTCAGGTTTAGAACGAATATCGGTTTTTCGCGGAGCTTGGAAATTTCGCCGCTTAGCTCAAACAGCTGTTTTCCCCTGCCGTTTGGTTTTATATCAAATTTACCATTATTGAAGGTCAGGAAATTCGTAAAGGTCAATGTTTCCTGATTTAAATTCGTGAGTGTCGTTTCGAAATCACCGGTAATCAGCGGATCATTTGGGGCACCGGCGATTTTTAAAGTGAGAATAACATCTCCCTGGGGAATTCGGTGAATACCGAACCGTTGAAAATAGCTGTTTAAATTTTTGTGGGCGGTTATTTTTAAATTAACCAGGGGTGTGGTTAATATCCGGGCAATACTTCCGTTTCCGTTAAGATGAATCCCAACGATTTGTCCGTTCAAATCGGTAATATTTAGAAAAGAATCTTTGAAAGCAAATTTAAGATTAAAATGATTATCGTCAATGTTGTTAATCGAGAAATTCGCAGCAGCAATTTCCCCGTCAATTGACGGATTCATGATTGAATCCTGAATGTGAATCTGGAAATTCAATCGTCCGTCCGTCTGGAGGTCCTTAATCGGCAGGAAAAATTTACCCGCCTGAGCCATTTCAAAGTCCTCAGAAGAAATCATTAGATCGACTTTTGGGGAAAAGATATCTCGAATATTCCCCTTAATCAGAATATTGGAATCATTCGTCCGCTGCTGCGCGTGGTGGATTACAAGATCATCATCCGAAATGGTCGCGGCTACATTCACTTTTTTAAAATGAAAGACCGAATCGGCAATCATATAATCGGCATTTTCGATCTGAATATCCCCATTAAAATGCAGGGGCGTGTTTTTCGCGAGCTTCAAATGGCCGTTTAAAATTCCTTTGTTAAGTCTGAGCTGGGTCGGCAATACCTGGGGGGGACACTGTTTTATTTCGAATTGATCAATTGCCAAATCAAATTGGACGGGTTGACCGGTCGTTAAATTTAAGCGTGAGATCAAAGAGAGATTCGTTTTCGCTGAATTAAAAAGCTTGCCTTCAATTCGGGAGAACACCAGTTTTGAATCATTAAAGGTAATCCACCCTTCAATATTATTTGCAATCCGGATCGTTTCATTCGTGTTCAGAGTCAGTAAAATGGTTCCTCTGGAGATGGTTACTCTTTTAATAAAATCAAATACCTCCTGGTATTTCTGAAAAATGAGTGGATCCCAGAGTGGCAGCGAATCTTGGAGGCTCACTCGGCTGTAAAATTTCGGCTTGATGACGAGACGAGGTTTTATAAAAAGAATGTCATTGGCAATACTGTTCGGAACAAAGCCGGTGCGGAGAAAACTAAAAATGCTGTAGCCAATCCGTGCATCTTCAATGAACAGGGTGTAGTTTTCTTCATCAATATGGATATCTTTGAGATGAACCGCACCCAGGCTCAATTGAAGCGTTTTGACCGTAAATTTTTCACTTATTACCGGCTTTAGCTTTTCAATAAAATACGTACGGATTTTCTCGTTTGCCCGCGAGAAATGCCAGCCGTAATACAGTGAAAATCCCCCTAGCGTTAAGATCAGGGTAATAATAAGAATAGACTTTCGAGTTCGCATTATTTTAAAATTTTCACCCCTGATATGTGCATTAAATTAGCGGCAACATTAGATTCTCCTGATTTTCCTATTATTCCGTCATTAAGATTCAGCGACTTTGCCAAAGCGCCGTTCACGTCGTTGAAAGGATTGAATGGCTCTGAAGAATGTCTCTTTCCGAAAATCAGGCCAGAAGACATCCGTAACATAAATTTCCGCATAAGCGATTTGCCAGAGTAAGAAATTACTGATGCGTAATTCACCACTTGTCCGAATTACCAAATCGGGGTCAGGGAAGTTGGCGGTGTATAAATAACGTGAAAAAGTTTCCTCGGTTATCTGGTCCGGCTGTAATTTTTTTTGCGCCACGTCCTTCGAAATAGCCGTCACCGCCGACAAGATTTCTCGACGACTACTGTAACTGAGGGCAAGATTTAGAATGAGCCCGGTGTTTTTTTCTAATAATTTCATGGCGTCAATCATGCTCTTTCGAGTCAATTCAGGCAGGTCATTTAATTCCCCGATTACGTTTAATCTCACATTGTTCTTATCCAGTTCACTCACTTCTCTTCGAATCGTGTGCAACAATAATCGCATCAATGCGGCTACTTCATCTTTCGGTCGAAACCAATTTTCTTTGGAAAAAGTATATAAAGTCAAAATTTTAATACCTAATTCTCCACAAGCTCTTACTATTTCCCGGACAGAATTAACGCCTTCGCGATGTCCGGCAACTCGGGGTAAACCACGTTTTCGGGCCCATCGTCCATTACCATCCATGATAATCGCGACATGTTGAGGTAAATGTCCATTTGCTAAAATTGCTTCCCTCAACTTGTTTTCATTATTCAATTTAACATCTCCTCAAATAACCAGTCATTTCAAAAGGGCAATCATAACATTAAAAAAAGGAGCTGGGATCCCGCTCCTTATATGAATCTCATTTCAATAAAAAAGTTTTAAAATAACCTTGCCTGGTAATGCTATTTAGAATAAATGAGCTAGAGAAAATAATTATCAAACCCTTTCGGAAAAACTGAATTTCAAAAAATATAAAATAAAATCGATTAAATGTCAAGCAAAAGTTTGTAATGCTGACCGTATCCGGCTATTTGTCTGGCTGAAAGCGGGGAGTGCATTAATAAAAAAAAAGAGCGATTGTGAAAATACAATCGCTCTTTATCCTTATTGATGCAAAAGCGAGGTGTCATATCTTAAGGAAATCTTAATTCTAATGGGTAGATACCGTTTTGGTTTGTTTCAAGATCAAACTGCTTCCCATTATTAGTGTCGCCTGAAATAAATCGCGGGTCCGTCTGATCCAGTTTGAATCATCCAGGGCTAATGTAAAATTGAAAAAGCTGCTTTCAATTTTGTCAACAATTGATAAATCATTCATTGCTAATTCGGGGTTCTTTGCCACTGTCTTGTTCATCGTCCTGATTTACTCCTTAATTTGAATTCATAATAGCGTTAAAATCCATTTTTCCGCTATCATTAATTTTTCCCCTTTTAATACTTAACGGGGAGCTTAACCTATTTATATAAAAAAGTCCCGGGTCCGGGGGGCAAGAACATGGCAAGTATTTTCAAAGACCCGGGACCTTTCACCGCTTTTAATTCATGTCCAATAATGAAGAAATTCGTTCAGAAAGTAAATTAACATCAACGGGCGTTCGGAAAAAGTCATTCGCTCCATAGTAAAAAGCTTTAGCAATAATTTCCATTGAATGACCACTATTAACAACGATAATTTTTATAGCCGGTAATTGAGATTTTATTTGTTTCACCCAGTCCAGAGCTTCCGCCGAAGAGTCGGCTATTTCCAGGACGATTAAATCAATATATTTAACTTCTGCTTTTTTAAGCTGATTAAAAGAATTGAAATCAGTTAGAATGCGTAGATTCGGGTATTTCGATAAATTCGACAGTAGTAATTTGTTTTTTACAAGCTCCTCCCCCAAAAGTAAGATTTTTGGTGCCTGCGCTTCTGATGCTCCCACAATCAATCCTTCTACCTTAAGATTTATTTACCCCTCGTCGTTGTAACAGTTTTGGTACGGGCAACATTTATGCCATTGAAGGTAGAGGGTGGGTTCGAATGCAACTTAATACTTATATTTTTATTGGGTTAGTACAGTATTTTGAGCTATCTTTTTACTTTTTATAAAGGGTTTTCCTACCAACAAGTGTTGGTAATCAGGCAATCTATTTTCAAATAAAATTAAAAGAAAGGGGGTTATATTTTTGTTTACCAGCTAATTATAATAGGAGATCAAAATACTCAAATTTATACAAAATTATTATTACCAGGTTTAAATCGGATTCATTCAAGTTTTTCAAAACGTCGACAATTAACCACTGGCCAATTTTTGATGAGCAAATTCTGATTGCTTTTAAATGGTCATTTTGCTATATTTATTAATTTTAAAAAATTGATAATTAAGTTTCAAAGGATGGAAAGCGCCTTGATTTGATTGGTCGTTTGATAGATGAAAAATTATCAAGGCACGTCTGAGCAACACGGTTTTTTTCAGTAAAATTAATACATATTTTAAAATCAGTTTAGAAAGCTAAATGATAAAAATTACTAGATTCTTGATTTTCATTTTTCTGTTTAACATACCCCTTTCTGAGTGCGGAGCAAGTGAATCAGATTTAAAATCCACTCCGTTCGTGTTGCGCGCCATCGATCTCATTTTTAAGGAAGATTTTATGGGTGCCACCGCCACTCTTGATTCGCTGATAAAATTTAAACCAGCGAATCCGGCTGGTTATTTTTATCGAGGGCTTATTCCCTGGCGGCAGAGCGGTTGTGTTGAGAATTATTCAGATTATGATCAGGAAATGCAAAACTGGCTTGAGAAAACACTCGAGATTTCAGAAAATGCGATAAATGCAAACCAGGAGGATGCCGAGGCTTACTTTTACAAAGGTGGCGCTCACGGTTTTTTGGGTAGTATGTATGCCCGTCAAAAAAATTGGTTAAAAACTGGTTATCATGCCTGGAAAGGGATTCGTACTCTTGAAAGAGCGCTCCAGTTGAATCCACAATTGTATGATGTCTATTATGGCTTTGGATTATATCATGTGATGGCCGGACATCAATCCGGAATCGTACGTTTCCTGCAACGCTTGTTGCCCATTCCGGCCGGTGATCCCGCCAAAGGATTACGAGCATTGAGAACCGCGATTGAAAAAGGGTATTATTCCAAAATACCGGCGTGTTCGGCTTTAGCGTTTGCCTATCTTTATTTTGAGAAGGATTATCAACAGGCAGTCAATATTTTAAAGCCTCTACTCGAGCATTATCCCGATAACACGGATCTATTGGTAATGATGATTAATTCAATTTTCTATCGAGAATTATCAACACCAAAAAATGATTGGAGTCGACTTTTAAATTTTATCGATCGGTTAGAAAAAGTTATTTTTAAACGAAAGATTAATTTGAGCCAGTGGTGGCGGCAAAAATTGCAATTCATACGCGGCTATGCTTATTATTATCAAAACAAAAATGAACTGGCAATGCCTTTATTGGAAGCCTATACAACATTTTATTCTAAAAACAAAAGCAGCTATTTAACCGGATTAAGCGAATTAACACTCGGTAAAATTTATGACTTAAGGGGTGATCGAAAACAAGCAGTTCAAAAATATCAAAATGCTCTCGAGCAAGAGGATTTTGGGAATGTTCAAATGATAGCCAGAATTCATTTAAAATCACCTTTTACCGACGAAACGAAATCCCTGCAAGTATCTGGTACCGTGAGTGATTTTCCTCATCGCCCATAACATTACCCGACCATTCATACCTGCTTTATTACCATCAATTGGTTGCCTGATTTTAAGAATTGGCGGGGTCAAGCTGGCGATTTAGCAATTTTGGATTATCACAAATACTTGAAGCGGATTGTTTTAAAGCTTGATTTTGAACGCTTTTCAGATTATTATATTAAAAAATGCAGATAAAAAATATGGAGTGGGAAAATTAGAGTTACCAATCGGTGATAAGTGAAACTTATTGATTTAATGGGAAAACATTGAAATTTGATATTTTTTTGTGAATTTTAAGATGTTAAAATTTATGGTCTTATAATTTTTGAATATCATTCCATGAAAAAAATTCCCCTCGGAAACAAAAAAAAGGACTTGACATTTAGGAAGAAATTTATTATCTTTGCAAGCCTTTTTTGAGGGGTATTGTGTGGATTTTAGGAGTCGGGAAAAGAAGGCAGCGAT
>Ga0180438_10007667_pt1 | contig 13984 bp, 15 predicted proteins | sample SS_ome_12_FD_132455 | JGI IMG/M metagenome (GOLD analysis project Ga0180438, IMG submission 132455) | Hypersaline lake sediment archaeal communities from the Salton Sea, California, USA - SS_3_D_2 metaG | ecosystem: Environmental > Aquatic > Non-marine Saline and Alkaline > Hypersaline >... | reverse complement strand
GATTCTCCGAACAATAGCAGTTCTGAAAGCTACTCCGCCGAGCGTCAAACTGCTCCCCCATGAAAGCATCGAGGCCATAATTCAAGCACACAAAGACCTGATCACAGTGCGCCACTGTTGCTGCCGAGTAGGAGCGAAGAGATGTGACCATCCCACCGAGACCTGCATCCAATTCGGCAGGAGGGCGGAATATGATCTATACCGCAGCAGCGGTAGGAAAATTTCGGCAGATGAGGCTATCGCCATTTCTATGAAGGCTACTGAAGCCGGTCTGGTGCCCACGGTGACCAATGTCTCCCCCATGGAGGCCCTGGAGTTCATTTGCTACTGTTGTGGTTGCGCCTGCCTGGTCCTGAACCCAGCCATTCGAGCCGGCAATATCCATCAAGCCCTCGCCGCCAGCCGATTATTGTCCAAGGTAGATAGCGAGACATGCAACGGTTGCGAAGAATGTGTGTCGCGGTGCTTCTTCGATGCCATCGAGATGAAAGACCTTCCTGGCTCCAACATACCCAAGGCTGTCATCGATCCCGATAACTGTGTCGGCTGTGGCCTGTGCGTCCTCAAATGTGGGCCAGGGGCAATTACAATGGAACTGGTCAGGCCGCCGGAGTTTATACCCGAGACCATTGCTGGCCCATCGTCAATCGCCCACTGATTGAGTGAGGGCCTCTTTTGACTCTGAGGCCAGTAGAGTCAAAAGTGGTCACTGGCTTCGTGGTGGTGACGCTGTCTCTACTCGATTCTCCAACCCCACCAATAAGACGCAGGATAGATTAGGAGACGCCATCAAGATCCCACTCATCCTAGATGAGAAAGATGGTGAATTCCTACAGGCAGCCAGACTACAGTATAGTTTTTACCCCATGCTCCCACAGCGACAAGTCCTTGCCTGCAGAATCGCCAGAATGACAATTAACTGGGGTGGAGTGTAAAATCAGGCGAGCTTTTTGATAAACTGGAGGAAAATCTAGGAGGTAAAAATTGAGCGAAGAATGTATCTTCTGTAAGATCATAGAAGGGGAAGCAAGCGCTCGAAAGCTTTATGAGGACGAGACGACTTTATGCATTCTCGATATTGGTCAGATCATCTCCGATAAAGGGGATTTTATCCCGGGTCGTTGTCTGGTGATTTCCAAAAAACACGTTGCGTGGTTTTATGATTTAGAGGATGAAGAAGCTGGGCAATTGTTTATCGCCGCCACGAAAATTGCCAGAAAACTCAAAAAGGCTTTCAATCCCCAATTTGTTACCGTAATTATTCGCGGCCAGCGAATCCCCCATGCTCATATCATATTGCAGCCCTCGGGGGAGGGCGATCCTATGGATAACTGGCTTAGCACTATAAGGTCGACATTTAAATTAGCCCCAGCGGAACTGTTGAATGATATGGCTCAGAAGATCCAGAAAGTTAAATAGAATAAGGATTCGGAATATGTGGGAAAAACCCTCCTGAAGGGCAAAAATGGCCAGGGTTGCTTATTGGCTATTCATAATTTGCCTCCCTCTTTTACTTCTTACCAGCACCATCCGTCTGCTGGTTAACAGCACGTATGTTTATGAATATGGTTTTTACAAATATGAAATAAGCCAAGCTACTGGTATAGATGAGTCACAGCTAAGCCAATTGGCAACAAGACTCATTGACTATTTCAATTCCAGGGTGGAAACGCCCCAGATAGAGGTAGCTAAAGACGGAAGGGAATTCGAGTTATTTCACGATTACGAGATTATTCATCTCGAGGATGTAAAGGGACTGCTTCAGCTGGATTATCTGGTGCAGGGGATAGTTGTTGCCTATGTCGTTACTTACGCTTTGCTCTTTTTGCTGTGGAAGAGAGGTCGCCGACAAGACTTAGCTCAAGGAATAACGCGGGGAAGTATCCTTACCTTGGGCCTCATAGCTGTGTTCGGCATCGCCTCCATTTTCAGCTTCCAATGGCTGTTTATCCAGTTTCACCACATCAGTTTCAGCAATCCATACTGGATGCTTGACCCGAGCCGAGACTACCTGATTATGTTATTCCCCCCGGGTTTTTGGCAAGACATTGCCATAATTGGCGGCGGGGCCATAGCTGCAGAGGCTCTGCTTCTGGGCGCTATAGCCTGGGCAGTTCCTTTTGTTCACCAAAGGCGCAGTAGCGAGACAAAGCCCAGCAGTGAGAAGGCCTCCTGAATTTATACCCTCTTGCCTGAGCGCTTAACAGACAGCTAAAATGAGCACACCTGAGCCTGGGAGAAAAGGAGGAGAACCTTGGCAAGACTGAAGTATCTTTTCCAACCGGCGATAATAGGCGCAATGGAAGTGGAGAATAGGATTGTGATGCCTGCCATGGAGCCGGGCTTTGGCATAGATGAAGAAGGACGCGTAACCCCTCAACTCACCGAATTCCTCGTCGAAAGGGCGCGGAGCCAACCGGGCATGATTATAGCTGGCTCGGCACAAATACATCCTCTAGGCTTACCACCAGTAATGAATCAGGTGCATTTATGGGACGAGAGGGTTATACCCAGCCTGCAAGAGATGGTAAAAGCAGTACATAGATATGACGTTAAGTTTGGACAACAAATAAACCACGGCGGCCTTACACATCTTCCCCTGCCAAGCGTTTGTCCCTCGGTGATTCCAGAGATGGTCCAGGCAGGCCTTCCAGTAAGAGAAGTCAGTAAGGAAGAAATAAAGGAGTATGTCAAGGCCTTCGGAGCCGCGGCAGAGCGATGTGTAGGAGTGGGCTTTGATTTTGTCGAAATCCATGCCGCACATTCATACCTGATAAACGAATTCCTTACGCCTCTCTACAACAGAAGAACCGACGAGTATGGGGGTAGTTTTGATAACAGAATAAGGTTTTTACTTGAGGTCATACATGCGGTAAGGGAAAAGATCGGCGATGAGGTTCCAGTGGGCGTCCGACTAAATGGAGACGACTTTATAGGAGAGGGAGGATGGAATCCGGCTGATCTATGTCGGGTAGCTCCCATTTTAGAAAAGAAGAGCATCAACTATCTAAGTATATCCGTCGGCGGTGCTGCTTACGGTACCCTACCCCTACACATCAACATAGCGCCCATGTACGAGGATCAGGGTGCCTTTGTTCACTTTAGCGATGAAGTCAAGAAACATGTTTCTATTCCGGTTATAACGGTAGGAAGAATCAAGGATCCAATTATGGCCGACAACATAATCATGGAGGGCAAGGCAGACCTTGTTGCCATGGGCAGGGCCCAATTAGCCGATCCTGACATGGTTGAGAAAGCAAGAAAGGGAGAAACAGCAGAAATACGGTTATGTTTAGCGGAGTGCCTGGGGTGCATCGAGGGGATACTTAGACACGGAGAGGCAAGTTGCGCCGTAAATCCAAGGGTAGGCAGAGAATACCTCATAAAGGACATAGAAGGTCAGAAAAAGGCTGCGGCGAGGAAGGTCCTGGTTGCCGGGGCGGGTTGCGCTGGACTGGAAACAGCCAGAAGGGCGGCTTTCGGCGGGCATAAGGTCATTTTATGCGAGAGTAGAGGATGGATAGGGGGGCAACTTAGACTGGCTGCTAGAATGCCCAAGAGAGAAGAAATAGGAGACATCATCCCGTGGTATGAAAGACAACTTAATAAACTGGGAGTGGAAATTCGTCTGAATACCTCAGTCGATCAATTGTTATTAGACCAGATCAGCCCTGACGTGCTCGTGATAGCAACAGGGAGCTTGCCCGAGGTACCACTGGGATTTATCGAGGGTTTGGACAATATAAAGGACATAGAGCTATTAATGGTGGACGAGCTCATCGAGGAAGAAAGATTGACGGGGGATAATATCCTGGTCATAGGGGGAGACCAAATCGGGCTTCAAGTAGCAGATTACCTGTCAGAAGATGACAAGAAAATCTATGTAGTGGAAAAAGGGACACACTTTGCAGAAAAAATGGCTGCTAGCGACAGACATTATCTAATGGGAAGAATAATAAGCAAAGGTGTGAAAAGATGTAAAAGGGTCCAGAAGGTAGAGATTTTACCGGTGGATGAGGTTTGGATAGTGAACGACAGCGGTAGAGAAAGACTACCGGAAATCAACACTATGGTATTGGCCAGCGACAGACGACCAAACATATTCCTGGCCGAAATGGCGGAGGGGAAAGGAATCGAGACCCATGTTGTAGGGGATGCTAAGGGCTTTGCAGGCAGAGACCAGGGCACGGTATCGGCAGCTATAGCAGAGGGATATGATATTGGACGTCAAATCTAATCAGAATTGCAAAAGGGAACACAACCTCACCTTGATAGTGACCGAGCTAATGTTATAAATGTTATAATGGTATTAGGGAAATAAAGAAGAAACATATTAAAGGAGGTAGACAATGTTGAGTCGGCTAAGCCCTGAAGAGTTGGCATCCCTGAGCGATGAATCAAAGGAGAAGATGCCTCCGCAGGAGAGAGAGAGGTGGCTTAATCAAAGACTGGCAGAGCAAGTGCAATTTGCCTACAAGAATGCTCCAGCCATAAAAGAGAAGTTTGATAAGGCTGGAGTTTCCCCTTCCGAGATTCGCGCCGTTAAGGACCTGGAGAAGTTGCCAGTGACGACAAAGGACGAACTTGTAAGACTACAACAGGCGAATCCTCCCTTTGGAGGATTCCTGGCTGCGCCCCTTAGTAGCCTGACCAGGATTTATGTCTCTCCTGGGCCTATCTACGATGCCTGGGGGCAGAAAAGGGTAAAGCATGCAGCGAAGAGTTTCTTTAGATCAGGCTGGCCTAAGCCGGGCGATGTGGTGCTTGTTTCCACGATGTACCACATGGTTCCTGCTGGCTTGTTTTTAACCGATGCCTTAGATTTAATAGGGTGTACAGTAGTCCCTGCCGGGATAGGGCAGAGCGAGCTTCAGGTAAAACTTCTGCATGACCTGAAGGCCACCGCTCTCTTCAGCTTCCCCAGCTTTACTATGACCGTTCTGAAGAAGGCAGAGGAGATGGGATACGACGTCCGAAGGGATTTTAACCTTAAATATACCACTGGTGGAGGTGAGAGACATGTCCAAATACTGAGGAAGACCTTCGAAGAGGATTATGGTCTTAAGGTAGGAGATGGTTATGGCACTGCTGACCTTGGGGAAGTGGCTTATGATTGTGGATTAGGTCAGGGTTATCACTACGATGATGAGGCATGCGTGGTTGAGATAGTCGATCCGGGCACAGGAAAGCAAGTTGGTCCTCAGGAACCAGGGGAGGTGGTAGTAACCGTCTTCGACGACATTTACCCCCTGGTTCGCTTTGGCACCGGCGACCTGGCCTCCTATACTGACGAGCCCTGCCCCTGCGGCAGAACGGCACCGAAGATAACCCGCATTCTGGGCATGGTTGGTGAGCATATCAGGGTTAAGGGGCAGTTTGTCCATCAGAGGGAGCTGGATGAGGCTATGTCCAAGGTCTCTGGAGTGACGAAGTACCAGATGGTGCTCCGATTGGAGGATCACAGGGACAGAATAACCTTAAACCTCGAGGTTGAGCCTGACGTGGATCGCAAGGCGCTATCTGAAGCCGTCAACAAAAGTTGCCAGGATGTATTCAAACTCAGGATGGACAAGATAGAATTCTTGGCTAAGGGGACACTTCCTGATGACTACCAAAAATTTGTGGATACAAGGTGGGGCTAAACGAATATAAAGGTCAAATATAAGGGCCAGTCTTTGCAGCGCTTCGGGAGTTCAGGGACATTACGGTTTGACATCTCTCTAAAGTAAAAACCCCTGCGCCAGGGAGGCAGAAGATTTATACAAGACTCTTTGAGCTTTGTGGTTTCAAAGTGAGGAAGAGTAAATGGAGCCCATACTGCCCTTTGAGGAGCTGGCTTCTTCTCGGGAATATTCCATACTAGTTGGAACGGGAAATCCCGTTAGATTTAAATAAAGGAGGCACTAAAGATGGGTAAGCTAGATGGCAAGGTGGCTTTGATTACGGGGGCGGCATCCGGAATCGGCCGAGCCACTGCCCTTCTCTTTGCCAAGGAGGGCGCCAAGGTGGCTATCGCTGACTGGGCCCCGGAAGGAGGGAGAGAAACAGTCAAGATGCTCAAAGAAGCAGGGGGCGAGGCTATCTTCATAGAGGCTGATGTCTCCCAGGCAGCCGATGCCGCAAGGATGGTCAAGACGACTGTGGACACATACGGGCGGATAGACATCCTCTACAATAACGCCGGCACTATGGGCACGCCTACCCGCACGGCAAAGGTCACAGAGGAGGATTGGGACCTTGTTCTTGGCACAAACCTCAAGGGCGTCTTTTTCGGTTCCAAGTATGCCATTCCGGTGATGCTTAACCAGGGTGGAGGCGTAATCATCAATACTGCCTCTATTACGGGCTTTATCGGCTCGCCGTATCGGGCTGCTTACGGCGCCTCGAAAGGCGGAGTCGTCGCATTAACTAAAGCAGTGGCACTGGAATATGCACACAAGAACATCCGCGTCAACTGTATTTGCCCGGGCATGATTAGAACGCCAATGACAGAATACGAGGGCATGCCAGTTCAAGGAGACTTCATACCCCAGAGAAGAGTAGGGCAGCCAGAGGATGTTGCTCGAGCCGCTCTATATTTGGCTTCAGATGATTCCGCATATGTTACCGCATCATCCTTGGTAATCGATGGCGGCTGGACGGCACAGATGGCGATACCTCCGAGCGTGATGTTCGGCCTTACTGGTCCTAAAGATGCGGACAAAGCGGGGAAGAGACCCTCTTAGCACCGGGATTGGCGAGTGAAGTTTTGTATAAAATAATAAAGGAAGGGGCTATGATTGATAGGAGCCGACATTGGCGGGTTAGCTTGTGGACGAGTTTCATCCGTACTCCTTAGTTGAACGAAGCTTGCTCAGTCGCTGCTGAATGGATGAGTATGTGGGAGTACAAAACGGTGCTGAAACTCTTGACGGAAATGAAGTCATGTTTCATAATGATACTAAGACGGTAAAGGAGGTAGAAGAATGAAGAACAGAGGGTTAAAGAGCAAAAGGCTTGGGATTAGTCTCCTAGCAATAGCACTAATGGCCGTACTTCTGGTTACTGCCTGCGGTCCCGGACTGCCTGTGGAAGAGCAAAAGGTGGTGAAAATCGGGTATATAGCTCCTCTTACCGGGGGTCCCGCTGCCATTATGCAAACCGGATTTAGGAATCTGGTCGATTGGATGAAATACTATGAAGAGGTGGGAGTTCCCGGAATGGAGCTCCCACCCGGAGTGACCGTCGAACTGGTGTGGGGAGACAGCGGATTTGAGGGACCCAAAGCAATTAGCATCTACGAGCGGATGCGCGACGATGTAGTATACTTCCACCTGCCCAGCCCTCTCGAAGCAACTGTACTAAAGTCGAGGTGTGAAAGGGATGGGATAGCTGCCATGGCCATGGCCGTGGACGAGCCCTTGATGTATCCTCCGGGCCCAATTTTCACAATATTCTGCACTGAGTCGGAGAGATTTGCCGCTGCCTGTGACTGGATTATGGAGAACTGGCAGGAGGACCACCCCCCCAGAATAGGCATGATGGGCACGGATACGCCGTCGGGGAGAGCGGCAGAAGTTATGGGCACAGCGTATGCCAAGAGCATAGGCATAGAAATGCTGCCCTTTGAAAGTATTCCTTATACGCCTCTGGATACATCCCCTCAGTTGTTGAGGCTAGCTGACGCCGGAGCGGATGTCATTTACATGCAGGCCCACTGGGGAACATCGCCGGCGGTCCTTCGGGATGCTGAGAGGCTGGGACTTTTAGACAAGATACGCTTTGGTGGTGCCACCGAGGATGGCATTGGAGTACCGATGCTTGATATGGGGCCTGCTGTTGAGGGGTTTTTCCAAACGAAGAATTTTCCCTGGTTCGAGGAAGTACCGATTGTGTATGATATATTCAGGATGCGTGAGGGAAGGCTGGACACGAATGGTGGTGTTGCCTGCACGCTACAATATGGACCTGTGACTGTTGAAGCTATAAGGATAGCTATTGAACAGGTGGGCTACGAAAACCTGGACGGTCCTAGCGTGATGGAAGCCATGTACAGCATCAAGGATTTTGACCCCCACCAAATTGGCAGGCCAGTCACCTATACCCGGGAGGACAATAGGGGCAGCCCAATGGTGAGAATATACGAGATACAAGGGGGCAGGGTAGTTCCCGCAAACGATTGGCGAGAAGCTCACATGCTTGTTCCAGAGGGGTGATAAAAGAATTTTCCTTAATATGCCTCGGTGTATAAAGTCATAGGACAAATCAAATGGGGATTGTGGAGGGATGAAGGATAAGGCGGCAAAAACCGCCTGGCTCACCATCGTGGCATTAGCATTGACAGCTCTGCTTTTGTTTACAGCCTGTGCCCCTGGGCTAACTGCGCCGGCAGGGGAGGAAAAGGTGGTGGAGATTGGAGCCATAGTTGCCCTGACAGGACCCGTTGGTGGTCCCTGTTCATACCCATTTTATGCCCTCCAAGATTATCTGGACTACTTCGATGATGAAAATGTTATTCCGGGAGTGACTCTCGAACTCGTGTGGGTAGACGGTGCAACTATAGAAGATCGAGAAATTAGCGCCTACCGGAGATTCGTCGATCGTGGTATACCATTCATAATATCAATTACTGAGGCAGAAATGTTTAGGGCATGTACTTAAAAGGACGAGATTCCCATTATTTGTCTCGCCCAAACTGAGGGTATAATGTATCCCCCCTGCTGGCTTTATTCCATATAGGTGACCTGGGCGGAGTCATATGCCGTCTGGTGTGAATGGATTGTGGACAACTGGAAAGGGGACCGGCCTCCCAGAGTAGTTGTGCTGGGGCCAGATACAGTCGCTGGCCCACATGCTATCGAACCAGCCAGGAGCTATATTGAGAACTTGGGTATAGAAATGCTGCCCTCGGAATTTGTTGCTGGCTATGCACCACTGGATACGTCTTCCGAATTACTGAGGATAGAGCAGAATGGGGCAGATTACGTTTATATTGTTCCCCTCTGGAGCCTGGCAGCTATAGTACTGAGGGATGCCGCCAGGCTAGGGCTCGTGAGCGAGCTACGTTTTGGTGGCACAGAGAATAATCAAGGACTAAAGCTGCTCGAGCAAGTAGGGGCCTCTGCTCAGGGGTATACTAGCCCAAGGACCGGCCCATGGGTTGGTGAGACCCAAATTCCAGGCATGAAGCTGCTGCACGATCTGCGCCCAAAGTATGGCAGGCCATATGATTTTGCGGGTGATGAGCAAAACGGAACTGTAGCAATAATGGTGGCATGCGAAGCTGTAAAGAGAGCCCTGGAAGAGGTGGGCTATGAAAACCTCGACGGTGTTGCCATAAAACGAACCCTGGACAGTATGAAAGACTTCGATTGTGATGGAATTAAGCGCATTACCTATACCCCGGAAGACCATAGAGGTTGGAACAGGGCAAGAATATATCAGGTGCAAGATGGCGATGTAGTTCCTATATCCGACTGGCTAGAGGCTCCTATGATTACGCCCTAGAAGTTAAGAACACATCACTTGTAGCTCTTTTCAGGGGGAGCGCTGGCTCTTCATAAGCTTCCCTAAGGCTCCTGGCCTAACAGGTTTATCATTGCTTGGGTTATCGCTCCATGGTATAATGGCTGAGAAGTGGCTAGTGAGAGAGAGAAGGCAGTAGAACTAGCTATTGAGCAAATCGAGAGGCAATACGGCAAAGGCTCAATTATGAAGCTGGGCGAAGCCCCAGTCAGAGTGCCTGGAGATGCCATTCCAACCGGGGCATTGGCTCTTGATTTGGCGTTAGGAATAGGTGGTATACCTCGAGGGCGAGTTACCGAGATATTTGGCTCTGAGTCTTCAGGCAAAACTACGCTTGCCCAGCACATAATCGCTGAAGCTCAAAATGCCGGCGGGATTGCAGCGTACATTGATGCTGAACATGCTTTCGACCCTACCTATGCCGCTCACTGCGGTATTAAACTAGCTGATTTACTTATCTCCCAACCTGATACCGGCGAGCAGGCTCTGGAAATTGCTGAAACCCTGGTGAGAAGCGGTGCTGTGGATGTGATAGTCATTGATAGCGTAGCCGCCTTAGTGCCCAGAGCAGAGATAGAAGGCGAGATGGGCGATGCCCATGTTGGTTTGCAGGCAAGATTGATGTCCCAGGCGCTGAGAAAATTGAGCGCCGCCATCGGTAGGTCTAAAGTAGCGGTTATTTTTATTAACCAGTTACGGGAAAAGGTGGGCATTATTTTCGGTAATCCGGAGGTAACCCCTGGGGGAAGGGCGCTTAAGTTCTATAGTTCGGTTAGGATAGACTTGAGGCGAGGTGATTCCATTAAGCTGGGCACAGAAATAGTAGGCACCAAGGTAAAAGCCAGAGTGGTTAAAAATAAGGTGGCCCCTCCTTTTCGCAGCGCTGAATTTGATATTATGTTTAATCACGGGATAAGCAGAGAGGGAAATTTGGTCGACCTTGGGGTGGCAACAGGCCTGATTAAGAAAGCTGGCGCCTTCTTTACCTATGGCGACATAAAGTTGGGTCAGGGCAGAGAAAATGCCAAAGATTACCTGATAGAGCACCCCGAGCTTGCTTCACAACTGGAAAGCAAACTAAGGGCTCCAACAGATATTCCCAACATCCCACCTGGAGAAGGTCGAGACCCGTCCACATAAGAAGACTGATATAACTTAGGAAAAAGCCGGTTGGCAGACACTAGTTCTTTGCAGGACTCCCTTAACGCCGTCTACCGTTATCTCAGCTATCGGCCGAGGAGCGAAGCGGAAATCAGGCACTGGCTTCGCCGGCGTGGCTGTGCCGATGAACTGGCGGCAAAAACAATTGCCAGACTCAGGGAGCAAAATTTGAGCGATGACTTTGCCTTCGCACAGTTCTGGAAGGATAACCGCCTGTCCTTCAGGCCCAAGAGCAAAAGATTAATAAAGAAGGAATTAAGAGACAAGAAAGTAGCTGCAGAAATCGTTGAACAGGTAACCCAGGATATAGACGACGAGCAGATTGCCTATAAGCTGGGCTCTGGTCGGATGCATGCCCTTGCCCATCTGGAGTATCCGGACTTTTACCGTAGCCTATCAAGCTACCTTGCCTACCGTGGTTTTGGTTACGAAGTCATAAAGCGTACCGCGGCTCTTCTATGGCAGGAAAGGGAATCATGCTGAGATGATAGACTGGGCACTGGTTGTAAAAATCGCTGGCGGTGGTTTTGGCTCCACTCTCCTCACCCTGGCGATTCTTTTTGTTGTAGTCTGGCTGATAGGGTTTGTGATACGGAAAAGAGCCCCACGGGATAAGGACTGAGTTTAATTGATAGAGGTATAAACTTAAGATGTTTGGCTTATACGAAATGGCTTTTGGCGGGTTAACCTGGGGCAACTTCCTCATGCTCCTCATCGGTGGAGGGCTCATCTATCTTGGCGTAGCCAAGAAGATGGAGCCCGTTTTATTAGTGCCCATAGGTCTGGGCATCATGATGGTTAATATACCTCACGCTGGATTAATGGTTTATGCCCCGGCAGAGCCCGGCGCCGTTCCACTGCCGGCATCAGGCGGACTGAAGGAGATAGCGGAAGGGAAAATAGGAATCTTAAACCTGCTATACCAGTATGGATTAGAGAGCGAGATAATTCCCCTGCTTATATTCCTTGGTCTCGGAGCCATGGCGGATTTCTCACCGGCTATAGCCCGCCCCTTGTCTTTTATGTTCGGGGCTACGGCACAGCTGGGAGTTTTCGTTGTATTCCTTATTGCTTACCTTACGGGATGGTTCACCATAAACGAAGCCGTCTGTGTTGGTATTATCGGGGGCTCGGATGGCCCCCCTACGGTTTACCTTGCCATAAATAAAGCGCCCCAGTTGCTGGGCCCCATCACGCTGGTAGCCTATTCTTACATGGCTCTGGTGCCCATACTCCAGCCACCGATAATAAGGCTCCTTACCACGAAGAAGGAGAGACAGACATATATGAAGCCCCAGATACGAGAGGTTTCCAGGTTAGAGAAGATCATATTCCCTATAGCCGTCTTTGTGGTGGCTACTTTGCTTGTCCCTGCCTCTGCTCCTCTTATCGGCATGCTCATGTTTGGTAATCTGCTTTCCGTTACCGGCGTTACCGATAGGTTAGCAGCATCGGCGGGTGGCGTATTCGTGGATGTACTGACATTTCTGTTGGGGCTAACTGTCGGGGCACTGATGCCAGCGGCGGTATTCTTGAACCCCAAGACTTTGATAATTATTGGTCTGGCTATAGTAGCCTTCGCCTTTGGCACCGCTGGTGGCATCTGGGGAGCGCAAATATTTAATCTATTCTCAAAAGAGAAGATTAACCCGTTAATCGGTGCTGCCGGCGTTTCTGCCGTTCCTATGGCAGCCCGGGTTGCTCAGACAGAGGGGCAAAAGGCGAACCCCAGAAACTTCTTGCTGATGCATGCCATGGGACCTAACATGGCAGGTGCCATCGCTACCTCAGTGGTTGCCGGGATATTCCTATCCATGGTTTAGATAGCCTGATAGGCGCTTCCCTCAAAGGCTATATTTTCACCACTTAGGGCCATTAGCTCAGCTGCTTAGAGCACGATCCTGATAAGATTCCGAGACCAGTTTAGCTTCCTTCAAGACATCTTAACCGACGCATAACATCATCCCTCCAGTAAAGCTTAATCATTATCTACGTCGTCGCCTTTGACTTACGACGACGACGAAGATACAATGTGCGCTGTGGGCGGGTAGTTCAGTCGGTTAGAACGCTACTCTGATAAAGTAGAGGTCGCTGGTTCGAATCCAGCCTCGCCCACCAGTCATAACCTTCTCATACTCAGTCTGCACCTCATTCTCTACGTCGCTTTGTTGTAATTCAGCTGACTGTGGTCAAAGACCGTGCTCTGTTCAGCTACATTAGGGCAGCGAAGTCTAAGGACAAATTGCTAACGAGGACTATTTCGACGATGTTATAATTGGGATGACGAACAGATGTGGAGAGACATACTAATAATACTTTCCTTCGTTCTTGCTGTGTTTTATTACTTCGGGTTAACGCCTAGAAGACTATCTACGTACGCTAAGAGTGCAAGAACTGAAGTAGGCAAGAGAACACCCCGGCAAAGGGGATTTCTAATCCTTGCCATCGTATTAAGCCCAGCTATTATCTATTGGCTTGTGTACAGATTCGACGAGCATTCATTATCAATGACCTTACTTCTCACAGGATTACTTACTGCGACGTGGAGCATTGCAGTTACGGAGTTTTGGCGACTAACAGAAAAAAAGGGCAAGATAGTGTTAAGAGTGGGACGTTTGGTTTGGATATCATTGTACGTTGCTGGTTTTGCGTTGAGTGACATGGCTTTATGGCAGATAGTAGTTGTCACTCTAGGTTCATTTGGTTTAGCATTTGCTGCCGCTACGCTACCATACTACATCAAGAAAAAACGTGCGCATGGACACCCTTCTGAAGGAGGGGACAAATGAATCCTCGCACCGCTATCAAGTAGATGACTTTATTCGGAAATCATCAATAAGCAAAGAGCATAACAAGAGGTTTTTCGCCAAAGCAGCACCACAGCGTCAAGGCTTGTGTCCCAGGTTCTCCCCCCATCTTTCCTATACTCATAGATGATTTCGAACGCTGGATTTTGCGGTTCAGGAAATGTTAAGCACGCTCACACCCCCATCTCCCACATCAAAAAATCGCACCATACGCAATTATTTTGCGCTGAATTGACGTCCCAGGTGCAAAGAAGAAGCACTAATGATGAAAGGAAGCGCACAATTCCGCTTTCAGGCGGAGGTTACAGTCCTGATAAGACTGTGCTCTGTTTAGCCATGCAAGTTAAAGTGAAGTCCGAGGATAGCTTGAGGCCTTGCCTGCAACCTGCATCTAAAGCAAGAGGGCAAGCCCGCTCAGGGCCTGCCCTCTAATTCAATCCAGCTTCAGTCTTAGCTCTGAGCCCTGAGTCGCCTCAAAATGTACCAGCTTCTCCCGCCTGCCAGGACCACTC
>Ga0180438_10007666_pt1 | contig 13986 bp, 34 predicted proteins | sample SS_ome_12_FD_132455 | JGI IMG/M metagenome (GOLD analysis project Ga0180438, IMG submission 132455) | Hypersaline lake sediment archaeal communities from the Salton Sea, California, USA - SS_3_D_2 metaG | ecosystem: Environmental > Aquatic > Non-marine Saline and Alkaline > Hypersaline >... | reverse complement strand
TCTGTACTGATTTTACCTACCCTGTTCATTTTTACCCCAATTCTAATAGCGCTTCCTCAATTGTTATATCTTTTCCAATCATAAATGCCTCTACCCGCTTCCAGTCCGGCCCTATTTGACGTGAACAATCTGAACATACCCAATCCACCAAATCATACCTGAATACATACCCTTCTCCAACTTGCGTTCCATATACCGTACTCTTAACCCTTCCATATACCCAACTATCACACAACGGACATTTTGTGAATTCTAATACGTCCACCTTAGTTAATAACGTCATTTTCCCATCCCCGCCAATCTATCCAAAACTTTCATCGCCCCTTTCAAATGCACTTCTAACCTGTAATATTCATCCCCCAACTCTCTTGCCAGACGACGCGATTCTTGGTCAAACCCTGACCCTGGTAACTTGTCCCTTTCTTCTTGAACTCGCATATATGCACTGTTGATTTCATTCCGCAATGCCGTCATGTTATCCATTATTCATTCTCCAATTCATCCAGCTTCTTCAACACATCCATCAAGTCCCGCTTAATCTCAGATACCTTGCCATATCCATCCACCGGATAGTCCCGATAATACGATAGCCATAACGTCAAATCCGCCACCCCCGAAAGTACCTTTTCCCGTACCTGAGAAAACTTTGCCATTTCCATTCTCCTATCCAAAAATAACATCCCCTTCAAGTATCTGAATAATACCCGTTTCCCCTTCATATCCCTTTATCTGCTCTAGAAAATCTCCCTTCTTTACTTCTACACAAATTTCGTCATACTTCGATATCTTGGCAACTACATATACCCTGACACCAGACCGCTTTACATATTCACGAACTTCTGAAAAAGTCATTTCCATCCTCCTTGTCTTATTTCCCCCACCAACAATACCAGTATACCACACTTCCCTGTCATTTGTCAAGACTTTCGAGAAATCTTTAAGGTTCACCTTCCCCTTCCTCACCTAATTGGCACATTCCAAACACCCAAGATAAACGGTATCTGCATCCCCTCATACGCAACAGGTAACCCCACTACAAAATGAGATGTCTTTGACCCCGAAACCGTATACGCAAACCCATATATGAACTCGTCTTGTATATGCCTTAATGTATCCCCAATCCAACATTCCGTCTTGGCTGCATATTCCTTTGGACAATATACCGCTACAAAATGATTTGGAAACCACGACTGAATAAGCGACAATAAATTATCCATCGATAAATCTTCCGGTTGCTCTATTACCGGATTCTCATACCCTAATATAGACCGCATGATGGTTATCCCCTGTTGCATACAATTGTCTTTCCTGTATCCAGCAATTGGCTTCATTTTATCCATTTTGCACCCCTATGATTTGTCAAGAAAAAGTTATGGAAAATTTTGAGGCTAATAAAAAATTGGGTTTTATCCCTATATAAAAACCGTCCCCACAGGAATCTGGTCATCCCCACTGGTTATGGCTTTTTCCTCATGTCGTTTTTTCAAGCATCAGCATCCCCCTAGAACAAATGTTCTACTCTGCTGCTGCTTGCCATTGTAGAATTTCTACAACGTCCTGAGCCATACTCTTGTCAATAGAACAAATGTTCATAACCTGTAGAACACATGTTCTATAGTCCAAGTTCATGAGTGCTTTTCGCTGCTCTTGTTTCAAGCCATCAATTTTATATAGTGCTACAATTGTGCTAATCATTTTTATTCTCCTATTAGAACAAATGTTCTAGCCTTGCTCTGTTGTACTGCCATCCACGCAGTTTACAATAATTGTCTTAGTCTCGTTTTGCAAATCGACTGTTGCAACGATAATTCTGTCATAATTCCAGTTGTGAGCCTTATAGCTCCCACGAATTGAAAAATCACCATGACCTAGAAATGTCTTTATTTTTTCCTCTAAATAGCTCATTCTTTTCTCCTATAGCCAAAGCACTGATTCTATGTCTGTCGCACACAAATCGTATCCACGACCTTGTGTGTCATGACGGCATGCCCAAACTGCCTTATGAGTAAACCATATGGCGTCGATTTCTTTTGCTGCTGCTTCGAAATTTCCTGCCCCAAATCTTTGCCATAGCCAATCAAGGTCTTTCCATCCATCTACCTTGAACACAATCATTTCTGGTGATGGCTTAATTTCTGTAGTGGTTTCTGAAAACCACTGGGGCATTTCTCGCTTGCACCAGTGCTGCCATTCTGTGAGACCATCTTCCCTTATGGGTGACGTCCAAAGACCACCCTTTTCTGGCTTGTCCGTTCGCCATTCTGAATTGATGACCGGTTCAATTTTTGCCCAATCAAATCCCTTGCCCATAAATCCTTGCTTTGGCAATTCGTTCGTGTTTATGAACATTTTTTCTCCTTTTTTCCGGTCGCTCAATCTATAGAAAAGTATACCATGACCCTTGTGATTTGTCAAGCGATTTTCGGTCAATCTCGAATATTTTAAGGTTCAGCCCAACACGGTATCATTTCGTGTAGCGACATCGCCAATCATGACTACACGAAATGACGGCCCAGGTGATTCCGTCATGACTACACGAAATTCGATACTTGTCTAATTTCGTGTAGCGACAGAACACAAAAAAACGCCATTCTCAGGATGGCGTTTTTTTATTTACGGTTTCTATCTTGTACAATCTTGTCTAATCTTTTCCTCTAGACTTTTTACGGTTTCCTCAAAGTCTAGTGGTGTATCACTATACTTGTCGATTTTTATTTTTGCACTTGTCACCAGGGCATTGTACTCTTCCCTAGTTAACCTATGCTCCTTATGGCCGTGGCTATTGAATAGTGGATATGCATGGTAGGTTTCCCCCACCCAAAAACCGGAAATCTGATATGGGCGCTTTGCCCTTGGCGAACGATAATAGATATTTACCAAAGGCAGTACAGCCATTTCCCTCAATTCACGGTCACCCACAAAAGGCGGGTCTTTTACTAGCTCATTATGGCTTACTCTGATTTTAGCATAATACCTATTCATGGGTTTCTCCTTTTAGGTAAGAATCGACATCATACCCTTTGGCTCTAAGTATATGCAGTGCTGCCTTTTCAATTTCTGCATATGCTTTGTGGGTGATAGCTTTGTATCCAAAGATATCTTTTGCCAACAAAACGGTTTCTGTTAGGAAAACGATTTCTGTTAGCTTTTTCATTTTATAGTCCTTTTGGTGTCCAAGAGCCTCGCTCTTGAAAAATGTGATGCTCAGGAAGTCTTATTACTAGTTGTTCACGGTTCGCTTCTGTTTTTACCGTGAAGACTTTGTCGCAATGTGGGCAATAAGCTAGCTTCTCATTGCCCTTGACAATTATTGCTACCATCTTGCTGCTTCCCCTGCATTCCATTTTTTTTCTCCTTTTTTCTTGCCAAGTTATGCTTAGTATAGCACAAGATGGTAGACTTGTCAAGCAATTTTAAGGTTCACTTTGCGGAACGTCCGAACCTTTTGGCAGCCTTGAGACCATCAATAACTTTTGCAAAAACGCCATTAAGCTTTACAACATATTTCCATGTACCCTCTAATCGATATATCGTATAGACTATACCGTTGTCGTTATATGCGCTGTGGGTGAAAAGCATTTTTCTCTTAATACCGTCTAATCGATAAAAAAGACTTGCCATTTTTCGGTCTCCTTAGCTTACCCAAAAGTCAGCGACTTGATTGGCTATCTTAGTTGTGGCCGTTTGTACTTGATGCAGTACAGACATTTTTAGTGCTTTTTCCCTACCACCATTAAGCTCTTGAACCAGAGTTAGTCTATCCATCGGCTCAAGTTCGCTGATATACTGTGCTGCGATTTCATAGTCCGATGGCCCTGGCATCCCAAAAGTTTCCGCCACGACCAAAAGGTGCTTTTCAATTTCCATAATTTTCTGCCAGTCGATTTTCACTTTATTCTCCCTTTTCTAGTCTGCGGAGCAGCTTTTCTGCTTTTACCAGTATATCTTCCTTTTCCATTTCATATACCTTGTCCATCAATTTCTTGAAATTTGGTTTCTGCGGCGTTTTCATTTTTTTCTCCTTTTTTCTTGCCAATCTGCCAGTATTATACCATACCCGCTATGGTTTGTCAAGTGTTTTTTGACATAATGAACCTTAAAGATTTCCGGTCTCATTTCGTGTAGTCAAGCACGCCGGTATAACCCATCTCTCGCTACACGAAATGCCGCCTCATTGCCAAATTTCGCTACACGAATTTTGATGCGTATCTAATTTCGTGTAGCGAAATCGCACAAAAACGAAAAAACCCACTACACGAAATGTAGTGGGTTTGAATTAGAACATTTGTGCTATGGGATGCTTTTTGCTATTGCTACCTCTAATGCGTACCACCAGACAATATGGTCTTGGTCATCGAGCCATTCAGAATGACCTAGCGCCCATGCTGTGTCCTCCGCTAGCTTTGTCGCGTTAACTTGACCGGTATTCTTGTCAAGTGCATCCCGCCAGTTGTTCAACATGTAGTGCTGAATTTCCATCTCAAATACCTGTCGCTTTGCCATTCTTTTTTCTCCTTTTAGAGAACAGGATACCTATCGTATCGGTCAAGCTCGCTCAGAAAAAAATCATAGGCTACACGAAAAGCGTAAAATTCTCTACTCTGTCCGTTTGCGTTAACCTTCCAGGTATTATCGTTTTGCGTCAAAGTATACTCTACCCCGCTCTTGTTGTATCCTTTGTACCAATCCATTCTTTTTTCTCCTTTTTACTGAATAATTGCGTTTGTTCGGTAATGGCCCTTGTTGTTTTGCGACGTTCGTGAGAACATTACCGTGACGATTTTTTGCCCGCGAATTATTGCCACCAAAAGGTCTGATTTTTCCCATTGCTCTCGATAGCTGTTGTTGACTGGCTTTTCCAGTCTTACCACAACTGCTGCCGAGTTGGACTTGGCGATTTTTTCGCTATTGCTCTTGATTAGTTTGCCCATTGCAGCGAGTTCGGCCTTGCCCAAAAGTCCTGCTCTTGCGTATTTTACTATGTTTTCTTGTGCGTGTGGGCTTGTGCTAATCATTTTTTTCTCCTTGTTTTTTCCCTGTGTTCTGTGCTTATTATACCACGGACCGATGTGTTTGTCAAGTCTTTTTTCGAATTTCGCCAAATCTTTAAGGTTCGGTTTCGTCGGCCTAGAATTGACTTTCGCTACACGAAACCAGAGTAAAAGGTCGGATTTCGTGTAGCGGTATATGCAAAAAAGAAGAGCACTAGAACATTTGTTCTAATGCCCTTCTATGGTTTATAGCTTGGCTATCTTTACCAACATATCACGGTATGGACTATGCTCAATTGTCAATTCGACAATGAGCCAGTTGTTGTGTAGCAAATCCCGCAATTGTCGAATTCTTGCCTTTTGGCAATCATCCAAAAGGTCAAGATTCTTGTGCCAGGACAAATCTTGGGTGTATCCACACCATGCTTCCAGTAAACCTTCCAGATGACCAACAACTTCATAGTTGAATTCCATTTTACTTATTCTCCTTTTCTGCTACCAAAAGCCGGTTAACCATCCACCTAATTTCCTGCTTTTCCTGAAGAGTCAATTTCCTGCCCCGCCCGCAAGAATCATTCAGGGCGTCAAGCATTTTTCTCAAGTCGAATTCTTCCAAAATCTCGTCGGCCTTCATTTTTTTCTCCTTTGGTTTCCTGCCCGATTTGACCTAATTATATCACGTTCGGTCATGTTTGTCAAGTGATTTTAAGGTTCACTTTTTATTTAGTATGACCGATTGTCGATTTGTGCTCTGAGGTAACCAGCTTTCACTACCTTGTGCTCAAAGGTCGAAGGCCAAATTGAGAGGCACGTTGCAACCATATCCCAACATGCTGTCTCGTCGCGCAGCATATCGGTCGCTCGCTCCAAATCGCGCAGAATGTCCATGACCTTTTCTACATCGATTTGGTCAGCGGTGTAGAAATCACCCTCACCCTTCCACACCCGATTAAAAATGTGATGCGCTACCTTTTTGCTGGCTATGGTCTGCATTTTTTGCTCCTTTTTTTGTTCCGTTTTGTTGTGCTTATTATACCATGTTCGGTTGCTCTTGTCAAGCAACCGAACCTTAAAATTTTAGATTGCCATAAGCTTATTGAAAATGTCCTTGTCGATTACAAGACTTGAAACGCCGCCTCCCTTTAGAATCCTACGCGGTGCCGTGTCGTTGCGTGCCGCTCGCGCGATTTGTCGCTTGATAATTTCGATGCGATTTTTTGCGGAATTTGGCACATGTCCGCTTGCCAGCAATTTCCCGCCATTTCCGTGGTACGATGCTGGATTCATGGCGTGGATTTGCCATTTGCCGCTGCCGCCGACTAACATGTATACTTCTACGCCAGTTTCGTTCTTTTCTTCTTTTGGTGTAGACTTTTGGCAGCGCTGGCATACACCGTCTACCCACCCGTAATCCGTGAAACTTTCCCCGCCGCAAATTCTGCATTTCTTTATCATTTTTTTTCTCCTTTTTTCTGTCCGCTTTATTGCATATATTGTACCATGTCCGGTCGCTCTTGTCAAGCTTTTTACCTTAAAGAATTCGCCTTTTTCAAAATCTTTAAGGTTCATTATGTCTACTATTTCTATGGCTCTATTTCGTGTAGCGATTTTGCCCTGCCGAGTCGCTGCCGTAGAAAAAGAAGAATCGCTACACGAAATTCGATAACTTTCGAATTTCGTGTAGCGATGGATGGAAACCTTGACGCCATTGTCAAGGTTATTCTGTTGTTTGATGGACTAGAAAATTTGTTCTAATAGCTCTCCTTCCGCATCGATGCGCCATACCTGGACCAAATCACTACACGAAATGGTAGCAATATGGTTATCAAAATCAAAATCGACGGTTTCTGTTTCTTCTTCCACTTCAGTGTATCGCATTGTACTAATTTCCTTGTCCATCATTTCAGTCCCGCGCATTTTTTGCTCCTATTCTACTATGGTTTCTACGAATTCCATCCCGCTTTCTACACTATCAAACATTCCGTCCAGTTGTGCTTGAAAAGCCATTTCTAAAATTTCGCCAAACCGTGGCCCTGGAGTCATGCCCATTTCTATCAGGTGCCGACCCATGATGATTGGCTGAGGCGATTCTGATTCTACGTGTAAGACTTTGGCAATTTCACGGATTTTTTCAGCGATTGGATGCACTACCATGTGACCCTGACCACGAGCACTCTTGTCAATTGCCATTAATTCTGTTAACTCTTCTATGGTTGCTGGTTGCACTCTATGGGCCAATCGACGCACAGTCTTTTGTGAAACCTGACCCAAAAACATATGGTTTCCAGTTAACGCTACCACTTTTTCAGTCAAGTCTTTTGGTGCTCCAATTCTTGCCATGAACGTTTGAGCCATTTCCTCGCCCGCTTTATCATGTCCGTGGCTGGTGATTTTACCATCGATAACTTGTGTCGTGTTCACTTTTCCCATGTCGTGACAAAGTGCTGCAAATCGCATCACCGTGCCGCTTGCCAAGTCTACTGATTGGCAAGTGTGCTCAAAAACGTTTCCTTCAGGGTGCCATGTTTCATCTTGTGCCAGCCCTATCATCTTTTCGATTTCTGGGAAGAATTCTATCCATCCAGTGTCTACCAGAAACCGTAAACCCATCGATGGTTTGGTGCTTTTTTCGGCCCATTTTTTCCATTCTTCCCAGATACGTTCTTTTGGTAGTGTATGGAATTCTGATTTTAGTTCTTGACACATTTTAGCGGTTTCTGCATCCACTGTCATTTCAAATCTTGCCGCAAATTGAAACCCTCGCAGCACTCGCAACGGGTCTTGTACAAACATTTCGCTGGTCGCTCTTATGATTCTTTTTTCTATGTCATCCATCCCACCAAAAAAGTCTATCACTTTTCCGGTTTCAGGGTCAAGCGACATAGCGTTGAAAGTGAAATCCCGACGCCGCGCCGCTTCTTTTGGGGTTATGGTTTCATCGAATTCTACCATAAAACCCTTGTGACCCTGACCCACTTTGTTTTCCCTACGCGGTAAGGAAAAGTCAAAATCGTTTTCTTTGGTGGTGAGCTTGATAACTCCAAAGCTCTTGCCCACCGTGCTTACCTTGCCAAAACGTCGCAAGATTTGGGTTAGCCTCTTTGGGTCAATTCCAAAGACTTCTACGTCTATATCTTTGGATTCTTTTCCCATTGCCAAATCGCGCACGAAACCACCAACAATAAAACACTTGCCGCCTTGTCTGGTGATTTCTTTTGCGATTTTTTTCAATTCTTGGCTATCCATTTTTGCTCCTTTTTTCCGTCCGTCTAGAATCAAGTATACCATGTCCGGTCGTGTTTGTCAAGTCTTTTCTGGACTTTTTCGAAATCTTTAAGGTTCATTTCGTGTAGCGAGAATCCTTGTCTGCTGAGAGACACATTTCGTGTAGCGAGTCGCGCCAGGATACCAGAAATCGCTACACGAAATTTGATGTATGTCGAATTTCGTGTAGCGAAATGTGGAAAAAAGAAACCGGTCGAAGAGCGACCGGTCTAGAACATTTGTTCTAATCTGCATTCAGCATATAGACTGAACAAACGATTGTAATTTCAGGGTGACCGGTTCCAATGCCGCCCATGGTTAACCTTTGGTTGCTCAGAGTAAACTTGCGAACATTGTACCCTTTGGCCTTTAGTTCTTTGGCCTTTTTTGTTCGTGCTGCCATGGCCTTCTTTTTGGCAGCATCATAATCCATTGTATACCAGTCTTTTGTCCACTCGAAACCGTATCTTACTGGGCTGAAAGTGTACTGCATTTTTTGGTCTCCTTTTCCTAATCCCACCAAACCCTTAGTTCTGCCAAGCAACCAGATACCTCTACGTTATACTCGTCAACATAACGCGCAAATCCCGCAAAATACTGTGCCGGAACTTTTGTCAAATCAGGATACCATTGCAAGTATAGTACTCTTGAGCCTTCACGTCCGATAAAAATCTTATAATAATTATCACCAAATGCTGATGCTATGTTTTCTAGAATCTCGCACAGCATATCAGTGTAAATTATTGACCTATCCTTGGCCCACGCTAGGGCCACATCAGGGCGAACGTTAACCCTATAATCAAGTGAAATCCTATCTATCTGCTCCAGTGCTGCTACCTGCTCTGCCAGGGTGTCCATTTTTTCTCCTTTTTTCTAGTCTTTTGTTTGCCCATCTAGAATCAAGTATATCATGGTTCTGTCGATTTGTCAAGTGTTTTTTGACATAACAAACCTTAAAGATTTTGCTTCGTGTAGCAGTGTAAACTTTGGCATTTTCACGAAAAATTTTTCAGAATCTCATTTCGTGTAGTCGCGCCCAACATGTTCGATTTCGCTACACGAAATTTCAAGTTTATCGAATTTCGTGTAGCGAAATCGGCCAAAAGAAAAGACCGGTCAAGCGACCGGTCTTTTAGACTAGACTAATTCCATAGTCTATAATTTGGCATGCTTTCCTCTATACCTTCAGGGTCGCATACACAAAAGTCCGTGGTATGGATACGTCCACACCCATTGCAACGCAGATAGCCAAGAGCAACAACACGGTCACCGTTTGGCAAGCGACCCACTAGACTGTATACGCCATTAATACGTTCTAGAGAATACCATACCTGCGGCTCGCCCATTTCTATGTCTTGCCAATTGTCATCATTGGCAAGGGCCACATCCTGGCGCATGTCTTCTATTTCATCGATGCTTGCCCATTTTACCCATGTTTGCTTTGCGTACATTCTTATTCTCCTTTGGCCTTGACTTGGCAGCGACAAAAAACGGACGTTCTATGTGGGTACGCTTTTTCCTTCTTTTCGCCAGTCCTTTTGTCTTCTGTTTCTACTGTGACCCATGTGGTGATTTTTGTGCTTTTTTCTCCCTTTTGCACTTGCATACCTTGAGCCTGCCATCGATTGTATGTAAACCAATCGACATAAGGTTTGCAATGGCAACCGTGCAACTGTGCTGCCATTTCAAGAACCATGGCGTTTTCTTGGCTATGGGTGTCAAATTGTCGCGCCTGTGCTGCCGTCATTTTTTCGGTCACTTTTTTCTCCTTTTGTTTTCGTTGTCTATGGTCTCATTGTACCATAGACAACGAGATTTGTCAAGTGATTTTAAGGTTCGCCCTATAGACTTACATACAGACCGGTATAGCTTTCGAAAACGTCACGCAACATGTCAAAGTACAAATCCTCAAAGGATTTGACCTTGACCATGTCATATGTCCTTTTGTTATAATACCAAAAGTCCATGTCGTACAAATCTTTTCCGTTCAGAGTGATAACACATTTGTTCACACCCCGCTTACCAGAAAAAGAAAACTGAATGCTATGGTCGTCATAGGCGAAATCTCGCCCATTAACCATCGCTCGCAACATGCCAACACTTGTACCCATTTGTGCCAAAATTGTCGTCGCACATGTCTTGTCGCTCATTTTTTCTCCTTTTGTGTTCCGATTTGTTGGACCCATTATACCATGGTCACCTATCATTTGTCAAGTCTTTTTTGACAAATCGCAAAATCTTTAAGGTTCTTCGTGTAGCCATGTCGCTGCTATATGCCAGCCCTCGCTACACGAAATTTGATGCGTATCGAATTTCGTGTAGCGAAAACGACAACAAAATAAGACCGGTCTCCCTTGACCGGCCTTATAGACTACACGAAATCAGTTATGTGGGTTTACATAGTCAGAACGTACCCAGTTTTCAGATTTGGTCACAAGGTTTCTTACCTTGACGAAACCTTGCCCATCGTCCTGTAATACCTTTGCTTTCTGAAAGTCTATACCGCCCCGCCTCAAAAAAACTGTTACCTCGACCCTTTGTCCTTTTTCTAGCATGTCATTCTCCTTTGTACGTTCTGTTGGTGTCATCGACTTTCATCCATCCACGAACAACAACGTCCTGGCCGACCATTTCTCCAGTGTACCAATCGATACACTTATCAGCCACAAAAGTTATCTTGACCCTGACATATGGTCCACAAAAACTGCCAAAAGGATACCGAATCGTCCTGCCGGTCACATCGATATTGACTGCCGGTTGACACAAGTTATCGTTCAACCGGAATTTGGCCTTATCCCAAGTACAATCTATCAGAGTGCTACCATGCTGCCATTCTTCATAGTAGACATAGGACCCGACCGATGGTACAATTTCGCAATAGTTCTTGTACTGATTCTGCCTTGCCATTTTTCGCTCCTTTATGGCCGTGGTTTCTGATTCTTATTATACCAGAAACCACGACCCTTGTCAAGCGATTTTACCTTAAAGATTTGCGAGTTCTGCCGCCAGCGCTGGCAGCATTCTTACTGTGCCATCCATATGGTACACAACCAAAGCCGTGGTCTTGTCATAAAAGGCTTTGGCCTGTGTTGGTAGTACTTGGCCTGGCTTTACACCTGCGCTACAATACTGGATATATACATCATTTCCAGGATTGCCCTCGCACAAAACGATAACTGGAATTCTACCATTAACTAGAATCTCGATTCTTCCCTGCGCCAAATCCTCAGCCATTTGGCGCATCCGGTATTTTACATCTATCGCAATTAGGCTATTCATTTTTTGCTCCTTTTTTTGGTCTAAATTCGCTGATATGTCGTAAAGAATGGCTCTCGACTTACTACACGAACCATTGCCAATTTTACCAAATCTGTTAGTGTGTCGTTCATACTATCATCGATGCGAACCTGAAATCTTCTGCTACCAATGTAATTGAAAACCATCTTTTGCCGGTCGGTCATCTTTACTCTTTGGCCCATTAGGTTCGTCACTTTTTTCTCCTTTTTTTGTCCGCTCAATCTATAAAGAATTATAGCACGAACCTTGTCATTTGTCAAGTCTTTTACCTTAAAGAATTGGCCTTTTTCGAATTCTTTAAGGTTCGTTATGGCAAGTACACATGTTCGCCCTCGCTACACGAAATGGACATAATGAATATCGCTACACGAAATGAGCTTCCATGACCGGTCTCGCTACACGAAATTCGACGCCCATCTAAATAGAATCGCTACACGAAATGTCTGCCGGTAGACAAAAAAAGACTAGAACATTTGTTCTAGTCTCCTGATTTTTTAGCTTTGGCTTTTAGATGATTCTATAACCAAAATCTGAGCTTAGCTGCCGCTTTTGATACTTGCGTACCACTGTGGGTGCCCTATCTTCGACTACCCACACCCACTTGCCTTTTACGGCGTGCACCCGCGCCCGCTCGCCGCCCATCAGGAAAACTTCCTGACCTTGTGTTAGTTCTTGGCCCTTGCAATTCTGGAAGACCCTTGTATTGTCGGTTATGCCCCTGTAGTAGTTGTTTGCGCTGCCCATTTTGCTCTCCTTTTGTTTTCCGTTTTCCCTCTCAACTGACTATAGTATAGCACATGTCCTGTCATTTGTCAAGTTTTTTCGTCAAAAAAGGCCGAAAAAGGCCAAATCTTTAAGGTTCGTTATGTCCGGTCGAAAAATTGACTTTCGCTACACGAAATTCGATAAAGGTAAAATTTCGTGTAGCGAAAAATGGAAAAGCGAATCAGAACATTTGTTCTAATCCGCCTCTATGGCTCTTACTTTGTGACGCTTAATCCCATTTTACATCCTTTGCACTACGTCCATGCGCATGGATGACAATTTTACGCGCACGACCGGTTGTGCCGTTGCACATTCCGCAATCAACACATTGTACTTTACTATCGATGCTTGCTGGACATGTAATAACCTTATGGTTCAATTCTCCTTTGTCCATATCGATAGGTAAGACTGTAAAACTTCCCCATCCACGTCGCGTTGCCATGTTCAAGTCTTCTACACTGTCGCATGATGCTTGCAGACATGCCATGTGTTCTTGTGCAAAAGACTTTTTCCACTGGTGGGTGTATCCCATGAAATGGTCTGCCGCATCATTAACTTGTCTAACGATATCATATGGTATTAGTGATGGGTCTCCATATGCACCCCAGCGTATAACTTTACCATCGAATATACTATAGTCTCCATCAAACCAAGCATAGCGACCACGCTTATAAGCTTCCCAAACTGCTCTTGGCGCACGATAGGTTATCACATAGCACGTACCCTGTTTGCCGTCATGTGGTCTATGTGGGCAATCACCACAAACGCTATAGTCAAGGCCTTTTTTCGCTGCGTCGTTTGGTTTCATATCTTGACGCATGATAAAGACTTGTACTGCGTTACCGGTCTTCCGGTTCGCAGAACTAAAGCTAGCAAGCGCTACAATGTCTGCGCCGTCAAGAGCTGACTTCCCTTCCCACAAAACCACACCCAAAAAATCCTTGTGGTTAACGTCGTAGCTATCGCCCTTCTTCCAAGTCTTTAGGCTGGACATTTTTTCTCCTTGTCTGGTCATTTGGGCCAATCGATTTACACTCTCTATTATACGGATTTTTTTGCCCCTGTCAAGCCCATGGCGAAAATTTTAAGGTTCACATAAAATTGACTAGACTACACGAAATTCATATAGACTACACGAAATGGCGTGATACTTTGTCAAATCCAGTCAAAAATCAGAAAAGCGGTTTCGCTACACGAAATTCGATGCATATCTAATTAGTTTCGCTACACGAATAGAACAAACGTTCTGATACCGCTACACGAAATGACGTTTCAGGTAAAATCAACAGAACATTTGTTCTAAAATACTATGTTATACCTTATATTATTCTCGGCCGATTGCTGTGCGATATACAGTATTGACAAAATGTACTTAGTTATCGCACCCTTGACGACAGGTTGACATAAAAAAAAGAACATTTGTTCTACTCATGGCTACACGAATAGAACAAATGTTCTGGAAAAAAATGGCTACACGAAATGGGCGAGTTTGGCCTTTTTCGTGTAGTAAACTCATGCTTGACAACCAGGCTCTGCCGTGATATGATTGTACAAATCGCATATGCTGCAATTTTATCTAATTCAGATTAGATAAAAGCGGCGGGAAAATAATCTAATTCAGATTAGACTAATTTCAGTTATTCTAATCTGGATTAGACTAATTTGAGTT
>Ga0180438_10007665_pt1 | contig 13987 bp, 10 predicted proteins | sample SS_ome_12_FD_132455 | JGI IMG/M metagenome (GOLD analysis project Ga0180438, IMG submission 132455) | Hypersaline lake sediment archaeal communities from the Salton Sea, California, USA - SS_3_D_2 metaG | ecosystem: Environmental > Aquatic > Non-marine Saline and Alkaline > Hypersaline >... | reverse complement strand
GCAAATAGTCCCGCGCCCCGGCGACAATGGGCAGAGCGATGATTTCGGGCGTGTCGTAGCTGTGCAGCTGTTTGACTCGCTTTGCCAACTGCTCCAGCGCCGCGGCGCTGGTCTTGGCCATCAGCAGTACCTCTTGATCATGCTGTACGTGGCCCTGCCAGCGATAGATCGAGTCAACCGAGGGGATGACGTTCACGCACGCGGCCAGTCGCTCGTCCACCAGCACACGCGCGATGCGGTGCCCTTCCTCCGTGGAGCCTGCGGTCATCAAGACGACGACGTGTGCAGACATCGATGCCTCCATATCGAGGCATTGTAGCTCAACATGGAGCAGACGCAAACAGCCTATGGTAATGGGCCAGGGCTTTTCCAAAGCCGTGTCTCTGCGAAGGAAGTGAAGCAGTCTCCCCCTATCGATGAGGGGAGATGGCTTCGTCGCTACGCTCCTCGCCATGACAAATGGTCCCGTACTCTGCGCCCCTTTCGAAAATGGAAAAGCCCTGTGTAATGGGCCTGGACCGGGGCTCCAGGGGGGCAAACCTGGCGCGGCGAGCCGGAGAACTCGCTGATCCGATTCCGTGCTATCAGACTACCCGAGCGCAGGGCCCGACAGCGGTAGCCCGCAGCCAACCCCTGTAGTTGAGCTGCAGGAACTGGAGGCGCCCGGCCGACCGTCTTGCCGCGGCCGGGCGCCTCAGTCGTCACCTGTTCGTAGAGCGCTAGGTGCGCAGGTAGGAATGGGCGTAGATGACTTTGTTGTAGAGGATCTGGACCGTCTTCCACACCTCCACCTGGGCGGCATCGCTCATATCGACGTCGGAGGGCTCGAGCTCCTCCATTGCTGCGGTCTTGTCGTACAGCGTGAGCAACAGGCTGCCCAATGCGGTGCTGTCGTCTCTTTCCTCGACGATCCGCACGTACTCGGCCAGCTCTTCATCCAGAGGATCAGCGATGGCAGAATCAAGGCCTGCAGCCATCAGCATCACCAAGTAGGTGCGGTTGAGCAGGCTGCGGTTCTGGTGCGGAATACTGTTGGAGATGTTGGACAAGCCGACGACGGTCATGGGCGGCGGATCGGTCAGCTGCTTGAAGAAGCGAACGGCGTTCAATGTCTCTGGGCCGTGCTCCTGCGTGCCGTTCACCGTCAACACCAGGGGGTCGAGGAAGAGGTTAGACATGGGAATGCCAAGCTCCATGGCTTTGGGAATAAGAACCTCCATTGCCATCTCGACCCGACCTTCTGCTGTGGTAGGAATGCCTGACTTGCCCATGGTCAGAGCGATGATCCTGGCGTTGTACTGCGCTGCCAGTGGCATTCCCGTGTTCAGCCGGTCCGGATCAGCGGAAGTGGAGTTGATCATGGCCTGCTGCTTGGCGCGCTTGAGCCCCACCTCGATAGCCGCCATGTTGGTGGTGTCGAGGGAGAGCGGCACGTCAGTCACCGCCTGCACCGCGTCGACAATCCATTCCATCACCTCGACGCCGCGGCGCTTTTGCGGTCCGATGTTCAGGTCGAGCATGTCGGCGCCGTGTTCGACCTGGCTCAGGGCAAGCTGCTGTATGGCCTGCTCATCGCGATCGGCAACGGCCGCCTTCACGGTGGGGGAAATGATGTGGATGTTCTCGCCAATGATAAGCATGTGTCCTCCTTGGGCTATTGTCAGCGAATGGTTTGACTACTTGATGCCTGCGCTAAGCGCAAGCTGCATCAGGGCTTTGTACACGGGTGCATCTTCGCCGATCTCAAAGATCGGTCGGCCCAGCATGTCGAATTCGGTGATGGTGTTATCTTCGGGGAGGGTGCCAAGCAGTCCTATGCCAAGCTCCGCGACCCGATCCAACACTGCGGGCGGAATGTCGTTGCGGACGCGGTTGATGACCAGGTAGGTATCACGCACACGGGTTCCGAGCTCAGTGACCAGACGAGCAATGCGCTCGGCGGCGGCCAGGCCACGCATGGTCAGATCGCTAACCACGAAGAGCTTGTCCACGCGGCGGGTGGTCTGCCGACTGATGTGCTCCATACCTGCTTCGTTATCGATGATGACATAATCGTACTCATCCTTAAGCCGGTCGATCACGTCGCGCAGAATGTTGTTGGCTGCGCAGTAACAGCCCGGGCCTTCGGGCTGGCCCATGGCGATGAGGTCGATGCGATCTCCCTCCACGAGTGACTCGTTGATGCGGTACTCGAGAAAGTGAGCCTTGGGAATGGATACGTCGTAGCGCCCGGATTGTACCTCCTCACTCATGGCCTCTCGGATATGGCCCACGGTTTCCTCGAGCTCCATGCCCAGAGCCATGTTCAGGTTCGAACTGGGGTCGCCGTCAACGGCGATGATGTAACCCAGGTTGCGGGAGCGAATGTACTTGATCAGAAGCGCGACAAAGGTGGTCTTGCCGGTTCCACCCTTGCCGGCGACGGCGATTGTCATTGTCATGGGGCGGTTGTCTCCATCCTCTCGGTAGGTTGTGCGGCAAGCCGTTGGTACAGTAGCGTAACGGTGCCTGCTGCGAGAACGACAAAGTAGGGCACAATGGGGATCCGGAAGCGGGGCTGCGCCCAAAACACCAGCGGGATCGCCATGGTGGAAAGCACGAGAAAAGCGAGAAGCAGTGCGCGACGCTGCTGTTGGCCGCGGGAAAAGGGCAGGCTGAGCACCGCAAGGGGAAGAATGCCGATCCTCCAGACCACGCTGTCCACCGCAGTCAGGATCTTGAGTTGCGCGGGTGTTGCCGGCCAGTAGTCTGAGATCCAGTACATACTGCGCAGTTTCCCGGGTAGGGATCGAAGGGTAGGTAGCAGGTGCCCGCGAAGGTGCTGCCAGCCCAGCTGGTAGAAGAGCGCCTCTTCCTCCGGCTGTGTCAGCGGCGAGATGCCGACGATCTCTCCCTCTGACCAGACGGCGGGGAGGTTGCGCACCTGGTCTTTCTCCTGCTGCGTGCCACCGTGGGCCAGAAAGAAGTTGACGCCGCCATTGGTTGAGATAGGCACAAATCGTCCATGGATCTGCCAGTTGCGGAGCGTCACAGGCGCGATCACCAGTGCGATCGGCACGAGGAACCACAGCGCGCGACGAGCGCTCGATGACCACCCCTGCCAGCCCTGTGCGAGAACCGTGAGCCAGATCAGCACAAAGGGGACGCTGATTAGAAAGATGCTGCGCGTGATCGAGGCCAGTCCAAAGAGCAGGCCGCCGAGGGCCAAGCTCATGCGCGATCGACCCGGCGGCTGGCTTGCGATGTGCAATAGGAGCCAGACCGCGGCAGCTAGCAGACAAGTGGTCAGCGTTTCGGTGAGCAGGACGCCTGTGTAGAAGATCAAGGGTGGATACAGAGCCACAAACGAGCCCGCCAAAAAGCCGGCCGCAGCGCCGAAGGTGTTTTCGGCGATCAGGTATACGAGCAGGCAGGTGAGGGTGTCGAGCAAGGCCTGCACCAACCTCACGGTAAGGTAGCTGTGACCGAAGAGGCCGTAGACAGCGGCCAGGAAGTAGTAATAGCCCGGTGGATGGTAGGTGTCCGAACCCAGCGGATGAAAGACGTACTCTTCGGCGGTGTGCACGGCGAGGGGCTCTTGTCTGAGCAGGGCAAGCGCCGCCCGGTCGTAGCCCTTCATGTCCGAAACGATGAGTTCATCCTCCTGCAGAGGAAGGAACACCGCATTGATGCCACGCAAGGTTAGGGCTGTGGCGAGAACCAGAAGGAGTGCCAGCCGTTTCATGAGGTGACCCTGTACAGTTTGGCCTGACACGGATTGCCCAATGCCCCGCCTTGGAACTCTTTGACCAGTTCGAACCGGGTGAACATGGCTTCATAGGCTGCGATCTCTCTCGGGTAGCGAGATGGGTCGAGATAGAAGCCGCCGTAGCGATTCTGCACAAAGACGACATAATCGGCGTTCTGCTGATACCACTTGATGGGCTGGTCGATGCCACGGTCAACCCAGCGGAAGTGGTGACGGCTGTCCACCAACTGAGGCGCGTAGTACTCGCCTACAATGCGTGAGCCAGAAGGCAGCGCGTCCTCCATCCACTCGGAGACCACGGTGCGCACATCGTCTTGCGTGAAGCGTTGGTTGATCTGTAGCGACTGCCAGGTCGGCCAGGCTAGCACTGCAGCAAGAGCTGCTGCAGCCGCAAACTGGGGTAGCACGCCGGCGCCCTGCCTGCGAAACCACGTCTGGAGCGCGCAGAGCACGCGGTCAAGGAGGCCACCCGCCAGCATGCAGGCAAAGGGAATGATGGCCATGATCGTGCGGTCGTTCTTCACGGCTCCTAGGGACGCGAGCAGCAGGTAGGCTACCGGGAACGAAAGGATCAGCAGGGTCTCCGCCCGACTCTCTACTAGACCGGCAATAGCTTGTACCGGGGCAAGAAGCGGCAGCGGACCCTCAGTGCGCAGCAAATACCGCCCATACCAAACCAGGGCGTTCTGCCCCTCGATTCCCGGATCACCAAGGGTGCCATAGTGGCGTAACTCGAAAGCCAGTCCGTTGAGAAAGCTTGACAGATCCAGGAAAGCGTACGGGGTGCCAGCAAAGAAACCGGCAATTGACGCCAGAATGCCCAGGGCAATGTCGCCGTTCAACCGCTTGGCGCCAGGTCTCAAGACATGAGCGGCGACGAGGGCGACAACGATGGGGTATGCATTGTACTTGGTTGACATGGCCAGGCCAGCCGTGAGGCCAGCCAGCACATAGTCCGCTCGCTTGCCTCCCAGCCACACCTTGAAGGCAAAGGCAAAGGAAGCCACCACGAACAGGACCATGGTGACATCTGGTGCAATGAAGTGGCTGTTGCGGATGTGCGTTGGCGAGACGCACAGTAAGAGCGCGGCGATCAAACCGGCTCTACGGCCATAGGCCTTTTGCGTGACCCAGTACAGCAGGAGCACGGTGAGCACAGCGGTCATCACGACCATACCGCGTCCCACCAGGAACTGCGAGGGCATGGTGGCGCGCCCGACGACATTGGGAAGCACCTGCTCCGGCAGAACCAGGCCGTCGAGGTTGCCGAGCCTGCCGCGCGAGGCCATGAGTAGGAAATACCCCATGTATGCCAGGGCCAGAAGGTAGAAGAAGAGGGACGGGTAGTTGAAAAAGTGCGGGTTATAGTCCCCGGTCTTTAGGATGTTGAGAGGGATGGAAACGTACCTGGCCTCGTCGCGGTGATAGAGATTGGGCAGGTCGAATCCGATGCCCCAAAAACGCAGTGCAGCTGATGCGATGGCAAGGAAGGCGACATCGAGCCACTGTGAGAGCCTGCCCAAGCCCTGCATGGTCTAGCTGACCCTTCCTTGCTCGTTCAGTAAGCGCATAACTGAAGGGAAGGCAGTAGTGTCTGTGTGAGGCAGGAAGAGGGCCGATGTGAACTCCTCCATGAAGCGGTTGTCGGCGCTGAGCTCCAAATAGGTCATCTTGCGACCGACGTCGATCACTTCTTGCCGCATGTCCTGGCAAAGGAGAGTGACAAAGGCGCCAAGCACCGAGGTATTGCCTAGGTAATGGAAACGCTCCCAGGGCATATCCGGTAGGAGGCCGATCTGAACCGCTTTCTCGACGTCGATGTACTTGCCAAAGGCTCCGCCGATGAGCACCTGCTCCACGTCAGCCAACGAGATGCCGACACTGGTGGTCAGCACTGAGAAGCCAGCGTAGATGGCAGCCTTGGCACGGATGAGGTTGGAGATGTCGACCTCAGTGATGACAATGTCCTGCTGCCTCTTTTCCGTCTCCTTGGCCCGGGCCACGACGTACTCTCCTCCGTAGTCGCCCTCACGCACCCGGGGGGTATCCAGGGTCTGGTTGAAATGCCCAGACTTGTCGATGATGCCAGTCACAAAGAGCTCGCCGAGCAGTGAGATGAGGCCGGAGCCACAGATCCCACGCGGCCGTGCGTCGCCGATGACGTGATAGGTTGGCTCGCAGGTTTTGGGGTTGATCCATACTTCCTCAATGGCGCCTACCGTGGCGCGCATGCCCGAGGCGACACCGGCGCCTTCGAATGCCGGGCCAGCTGAACAGGCGCAGGCGATCAGCCAGTCGGCATTGCCCAGTACGATCTCACCGTTTGTGCCGATGTCGATGAAGAGCGTCAGCTTCTCTGTTCGAGACATGCCCGAGCTGAGCACACCAGCGGTGATATCGCCGCCTACGTATGCGCCCACTGACGGCAGGCAGTCTACGCGCGCTTCGGGATTGATATGGATTCCCAGGTCGGCGGCGCTGACCAGAAGCGGATGGCTAATGGTTGGGATATAGGGCTCAAGCCTGATGTGCGCCGGATCCAGTCCCATCAACAGATGGATCATGGTGGTGTTGCCTGCCACTGTCATGGCATGGATCTCGGTGGGGTCAATGCCATTACGCTCTGCCAGCTCGTCGAGCAGCCCGTTGATGGTCTGCACAACCAAGCGCTGCAGGTGCTCCAGCCCGCCCTCTTTCTTGGCGAAGATGATACGCGAGATGATATCCTCGCCGCAGGAGATCTGTGCATTGTAAGCTGAGGCACTGTCGATGAATCTGCCACTCTGCAGGTCCACGAGATAGACAACGTTGCTCGTAGTGCCGATATCGACTGCTGCGCCCAGAACCTTCTGCGTGCGGTCGCCAGGATACAGATCCAACAACAGCGGGGGAGCGCTCCCGAGAGGCTGTCGCCCCATATCCAGAACGACCGTCACCTGCCACGTGTTGTTCGTCGACTGCGAGTCGCGCAACACACCGGCCAGCTTGCGAAGCACGGGCAGGTTGGCCTTCAGATCCTTGATGCCGTGCTGCCGGGCAAGCTCGCGTTTGAGCCGCTCAAAGTCGCTGGTGTTGTCTGCCAGGCTGGGGGCTTCAATGTACAGCAAAAGGGTGCGCACGATGGGATGGGTCTGCCAGTCGCATTCCAGCGGCATGGCAGGCACCTTGGCGGCCGACTTTTCGCTGGGCAGCTGCCGGACGATCGCTTCCTGGGGAGGCACAAAGACTTGTAGGTCGTCCTCAACCTGCGTTTGGCAGGCCAGCGTGTAGCCCTGTTCCATCTCAGTGGGCGAAAGCCGGCTGGTGCTGGGGCGTTTGAACTGCCCCTTCTCAACAATCACTTTGCAGCGTCCGCAGCGCCCCTGACCACCGCAAGGCAGGTTGAGGCCCAGCCCCGCCAACACTATGGCGTCGCTCAGCAGTGTTCCGGTTGCTACCTCTATGCTCTTGCCTTCGGGTCTGATAAGGATCGTATGCAAGGAGGCTCCTTGCCTATCTTGGCTTGTTCCCAGGCTCGTGTCAAGCCAAGAGCAAGCGTCTCATTTGACGCATGATTGCACTCCACAGACGGTCCAGGAAGGTGAGCTTCCTCACCACGAGGTATGCGCACAAGGTGCCTATGAGCGCTCCTCCCAGGATGTCGCTTGGATAGTGCACGCCACTGATCAGCCTAGCCATACCCAGCAGCGTGGCCAAGGCATACAGCACCCATCCAGCAGCGCGGTTGTACAGCCACACGGCGGTGGCAATACAGAATCCTACCGAGGTGGGATTGCTAGGAAAGGAAGAGTCCGATGGATGGTAGAATAGCAGGTTCAGGTCGCGGCTAGCAAAGGGCCTCGGACGGTAGTAGACCAAGTTGAGCGCTTTCACGAATACGTTGGCGACGAACATCGACGCGATGGCAGAGAGGGCTGCGCGCTGGTTCCGAGCTCGCTGTCTCCCGGTCGCTCCGCTGAACCAGAGGCCAAATGGTACCGTAACCAGCGCCGTCGTGATCGCATAGTCATTGACCAGCAGGCGAATGATCAAGTCGAACACGACGGAACGCCCGGCCAGACCGTTGAGCAGATGTAGGAGAGTCGAGTCTATGTTCACGGGCTAGAGGCGCTCCTTCAACCATCGCGTGACGGTGTTGAGTGTTGATGAATGATTGAGCAGGTCTAGGTGTCGGGCTGACTGGATCACCTGGTGAGTGATCCAGGCGGTGTCACGCTGATCCCAGTCCTGCGGCGACACACGCGCTGACAGACGATCGTCTGCACCGTAGAGCACAAGCAGCGGGCGTGGCGCGATCTTGCTCGCAAAGTCAAGCGCACTGAGTTGGGCAACGAGCCGCGCCCGGCGTTCATCACGGATCCAATGCCAGGCTTGAGCATAGGACATCTCGTGCAAGAGTTCCAGGCCCGGCGTCAGGTCGCGCAAGAGCGGTGCCAGTGCCACAATGGCGCGCAACTGCTGATGTGCGCCCGCAGCCCGAATGACCAGGTCAGCTCCCAGGTCATATCCGGCGGCTCCCAGCCGGTTGGGATCCACCTCGGGATGCTTTCTCAGGTAGGCGGTCGCGGCGGGCAGAGTGGCCAGATTCTCTGGGTATGAGTATAGCTCGGCATCTGGATTGATGACAAGAGCCACAAGCCCCTGAGAGACCAAGTGATGAGCGAGGAGATGCATAGAGGCCCAGGCCTCGGTTCCAAGCCCGGGGACCAAGCACACTGCGGGCATGGGCCCTTCCGGTTCGGGAGGCAAGTAGAGCTCGCCACTGGCACGGCCAAAGGTGATGTGCTGGGCTTGGGAGCTAACCACAGCAGCTGTTCGGCTCCGTCGGTCGAGGCCAAGGCGGAGGGAGGCGATGAGCAGAGAACAGGCCAGGGCGATTGCGGCGCCCACTGCGAACAGCAGCGCCAATTCCGATCCGGCTGGCCCAGGAGTGAAGATGCGCTCCCACTGCGTCACAAAGAATGAGAGCGCACCGACCACCACGAGCGTGCCACTGAGCACGTATCCTAGCCAGGGCCGCCGTGAGTAGTCCAGGAGGGCCAGTCCAGCTAGCTTGGACCTGAGGGCCGCGATCTGCAAAGCAGCCAAGGCGCAGGTGAAAGCGAACCACAGGTAGCCCAGGGCGAGTTCCCTGTAGACGAAGTACAGCATCCGGCAAGACCCCCCGTTCTCGTTCGAAGGGGGGGCGCCAAAGGCGCCCCCTTGAACGGCTGTCTCGCTATTCCCAGCTCTTGAGATAGGCTGGTATGTGAATGGCCTCCCGCGGGCCAACCATTATCTCCCAGCCTGCCAGCTCTTCCTCGAGTTCGCCGGAGATGGTGGAGACGAGGCCTGGGATAACGATCTTCTTGTGGCTGATCTTGCTGGCAACGTCGAACTGCTGAACCGACTTGGCGATCTTCTCCGCATCGAACTTGCCCGCTGCCCACCCAGTGAGCACCGACATGCCCTCCGAGTCGGCGACGAGGAGCCATGCCGGCCTGCCGCCTCCCTCTATTTCGCCAGCGACACTGAAGTAGGTCAGTGAGAAGTTGGTGGTCACGAGAAGCGGTGAATCTGGCTGAGGTTCAGCGATTTCGTACAAGCCCGGGCTCACCTGAATGGGCTTCTGTGGGTCGGTGTAGATGTTCAGGCGCAGCGTGAGCAGGGGGTACATGGTCGCGGGATCGAAGTGATCCAGGACGATGATGCCGCCGTACTTGGCGATGTGCTGCGCTGCCACGATGGCTTCTTCTTCCTGCGAATTGGCACCCTCGCCTGCAAAAACGACGGTTGGGAATCCCAAAGGACGGAAGTTGCTCTTGAGCGCCAGGCGACGCAGGTTGGTGAGAGCGACCAGCGATTCGTGCTTACCTCGTGCGCCGGGGTCCAGGATGATATCCTCAATGCCTGCCCCCTTGACCTGCTCTACCAGTCCTGCGAGGGCACTCAAATCGCCATCCGCCTTCAATGCTAGGGCGGCCTTGTGCTTTGACGCCAGTTCGGCCATGGCCTCCCAGTTCTCGGTGGTAGCGCAGTAGAGCAGTGGCGCAGAGCCGTCGGTCTTTTCGAGCGCCGCGGCCATGGCTGCGGGGTCCGATGCAATCAGCACCAGCGGCTGGTCGGTCTTGGCACGAGCGGCCGCGATGTACTGTGCGAAGGTGGCCGGGTCTCCTGACGCGTTCTCGATGGCCAGTCCATCGGGTCGCAGCTCGATGCCCACGCGCTCCACATTGTAGGCGGCAACCTGATCCACGGCTGATTCGAAATCCGCGAGTGGGAGGGTGTCCTTGAGCCGAACAAACAGGCCGGGCTGGTGGAAGAAAGTCTTCTCATGGCGGTAGAGTACGGTTTCGTTGCCCACTTCGACTTTGTTCTCACCTGCTCCGATGGTCACCAGCCGAATCGGTGGTGCCGCAGCGGCCTCGAGCTGTGCCTTGGCCTCATCGGACACGTAAGGACAGGCGGACAACTCGGCCTGTTTAGCAGCAAGCTTCATGGCAAAGGCCAAGCAAGTGGGATAGCCACATTCTTTGCAGTTGGTCTTGGGCAGGAGCTTGTAGATCTGTAAGCCACTCAGTCCCATTCTGTGTACTCCTTGTCTGTGGTGAAGCCTATCACTGGGATCACTGTACCATCAGGTCAGCGATGGTCTGCTTCACCAGCTTGATGCTGTCAGGATGGCGGACTACAACGATGTCCGCACCGCTGTGTATCAGGGTGGTTGCGGTGATGACCTCCCAGTTGGTACTGCGCTTGGGCCAGTCGCCCCAGGCTGCGGGCACGCCTTCATTGACCTTGCTTTCCTTGGCCCGCCAAGCTTCCTCCCCTACCGTGCAGATCATCGGCTGCTGGGTCATGCTGTCGCCGCTGAGGGCTGCGATCCGCAAGCGCTCCATCACCGAATAGGTGTACTCGAGCCCGTATCCCAGCGCTCCCGTCGTGGGGTCCATCAGGATGCGGTCCAACTCGAGTCGCATGTCGCTGATCAGGATGTTCAGCTGCTTGGCGAGGTTGACGTCGATGGGCGTCTTGGCCACCACCAACTGGTCGTGAGCCAGGGCTGCAGCCACAATGGTGCGGTAGTTTTTATCCTCGCAGTTGCCCAAGGCAATCCGCTCGCCCTTGGCCGCTTCCGCGACAGCCACCAGCACATCGTTGTCCTTCTCGGGCTGGCCCGGTCCGTAGACAACCAGTGGGAGCCCTGTGGCTTTCAGGACGGCCTTGGTGATGTCAACTGCATGTGCGGCATCCGTGTTGTCGCCCTCGGTGTGTGCGCTCTGCAGCTTCAGCGCGATCAAATCGGCCCCATACTCCTCGGCCTTTTGTGCCCACCCAGCTGGATCGTTCAGGACATCGCCCCAGGTCTCCAGCAGCAACTCTGACCAGTCATCGGGATAGCGATCCTGGACTTCTACTGCGATGACGGGCTGATGCTGCATGTCGCCTTCAAAGGTCAGGAAGGGCAGTGTGCTCTCCCCTCCCACGGTTACGGTCGACTTGCGAGTGCCACCGCTATCGCTGGTGGCACCGAGGGTGACCTCGCGCACCTTGCCTGTCCATTTCTCCTTCGGCACATCAACACTAACAGGCATCTACAGAGTGTCTCCTTTCACAACAATAGGCATGCCGAACGGTGAGTGCTCTTCACGAAGCAGGGTCACTCACCCATGCCGCGTATGACACCGGTTGTGGAAACCACACCGATGGGCCATTCGTTTGGGTTGGGGGCCACCGCGGCTTGGCGGCCCCCAACCGGATGCTCTTAAGGCACAATCTAACGACGGAACACCGCTGCTGCCAGGCTAGAACATAGGCGGCATGGTCAGGGCTGGGTGCTCCTTCTCTTCGAGAACCGCTAGCAGTTCCTCAACGGTGGTGGCGACACGCTCGTCAGCGATCTTGTCAACGAGATCGGGATCGCCCTCTCGCTCTGCCACGGCCTTGAGCTCTTCGGACATGGACTCTTTCAGGAACGACGACATCCACACCACTCGCTTGAAGCCGCCATCGGCAGAGATGAACTTCTCGCTCAGCAAGTAGTACTTGCCGTGGCCCATCACGCCAGGCGTCTGCAGGCCGCCGCCAGCCATGCCTGCCAAAGTCGAGAAGGTCATGCCCGCCGGTGTCATGCTGGGGTCTTCCCGCGACACAACCATGATGCCGTTGGCCTCGGGGATCACCATAGCGATGCACTCGAAGCAACCGCAGGCGGTCATGGGGTCAACCATGATCGAGTACATCGAGACCTGCTCAACGCTCTGGTGCGAGTGCTGTCTGACAAAGTCATTGGCGCCTTGGAACACGCCGTAGTCTGGATCGAGACAGGCGCCTTTCTTGATCGGCTGGTTAGGTCCAGTCGGGTTGATCTGATAGGAGGCCTTGCAGTCGAGCCAGTTGTAGGCGCCGCACAAGCCAAGCCGTTCTGGCGAGACTACGCAGACGTGATTGGGTGCAAAGCTCTGGCAGAGCGTACAGCTGTAGAACTCTTCTACCGATTCGTCGGTCATGTCCGCGAGACGCTTGTTGCGGTACTCGTACGCTTCGCGCGCCTGGGCGAGCCACTCTTCGATGTCTGCTGGCTTCGTGAAGATGGTCACCTGAACCTTGTCGACAATGGCCCCAAAGTCCGAGTGGAAGCGAGCATAAAGGATCTCACCAAAGTGCTTGAGATCAAAGCCCTTGTCGGTGGCGGCGTTGCTGATGCGAATCCAGGCGATATCGCGCTGTCCTATGTGCTGAATGCCAGAGGCGGCGTTTATGAAGTAGTGGATCTGCCGTTCGAGCACTGGTTCAAAGTCTTCCTGCATCTTGCGACCGGCGACCTCGACGAGGATGCCCATGTCCATATGCCCAGTGGGTTCAATGTCCTCAAACCCTGGCCCTACGACCTCGATCTTGCCGTCCTCGACAGCATCAAAGTCGGACATCTTCAGATACTCGAAGCAGCGGGAGTACTTGCCGCCGAACTCGATGCGCATGTCGGCCTTGCGCACCCGTTCGCCCTCAAAGGCGCTGCCATAAGGCACGGGGATGGGCACTTCGGTGATCTTGACCTTGACGCCGCGCACCTCTAGACAGCGCTGCACCAGCTTCTTGGCGCGCTCGACGTCATTCTCTCCCTCGATGTCGTCAAAGGGCATGCTGATGACGTGCTCGTAGGCTGTCACGCCAGTGGGGAGAATCTGGGGGATCACCGTGTCAGCAATGGTTGGGAATCCGTAGCTGATGGCTCCGGCGGCCGTAGCGTACTTGAGGTCGTCAACTTCGCCGAGCGCCAGCACGAAAGCAAAGACGCGGTACTTGTTGTACAGCAGGATCTCCCGGGACTGTCCCGGCTTGAGCCCACCAAAGGTCAGCGCGCTGCGTGCGGCAAACCCGAGCGGGTAGATGGCAGAGATGGTATCGGTGCCAAAGGGGATGATATAGGTGTCGTAGCCCATCTCAACCCCTTCTTCCATCAACTGGTGGATGATGCTGCGGCCGTTGACGTTTCCACACAGAAAGACGAGGATGTTCCTCTGCTGGAGTTCGCGCACGATTTGAACCGCGACCTCATTGCTCTTGGCGCAGCCGACCAGCGCGGCAAAGCCGGGCATGCGGCCGTCCACGAGCTGGATGCCCCACGATCGGAGCTGAATGTCATCAATGGGGCCATTCAGCCGTTTGCCGGCCTCGGCCTCAGCATCGGGCGAAGTGAAGCTGCTGCTGGGCACATAGCTCCCGTCCCAGGTGATGGCTTGTGGTTCCACGCCCCGTGCAAAGCGGATGGCCTCGATGGCCTCTTCAGCGAGAAGGGTGGCCATGCCGCAGTCCAGTGTCTCACCCAGGTAGGGCAACCACATGTCGTCGCCCGGGATGGGATGCAGAAGGCCTTTGGCATCCGCCAGCGCAGCGCTGAGGTCGCCAAGCGTGCTCACTTCCCTTCCGGTGAAGGCCAGAATCACGGGAAGGTAATACGCTGTGTTGGTGAAAGCCACCGGTGTGTCGGCGCCCAGTTCTGCGATGGCCTTGTCGAGCACGTCCTGTGCTTCGGCCACGATCAGGTTGGCGCCTCGGATGGCTCGAGTGGCAATGTACTTCGACATAGATGCTCTCTCCTTATCTCCGTTGACTCATGTGGTCCAGCAGGGCTACCCCACCTTGGTGGTGTAGAGGTTGAAGACGTCTTCGCCTCGCTCCTCCAGCACCTTGAGCATGGTGGCATCGCCGCTCTGTCCAAAGCGCTGCGGGTCATACTCCACCAGTCCGAGGGCAGCG
>Ga0180438_10007664_pt1 | contig 13987 bp, 13 predicted proteins | sample SS_ome_12_FD_132455 | JGI IMG/M metagenome (GOLD analysis project Ga0180438, IMG submission 132455) | Hypersaline lake sediment archaeal communities from the Salton Sea, California, USA - SS_3_D_2 metaG | ecosystem: Environmental > Aquatic > Non-marine Saline and Alkaline > Hypersaline >... | reverse complement strand
GTCAAGGTCCTGGTTCTCAGGCTGTGTACCGAAAGGGTAGACGAATCAGTGAATGGTGATCACTTGATCTTGTTCTACCCTTTTCGCTACCTTTCGTCTAGTATAAGTAACAGGGCAGGTCAATAAATCAGAGGTGTCCAATGCGATCCATATTGTCTTTCAAGCATGTCCTAATTTCAGTTTACCTCCTGTCCCTTTCATTGTCCGCATGTCTTCCGGTACAGGAAGGCGTCGTCGCCACAGCAACACCCTTATCACTGCCAACAGAGAGCTTCTCAACGGCAGTACCATCTCCCAGCGCGCCTCCCTTGTCCAAAAGCATGACCGAGGTTGTATTTGTCAAAGATGGCAACATCCAGGTCTGGGATGAGGGGACAAAGCAGGCGCGAACCCTCGTCAGCACAGGTGATGTGCTCTCAGTGACGATGAGCGATGATGGTCAGATGATTGCCTTTACACGTGGTTCGTGGGTTGGGGGGCTTGACGGATATGAACAATTTGCATTGTGGGTGATTAACCGCGATGGCGGAAATCCTCGAGAACTGTTTTCAGCGCAAGATTTGCGTCAGCGGATTAATCCCAGTGAACGCGATTCTTCAAACTTTTATCAGCTTGGCTGGGTTCCCCAGTCACACCAACTCATTTTCAGTGGTACAAAATACATCGTCCAGGCGGAAGGGCTCTCGCACGCTATTCCTCAAGGAGTTTATCTAGTTGACACGGATAAAGGTTCAGTTACCGTGCTGGCTGAAGCTGCGGAGAACCTACGCTTTTTGCCATCTCCCGATGGTAAACAAATCGCGCTCATGTCTCCAAGCGACGTGGGTTTTATCAACGCAGATGGTAGTAATAAGCGTCAGGATGTTCTGACATATGCAGAAGTAGGGCTTACAGGCCCCGTTTTCCCTATGGGTGTTTGGACTCAGGATTCACGTGCCTTTTTGATGACCGGCTCCTTTGAGAGAGATTCCAGACTAAACGTTAACTTTACGATCTGGCGTATACCCGTAGACGGTTCCTCCCCCGAGGCTTTAGCCACTATTACGGGAAGTGATCCCAACTCGGTCTCTTTTTCACCTGATGGAAAGAGCGCCTCGTTTCTTCAGACGACAGATCAGCAGCCACCAGAAATCGCTGGATGGTTCATAAAACCTCTCAACCCTGAAGCGGGTCCATTGGCACTTCCATATTACGGTAAGGAAGCCTTCTTTGCCAATCTGCACTGGTCGCCTGCCGACAATGCGTTTGCAATCAAAGATCAGGATCTCCTCCAGCTTTGCCCGAACGCCACGCAAGATTCTCAAGTGTGCGGAGAACCGATTCGCTTGGGCACCGGCATAATCACTGCGCTGCAATGGGTTGACACCTCTCGATTTTTATTTGTGGGCATCGAGCCAAACACCTTGTCCCTAGGCAAGTTAGATGGCACGGTCATTCCCATTGTCACATGGACAGAGATACAGAGATGGACAGAGAATGACATAATATCAGGCTGGAGCTTTTATACCCCCCGCTAATGGATCGTCCGGCAACCTTCAACATACTTTAAGCCCGCGGGTAGTTGATATATACCTGGTGTATTTCAAAGTCCACAGGCGAATTATTCGTCATTACATTCTTACCCCGGTTCTTCAGGATAAATCTGCCATTTATTCCCCACCCTGAAAAAATCCCCTTATGGTGGATTGAATTTACTGCCAGGAAGTGCTATTAATTACCTATCCTTTTGGTATCTCTCAGCATTTCTGTCGCAAGGCTGTCTAGTTTTTTCTTGGGTTTTATGATAGGCCCATTTTAGTCAATGAGTATAGGTTCTGGTAATATGGATTTTTGGATTGGAATCGAAACGAAAACCCCCTTTTCTCCCGAAAATCGTATTCGTTCCGTTTCGTTCCTCTTCAATTTTTTTTCACTCAAAACCCCCCTGCCTGTTACCCCCTTTTTTTTCCTCAACCCGTTTAAATTATTTTGTTAACTGCTTTCGGATCTGTCTGATTCAAAATCTTTGGAACCTTAACAACTGAATATTTTTACTTTTTGTTGGCTGGAAGATTGTGGGTTAATTAAAAAAGCCTGAAATTTGTCAGGCTTTTATCCTCTGTAGGGCGGGTGGGAATCGAACCCACAAGGTATCTCTACCGGCGGATTTTAAGCTTGATGAGTGCCTATCCATGTAGTACTTTATTGTATTATGGCGTCCATTTGTTACTAAAAAATTTACAAAAAACGTCCAATCAGTCCATTATTTCCATGCCTTGTTTCCCCAATTGCACCGCAATTGCACCTGGTATGAAGAAGGAAAGGCGACTCGTATATGTTAATGGGCAAAAAAATATTGGAAATTTTACCGCAGAGGCACAGGCAAAATTGCCTTTTACCCATATATAATTATTCAAACCGAAGTTGGAAAGGCTCTCATCTCTATGCATAAGTTATTTCCTAAATGCATTGATGATATATATACAATTCTTTATTATTATTAGTTTTATAAGATAAATCATCCGAAAAGTCATTATAATATTTTCAAAGAATTGAATAGTATAGTACAGCTTTAAGTCAATGACTGAGTTGGTAAAAAATGAATGAATTTAGATTAAAGATTTCCTCAGAAGATTTCCTATATTTAATTAAAACTCGACGTGTAACTAGACAATTCAAGAAAAAAAAAGTAAATAATGAATATCTTGAACTGATTCTGGAGAGTGCTTTCTGGACGCCTACCGGTGGCAATCAAAGACTGAATCAATACATAGTAATTCAAGAGGCAGATACCTTACGCAAAATACGTGCTGTAAGTCCTGGGATGTTGTCTTTACCTCCAGTTCTCATAATAAATTGTATAGATACAAACCATTCCGAAGGAGAAGAGTTTTTTTTTGATGAACAACCATTAGCTTTCATAGATGCAGGAACAGCATTAGAAAATATGCTTTTAATGACCCAAGTATTAGGATTAGGAGCATGTCCAGTGATGTCTTTCAATAAACAATCTGTTCAAAAGCTTATTGGTCTTCCTCAGTATTTAGTTCCTTTTCTCATGATAATGCTTGGAGAACCACTGAAACCTCATTTAGTAAAACCAGCATCAATTGATATTAATAAATTTACGCATTGGGAGGAATATAAAAAGGAATGATTCGTGAAGAGGATCTGCGAGAGCAAATATTATTTATTCTTTGTTATTTAGCTACCTCGGCTCGTGGAGTATTATTTGAGCCACGACTTTATGCACCATATCGACTTCTCGAAGGTTTAAACAGGATAATTGGGCACATGAAGGAAATTGGATTATCGGATCCAGAATGGATAGCTATTAACGAAGAGATAGATCAAAACATTATTAAAATATTATCAGATGAGGAAGCATGTAAGTTGACAATTGATAATATCATTTGTCGCCTTACGAGGCAATTAATCGATTCCTAAAAACTGTACTGAAACCTATTGGCAATAGAATTATTTAGAATATATACAAAGTAATACTGTCTATCAATACCTCAAGACCATCTGGGATATCTTTACCTTAATTGGTAATAAATCCCCTAAATTTCCTTTATCATCCTAAATCAGAAATATCCCCTAATTCTGCAAAATTGAGATATCCCATTGACTCCCAAATTTGATATACTTATAATCACACATTAGTAAAACCTATTCTTATTATCGTTACCAGAAAAAATCGAGTAGGAATGCCGGACAAGTCTATTGAGTATAGGCAATATTACCTAATAATCAAAATAGTCGTTTAATAGGTAATAATTATCCGTTTATGTTGATTCTATTTTTTTAATCAATGTTCGATGAGGAGAGAGAAATGAATACAAATTCCCGATTATTACTTATTAGCATCCTTTTAGTATTTGTACTGTTGTGGACAGGTTGTGCCCCAACTCCTGAGGAGGCTCCGGCTGAAATGCCAGAACAACCCCAGGTAGTAGAGACGGAGGAAACTCTGGTTACCGAAGAAGAAACAGTATTAACCGTAGCTTTTAACTCTGGAGTGGCAAATCTAGATCCAGCTGTTGCTTGCGATAATGAAGCTGGAACTGTGCTATTAAATGTCTTTGATCAATTAGTCCAAAAAGGAATCACTCCCGAAGAAGATGGTTCTTTCACAGGTAGCTCAACCGATATTCAACCAATGTTGGCAACCTCATGGACAATATCGCCTGATGCTCGAGAATTTACATTTAAAATCAGGGATGGGATAAAATTTACAAATGGGAATGTTCTCGATGCAAATGCAGTCAAATATTCCTTAGATCGAACCGCAAAAATGCTTCAATGTGGGGAATATGCACTTACAGCAGGATTATCAGGAAATATCGAATCGGTTGAAGCCCCTGATAATGAAACTGTAGTTGTCCGATTGAAAGAATCTGATCCATTGTTTTTGGAAGCATTAACTTTATTTCCATCGTCCATAGTTGATCCAGCAGTTGTAGAAGCTCATGGAGGAGTCGTAGAAGGGGAGACAAATGAATACATGGCAGGCAATGCTGTCGGATCTGGCCGCTATATGATCACTACCTATGATCCAGAAACAGAAATTGTCCTTGAGGCAAACCCAGAATATTGGGGAGAAAAGCCTAAATCAGACCGTATTGTTATAAAAGTTGTAAAAGATCCTTCAACTAGGGAACTCTTACTTCGATCTGGTGAATTAGATGTTGCTTTTAGAGTACCCAGTAAAAACCTTGCAAGATTTGAAGAAGAAGGTTTCCAAATTATTAAGCACCCAAGTCCAGAAATAACTTATTTGGGTTTCAATAACACTCAATCCCCATTGGATGATGTCAAATTACGTGAAGCGTTGTTGTATGCTGTTCCTTATGAAGCATTAGTTGAAGATGTATTACATGGATATGGATCCCAATTAATTGGACCAATACCTTCGACAATGGCATATTATTGTGAAGACGTAACATATCCATACGAACTGGATTTGGAAAAAGCACAGGAACTTCTTAGTGAATCAGGATATGAATCTGCTGAACTATCTTTAGATGTTCGTGCGGGTTTTACAGAACATGAAGAAATTGCTGTCATTCTCCAAAATAATTTAAAACAAATTGGGATTGATTTAACAATCAATAAGCTTAATACCGCAGAATACCAAGATCGGGTTTGGAATTTTAAATCCGAAATGTTCTTAGCGGACGACCAACCTTGGATTAATGATCCTGGTTATAATCTCGGTTACAATTTACCTTGTGGGGAATACTATAATTGGGGACAATATTGCAATGAACAAGTTGATCAGTGGTTATTAGAAGCTCGCCATGAGACAGATACAGAAAAGCGGAGACAATTGTATTGCGACATCAGCCAACAGTTTATCGATGATGCTCCTTGGATTATGCTTTTCGTAAGGGATGAAACGGTAATTATGCCTCAAAATGTTAAAGGCTATCTTTTCGACCCATCTGGTGCACATCCTCTATATACATTGGAAAAAACAAATTAAGCTCAATTTCGTTTTTTTCACAATGACTGAGGTTGGATAAAAAGATAAATCAACTAAGTTAATACTTTATACAATGGCGAATTTGTAGCCTGGGTAAATAGGAGCCTGACCTTTTTCAAAAGTAAATTTGATTAATGAAGGCTCCTATTTGTACTATATAAAATCTGGAATGACTAAAAAGTAGATAAATTGATTGCACCTGTACAATTTTTCACTAATGTCGGACGAAAACCTTCAGGCGCCTTGGCCATAATTATTCTTGTGATATTAGTTATTATGGCCTTTTTAGGTCCAATGATCTGGATACATGATCCGTTAACAATAAATTTGAATCAAGCTTTACATCCACCTAGTACTTCCCATCCCTTAGGGACTGATCAGTATGGAAGAGATATGCTTGCACGATTTATTGGAGGAGCGAGAATCTCTTTAATAGATGGTTTAGTAGTAGCTGTATTAGGTGCAATTGTAGGAACCATAATTGGAATGATAGCTGGTTATTCAGGTGGTTTGTCTGATAACAGTCTAATGAGATTTATGGATGCCATATTAGCCTTTCCACCTCTCATGCTGGCAATGGCGGTTGCTATAGCTTTAGGTGGTGGAGGTATTCTTTCTGCCACAATTGGGATAGCTCTAGCCACTGTCCCCTGGTTTGCCAGAATCGTACGAAGTCGTGTGCTAGAAGTTAGGGAATTAGATTTTGTAGAAGCAACCAGATCATTAGGAGGGACAGATGTTTATATATTGATAAATCACATATTACCTCACGTTTTCCCAATTGTGCTAATCCAAGCCACTGTAACATTTGGATATGCAATATTGACGATTGCTGCACTTAGCTTTATTGGATTTGGTGCTAGACCACCGATACCAGAATGGGGAGTAATGATTACTGAGGGACAACAATATGCCCTTTCAGGGCAATGGTGGATCCCTTTGACTCCTGGTGTGGGTATATTATTATCGGTCGTTGCAATGAACTTATTAGGAGACAGAATGCGCGATGTTTTAGATCCAGGTTTTAAGGAAAAATGAAACTTGATAAATAAGATAAATAAAAATAATTAAGGAGAATTAAAATGCCTGTAACAGCACAATTATCTAGATATTGGGATTATGAGGTTTATAAAACTGCGAATAAACTTTTAGTAGATTTGATGGATGTAAAGGAAGGGCAAATAGTTGTAATCACCAATGATACAACTGGTGATGATAGACTTTCCAGAATTGTATCAACTGTCGCTTTCCAAGTCGGCGCAACACCAGTTGAGGTGCGATATCAAACAAATGAAGTCGCAACAAGTGACCCTCCCAAGCCGGTAGCAGAAGCACTAAAATCCGCTGATGTTTGGATTGAATTCAACAGAACTTATATATTAGACTCCCACACTCAACTTGAGGCACAAAAAGCTGGAGTAAGGTATATATGTTTAACTGGTATGGATGTAGATTCATTGGTAAGAACAATTGGGAAGGTAGATCTTGATGCAATGTTCGCCTTGGGTGAAATCTTAGCAGAGATCACAAATAAAACAGATGTGATGGAAGTCACCTGTGCAAACGGAACTAACCTTATAGCTGAAATGCAGGGAAGAAAAGCATCCGTAGAAACACGTGCTACTGATCCTGGGAGCGTTCTTATGCTAGGAGGACAGACTAATTGGGTTCCTTTTGAAGAAACTGTAAATGGGAACGCCGTTTTCGATGGCTCAGTATGGCCTCCTGATTCTGTAGGTGTGCTTTTTTCCCCCATGACTTTAAGTTTTGAAGATGGATTCGTCCGTCGAATAACAGGGAATTGGCAGGCTTCGCGTTTCGAGGAATGGTTACAAAGTTTTAATTCAGAAAACATGTTTCGGTTCTCACATTTCTCATATGGATACAATCCAGGCGTTCTTCGCCCAAGCGACATAGTATGTGAACTTGAAAGAGTATTTGGATGCTTAGACATTGGCCTTGGTAGTCAAACCTACCCACTAGTTGAATTTCCAATAGAGAATTGTCCTTCTCATACTGATGGCACTATTTTAAAACCAACAATAATTATGGATGGTGAGCCTATTCAAAAAGATGGTCGATACGTCCACACTGAGTTAATAAAAGCATGTCGAGCATTAGGAGTACCCGGGTATTGATTTGATATAAAAAAACCTTGAAAGGATAAAATTTTATGAAACGGATTTTGATAGCGATCCCAGTTACTTCAGGAGATTGGGATGAGGTTATGCTTAAACTTTGCACCGATGTGGCAAATTCGACCACTCATTTTGAGGTAAGACACCTTGAAAAAGGTGTAGATGAACTGGAATCAGCTTTAGATGAAGGCTTGGTCGTGGGTCCTCTTTTGGAAATTCTTGCAGGAGAATCAGAAAATTTTGACGGTGTAATTGTGGATTGTTATTCCGATCCAGGTGTGTATGCTGCCCGTGAACTATTACAGAAGCCTGTAATTGGTATTGGAGAAGCAGCTGAGTACCTTGCATGCGCAATTGGTAATCGAATTGGAATAGTGACAACATCAGAGCGCACAAGATTTACCATTGAAGAAAAATCTCGTGCAAGAGGAACTAAAGATAGAATAGTAGATTTACGTTGTTGGGGAGATTCACCTTTAGGATTACTGAGCAATGACGCTCACGCCCTTGCAGGGTTAAAAGAACAAGTTAATTTAATGCGGTCAGAAAACGCTGTTGATACTGTCATTATCGCATGCGGTTCAAATTTAGCATTGGAATTTAACATTTCAAAAGAGGTAGGTTTGCCTGTTGTAGTTCCTGAACAAGCTGCCGTCAAGGTCATGGAGGCGATATTGGAATGTAATCTGCCTGTAAGTCCTGCATTTCCTTCCCCAGCTCATTGGGTGAAATTACCTTCCAATGATTAACAATAAGAAATATGCTGTGTATAACTGATATATTCAAAGATATGTCACCATAAATTCAGAATGCGATTTGTTTCTCAGCGGCTAATTGGTTCCCTTCTCGTTTTGTTTATCGCCTCCCTCATTTCTTTCTTTTTGTTACGTGTATTACCAGGCGATCCTGCAAGAATGATACTGGGACCTTTAGCCTCTCAAGAAGCAATAGAAAACCAGAGGAGAGTAATGGGGCTGGATTTGCCAATTACCACTCAATATATCCGTTATATAAAAGATTTATTCCAAGGCGACTTGGGATTTGCATGGCATACTGGAAGACCAGTAATCACAGAATTAAAAGCGAAAATTCCAGCAACGGCAGAACTTGCTATAGCGTCATTTTTATTTGCCTCTTTTGCCACCCTTTTATTAGGAATTCTTGTGATTTATTTTCGAGGAGGATTTTTTGATAATCTCATTCGATCTATTGCTTTTTTGGGATTAGGTACTCCCATTTTTTGGTTTGGGTTATTGCTACTAGTGATTTTCTTTTTCTATTTAAAAATATTTCCTGCTCCTTTTGGAAGATTGTCTCCTACAACTATTCCTCCTACTAGGATTACAGGTTTCTATACAATAGATTCAATATTAACAGGAAATTGGAAGGTTTTTCAAGAATCAATTAGTTATCTTGCACTCCCAGTTTTCACTTTATCGTTCGCGCTGTTTGCATATCTTTTTCGTGTTTTACGAGGAAGCTTGTTAGAAGTTATCAACGAACCATATATGGTTGTTGCAAAGGCGAAAGGTCTAAATAAATGGAAGAGTATTGTAAAACATGCATTACCTAATAGCCTCCTGCCATTTATAACTTTGGCTGCTTTATCTTTTGGAGAATTGTTAGCTGGTAGTGTTTTAGTAGAAACTGTTTTTTTATGGCCAGGAGTTGGGAGTTTTGTGACTCAATCAGTTTTAGCAAAGGACTTTGCAGCAGTTCAAGCGGTCATCATCCTTAGCGCAATCGCTTATGTGATGGTAAATTTAATTGTTGATATTATGTATGGTGTTTTAAACCCTCGAATAAGGTCATCCTAATTTTTTTAATTGGGGGTGCAAAGTTTTTTTGGATAGTTCAAGGAGTACATCAAATGAAACTTAATAATTTACAGCATTATCCTGCATTTTTTACTTATTCAATTGTTGCTCGAGATGTCACAAATGGGGATTTAGGATTAGCGGTTGCTTCAAAATTTTTAGCTGTTGGTTCTGTAGTTCTATGGGCTGAAGCTAACGTGGGAGCTATAGCGACACAATCTTATGCCAATACAACATATGGACCTAATGGTTTAAAAATGTTGGGAAACGGCTTTGCGGTTAACAAAGTAATTAATGAACTTACAAAAGAAGATGAAAACAGGAATCTCCGACAAGTTGGAGTAATTGATGCAAATGGTAATGCAAGTTCATATACCGGTAATGAGTGCCATCCTTGGGCTGGTCACTTAATTGGTGAAAATTATGCCTGCCAAGGTAATATTTTAACAGGTCCAGAAACGCTCGATACAATTTCCAGAAAGTTTGAAGAGACTAAAGGAGAATTGTCTGACCGTTTGATAGTTGCCCTACAAGCAGGCGATGAAATTGGAGGTGATCGACGAGGAAAGCAATCTGCAGCGCTACTTGTAGTTCGTTACAAAGGGGGATATGGGGGATTTGATGATAAATATATAGATTTACGAGTTGACGATCATATTGAACCAGTACAGGAATTAGCTAGGTTATTGAAATTGCACCATCTTTATCTCGGTAGCAGCAAACTTGAGGACAAGATTACGATTAATGAAACACTTACACTGGAAATTCAAAAAATTATAAAAGAACTTGGTATATACAAGAGTGAAATAAATGGCAGATTTGATGAAGAAACCTCACAGGCTATTAGGGAATTTATTGGATTGGAGAATTTGGAAGAACGAATTGATCTGTCTAAACGGACTATAGATCCTCCTGCATTAGAGTATATCCGCAATAAGTACAAAAAATAAATTCCTCAAAGGAAAATTATTGCACATATATGTTGAACAAAACAACTTATCATCCAAGGTTACTGAATAGTTATTATAAGAATCCATCATGCTAATCTCTCACATTTTTATCTCAGGCTATCAACAATCAAAGTTGTGTATGGAATAATGAAACAAAAATATATGCGATTAATTTTAAGATGAATACAAGGAATTTCCCGCAACACTTAATGAATTATTTGAAAAACACAAATATATTTACTAATTCTCAATTTATGACTACATTTATTATTCTTATTTGCCAACTTCAAAAAACATACTTTTCCGCCATTTTTTGTGCAGTTTATTAGATTGATATTTGATTACTAATGTAGATTGAATGGTATTTTCATATATTAGCCATCTAGGAATATTCAAAAATTGCTTTAAGCGAAAGGACAAACAAACCACTACGACGCCAAAAACAATTGTACTTTTAGAAACACACCTTAATGCATTAGAGGAAATAGGCTTAATATTTACCATCCCACGTATAAAGAAAATGAACCAAATTTCAGTGTATTAGTTTAATGAAATAGTAATTATCCAAACAGTATCAAGGAAAAAATATTTTTTAAATTTCCAGGATTTTTCTTATAGGTTACGAAGTTGATGGGAATCAATTTGGGATGCCTTTTTTATGACCGATATTTACAACTAATCTAAAATGAAACCCTTATTAGAGAAAGAAAAAAAAACCCTTCTTCAGGTAAAAAACTTAAGAACATATTTCTCTATTAATAAAGACATAATAAAGGCAGTAGATGGTGTAGATTTAAAGGTCAACCAAGGAGATGTGTTGGGATTGGTTGGTGAATCTGGATGTGGAAAGACTGTTACATCTCTTTCTATAATGCGCCTGATAGAAAATCCTGGAAAGATAATCGATGGGGAAATATTTTTTGATGGACAAAACCTACTAGAACTATCGGAATCGGATATGGTTAAAGTTCGAGGAAACCAAATTTCCATGATCTTCCAGCAACCTCATTCCAATCTTAACCCTGTATATAGAATTGGCATACAAATTGCTGAAGTTTTACAAACTCATAAGAAAATGAGCCGAAAAGCGTCATGGAGAAAAACGATCGACTTATTAAAATTGGTTGGAATGCCGGATGCGGAAAATAAAGCAAATGCTTATCCTCATGAGGTGTCAGGAGGCCAGGCACAACGCGTGATGATCGCAATGGCTTTGGCGCTCAATCCAAAACTCCTTATAGCTGATGAACCCACCACTGCATTAGATGTCACCATTCAAGCTCAGATTCTAGATCTTATTAGAGACTTACGGAAGCGTATGGGAACTTCAGTATTAATAATTACGCATGATTTAGGTGTAATATCTGAAATGGTAGATTGGATTGCAGTAATGTATGCTGGACGAATTGTAGAGGAAGCGGATGTATTGTCTTTATTCGACAATCCACTACACCCATATTCTAAAGGATTAATCGCTTCAATACCAATCTTAGGGAAAATAAAAGACCGTTTAGAAGTTATTCCTGGATCAGTTCCTGATCTAATCAACTTACCAGATGGGTGTAAATTCGCTCCTCGCTGTAGTGCACGAGTTGATAAAGGATTGACTATTTGTGAAGAAAAGGAACCTGATTTAATTCAAGTATCACCTAATCAACAAGTCCGATGCTGGTTGTATTAAAATTAATTATATGATGCTGAATGCTCTAATATGATTATTTTTATTGGTTAACAATGAGATGATCATGACAAAGATATTTATTTTTTAAGCCAATTTCAAAATAATAATGGTTAAATGAAACTAATTGAAGTAAGGAATCTAAAAAAATACTTTCGAGTGGGAGGAAGTGCACTACAACGAAATGTATCCTGGGTTCAAGCGGTAGATAATATCAGTTTCAAAATCGAATCTGGGGAGACGTTGGGTCTTGTGGGTGAATCTGGATGTGGAAAAACCACAGTTGGGCGAACAATGTTGAGATTAATAGAACCATCAGGAGGAAAATTTTTTTATAGGGATAAAGATGTATTCAAATTGGGAAAAAAGGAATTTAAACTTCTACGTCGAAATATGCAAATTATATTTCAAGATCCTTATGGGTCATTGGATCCACGCTTACAAATTGGTAAATCAATTGCAGAAGGGTTAAAAATACACAGGATTGGATCGCCAAATGAACGCTTAGATATTATTATTGAGACAATGAAAAAAGTTGGCTTAGATAGTCATCAAGTAAATCGCTACCCAAATGAATTTTCCGGTGGCCAACGACAAAGGATAGGTATAGCTCGTGCTTTGGTGCTCAAACCAGAGTTTATTATCTGTGATGAACCAGTCTCGGCATTGGATGTATCCATCCAATCTCAAGTACTAAATCTTCTCAGTGATTTACAAAAAGAATTTCATTTAACATATCTCTTTATTGCTCATGACTTATCCGTTGTTGAGCATATCTCTAACAGAGTTGGAGTAATGTATTTAGGCAAGTTAGTAGAGTTGGCGCATCGAAGCGAAATATTTAACAATCCACTCCATCCTTATACCGAAGCACTTTTATCTGCAATTCCCATTCCAAATCCAAGATTTACAAAAGAACGGATAATTTTAACTGGTGATGTTCCCAGCCCAGTAAATCCTCCAATAGGTTGTCGGTTCCATCCACGATGCCCCAAGGTAATGGAACATTGCTCAAGAGAAGAACCTTCTTTTGCGGAGGTCAGTGACGATCATTGGGTCGCTTGCTGGTTAGTTGAATAGAAAATATTTTCAATATATTGGTAATTCAATTTTTCCAAGGGGTGTATAAAAGTTTCAATCTTCTTATTCAGAAAGCATATTTTTAAATATTATTTTTCATTGAAATTGATCCGAATCGAATTGTTATTGTCTTAAGTATTCCATTTTTACATATCTATTTGACGATGATTTTATTGAAATAGTTTTGTCAAGAATTGAGTGTAAAATTGCTCCTTCTTAATAAGAATAATATTCCTAATGGCTTGTAATTAATTTTATATAGGTAATACCCTAATTCAGCAATTAAATAAATATGGAAAGGGCGAAAGAATTGAGCGAAGCGCAGTGCGGATTTAGAATTCGCCGGTAAAAAAAAGTACTTTTCAATATATTTGCGCCATCCCCAGCAAAAGATTTGCTTAAATGAGTGGTCTCCGTATTTCAGTTTCTCAAGTCATTCCCTTTGTGAATATTCCAATCCGAATATATAAGGGGTTAAAATATAATATCTAATTGAAATAAATAAAGGGAGGATTTTTGTATATGATAGATTCAAATCCATATGGTTGGGCGGGAACTTTACTTTCTTTTCTTAACCTATCAAGAGATTCATTCATACAAAATTTAACTGAGCACTACAGAGTTTGCATGAATATGAATCCAGATCAAAATCAAAAATCTGCTTGGGTAAATTGCTTTGAATCTTTAAGTAATCACTTACCTGATTTGTTTCAATTTGAGAATGAGTCAAAAGACTGGACAATCGTATTTGAATATGAACTACCTCGAGAACGTGGACGGCGACCTGATGTAATTATCTTGGCTGGAGCACAAATATTTGTAATCGAATATAAAGACCTTTCACGTCCAAATCGAGC
>Ga0180438_10007663_pt1 | contig 13987 bp, 10 predicted proteins | sample SS_ome_12_FD_132455 | JGI IMG/M metagenome (GOLD analysis project Ga0180438, IMG submission 132455) | Hypersaline lake sediment archaeal communities from the Salton Sea, California, USA - SS_3_D_2 metaG | ecosystem: Environmental > Aquatic > Non-marine Saline and Alkaline > Hypersaline >... | reverse complement strand
TGAATTTTCGTTTTACCTATATTAACTTAAAATAGGCAATATAGAGGCGTGGAGGGTTTGTCTTAACTTCAAATCTTGCGCCATTTAGACTTAAATTTTCGCCACTTTAAAACTGAAACTACAGGCGTATAGCGCGCCCGGGTCCATTTTCAAGAGAGGCTGGTGCCAGGCGGTCGCGATGGCTTTTGCACACAGGCTTTTACCGGCGCCCTGAACACCCAGCATAAGAACGCCCCGCGGCGGATCGAGACCGAATTCTTTGGCGTCATCTCCAAATGCATTCTTGCGAGTCTGAAGCCATTTTTTAAGATTCTTCATACCCCCGATTTCATCCAGAGTCAATGGGGTTTTTATATACTCCAGCAGCCCCCCACTCTGAATCATTCGACGTTTACTTGCCATAATGACGTTTATATCATTATCATCAAATCGCTGGTTGTGCGTGGTGGCATCGGCGATGACCTGTTCCGCCTGCCGACGGGTTAATCCCCTCAGGTTACGGATGATAATATCAAGTCCTGAACGGGTAATGCCGATTTCAATAGGTGTTTTCTTGTGGATTCTCCTGAGGGTATGAACAATTATCTGCTCCAGCTCCTTGCGGTCAGGAAATGAGATTTCAAACGGTCTGGCACAGGATTTTATTACGTCAGGCAGTTTATCGGCGCTGTCAATCATCACGAGCGTTCTGTTGGTTTTTTCAAAGCTTTCTATCATATCCCGTACAAGCCGCTGCGGTTTTCCACCTCCGGCGATGTACTGCGCTATGTCGAGCGTGACACAGATAGTCCCCTCTTTCGAACCGGCAAGGTTGTTGAGACCCGCTTCAGGCTTTTCGGTTTCCGAAATGGTGAGACTGTCTTCAAGCATTCCCAGCCCGTCCCTGACTCCCTGAGATACCGACCATATCCAGACGGCGAGATCCAGTTTCTTCGCAACGCTGCGCACTAATTCCAGGGTATAGTACTCTTCCTGAGTCACTATTGATATGCACGGATAACCGCTTTTAACCAACTGCTCAAATCGTTCGCAATCATCCATATGTCAACAACTTCTTTTTACAGAGTGCGCAGTTCAGCACTCAACGTTTCTTCAAGATTTTTGACAATGGCTTTTTCAAAATCATCCACGGTCTCGTGTGTTAATGTGCTTTCTTCATCTCTGAATTGCAAGGTGAGCGTAATGCTTTTTTTCTCTGACGGAATTCCTTTGCCGCGATACGTTTCCACATAGTTGACACTCTTAAGCTGCTCGGATGCGCTTGTATTGATTGCCTTGATGATGTCGCTCCAACGGACTGATTCATCAAGAATAATTGACAGGTCTCGTTCGACGGCGGGAAACCGTGGTATGGCTTTGACCTGAATGTCGTCTGACTTTAATTGCCCCAGAAGTTCGAAATCAAGCTCGGCACAAACGGGCCGTATGTCCTTGAAGCCAAGTTTTTCAGCCACTTTTCTGCTCACCAAACCGAATGTTCCTAACTTTTGGCTGCCGGTAATCACTTCGGCACCCTCACCTGCCCAGACAAGCTCAGTCGGGCGGATTTGTAATTCAGCATTCGGATTCAAGGTGTTTATGAGTCCCTCAATTACGCCCCTAAGGGTCCGCACATCTCCGTCAGAGACCAGGCTTAGCCTTGTCTTTTCATTCGGAAGTTGAGTATCCGAACTCGAGGATTCAAAAGTATTAGCGATCTCGAAGAGGCAGCACGGGGTATTACCCGCATTCAGGTTTGATTTCATAAGCCCAAGCAGAGACCCCAGAAGAGTCTGCCGGAGCAGGTTTGTTCCTTTGACTGCCGCTTCTTTTACCGCCAGATTTTTTTTGGTTTCCGAAGGGACAAAAAGCCGGGCGGTATCATTATCGACAAAGGTAACGCTTACACACTCGTAGAAACCGCAACTGTTAAGATAGTTGATGACCTTTTGAATTAACTTCCACTGCGGATCGGGGGGGACGACTTCGATTCGGATTTTTTGTTCCGTAGGAATTTTGTTATAGCCATAAACGCGTACAACTTCCTCAATCAAATCAGCTTCACGATGAATATCATTTCTGAATGAGGGGATCAGGCAAAAAACACTGTCATTTTCGAGCCTTGGACTGAAATTCAACCGCTTCAGTATGGTTATCACCCTTTCTTCAGGAACGGTAATTCCAAGCAGGTGATTGAGTCTTGACAGGCGCATCGTGACCTCTCTGGGTTCCGGCTTTTTCGGATAAGCATCGATTACACCTTTAAGGACCTTGCCACCGGCAACCCGGGTGATGAGTTGAGCGGTTCTTTTCGAGGCCCAGTCTATATTTTCAATATCGATGATTCTTTCAAAGCGAAAAGCGGCTTCAGACGGCAACGCGAGCTTTCTTGAGGTATTTCGTACGGAGACAGGATCGAAATGAGCATCTTCAAGAAGAACCGTTATTGTACTAACACCGACTTCAGTCTCAAGACCACCCATCACGCCGGCAACGGCAACCGGGCTTTTCGCATCTGCGATTATCAACATATCAGTATCGAGCTCACACTTTGTTCCGTCGATGCTGACAATTCTTTCGCCCGGAACAGCTTTTCTGACAATGATTCGTCTTTCTATGATTTTGTCATAATCAAAGGCATGCGGGGGCTGACCGGTTTCGAGCATAGCGTAATTCGTCGCATCAACTACATTATTAACGGATCGCATACCCATTGATTCAATCCTGTATTTCAACCAGTCCGGCGATGGACCGACCTTAACATCCTGAATAATCCTCGCAGTGTAACGGCCGCACAAGTCCGGTTCGCGTATATCAATGTCAGCAACATTAGAGGCATTTTCCTGTACCTCTTCGAGTTGAACCACAGGCAGTTTTAATTCCTTACCCGTGAGCGCCGCCAGTTCGCGTGCGATGCCGATATAACTAAGACAATCCCCCCTGTTGCTGGTCACTTCGGCATCAATTACAGCGTCATTATCCAAAAATTCAATACCTTCGCAGGGAAAACCTAAATCACTCAGGATTTCGGCGATTTCCTCAGCATTTAAATCGGTTTCAATATAATCTTTGAGCCAACTTAATAATATTTTCATAAAAAGCGCACCATAAAATAAGGACAGTTCGAAAGATAGATAAATTACTGTCCATCAGAGCCTATGTCAACCCTTTTAGAAGGTACTGTGGTTTTGGGCATATTATCTGAATTGACGCAGCACGTCCGTTATATGCCGCTAATATAAAACAAGAAATTCGAGTATATTAGAATGATAAAAAATACAGATGGGAAATAAGATGTAAAAGCCGCCCTTGCTATATATCCAAACTGCTATCCGGGTGGCTTTTCGAGTGATTTCTCAGCCTGTTATCGCTTTCCAGCCTTCGTTAAGTTCTTCGAGAAGCTTAATAACCTCACTAATTTTATCAGGGTCTTTTTGTATATTTGCCTCGCTGAGCCGCCCGTCCATATAGCAATATAATTTACGCAGATTCATAGCAATTTCACCCCCCGCATCCATATCCAGGACGGAATTGAGTTCGAATATAATATCCCTTGCCCGGTTGATGTGTGTTCCCTTTTCCTTCCAGTTTTCTGCCTCGATTTCCTTAATGGCGAGCTTGCAGAACTTGACAGCACCTTCGTAGAGCATAACAATCAGCCGGCCTTTGCTTTGTGTGGTTACTGCCGTATTTTGATATGCCTCGAGTCCGTTCTTCATTTCATTACTCCGTTATATTAAGGCTAAACGCCTTGATTTTTGACTATCCGACATCGATGTTTTCGTTCAAGATGAATGGTAAGATGGCCGGCTGTCCGGCCATCTCACCGAATACTTTAAGGTAATTATCTAAGCAGCTGCAGTGCCATCTGCGGCATCGCATTGGCTTGTGCCAACATCGCGACACCAGCATTTGCCAGCACCTGAGTTCGAGACATCTCGGACATCTCTGTGGCCACATCGGCATCCGAGATTCGTGATTCTGCTGTCTGCAGGTTTTCGGCCTGAATACGCATAACCGATTCAGCCGCTTCAAGACGGTTCATCCAGTAACCGAGTTTCGCACGATAGGTGTCTTTGATCGATATAGCTGCGTTAATAACAGATAAAGCAGACTGTGCACCCGTCGCAGATGCCAGACTCACACCACCGGTCGCACCGCCGTCTACGGTCTCGATGAAGTCGCCGGTCGCGTCAAGAATTGCGACACTGTTGGTATCCGTGATTGCAAACGGTGAGCCGTTTGTACCGGCATCCCTTGCCTGCAACTGGAGGGTATAACCCTTCAGATCTGAATCATATACAGCCGAAGCAGCGGCATAATAGGTACCTGTGTCGGCCAAAACAGCACTGTTAATTTCGCTGACCAACTCATCAAGCTGGATACCCGTTGCTTCATAACCGGACAGGTCAACACTGACAGTACCTTCGGTACCGAACTGGAAGATAAACTGATAGTCACTTCCGGTTGTGGTTGAAATGTCAGCGGCCGCAATATAGGTACCGGTCGAAGAGCTTACAAGGTGGGTGTTGATAAATGTTTCCTTGACCGCCATTGCAGCACCTACACTCAGCGAGTCGGCCGTAATGATCTGCGGGGTAACCGTGATGTTACCACTTCCTACATGGATGCTGACTGTACTTGTTGAATTTAACAGATAGTTTTCATTAAAGTCGGTACTCTGGGCAATACGTGTGATTTCGGCTGCCAGCTCCGCATACTCATTGTTAATAATCGTTCTCTGGGTTGACGAGTACGACCCGGTTGCAGCCTGTTCGGCCAGCTCCGTCATACGAACAAGAATTGAATCGATTTCACCCATAGCACCTTCGGCTGTCTGAAGCATGCTGATACCGTCGCTGGCATTTCTAACGGCCTGATTCAGCACACCGACGTCAGCACGAATCAACTCTCGGACCGCCAATCCGGCCGCGTCATCTTTTGCACTGTTGATACGCAAACCGGATGACAGCCTCTCGACAGATCGGGATAAAGCATCATAGCTTGCACCCAAGTGTCGAGCAGCGTTTGCTGCCATCATATTGTTTTTAATTGCTAACATAGTTTTGACTCCTTAAAAAACACTCACTCTTATCTCGTTCCTGCCAAGCCCAAATTTCGTTTATGGTGCACACACACCATTGGAACATATTTGCTCAAACTTCGTTATCGACTATAGAATTTGGAACTTTAGCTGTTTTTAAAGCTTAAAAGAGGCTAAAAGAGGACGACCCGTAAAATTCCCTTTAGAGATACTGATATGAGGGAAGCCGATGATTATGAAGTGATAAAATCAAAGAATTTTGATTAAAAACTGGGAATTTCCCAGTATAAATGATTTATACTTCCTTAGAATCCCGAAATTTTTGAAGATTCGAAGATAAGTATTCTTTGTGAATTAAATAGAAACTGATGTCGACATGCGATATCGTAAGGAATATTCATTAGTATGGTTTCACCAATCTGCGGTGTTTATATAGCCGAGCCTCATTAATAGCGGATTCGCCTGCCGTTTGAATACGTCTTTATGCTCAGGTCCAAAATATTGTCTCCACTGGCCCGATTTTCCGGATCTGAAGAATTTCAAGCCGGGTAACCCTGAAAGCCTGGAATCATTGTTAGCCTCCATTTTCTTCAAGGCGGTAAAAGAGGAATGTCTGACGGCACGATCCACTTGTTCATCATCTGTGTCCAGTCCGATAAAATGTGCGATATTTTTCAACTGCTGAAAAGGATCTTCAAGAAGGTCTTCGTATCGTATCAGAAGCAGGTCAAGCAAATGGGCGTTATCAAGCCAGGATTGCACATGTTCTTCCCATGGTCCGGGCCAGATATCCATTTGAAGGAAATCCAAAAATGAGATTTTTATCGGAAAGTAGTAATAGTTATAGGCGGAAACCATCACATCGCGGCCGTCTCTCACAATATAAATCACTTTGTTGTAATCCGGTGTATACGGCATATGGCTTTTTATAAATCGAGGCGGGGGCGTCGAACGCATTTTGCCCCATTGCTTTTTTTGGTGAATGGCAGGGATTCGTTCCTCCATTTGCTGAAAAGACAATGGAAAACGGCTGTCTTCAAGCAGATTTGCCAATAAAAACCTGATCCACGTGTTACCCGAGCGGGGATAAGAAACAATTAGACAATCTTCGGGAAATACGGGAGGGACTTGAGCGAGGAGTTCAGGAGAGGCATTTGGGAGTAAAGGTATGTTGAGAGTTCCCTGCATAAAAACCTTATCGTCAGTTTTTGATTATTTTCTATAAAAGTTGCATTTACCTGATTGAAGGCCTTGACAGGCCGGCTCTTAATATATCCTTATGACGAATACGTCTGGCTAAGGCCTTAATACGATGTAAAGCGTCAACGTTCGTAACTTTTATCTCTTCGAACCCGACCGATGCAATCCAAAGTTTCAGAGCCAATGGCGTCGGTACAAAGTAATTCCAGCCGCGCCTGTCTAAATTTTCCTTTGTGCCGCTCTTAAAAAACTGGGGACCCAGAAAGATGGTAACCGGGGTATTTTGTCCGGCTGGCGGTATTCCGTAGGTTTCAACAAATATCTGACCGCCGTCCTTAAGAGCATTAAACAAGATTCTTAAAGACAACACCGGGTCGGAGACATGATAGATAACCCCCGAATAAAATATCAAATCGAAGGTATCGTGGATATCCAAATCATAAAGCGAGACGGGAATACACTCCAGGTTTGAAAGGCCGAACGCAGCCGCGAGGTAATTGACGGTATCGGAATATTTATTGACTTCCTCCAAGGCGGTAACCTCGGCACCCAAAGCCGCAAACAAGAGTGCGGTGCCCCCGGTCCATACCCCCACGTCAAGTATCTTTTTACCTGTTAAATCCATTGGAAAGCCAAAGGTATCGAACAGATCTGAAAGAATGTCGATGTGTCGGTCCGCCATTTCGCCTTCTACGCTGAAGGAGCCGAAGTTATGGTTATGACCCCAGGTAAATTTTACGGACTGGTCACGCTGCAGCTCAGGGTCTTTATATCCCTCGACATCAGCATCTACAGAGCCGATAAGTCCCTTTATATGCTGCTCGAAGTTCTCCCTGTATTCATCAACGACGCAGTCGATGGTAAACCGTTCATCCATGATGGTTCTTAGTTTCTGCCTGGCAGTTATGTGCATGGCCGTTTGTTCTGCGGTCATAACCGTTTCCTTTCAGATTTTGTAAACTCTCTTTCGCTTATCTCTTAACGTTGCCTGTTATATATCGAAGCCGTGCTTCTGCAGCCAGTCTTTCGTTTCCTCGATTAGCCGCTGCTGCTGCTGTTCCGTTAAGGTTTCCTTCCAACTGCCGCTTTTATTCGAGGTTATATGATTCGTCTGGAATCCCGTCGAACGGTCGAGAACCCGCTGTGTCCCGTCCATATTGGCGGCAAAATCAAAATTCTCAGTATCAGCATTAACCTGCCCCGCAGAAACGTTGCTTAAGGAATCGACTTTTGCCTTGATTTTATTTTTGGAAAATCGCTGATTGATTTCTTCCATTTTTTCGTAAGAGACGTTTGTCCCGATAAAGTCGTTGATCTTCCGGATAACTTCGACAGATTCAGCAACAATGTTGTCGTATCGGATTCTCAGGATGTTGTTCGATTCCTTACTAAAATAAATTTCAGTCGGATTCCAGTATTTCATCGCTCTGACCGCATAATCGAAATCGGCATGCATAAACTTCATATAGGACACAATACAGTCTCTTATATCGCGGTATGGAACTATGATTAAGGTATCTTCATCATTCTCGGGAGGAACCACCGTGTAATGAGTTTTTACGCAATAGACCTGGTTTTCCTTCAGCGGTTCTTTAAAAACTCTTGTAACATAGGGTGTACTATTCGTGGGAACAATATCCGGAACATGTTCCAGACCCGCGGCCTTAATCAGTTCGCGGGTGACATTGTAGGTCCACATAGAGCCTGCTCTGGGCATGCTGGAGACAAAGATGCGGTCGGCGTTGATTTTATCTTTTTTGTTTCCGCGCCATGATAAATCCCGCGGATACACAATGTCCTTGTCAATCATAATTGCGGGGTGCGACTGGGCTTTTCTGGTTTCCTCCACGTCCTGATAGTTGAGGATTTTCAGTGCCTGCCGGTAGTTTTCATTTGTCTTGAATTTTTCCAATACCTTCGGGGAAACAGGCTGACGGGGCATCGGTTTAATCTGACGGAGTTTAGAACCGCGAGACTGTTTTCCCGTGTCACCGGTAATCTTGTTATAATCAAACCATTTGTTGATGAAATGCTCATCGTAATCAAGCTTCAGCTTTTCACAGACTATCTTCATCTGCCAGATAGGATCCGCCGTGAAATCCTCATAACGTATATAACCGATTTCAGCGGCCTGCTTGGCAAATTCCAGATATCCTTTGAGGTAATGGTCTATATCGAGATGGTCCTTCATTACGGCCAGTTTGCTTAAGCTGAGCCACTGGTCGACGGGGTGCCTGACAAGAGCAATCTGTTTGAAATCAAAATGGGGTTTTAATTCATTTACAAGTCCCATTTTATAGTCCGGTTTTTGCAAAAACGGCACCGCGATAAAATCAAGGTGTGCCCAATCACGAATGACCAGGTTTTGTCCGATTTCCGAGGACCTCGCGAAAATCATTTTTATTGCCTGGGCAAACTTGATATTCTTCTTACGATTGAGTAAATCCACATCAACCGGATGAAGCAGGTCGTACCACTGGCATGCCTGTTTGATGGGATTAAAATATTTATGTCCTTTTGGATGTATCTCACTTAACAGCATCGTGTTGTTCATACAGCCGATGCATCGGCATACCAACGTTCCCCCGGAACGCGCCATGTTATGAAACACACGAATGACCGGTTTTTTTGATTCATCCGTCCGTATCTTTTTTTCAGGAACCGAATCAGATTTTTCAGCTTTTTTCGGAGCGGGCGTAATTGCAGCACCCTGTTTTCGACACCATTTATGCCACATTTGACGCAAAGCGGTTTCAACATTATCGACGAACTTTTCCGTATTACACAAACAGCTTCCCGCCATGGTCTTTCTCATGATGGTTCGCATTTGAGCCAGCTCGTCAATCTTTGCCGCGAGCGCGGTTGCTCTGATGAGATACTGCACAGGTGTCTCGGCAGCTAAAAACTGCATGCCAAACCGGGACAGGATACTTAATCCCACCCTTGACATATGATGTTTACCCACAAGCGAAATAACGGGCACACCCATCCAAAGCGCTTCGAAGGTCGTCGTGGTGCCGTTGTACGGGAAGGTATCAAGAGCAATATCAACAGAATTATATAAATTAAGGTGATCTAAAGCCGGTAATCCTCCGTACATCTTTATTCGTTCGGGATTGACCTCTCTTTTCTCAAACTCCCTGAGATAATAATCCGTGATTAATTTATCATCGCCGCCCTTAAATTTTATAATAAATTTAGCGTTTTGATTTGCTTTTAATATCTCGGCCCAGATGGTTATGATGCTGGAATTGATTTTACAGTTATTGTTGAATGAACCGAACGTAATATAGCCGTTCTTTTTTGCAGGCAAAGGACCTATCGGCGGCGCGAATTCCGGCGGTCTATAGCTAAGGAAACCATCAGGCAGGTATATCAGCTCTTCCGTATGGAATTGTTCCGAGCCGGGCGGGTCGGCCAGCTCATCCGTTAAACGGTAATCGATCTGCTGCATTCCGGTGGTGTCGGGATAGCCGCAGTAGGTAACCTGTATAGGAGCAGGTTTGTACGCCATCATGGGCAGGCGGTTGTGTCCGGTATGACCGGCGAGGTCCACCAGAATATCTATTTTGTCTTTGCGTATCATCTCAATAACGGCCTGGTCACTAAGTCCCCAGATATTTCGAAAATGGTCGAGCTTCGATTTAATACGCCGGGTGACATGATCCGGTGACTCCACATTGCTGTAGCCGAATGATTCAATTTGGTCGCGGTTCTGCTCATCAAGCAGTATCTCAAAGAAGTACGCAACCGAATGTGACTTGAAATCCGGAGAGACATAGCCGATGCGTAACCTTCGGTGAGGGTCGGGAAGATTTGGATGTTCTGTTCGGGCCAACTTCATGGGAGCCTGGCGACTGGCCCATTCCTTATGTTCTTCAAAGAGCTTGTGGGGGTCCACGTCGGGAAGATAATGCAGGAAGAACACGTAATTAGAATGAACAACCGGATTGCCCTGGGTTCTATCGATCGCTTTCTCGAGCAGTTTCATTCCCTCTTCAGAGCGTCCGATGCGAACCAGATGCATCCCGTAATTATTTAATACCACGCCGCTGTCCGGATTTAACTCAAGCGCTTTTTTTCGGTACTCCATTTCTTCCGAACGTCTCTGCTGCTTTTCCATGATGTTTGCCAGTTCATTATACACCGCCCAATGCGGGTTGCGTTTTAAAATTTCCTTATACCACTCTTCCGCTTCCGGCATACGCCCGATACCAACGAGGGTCATCGCAAGAACGTACAGAACAGCGAGGCTGCCTTTGTTATCTTTAATCATTTCCCGAACCAAGGCGATATTGTCCTCATTAATAAGTTTTCGAGCGTTGTCAATCTGACCGGACTGAATCAACCGTCGCGCCTCGATAAGAAATTCAGGCAGATTCTTTCCCGAGGTTTCGACACGGATACGGCCGTCTTTGAAAACAATGAAACGAACATCCTCGACCTGAAAGGATTCCATCGAATTATCGGGTGCGGTACTTTTGGTTTGCTTATTAATTTTCTTTTTTCTTCTCTTTGCTCGTCTTACCTGTTTATTCCTTTTCATTAGTCCCTTTCTACCAAACAAAAATAAACGCTTAGGCCAGGCCGCTACGAGAATAGACCGTAAGCCTCGCTGGTATCTTATACTAACATATTTAGAGAACCTGGTTGTCCAACAGCCATCTGCTGATCATAAAAATCCGTCTCGAAGGGCTGCCCGGCTTCGATTGAGTCCTGCGGGATTTCATATGTTTCGGACATCTGCTGCGCATCATACTGCTGATTCAAATTGTCCTGGTCACCGAAAAACATATCCTGCGGCTGCTGGTCTTTGTAATTGTCCGAACCATAGTGAGTGGACATATTTACTTCAATCTTTTTTATCTGTATACCGGCATCGGTAAGATTTTTGATAATCTCCGGCAGTTGTTCTGTTATCGCTGAGCGAGTTTCCGCTTTCGTGACTTCCAGTTGACCTGTGATATCATCGCCCTGCTGCTCGAATTTTATGGTGACCCTGCCCAGTTCGGGGGGCTGAAGATTCACTGTGATCTGCCGCTGTTTGTCTGCAAATGAGCTTTGAATGGATTCCTGTATCTGCCGGCCTACCGAAGCCGAAGCGGTGTTCAGTAAAATACCCATATCATTATTTTGGTTTTGTTGAGGTAAATCTGAGGTCTCAAAATTCGGATTCTGCCCACCATTGATATTGATTAGTTGCTGTGTTTCCGGATCAATATTTAAGTCAATCTTTTGAACAGTCGAACTCGATGTTTGGATTTTTGTTACCTGCATCTGCGCGGTAATTGGCTTGTTCATTAAGTAATCTGCTGAAAATTTATTATCCGTCGCCTGCTTAGTGTTAAGTTGTAAATCCGATATAACGTCGGTAGGTTTTTGCTCGGCAGGCATCTCATAACGGGTAGATGTTTTGGGTGCCGCTGGTCTGATATTTTGTGAATCTTTGGTCGAAAGAATGTGTTGATTCTGAGATAAGGGCTGTTTGTCATCCACTTGAACTGTTTTTTCTTCAACAACGTTTTGTTGGTTTTCTTTTCCAGTTTTTGTCGTCTGAGCATTCACAACCGTTTTTAGTCTTTGGTTCGAATACTGCTGTGTTTCTTCTTTAGACAAATTCATCTTTGAGGAGTACGGTTTAGCATAGGATTCGATATTTTCAGCTTTGGCAATTTGTTCCGTAGTTTCAGCAGCGATTATTTTAACATCGGCTTTATCAACGGCGACCGCTTGAGCCTGATTTTGTCCCGTCTGGCCACGACTGGAGATAACTTTAGTGTCTTGCAAATTATCAGACACTTTAACCATTTTAGGGACACTGTTTTCGATCGGATCCGTTTGCATCAAAAAATCTATTTCGTCATTATTCCCCTGTATATTATTTTGGACAACAGGTATAGCTTTCAACGAAGCTGTTTGAATCTGATTTTCGCTGTTATTGATATTTATTCCAGACTGAGGATCGGTTTCAATTTCCAACGGCGCAGATTGTTGTGTTGTTTGAGTATGTTTTGAAACAATATCATCAGAGAATTGAAAACCTTTTATTACAGTCTGCCCCTCAGCCAATTTCTTGCCTGACGGATACTGCGAATTTTCCTGTGTTTTGCACCTTTTGTTTGATTCCAGATGTGTCCTATTTTGCTTATTATGATTGTTATCCGCATTTTTAGGCTTGTTATTATCGGACGAAATATTTGAAGCATCTGATATTGGTTGATTCGATTCGTTTCTAATTTCCTTAACTGGCTCTTCGTATTTCTCCTGTTCTGAAACTGGTAAGGATTCATTCGCCGGGGATGTCTGTTGAGTCTGCACCTGAGCCATTTCAAGAGTTTGTGAAAAGCCAGATGAATAATCATCATCGATAATCGCACCCGCCTGATATTGCGGCGCTTCAGACGTCATCACATTCATCAATGATATTACACTGTTTGTATCCATACTCATATCCTTGAAACATTATCAGCAACTCGTGTGCCAAGCATATTCAGATAACACCAAAACCCATAAGTTCTTATTAAATATAAACTTATGTTTGATTCAGATATTCCTCTTCCATTGCCTTTGTAACAATAAAGGAAATAACTTCCCGTTGAGTGGAAATATATTCCGCATTTGATTTTTTACGGCATTTAATCGTTTATAGAATCATTGTCAAAAAACCATCATGATGTATAGAAAGCTGACGCCACGAGTTTTATCCAGCTTATCCAAAGAGCTGTTTTTCGGCAAAAATGGGGTTTTTTAGGAAATGGGATTGTTTTTTCCTCCTTGGCACGATTATTGCACATTTTGCGATGACAGATGAATTCCGTCTATCTATCAGGATTGTATTATGAGTAAACAAATCAACATTGTGGACCTGCTGGAATCCGCTATACGTGCGGAGTCTCTGCGTCAAAAAGCAATATCGAACAATATTGCCAATATAGAGACCCCTAATTATCGACGGATAAATGTGAAATTCGAGAAACTGCTGGCCAAGGCAATGGAGTCTCCGGGTTCAGTAGATATTAAGGCGCTCGAACCTGAAACCTATCAACCGAAGAATACCCCTGTTAAACCGAATGGAAACGACGTTAACTTCGAAAGTGAAATTGGACATATGATAAAGAACAACCTTCGTCATGAGGCTTATGTTCGGCTTTTAAGCAAAAAATATAGACAAATTGAATTGGCAATTAATCTTAAATAGCCACGCGATGAAAAAGCTTAAAAAAGGAGATGGTTGAATGGCAGTGAATAATATATTCGGTCCGATTGATATAGCAACATCAGGCTTACGCGCGCATAACAAGCATATGGAAGTGATCTCATCAAATATCGCCAATGCGCGAACCACTGATGCGGGCAAAGGTCAACCTTACCGAAGGCTCGAAGCAACGTTTAAAACAGAAGATGATGAACTTAGCGGTGTCAGTCTGGATAAAATTCTGCCGGATAAAAGTGAATTCATACGTATTTTGGATGAAGGTCACCCTGATGCAGACAGCGAAGGATATGTATTGATGCCAAACGTAGATATTCCGAAAGAACTGATTAATCTAAATATCGCAACCCGGGCGTACCAGGCCAATGCAGCCATCCTAAAGAGATACCAGAAAATGGTTGAGACCACATTAGAACTACTTCGTTAACAAAGGAGATGGTACGATAAAAACCACTTTCAGTGGAAATGGCTCTTTCACAAGTGAATGATATTTTTTCTTTCTTTTTTCGCCATGTATCGTGAAGGCGAAAAAAGCGAAAAAATATCGGTTC
>Ga0180438_10007661_pt1 | contig 13989 bp, 12 predicted proteins | sample SS_ome_12_FD_132455 | JGI IMG/M metagenome (GOLD analysis project Ga0180438, IMG submission 132455) | Hypersaline lake sediment archaeal communities from the Salton Sea, California, USA - SS_3_D_2 metaG | ecosystem: Environmental > Aquatic > Non-marine Saline and Alkaline > Hypersaline >... | reverse complement strand
CAGTTTTATAAGTGAAGGTCAATCTTCTTTTGCTTGATGTAGTTCCTTCAATTAATTATACTGATGAGAAAGAACATCGCCAATGAGACTATTGTCCTCATGCGGAGTATCCTCCTCAAATAAGGTCCCGCATCCTTTGTTAGAAATAGATGGATATACGGTTGATGAGGTGAAGAACACTCCATTTGCCGACTATATGTATCAAGATGAGCTTCACGAAATAGTTGAAACGAGAGCAGGCTCCGAATGATATTATTCTTATGCATGCTTGGCAAGATAATCCTTTTTTAGAGAGGTTTTACGTAGTCATTAACTTTAAAAAGGAAGTAGTTATGAGAGTAGGGAAGTTTTTTATCGCTTTGCTAACAGTGTGTGTCATGGCAACAGCAGGATACGCAGAAGAAAAGAAGTGGAGTGACGAAGCGGAACTCTCCTATGTCGATACAGGAGGGAACACTGACCTTATAAATCTGTCGGCGAAAAACTTGCTGAAGTATGCCTTTACCGATGAGTTAAAGGGGGCATGGAAACTCGGTGCTCTGTATGGAAAAGCTGACAATGTCAAGACTGCCGAGAGCTACTTCACTGAATTCCGTCTGGATTATCTTTACACTGACCTGATTTATTTTGCTGGGATAGCAGGGTGGCTCAAAGACACGTTTGCAGGTATCGAATCTCGGTATTATGTAGGCCCAGCGGTAGGATATAAATGGCTCACAGGCCCTAAACATTTCGTCACAACTGAGGTGGGGTTGAACTATGTCAATGAGGAATATGTCAATAATACCGAGGAAGACTATCTCCAAGGTCGCGCATTCGGCCTGTATGAATACCCTTTTAGCTCCAAAAATAAGTTCTCTCAGTCCCTTGAGTTCCTATACGATTTCGAGGATAGCGACAACTACAATATGAATTCGGTGACAGCGCTGATATCTGCCTTAAGTGACTACCTCTCTCTGAAAACGAGCTATGAGATCAAGCATGATCATGAACCGGTTCCTGCAACGTTGAAAAAAACCGATACGATCCTGTCAGTCACACTTGTTGTTAATTTCTGATCGTGCTGCTGTCAAAGATGACACCCAATAACAGAAAAAGGACTCACCCAGATTGGCAAAAAATGTCACACCAAGTACGCCATCTTTCACCAGGCAGGAATGTGCATCACCATGCCCAAAGAAGGGGTATTTATCAGGGTAATCCGCGGTGGGATTATCAGTGACGGAGACACGATAAGGGTTAGAAATGTTGGATAACGTACCCATTGTTCGCATATACAAGGACGGCAAGGGAAAGCCAAAGCGCATGAAAGATACGGTGGTGGCCGAATATGCCCTTACCGTTTACCTGGACAAGAAAGAGCTGGTGACGCTCCTTTGCTCCCGGGAAAAGCTCGAATATCTCGCCATTGGCTTCCTCTGCTCCGAGGGCCTTATAAAAGGAAAAGAGGACCTCAAGGAGATAGTGCTCGATGAAAACCAGGGCGTAATAGAGATAGTGACCGCGGAGCACGCAAATACAGTTAAGAACGGGGTGTCTAAGCGACTCATTGGTTCAAGCGGAGGCAAAGGAATATCCCCACCCACTCTTGATCAACACAAGGCAGAATCTACACTTACCATAACACCGGTTGAGATTTTCAGCCTCATTGAGGAGTTTGTTCATCGATCTGAGGTATTTGAGGCCACGGGCGGGGTTCATAGTGCCGCATTGTGTGATACACGCTATATCCTCGTGTTCAGCGAGGACATTGGCAGGCACAACGCGATCGATAAGGTGTTTGGGGAATGTCTCTTGAAGGCACTACCCACCTATGACCGCATAATGATCACCAGCGGAAGGGTGTCTTCGGAGATCGTGAACAAGGTGGTGAAGAGGAATATTCCCATACTTATCTCTAAATCTGCCCCCACCAATAGAGGGATCGAGCTAGCAGCCGATCTGGGTATCACCCTTATCGGTTTCGTCAGGGAGGAGCGGATGAACCTCTATACCCATACCAGGAGGGTAGTGCCCGATGGAACATGATGGAAATGTAGTCGTTTGTATCACCGCAGGTACAGGTGAAGAGGCACGCAAGGTAAGTTCCATGCTGAAAGTTAAAGAAATAAAGGCGAAAAGCGTCCTCAATAAATGAAAAATTTTCGACTACTGCCTTAATCCCTACACCGGGTGCCAGATTAATTGCAGATACTGCTACGCACGATTATTTATGAAACGCTATTCAGGCCATCGTGAGCCCTGGGGCGAATTCGTCGACGCTAAAATCAATGCCCCTGACGTTTTGAAAAAACAGTTGGATAAGACCAAAAAAGGCGTCGTTTGGATTTCCTCGGTTTGTGATCCGTATCAACCACTGGAAGCGAAGTATGAATTGACAAGGCGTTGTTTGAAAGAACTGCTAAAAAAGCAATTTCCTGTCAATATCCAGACAAAGTCAAACCTCGTATTGCGGGATGTGGATTTGTTTCAAGAATTTGAGGACATTGAGGTAGGATTTACCATAACCACGAATGATGAGCAGGTGGCAAAACTATTTGAGCCCAGAGCAACCCTCATAAAAAAGAGGATAAGAGCGTTGGAGAAAATTCACTCGTTAGGGATAAAAACGTTTGCCTTTATTGGACCACTTCTGCCGGGAAACCCGGAAAAGCTTATCAAAGACCTCCAAGGAATGGTTGATACGGTTTTTATCGATAGAATGAACTATATATCTTCCATAAAAGGATATTATCGACATATTGGTTTATACAAGGAAATGGCAGATAGATTCTTTCATGAACACAAAGAAAGGCTTCTATTCGAATTAAAGAAAAGAGGAATGAAATTTGAAGTCCTTTTCTAAGCTTTCCTTAAAACCTGGAAATCCCCGAACATGCTTTTTTCATAAACATCGAAGCTTGAAATAAAAATATCCAAATGGTCTGGATTCTTTAGGCTATTTTTCAGGCGATATGTACAAACTACAAGCCTGATAATGAAAATTTTCGGTTTTCAATTCCCGAAAGGCCAAAATCTGAAACCAAAAGGGATTTTAATTAATCCTTATTGCAAAAATCCAGTAACATCACTTACAAGCCCCTCCCTCGCTTAAAATCCTTTCATGCAGTTCTCTAAAATTAGAAATTGGCAATTGGCCTCTCTTATCTGGCCGTAGCTTCAGTTTAGCTGCCTCGCTGGAGCATTTGTCAACACAAACACCACACCCGATGCACCAGTCTTCATCAACCATTGGAAAATCACCTTCCATTGTAATAGCATCAACCGGGCATGCTTCAACACATTCACCACAACCAGTGCATTCATCGGTATCTGTCTTCCGAATGAAGTAGGTAGCCATCAGGGCATCTCTTGGTATCTTTCTTCTCTTGATGCTGCCCACATTCCAGCATGCACAACCGCAACAATTACAATTATGCTTTATATCTCCTATGGCATTGTCAACAAAGTGCACCAGGCCATCTTCTTCGCTCTGCTTGATGATTTCTCGTGCTTCCCCTCTTGTTATCTGTTTGCCTAATTTTCTATCAATCACATATTGGGCTACTTCATCAAATTTAATGCAGACCTCGGTGGGATGCGCACAGCCCATACCTCGTAGGCGGGCTATCATGCGACAAGCGCAATGGCATACAGCGAATACGGTTGCTTTCTGGATAACGCTTTCCATCATATGATAGGGATAGACTGCCTGAATATCAGGCTCAATCGTTTTGCCCACCGGAATGTATCGGAATGCCTTAGTTTCGGTCGCATAGGCCTTCTGCGTTACTTTTCGGTTAAAGTATTTGGCAACGAGATTAGCCATATTCCGTGCATGGGGTGCATCTTCCCCTTTCCAGAAAAAGGTCTGGGGAAATGAGAAGCCAACCTGCTGCAAGGCATAGCCTTTGCCCCCATTCACGGTATTACCAGAATAAAGTAATCCTCTTTGGGAAAGATCTTCTAGTATATCCTCCAATTTCGCTCTTGGAAGATTAACAGTACTAATAATTTCATCAATCCCAGCAGGCTGAAGGGGAATGACTCTTGTTGGAATCGCCAGGGCAACCTTAGCTTCCAATGGGCTGAAATTTGCCCTTAGTATCTCTTCCAGGTCTTCATTAGGTGGGTATCCCATTCCCAAAGTAGAGAGATGATCTGCCAATTGTGTGTATATATCTTTTGTTTCCATGCTTGCTACCCCTTTTACAGTCTTAGTATTGAATATATATGATAAATAAATAAAATGAATCAAGTAGAACAGTTTTTCCCAATACTAAAGGTTGAAGCTTTTTTCTCCGTTTTCCGCTTGGTTTCCTCCGATCAGTTAGCATGGCTCAATATTTTAACAATGCACCAGGTGGGCCTCGCCCCACAACAAGTCAGTAGGTCGCTTTTTAGGCCATCAACGCATTGTTGATAATTCTGCAAGATGTTGTGGTTTCCGAAAATAGTGCGACGTTCAAATACCTGCCAAATTCGTGTAATTGATTCTATCCAATTTTATTACAACATACAAAGACAATGCTAATCTTTTTTGGCCTCTAAATTATCAGCAATCGTAGCAGAAATCTATACTCCGATGCTCAATGTTTCTAAAACGAAGTCTGATACACCAGATAGAAATAGTCCCACCTGCTCCGGATACAAAGCAACCACCTCCCGCCCTACGGATCACCCCGTGGCTTAATCACCCTCATATGGGGCAGGTCACCCTTTACTTCTATAGTGGCCTGTCCCTAATCTTTTGATTGATATTGAATTTCGTGTTCCCAACACACGGTACTCAGAAGCTTAGGGAGAAAAAAGAATCAGTAGCAGCAAAGCACATGAATAACCTTTCAGCACGTCGCTAACTTTTATTCAGAAAGTGGCTCAGCTTCATACCGGTTAATAGTTTAGGTTTGACCCCATTATCAGACCATTATCACTTTCAATTTATGGGCTTATTGTCAATGCTTTGAATAGAAGTCATGAAATTTACCTCTTTCGCTTGAGGGCAAGATAGGGTAACGTCGCTTGTAGATCAAGCGAAATTTCCACGGGGTAACTTTAAAGAATCGCTTGACATTGAGACAGCACAAAACTCCCCTGAAGTCCAAACATAGAACAAGGCATATGGAGAGAAAATTGGCCTATGAAAGTTTTCCATAAAAGAATTGACAGTACCATGCGATATTGATAGATATGCAGTTAAATATCATCACGGCAATGGGCTGTGATGAGGCTAATCCAATCTTTAAAGGAGGTATTAACGATGAAAAGGAAGAAACTGTTACTCATGGTCGTGGCGGCGATTGTTTGCTTGGGGCTGATGGTGACTTTCCTACCCTCCGAAAAGGCCCATGCTAAGGTGATTAGGCTAAAAGTGGCTATGTACTTTCCTCCCCCGACTTTCCAATCCAAAGTGTTAGAAGAATTTTGTCGGGAATTGGAAAAGCGCACTGGCGGTCAAATAAAGGTTGATTACTTTACTGGCGGCTCATTGCTCAAAGCTCCGGCGATGTTTGATGGGATAGTAAGCGGAATTGCTGATATCGGTTACTCCCATGTGTATTACACCGCAGGCCGCATGCCGGTTACCGAAGCCGCTGGTTTGCCTCTCGGCTATCCCAGTGCCTGGGTAGCTAGTCAAGCTCTCAATGATTTCTACCACGAATTTAAGCCCAAGGAATTTGATAAGGTGAGAGTGCTCTGGCTGAATACTTCCCCCAATAGTGCCATAGCCACTGCCAAGAAGCCAATCCGCAAGCTGGAAGACCTTAAGGGGCTCACCATAAGAGCACCTGGGCAGGCTGGCGAGGTTATTAAGGCACTGGGTGGAACCCCGGCCCCCACACCGATGATGGAAGTGTATGATGCGATCTCGAAAGGTGTCATTGATGGGGAGGCTTCAAACTTTGAAACACTTTTCGCGTTCAAGTTTGCTGAAGTTGTAAAATATACGACGTCAGTCTGGGAGATCAACAATCCCTTTCCCTTTTATCTGGCGATGAACAAGAACAGCTATCAGAAGTTACCACCAGACATTAGAGCCATCTTTGACACCGTTGTTGGAGAGTACAAGGAGCGATATATCTTGACGTGGAATTCCATCGATTTCGTCGGCAAAGCGTTTGGTTTGTCCAAGGGTGTAGAATTTATTGATCTGCCCAAGAGTGAGCTTCCCATATGGCAGACAGCTATCATACCGGTAATAGATGATTATGTGAAAAGGATGGTAGATAAGGGGTTTTCCGAGGCAGAGGTGAGAGGTTGGATTAAATTCCTGCGGGAGCGATCTGATTACTGGACAAGAAAGCAGATATCATTGCGCATCCCGTCAGCAGCCGGGCCTCCAGAGGTGAGACCCGAGGCTCTGATAATAAAATGATCAGGTGATTCCCTGAGGGCGGCCCTCCCCCCGCAGTTGGGCATAAGGCTTACGAACTAGGGGACTGAGGCCTGATAGACTAGGATTGCTTATCAATCTATCGTGCCGTCTTTAAAGTGGGTGCAGGGTAAAACCCCTGCACCCACCAAAGACGGTGAGGGAAACTCTGTGTTAGAAAACTTTGAAAGGTTTAATCGTCGGTTAAGTGGCTGGTGTGAATGGATAGGGCTTGTTGGTTTGCTACTGGTGATGGTTATTACCTGCATCGATGTAGTGGGGGCTAAGGTCTTTAAGTTGCCTCTCTTGGGTGCTCTCGACATCGTGATGCTTTCCCAGATAGTGACAATTTCCTTCGCTGCCAGCATGACGCTGATTCTCGGCCGGCATATTCAAGTAGAATTTGTTTTCAATCTGCTGCCACGGCGTGCCCAAACAATTATCAACAGCGTTGTTCTCCTTCTTGGATTAGGACTCTTCATCGTGATTATTTGGCGACTTTGTGTGCTTGGTTATTCATTTCAAACCTCAGGCGAGTATAGTCCAACCGCCTACATACCCTTATATCCTTTCGCCTATGGTATTGCCCTTGGCAGTATTCCCGTCTTTTTGGTATTGTTGCTGGAGTTTCTTAAATCGCTAATAAAAAAGAGGGCACAGAAATGAGCCCAGCTACTGCAGGCATCATCGGTATCGGTCTCCTCGTTCTCCTCTTTCTCCTCAGAATGCCGGTTGCATTCGCCATGGCCTTGGCTGGACTTGTTGGTTTTGCTTATTTAACTACCCCAGAAGCGGCACTTAGTCTTTTAGCCCGCGATATCTTCGACGTCTTTTCATCGTACCCGTTAAGTGTTATCCCCATGTTTATCCTTATGGGTACCTTCGCCTTTGCTTCGGGAATTAGCCAAAGGCTTTACAAGACGGCCTATGCCTGGATAGGGCACCGCAGTGGCGGCCTGACCATAGCCACTGTCTTTGCCTGTGCCGGGTTTGGAGCTATTTGCGGGTCGAGCACGGCAACGGCAGCGACCATGGGCAAGATAGCGCTTCCGGAGATGAAAAAGTATAACTACGATGATACACTCGCCACCGGTACCGTCGCCGCTGCCGGCACCCTTGGCATCCTTATTCCACCGAGCACCGTCCTTATTGTCTATGGGATATTGACCGAGGAATCCATCGGCAAACTTTTCGTTGCCGGGATATTGCCGGGGATACTCATGAGCATCTTTTTTGCCGCAACAGTGGCTCTTCTATGCTGGCGCAACCCCGCCATCGGTCCCCCTGGAACCCCATCTAGCTGGAAGGAGAAACTGCGAGCAACAACGGGAATTATTGAGGCCTTGATTCTTTTCCTTCTGGCCATTGGGGGGTTATTTGGCGGTCTGTTCAGCCCCACGCAGGCCGGAGCAATCGGAGCCGGAGGTGCCTTGCTCATCGGTTTGGCCCGGCGACAACTCACGTTGCGGTCATTTTTTGAGGCAGGCAAGGAAGGCTTGCAAACAGCTTGTATGGTAATATTCATTATTACCGGGGCTGTCGTCTTTGGTCATTTCATGGCGGTAACGAGGATACCCTTCCTCCTGGCTGACTGGCTCGGGGGGCTTCCCATACACCCGATGGCTGTTATGGCGGTCATCGTATTCATTTACTTTATAGGCGGCTTCTTCATGGATGCTATGGGTCTCATTGTGGTTACTATCCCTATATTTTTCCCTGTCGTTATGAAGCTCGGCTTTGACCCGATCTGGTTTGGGGTCATCATTGTGCTCGTAGGCGAGATGGGGGTTATCACACCGCCCGTAGGGGTCAACGTGTTTGTCATTAAGGGGATTGCTCCTGATGTACCCCTTGAGCAAATCTTTAAGGGGATATTCCCCTTCCTTGCGGCATTGATTATTGTTACGATTATACTCTTTGTTTTCCCGCAGATTGCGACCGTTTTGCCTAGCCTTATCACCTATTAGAACTAACCAAAGTTATCCCCGGTAGGCAAGATCAGAGAGGAGATGTTGGTTCTAAAACAACTTAAACATATTCGGCTAAATTCGGTGATTCTTCGGAGGTAGCTAAACGATTAACAGCAGATGTCGTGACACCTAGAAAGCGCACAACCTCCGCTCCAAAATAGCCCATCTTTCCCACCGCTACCTGACAGAATAGTCTTCTCGTTTTTTTCACCTCCCTCTTCCTTCTCCCCAATCGTAACTCAGTCCTCGCTAACCCTTCACCATCAGCTATCTGTCTCACCAATGAAAACAAATTACGGGGGCGGAGTAATGCCTAGCTCAATAAGCAGTCGTCTGACAAATTCCTTTCCGTCCGGTTTATATGCAGGAGGGACCCATGGCATATCCCGCAATGTCTGGAGCAGGGAAGACAACAGGTCAAACGGGATAGATATAATTTGTCGACCTTCCGGAAACAGGTTTCTGCGCTTCATGCCGTGGCCAAGACCAGTAATAGAATAATTCAGTTCCCCGGTTAGATAGGGGTAAATGTAAGTCCATGCACATGTTATTGCGGGTGAGAACTTGCTCACCCACATTTTCCCTGTTCTATAGCTCATTGCCCGGAGTAAAACTTCTGTCTGGTTGGCGTTGGCGAGGAGGATCAACAGGTCCGGCTCAAATGGGAGTGTATCTAGCAGGGAAAAGGCAACATAGTGAACCACACCTCTCGCTATCTTTGGGAGATATAGGTACAGCCTGCTTGCGGAACGCGGCCCTTCGAAGATTTGTAGCCCGGCTCCAAATTGCCCACTTATGAAAGGCTCCGAGGCATCTGCCTGCCCCAATACAAACAATCCTGCCTCACAGGTATGATTTTTCTCATCAGCATAAAAAGCATTCCCTTCCTGTGCTCTCTTAAGCATTTCACAGAAAGCCATGTTTTCGTTGAGCCGCTCGATCATATCTGGTTTTTTGGCCGAGAATTTAACTCCTACGGGTCGTACGTCGAATTCAAATTTGTCTAAAATAGCTAAATCTTTTTTAGTGAGAGTCATTTTAACCTCCTACACCTATAGAATTTAAACCATGCAGAAAAGCAATAATCGCCCCATAGCTATCAAGTTATAAAATCGCTTCGCGATTTTATCCCGCTGAGGCGGATTCATATAACGAGGCTCTCCGCCGCTCTAAAAAATGAAATTCCTACACAATCAAGTTGCAAAGGGTGAGCGGTAACATAACCCGAGCAATATCTCCCTTGGTGGTGTCATCTGACGATTCGGATGTGACAGAAATGCCCATTAAGATGAGCCCATGCTATAAAGATTATGATTCCAAATGGTAGCACATAGCGCACGGTAGATAAGAGCTTATTCGACTGATGCATGTATGTTATTACATAGCTGGGAGTAGTGGCAGGTTATGCCAGAATCTATCTTTTTTCCCTTTATTTTCGATGGGAGCCTCCAGGGGCTCTAGTAATGATAGAGCCCCTGGAAATAATAGTTGTGCCTATTTTTTTGTATAGATGTGGCGCAATGGGGTGAGACCCACTTTTACCACCTTGCCCTTCTGCACCTGGTCAATACGTATCTTATCTACACCCTCGACATCGCCCGGACCATAGGTCAGCGGTGTACTGCTTATGTCACCGGTTTCAAGGTTTTTAATCTTGAAGAAGCCTTGCTCCAGCACATCCCGCGGCGTGAGCTTTTCAAAAGGCACCTTTTGCACGGCAAGCCGTAACGCCTCAACCTGGATCATGGCCTCAAGGACCCCTGCCTCATACATGATGTGGGTAATCCGTTTGCCGGTGCGATACTTATCCTGCAGGTCGCTACAGAACTTTATCCCAGGGACGGAGAGGTCATCCAAGGGGCGGAAGCTACCAGCACAGACATATCCGTCACCCAGTTCACCCATGGCCTCGGCTAACACAACAGCATGACCTGGTGCGGGAGTGCCAAAGGTAATCTTGTAGTCCAGATGGGGTCCCATACCCAGCCTGACCATCTCCTTTACCGTCGGCTGTGCGCCGGGGTTGATCATACAACCCACGGCAAGGTCAACACCCTTTCGTTTTAGCCACGTAAGCTGGGTGGTAGGCGGTGAGGTCGCCACCAGAGGCACATACTGGGTGCCCACAAACTCATAGCCGATCTTCTCGAGATATGCCCTCATCTCAGGTATCTCAATCGACCTACCCATGGCGTTATCAGCTGTCAGGTAGGCAACCCGTGGTTTCCTTTTTTTCTTCCAGCTCTCTTTGAACCAGTCAGCGACGGCAGCACAGGAATCGGTATAAATGGGATAATAGGTAAAGCAACTCTGAGGCGGAGACAGGTAATAGGATCCTGTAGCCATACTCGTGGCGCCCATACCATCCTCCCACATCCTGTCTTTAAGTGCCAGTGCTATGGGAGACCCTGATATCCTGGCGACCAGCATTCCCTTGGCCTTGAGCTCCTCATAGATTGACATCGCCTTGGCTGGCTTGAGCTCATCATCCCGCCACATCACTTCCAGTGTTATATCAGCGGGAAATTTCTCATCTCGCCACGGAGCCAAATTTTTGGTCTCATTTACATATTTAACATAGTCCTCAATGGCAGCCAGTACTGCCGCTGAATCCTCAGCAAAAGGCCCGGTGAGCGACTGAGTGCCGCCGACATATAATACCTTCTTAGCATCAGCGCTGACAGGAAATAGCAAGGCTGTCGCCAGAACAATAATCACGAAACCTCCTAATGCCAGTCTAGTTCTAGACATTTTCTTCCTCCTTTTCACGTTTAGGTTTAGTGTCATACTTCCGACATCCCTTTTGAATTCGATCACCCCCTTTCACTTTCATTCTTGATGTGAGAAAGGCCAGAGACTGAAATAGGCCTTGATCATCTCCCAGCGGTGATGAAGTCCCCGGGGTTCAAAGATGAGAAAAATGATGATTATTAATCCGTGAGAGATAAGTGCCAATGAGGCGGCTGCCTGGGGAGCAACAGCTGCGGATAGAATGGGGCCTAGCATCGTAACCAGCTCATCCAGCAGCTTGAGGGAAACTGCGCCAAAGATAGCCCCTGTGGTACTGCCCATACCCCCTACGATTAACATCCCCAGATACCAGACTGAATCCATAAAGGGAAACTGGTCTGTACTGGCGAAACTAAAGTAGTGAATGAGCAATGAACCTGCCACCCCGGCATAGACACAGCCGATAAAGAATGCCTGGAGCTTATAACTCCACAGACTAACCCCCATAACCTCAGCCGCCAATTCGTTATCCCGGATGGCGATGAAGGCCCTGCCTGCCCTGGTCCGCACGATGTTTTTAGCCAGGAGCGTAGCCAGGCATGTAACTATCATTACCAGGTAGAAATAGTTGGTCTTGGAGCTCAGCACGATGCTGCCTATCACAGGTCTGGGCACACTTAGGCCATCGGCCCCACCAGTGATGCTGCGGAGTTGGATAACTGTCCAAATGATGATAAAATGTGCGGCGATGGTCGCCATAATGAGGTAGAAGCCCTTGATCTTTAAGGATGGGAGGCCGAAGATCAAGCCCGCTATTCCCGCGGCCAGGGCACCACAGGGGAGAGCAGCCCAGAATGGGACGCTAAGCTTGGCGCACAAAACAGCCGAGGTATAACCGCCGACTGCCATAAAACCCGCGTGGCCTATGGAGATTTGGCCGCAGTATCCAGTGAGAATATTAAGCCCGTGGACGCTGATAACGGTAATACCCATCATGGTCAGTATGGTCAGCATCCTGTCACTAGAAAAGATGGGGCAGGCGAAAAGGTAGATAATAAAGGCAACCACTATCCCCCATTTCAGCCTGGAGTGGAAGATAGCCATATCCTGCGCGTAATTTTCTTGAAAGGTTCCAGTGCGTAAACCCATTTATTAAATCCTTTTTATCCCGACCAGACCAAAGAGCCCGTACGGCCTGAAGATGAGCACGATGATCATAACAAGAAATGGGAATACCTGAGCCAGTCCCCCGCCAGGCAGGAGTGGGTCCAGGTACCCGGCAGCGACGTTTTCCAGCATTCCCAGTATTATTCCGGCTAAAATGGCTCCGCCGATGGAGTTCACTCCACCCAGTAGCACGACTGCAAATGCCTTGAGGCCGATATTAGCAAGATCCATATTCGCGCCAGATACTCCCCCCAACAGGATGCCGCCGATTACACCAACGACACAGGCAATGACCCATGAGACGGCATAGACGGTTGTTGCCCTGATACCGACACTCTGCACTACCTGCAGATCTTCAGCAGTGGCCCTCATTGCCAACCCGATCTTAGTATAGCGAAAGAGTAGCATGAGTATGGCCACACAGATAATAGACACGATAAGTCCAATTAAAGACTCCGAGGGTATGGATATCTCGCCTACCTTCAGGGTTATCGTGGGCAGTAATCCATGGTATGCCTTATATTCGGCACCCCAGAGAAGGGTTGCCAGCCCTCCCAATATCGTGGAGAGGGCTATGGTCGCCATGATTACAGCAAGTACTGGCTCACCCAGCAGAGGTCGCAGGATGAGGCGTTCTATTAATAAGCCCATTATGATTGCTGCGGCTATCGCCATTCCGATGGCGGGCCATATGGGCAGGCCGAATGGCACCAAAAAGGTATAGCCCAGGTACCCACCGATCAGAACAAAGTGTCCCTGTGCAATGTTAAACACCTCAGAACATTTAAGGATGATTACAAAGCCGATTGCGATCAGGGCATAGACCATGCCTTGGGCAAGGCCCGTTATTACTAATTGTAGAAAAAAGGTCATAAGGCAGTTCCTTCAACAGACTTGATGCTTAGAGTAGTCTTAATTATTTCCGTCAGTCCATCCCGGGATGAGACCCGAACCTCTATCGGTGCCTCACTCCTATCGCTATAGATCGCATCGATAAGCTCGCGGTAGCGCTCTTCCAAAAATATCCTTCTCAGCTTCCTATTCCTCGTTAACTCCCCTTCGTCAGGGTCAAATTCCTTGTGCAGATTAACATATTTCCTCACCCTAAAGCTGACGGGCAACGTTTGGTTGACTCTATCGATATCTTGCCCTATCAGCTCATAGACCTCCGGTGCCTGGGAAAGTTCGGCGAAGGAAGTATAAGCCACTCTCTTTTGTCCCGCCCATCTGCTGACGTTATCATAGTTAATGATGATGATCGCCGAAACGTAGGCTCCTTCCGGTCCGGCCAGTACCCAGGCGTCCTTTATATAAGGACTGAACCTCAGCCGGCTTTCCATATTCTGTGGCGCCAAAGTATCGCCATTGTTTAGCTTAATAAGATCCTTTACCCTATCCACAAATACAATGTGCCCGTCCTCCCTGATGAACCCACTGTCTCCACTATGAAACCACCCGTCTTTAAGCACCGCAGCCGTCTTTTCTGGGTCATTATAGTAACAGAGAAAGACACCAGGCTGCCGATAAATGAGTTCGCCATCATCGGTTATTTTTACCTCCGTTCCCTTGTGAGCGGGACCGACCGTCTCTAACCTAATATCATCACTCTTGGCGCCGGTGAGGGCTCCACCCTCTGTTGATCCATATAGGCTTTTGAGAGGAAGATTGAGGGCATGGTAGAACCTGAAGGCATCCGGGCTGAGTATCGCACCGGTAGTATAACAGATTCTGGCATTTGACAAACCCAGGCTGCGTTTGATGGGCCTAAAT
>Ga0180438_10007660_pt1 | contig 13989 bp, 11 predicted proteins | sample SS_ome_12_FD_132455 | JGI IMG/M metagenome (GOLD analysis project Ga0180438, IMG submission 132455) | Hypersaline lake sediment archaeal communities from the Salton Sea, California, USA - SS_3_D_2 metaG | ecosystem: Environmental > Aquatic > Non-marine Saline and Alkaline > Hypersaline >... | reverse complement strand
TGCAAGTCCAGCGTCCACTCCTGCGCTACGTGTTTCCGCATGATGTGGGGGAAGTGCAGGTCGAAGGGATTGGGGGCCACCGTGTTGACCAGCTTGGTCCCCAGTTCCACGCCCACCTCGACCAGACGCTTAAAGTGCTCAACGGCCTGCTCTCGGGCAGCCGGGTCGGGGCTGGCCATCCCCGGCGGGGTAGAGACGAACTCCGAGAGCTCCAAACCCAGGTCGGCCAGGAGCGCACGCAGATCCTTGATCCGCTGCGGCGTGTAATACGTGTCCATCGTCTCCCGATCCCAGGCGATGAGTTCCTCCACCTTGAGCCCGAGACCTGCGATCCGGCGGAGCGTGTCCTCGTAGGGCGGATCCCATTTGAATGGCCATACACAAGCACCGAACTTCATTTTATCTCTCCTTTCATAACTCTTCATAACTCTATTGACGGCTGCACCGAGAGCACCACGTCCACAGGGACTCTCTCCTTGCTTGCGCGATTCTTGATCCTTGCTGCGACACCTCCGAAGCTTGTTCACAGGCTATTGTACGCAGAAACGGCCAGCGCGCAACTGGACACACCTGACGAGGATGCCGTCTCCCGCCACAAGGCCCATGTACCGTAGGTACGCGCTCTCTCCCAATCCACCTGGAGGCCAGGAGTTGATGTTTGCACAAAACGTGCTATCATCTTACCTATACAGGCACACAACCGTTGAGATATTTGACTTTGCCGCTCGTCCCCCAGTTTACGCCGGTTTCGGGCGAGTGGGTCACACCAAGCGGATGAAGCCGACCATCGCTCCGGCTCGTAAGCTGCCTGCGCGCTGGCGGCTTGTCCGCTGCGCCGTTGGGCGGACCTCTGCGCAACAAATACATCGTTCGATGATTGGAACAAGATGAAGAGATTTTGGCCGTCTGCCTTTAGCTTTTTGTTTTTTGCCAGTGTTGCCTCCGTGTCGCCCTTCATCGTGCTCTACTATCGGGGACTGGGCTTCACAGGCGCGCAAATCGGCCTGCTGACCAGCATCACCCCTCTCATCACCCTGTTCAGCGCCCCGCTTTGGACGGGCCTCGCCGACGTGACGCGGCGACATCGGCTCATCATGAGCCTGGCTCTCCTGGTCGGGGTGGTAGTGATGCTTATATTCCCCTTCCTCAATGCGTTCACGCCAGTTCTGCTGGTAGCCGTTCTGTATAATGCCTTCTTTGCGCCGGTCTCGTCCTTTGCCGATAGCGCCACCATGGTCATGCTGGGAGACGAGAAAGAGATGTATGGCCGCGTTCGTCTTGGCGGGACAATCGGCTATGGGCTGAGCGCGCCAATCGCCGGGATGCTCGTCCAGAATTACGGCTTGAAATGGGCGTTCTGGGGATGTGCGGCCCTGTTCCTCCTGGCGTTCGTCGTCAGCCAGAACTTGGTCTACAGCCAGGTGAGAGCGGATGATCCGGCCAGGCGCAGTGTTCGCGCGCTGCTGGCGGATCCCCGCTGGCTCCTGTTCCTTACTCTGGCGGCCGCCAGCGGCGTGGCGCTCGCCGCGACCAATACCTATTTCTTCCCGTACATGAACGAGCTGGGGGCGAAGGAATCCTTTATGGGGCTCGCGCTAACGATTGGAACGCTCTCCGAAATCCCGGTACTCTTCTTTGGCAATCGGCTCGTCAAGCGCCTCCAACCATACGGGCTGCTGGTGCTGACGATGGTCGTCACCGTCATTCGCTTGTTGTCGCTCGCCGCAATTGGGACACCCAATCCTGTCCTGTTCGTCCAACTTCTCAACGGCCTGACTTTTCCTGCCATGTGGGTGGCGGGCGTTTCTTATGCCTACGAAAATGCGCCAGCAGGTATGGGCACTACCGCGCAGGGAGTTTTCAGCGCGACGGTTTTCGGGTTGGGCACTGCCACAGGTGGATTCGCTGGCGGCCTGCTATTGGAAAGCGTGGGAGGGCGGGGGCTGTACCTCGTGTTTGGAGTGGTTTTGCTGGCCATATTGGCCATCGTCACGCTGATTCACAGACGCCTGCCCGTAGACCAGAGGACATCGCCTCAGGTCGTGATGCACTGAGCCATAGCCCACCCAATCCAAAGGGTAGAAATGAAAACAAGCCTCAAGTTCTGGATTCTGGCTAGCAGCCTTAGCCTGGTGACGCTCGTGCCGGTTGCTTGTGGAGTCGAAGGAGTGGAAAAGCCTCCACCCACAGAGCAATCACGGACCTCACAGGTATCACATAGATCAAATGACCCAACTGAACATCAAGTGAGGGTGGATTTCCCGCTAGCGCTGGGAAATACGTGGGTCTATTCGGGGACTTTCTATCAGGGGTTCAACCCAACCACCATTCTGACTGCGACTTACACAGCGACTGAAAGGGTGGTGGATGTTTTGCATTCAGAATTGGAACCGTACACCATTTTCCAGATCGCTCGGTATGAGGATCTGGTTTTCTGTCCGGAGGAATGGCAAGAGAGGTCAGAAAACTGGTGCGCCAGCTTGGCCTCCGACGAGCCGGAGTACTACTGGTATGTCGTTGATGGAAGAACCGTCTATCGACAGCAGAGGCTAGAGGTGTATCGCCTGCACGAGCGGGGCATAAAGGAGCTGGTTCTCCCGCTTGCAGAAGGGGAACAGTGGTATCTGAGTGCAGCGATGGCAGAAGCCAACCCGAATTACGAGGTGGATTCCATGCTACGACATGTTGAGCAACGAGCCCCGAGGGAGGTGCCTGCAGGAGATTTCGGGGAGTGTTTCCGGATGGTGGAGGTTATCGGTGGGAATTACAATGAGATGTGGGTTTGTACAGAGATAGGCATCGTTGAGCGGGCTACAGATCACAGGGGTACGCCATTCGGTGAACACGAGGTTTTGATCGATTATGTGTTTCCTGAGTAGGCTACTGCCCAACCCGCACATCAAACCGGCGCCTGATGACCAGTCTCCCGCCGCAGGGACTATGTACCGTAGATACGCGCTCTCTCCCCCTCCACCTGGAGGTCAGGAGCGTGTCAAGTCAAAAGATCATCGCACGGACGTGGATACACAGTCGTTACGGTATTTGACCTTATTGCCCATCCCCCGGTCTATGCCGGTTTCGGGCGAACGGGCCGCACCAAGCGAATGAAGCCGAGGGGGTATGCAAGTGTCGTTAGCCGCCATAAATAGGAGAATCATGCGTAGCGAACAAGAGATGTACGAACTCATCCTCAATACCGCTCGGAACGATGATCGAATACGAGCCGTCATCCTGAATGGTTCACGCGCTAACCCCCACGCTCCGCGTGACATCTTCCAGGATTTCGATATTGTCTACGTTGTGACGGATGTTTCGTCCTTCAGAATGGACACAGATTGGATCAAGCGGTTCGGCGAGCTCGTGATCATGCAAATGCCAGATTGTATGCAGGATCCGCCTCCGAGCGACGACGGCAGTTTTGGATATCTCATGCAGTTTGCAGACGACAACCGAATCGACCTGACTCTATACCCTATAGAAAAGCTCGATGAACTTGGAAGGGACAGTCTGAGCGTGTTGCTCCTTGACAAAGATGGGATCATCGAGCCATTTCCCCCTCCGGACGAAAGCGACTACCTTCCCAAGCCTCCAACCTCCAAAGCGTTTGCCGATTGCTGCAACGAGTTTTGGTGGGTATGTACCTACGTGGCGAAAGGGTTGTGGAGAGAGGAAATCACATATGCCAAGTACATGCTTGATCAGATCGTGCGGGAACAACTCACGAAGGCGTTGACGTGGCACATTGGAATCAAGACCCAGTTTTCAGTCAATCCAGGCAAAGCCGGCAAGCACTTCAAGCAATATCTTGAACCAGAGTTGTGGGATATGCTTCTGAAAACATACTCCGATGCCGACTATGATCATACCTGGGAAGCGCTAACCACAATGTGCCATCTCTTCAGGATAGCGGCACTTTCTGTTGCAGAGCATTTTGGCTTCGACTATCCTCACGAGGATGACGAAAGGGTCAGCGCTCACCTAGCGCACGTGAGACTACTGCCGAAAAACGCAAGACCGGTGACTTGAGGAGGTACCCATGCCCCGTGACCTCAGCAAGTTCATCGCCCCTGAAGAGAGTCTCCTCAAGCACATCCAAGCAGAACTCGAGTCGAACGAGGCTGCCAACAGCCTGATGTTGGGCATCTGTGGGCAGCTGATACGCCACCCCAAACGGGTCAAGGCGGCTCCATGCCTGAAGACGGTTGAGGATGAACACGGTCTCATCCTTGCGGCGGTGATGACTCCGCCCCACAAGTTGGTCGTGTATGGACATCAAGGCAATCTCGATGGCGGAACGAGGATGCTGGTCGGAGATCTCATTAGTGAAGGATGGAAGGTCCCTGGCGTATTGGGTCCAAGCGAGGCCGCGAAGGGAGTCGCCGAAAGGTGGGCGGAGGTTACCGGAGTAAGATATAGGCTTGAGCGGCGGCAGAGGGTGTATAAGCTGTGGGAAGTGGTAAGCCCGGTTCCAGAGCGCGGAAGGTTGAGGCTGGCAACGGAGCCAGATATCGAATTGGTGACCCAGTGGTGGTGCGAGTTCCATAGGGGGTTGTTTGGGGAAACGGATCAAGAGGAGGCAGGTCGAGCGGCGAGATTTCGAGTTGGCGAAGGGGACATTTACCTGTGGGAGAATGGGCAACCGGTCTCTATGGCTATGAAGACCCGGCCGACGAGAAAAGGGATCAGCCTGAGCTCCGTGTATACGCCGCCGGAGCTCAGAAGAAGGGGATATGCGACAGCCTGTGTTGGCGAGTTGAGCCGGATGCTTCTCGAGGCAGGTTGGGAGTTCTGTGCGCTGTTCGCGGACCTGGCAAACGCGACGTCCAATCGCATCTACCAGAGGATTGGATACCGGCCAGTATGCGACTACGACGAGTATGTGTTTCCTGAGGAGGGGTAGGCTGGGAACAACACCCCCGTACCCTGGTCGACTGACAAATCTTGCAGTCAGTGAGGTGACCGGCACTTGGTCACCTTGCTCAGAGTTTTGTCAGTCAATCAGCCCTCGCACCCAAGATGGAGGAGACAAAAACATGCGCGTTCATCACCTAAACTGTGGGACACTCAATCTCCCGCTCGGAGTTGCCCTCGTCGGAACCGGAGGGCTATTCACCCCGGCGCGTGGCGTGATTCACTGCGTGCTGGTCGAAACAGACGACGGGCTTCTCCTGGTGGACACGGGCTTTGGCACGCGGGACTGTATCTCACCCACGCCCTTCATACGGTTGATGATGGCTATGGGCGGCCATGCGCATGACCTGGAAGAGACAGCGGTCAGACAGGTCGAACGGCTGGGTTATGGTCCAGAAGACGTAAGGCACATCGTGCTGACTCACTTTCACTACGATCACGCCGGCGGATTACCGGACTTCCCTCAGGCGAAAGTGCACATCTTCAAAGATGAACACGAGGCGGTGACGAGGCCGCAGGATATGTATGAACGATATCCTTACCGTGCGGAGCACTGGTCGCACGGGCCGGACTGGGTCGTGCACGCGTTGCAGGGCGACCGCTGGTTTGGTTTCGACTGTACGCCGTCGGTTGACCTCGGCTCGGCCAAGTTCTGCATCGTGCCACTGCCCGGCCACACGCGTGGCCACAGCGGCGTGGCTCTGCGTTTGCCAGATGGCTGGTTGTTCCACTGTGGGGACGCCTACACGTTCCACGGCGATGTCGATCCAGACAAGCCCTTCCATCCTCCCCACTACCACCTGATTAAACCCCTCATCAACCTGAACAAAGCCTTCCGCCAGATTGGCAAGCACTCACCTCGCCTCCGGGCGCTGCTGCGCGAGCACGGTGACGAGGTACAGTTGACATGCTCCCACGATCCCCACGAATTTGAGAAGTTCAGATAATCGCGGTAGGATCTACGGCGACTGATCAGCACTTGTTCAAGGGCAACTTTGTACCAGAGGTGATTCGGCCTACTGAGGACGCCCCGCCAGCTTCGTCCGATGGCTGAACTTGTAGCCGACGGGTGACACAAGAAACGGAGAGCATCATGAATGCCACGATACCGATGAGAAGAAAAGCTATCCGTCTCCTGCTGGGTTGGCTGGCCCTGATCTTGGCTGCCAGGGTCGTTCGCGCCAGCGAGATTCCACCGCCTGCCCTCACCCAGGCTGAAACCACTGCCGCGAGTACAGAGCGCACTGGGAAGAGCCCTCTGATGAGGAAGGAAAGACAGGACGATGGATTTACCTTTGTGGTCACCACGGACATGAGGTTCTACTCTGGGCCTACTCTGTATAACACACCCCAGTTTTTCAGAGGAGCTGTTGAGGCTATCGCTGCCAGAGGTGAAGGTGCGTTCATGATTAGCCCTGGCGACATCGATCCCGCCGACGGTGTGCTATGGACCATCACACAAATCCTGGGGACGGACTATACCTGGTATCCGGTGGTGGGAAACCACGAACTGCCGGGCCAGGGAGAGGAGGCTAGTTTCGGCGCGAACATGGACTGGCTGAACAACTATGACTACGGCAGTGTGAACCTCGGCCCGACAGGTTGTCCGACGACCACGTACTCATTTGACTACGGCAACGCGCACTTTGCGGTGCTGAATGAGTATTGTGACAGTACAGGGGACGATGTCACGCCGGGCAATGTACCGGATCACCTGTACAATTGGCTGGCGAGTGACTTGAGCAACACGGGGCAGGAGCACATCTTTGTCGTGGGGCACGAGCCGGCATACCCGCAGCCCGATGCTGACAACGGCAGGGTTCGGCACCTAGGGGACAGCCTGGATCAATATCCCACCTATCGGGACCGGTTCTGGAGTCTGCTGCGAGACAGGGACGTGGTGGCCTACATCTGTGGTCATACGCACAACTACAGCTTGGTCGATGTGGATCGCGTGTGGCAGCTAGACGCAGGGCACGCTCGAGGACGGGGAGACACGGGGGCGCGGAGTACGTTCGTGATGGTGCACGTGGACGGTCACATCGTGACGTTTGAGACGTACCGTGATGATGCCAGCGGGGGGGAGTACGTGCACACGGATGGCGGGCAGCTTTGGCCGCGAGTGCTGGTCTACCTGCCGCTTGTGGTAGGTAGGCGGCAGTGATTGCGCCTGACCCCAGCCGGAGCCGACGCCAAGATCTGGGATGTTCAGACGGTGGCACAGGTGAAGGGCGCAAGAAGGCACCGCACCCCAGGCGGCCCGTCAGCCCATCTCCTGGCCGCCGGTCACGTTGATCGCCTGGCCGGTCATGTAGCTGGCCTGGTCCGAAGCCAAAAAGACGACAGTGTTGGTCACGTCCTCGTAGGTGCAACCCCGCCCCATCGGCACCTGGTCAATGTATCGCTGGCGCACCTCCGCCTCGGTGATGTCCCACTTCTTGGCATACTGCCCGTATAACGAGTCCACCCACAACGGCGAATCGAGCAGGTTGCCGGGGCAGACGGCGTTGACCCGCACGTTGTACTCGGCCAGCTCCAGGGCAATGGACTGGGTCAGCCCAATGCCACCAAACTTGGAGGCAGCGTAGGCCGAGTTCTTGTAGCTCCCCCGCTTGCCCGACTTGGAGTTGATCTGGATGATCACGCCGCTCCGCTGCGCCTTCATCACGCGGGCGGCGTGCTTGGCGCACAGGAAGTAGCCGACCAGGTTGACGTCGATGACCGCCCGCCACCTGTCAGCCGGGAATGCATCTATTGGCTCGGCGAAAAGGATGCCAGCGTTGGAGATGAGGATATCGAGCCTCCCGAACTCCTCGACAGCTCGCCCTACCATCGCCGCCACCTGGGCCTCGTCGGTCACGTCCACCCGGACGGCGATGGCGCGCCGGTCGGTCCGCGCCCCGGAAACAATGTCGGCCGCGACGCCCTCCGCGCCCTCCAGGTTCAGATCAGCGACGACGACGTGCGCCCCCTCCCGCGCCAGCCGGTGGCAGATGGCCTCGCCGAGACCCTGCGCCCCGCCGGTGACGATGGCGATACGGTCTGATAGCGCTTTCTCCATAACGTTTCTCCCACCGGAACACGACTTCCACCACAGCAGGCGAACCGTGACACGTGACGAGCGACGCGTGACCGATGATGTGCACCAGTCGCGGATCACGGTTTATGGCAACATCAGCCTGAGGAACTCCTCCTCCGCCTCCGCCGTCCACTCGCGTCCATTCTTCAGCCTGGCGTAGACGCCGGGCAGCCTGTCCTTCAGCTCAGGCAGCGGTGTGAGGGGAAAATCCCTGATGTGCGGATAGATGACGATCTTGCCGGGGAAAACGGCATCCCTCACCGCCTGCAGGCCATCACGGGCAGCGGAGAGCGAACCGACCGCCGCCACCAACCGGTTGGGCGATAGCCTGCCCGACTCGACCTGGTGCAGCGTCAACCCCATATCATCCAGCGTCGAGCCAGAGTGCCCGATGAAACGCACACCCCTCAGGTACACGTCGCTCAAGTCCAGGCTGACCATCGTGCCGCGGGCCAGCCCGGCAAAGACGTTGACCACGCCCCCAGGCGCGATGCAGGCCGCTGCCTCCGCGACGGCGTCTGCATCCGGTGCCAGCACCACGATGTCGTCAAAACCCTGTGCCCCAACGGACCCCAGCGTCCGGTGGTACGCGGCCTCGTCCGCCCGGCTGGCGCAGACGAAGGCGATCCCCCTGTCCTCCGCATCAGCCCTGTAGACGAACTCCACGACGCGCAGGCGACGGTCACTCCGCGCCGTGCAAAAGATCGTTTTCGGGCCATCGGCAGAATCGATAGCGCGCTGGACGTGCATGCGTCCCATGGGCCCGCCAGCGCCGACGAACCACGCCCGTCCGCCTGGCTTGAGCTCGGCGCGAACCGACACGTCGCCCGGCCCTTCGCCATCCGCGTAGGCACGGGCGATGTCAGGACCACTACCACCCACATATAGCCAGCGGTTATAATGCACCCGCCCGATATCGACGTTGACCCGGCGTCGGAGCGGCTCTTCAGCGATGATGACCAACACGCCGAACTTGGCCAGCCGCGGGCTCACCATCTCGATGAGGTCCGGGTCGGCGCCCAGAAGGACGATGTCGTCTATCTGGTCCACGGGCGGACGGCTGACATCGTCGGCCTCGATCACCTCCACGCCCAATGCCTCTGACCGCGCCCTCAGCGAGACGGCAAAGGCGGTGGGCACGCGGGTCAGCAACAGGCGCTCGGGGTGAGACGTTTCATCAAAGCCCGTACTGATCGTGTATGGCCGCGCTCCACCGGTGCTGGTGCCGATGACCCAGGTCGTACCGCCTGGCTTCAACTGGGTACGGTACTCTAGACGGTAGGCAGCGACGACGCAGGCCCACGGTTCGGTGAGCGCGATCTCGGCGTAACCGTCGCCGGGCTGAACAGGAAGCAGATAGTTTCCGGCGTCGCCATTCAGGACGCGCTGATCGATCACGCCGTAGTGCGACAGCCCGCCCTGGATCTCGTAGCCGTAGGCATAGCTCACGCCGTTTATGTAGATGTCGGCCTGAACGAGGAACCGGTCGCCCACGCGATACTGGCCGCGCAGATCCTCGCCTACCCCCACGACCGTGACCGTCACCTCGTGGCCGAGCACGACCGGGTCGGCCCGCATGTCCCGGTAGATCCGGGGATGCTTGTCGCCCGCCCGTATGACCTTGTAGTCGGAGAAACAAAGGCCCACAGCGTCGTGGCGGACCAGCAGTTCATCGGGGCCGTATTGGGGCACCGGGACCTCGATGGGCTGCCCATCGAGCCCCATATTCTCAAAGCCCGCGCCGTATAGCGGCCAGAGGCGATTATGTTCGGGCAGTGGCGCGTCAGCGCGCCGGTAGTCGGCCAGTCTATCGGACATAGCTCTCTCCTACTCCCATCGACCAGGGTCAACCTGGGTTCTCCAGGACCGCCAGGCTCCAGCCTGGCACTGGCGTTGCAGGATCCAGTAGCCCTGTGCACGCCTTACCGTGAAGCGGACGTACCCATACTCACAGGAAGACATCACACTCCATTGCCCTCAACGACCATGTCCAGGACAAGGTTCATACGTGATCTTGTCGCAGGGAATCGTCCCACGCTTGACCTCCACGAAGGGCCTGCCATCGTGTACGCCGACTGTGCCATAGCCGGTGGCGGTGCAGAAGAAGGCGCGGAAATCGCCCTCGATGCTCGGCCTGATCGTCAGTGTCTTTTCCAGCGCATCGTACCGGACGCCCGTCATCCCCTGCAGCAGCGCGTACGAGGCCATTGCCCGGGCGTACCAGTGGCCGCACTCGTACTCGTTGAACGGGTTGCGCACGCGGCCGTCGTACCGGTCGCGGGCTGCGCGCACGATCTCCAATCCCTTCTCCACGTGGCCCATCATCATCAGGTGCGAGGCGACCTGGTACTCGATGCCGGTCCAGACCTCGCTGCTGTAGACGAACGGCAGGGAGAGCTCCCCACCCTTCGGCCAGGTGCACAGCACCAGTCCGCCCTCGTCGCCCAACGCGTAGGTGGGACGGCACGGGTTGGCGTGATCTGATAGGTCCTCTCTGAAGTTGTACCTGTAGACGGAGAGCAGATGGCCCTCGACCTTGCCACGGTCGAGGATCTCGCCCACGCCGCAGACCGCAGCGAGCCACGCGCCAAGCACGCCGTCCGACAAACAGCCGGAGCCGTACTGGTATTTCGGCCCCTCCCGTCTCAGTAGCTCCAGGGCCTCGGGGGAGTAGCTGGTGTGCATGGCCAGCGCCTTTGTGGGGTCCCCCGCCCGCATGTTTTGCCACTCGATCTTTTGAATAAAATACTCGCCGTTCCAGAGCTCGGACTCTATGAGAGCAGCGCCCTTTTTGAAAAGCTCCGCATAGAGCGAGGCGTCGTCGCCGACCGCTTCAGCCATCGCAGTCGCCGCCTTGAGCGCTCCGAGATAGAACGATGTGCACATCCCGTCGGGCCCCCAGAACTCGATGTCGTATGTATTGTGATGGGGCTCCTCGAGGACCCCCTTATGATCGGGGTCCCACGTCTCGATGCAATAGTCCAGGCTCTGCCTCACCTGGGGCCAGAGGCCGCGCAGCCAGTCGGTGTCGCCGCTGATGCGCCACTCGCGGTAAACCTTGATGATCCCGCCGAGCTGGCCATCGGCGGCGGCGTGAAAGTCGTGCGTCGTCGGACGGATCGGGAGGTTGGCACGGAAAGCCTGGTGCCCACTCTCATCCTGGCTCTCCTTGAACTCGGTCCGCCGCAGCGATCGCTCCAAGTCTGGGAAGAGATGCGGCAGCGCCTGGGCATAGTTCCACACGTGCGTGCACGATCCGTGGCAACAACCGACGGCATCGCAACACCCCTCCCAACACCACAGCCGCCCATCGGTCTGCCGCAGCACCGTCGGCGACTTGAGGATGGTCAGATTGGCCGCCACCGCCTCGATCACCTCCGGCGGCAGGGTCGTGTCGTAGAAGCATTCGGAGAACGCGGCGGTCTCTGCTCGCAGCGCTTCATACTGCTCGCGCCAGTGGGTCGTCACGCCCTCGATACCGTCAAAGGCCCCAGCATACCACGGTCTATGCCTCGGCAGGCCTCCGTCGCTCCCATCCCTCGACGGTGCTCGGGACGACGTGTCCCTCGACGGTGCTCGGGACGACGTGCAGCCGCAGGAATCGCCGGGACACGCGTCACCTCCGGGGTCCTCACCGAGACGGATATCGGTCTCAGGCACGTACCACGCCAATCGCACTCGGACCACCTTCTCTTCGCCGGGCATCAACCGGAAGGGGACATACAGGCTGCCGCCAGGGCTTGGGCCGGCAGAGTCGCCGCCCGAGCCTGGGGTGACCGGACCGGCCTCCGGGGCAGCGCGGTCGCAGATCGACTTCCACACCATCGTCAGGGGGTCGAACCAGTCGCCGCGGAACCAGGCGCAGTTCACCCTCACGTCAGGATCGTCCACGGCAGCGCTGAACACGCCCCGGTCCCAGGGCCTCTGTTCGGACCCCGGCTGGTTCAGCACAAACCCACCCTGCGTGGCCTGCACCGCCTCTCCAGGCGTTTCGGCCGACATAAAGTTCTTCGCGTGGAAGGAATAGATCGCCTCGACCGGCCCGTCCGTCGCGTTGACGAACCGGTACTCCAGCGCCGCCAGCGGAAGGCTGGAACTGTCGGCGTCCCCAGGGATAAAGGGGCTCCAGCCAGTGACCTCCATCCTCAACGGGACATCGGCGTCCTCCAGCTTCACGTGCCCAAAGGGAAACCGCGCCCGGAACTCGGCGCCGTCACAGTGCGGTAGGCCATACTTCTTGCCCGCGCCTCCGTTCCCCGCGCCCCTGCCCCACGGGAAGAACACCTTCCAAGAGGGCACCGGCCCCTCCAGCACCCGGGCCACGTTCGGCTCGCCTTTGATGCACAGAGCGGAAAAGATCAGAGGTTCGTTGAATATGTCGGGGTGTCCGCGCAGCGATACATGGGACAGGGCGCCCGTCCCCTCCAGACAGATCATCCCCGCCCCAATGCCGCCGAGGGGGAACGCCACGCGATTTAGATACTCGTTCGCGTAGGCGCTATTGTACGATCGCGTTCGCGCCTGCATGGCAGACTCCTTCCCGCCCAAGCCCTCACGAGGAGCCCAATGCGACACACGCTCTCACTAACGTGACCACCGCTCTTGCACCGGCGGCAGTTCGGGGAACGGCGCGTGAGGCTCCGCCTGGTACCAGTAGGCGACCGAGGCGATGTCGTCGGTGAGAGGCTCGAACTTCCGGTTGGGCCACCAGCCCAGGGCCTGTATAGTCGCCTTCAGATCCTGCTTGAAGCGGATGGGATCCATCACGTGCCAGCGGTAGAGACCGTGTCGAGGCACCTCACCTGGCGCGTTACGGTAGAGGGGGTAGCCCAGAAAAGGCGTGGAGTAGGTCTCGGTGGCAGCCGGGTCCTTGTCACCGCCAAAGCACCACGCTCCCCCAAAGTAGTCCTCCGTGCCCGTGCCACAGATCGTAGGATAGTCCGCGTCGCCATCTATGTAGAACTTGACCTCTCCCTCCCCCCACCAGCCGTTCGAGAACTGCGTCCAGGCCAGATAAGTCCCTACGTAGTGTCCCTGTCCCCGTACCACCTCCAGGATCACGTGCTCGGGGTAGTCTCGCGTGGTTACGGAACGCCGCCACTGGGCATGAAAGTAAGCGGCGTTCTCCGGCACCTCTGTCAGTGCGTAGGTGATCTGGTAGAAAAAGGCGAAAATCGGCTTCCCGTGCTGATTCTCAATGGTGACGCGCGCCCGTTGGCGGAAGGGCATGGGCCAGTAGCAGTTGAACCCGCCCGAAGGGTTCACCGCCACCGGCAGGGAGTTCACGTTGCAGCGCAGCCCGTGGCCGTTGCAGAAAAAGTCCCCCAGCGGAACTTCAACCGAGGGTGCCTCCTCCGCATCCCAATGGAAGCGCAGCACCGTGTCCCGGTAGGCCTCGGGGCTGACCGTGATCCAGATGTGCTGGATGACGCCCGGTCCCTGAATGTCCGCCAACGTGGTCGTGCCTGGCGGGAGCAGGTAGATACACGGTTGCACCTTCCAGCCTACACCGAGCATCGAGGACGGATGGCCCCGGAGCTCAAAGTCCGAGGGCAACATAGAGGCCGCGCTCTCTATCATAGCGGCCAGCATCTCCTCATCGGGCACAGGGGCCCTCGCTCCACCGCCCTTCTCGCCCGTCGGATTCTCGGCGGAGATGGAACGGGTCTCGGCGTCGGAAAGCAGCGCCAGGTTTCCCAGGTTCATCAGGTTGAGCATATTCATAGACAGACCTCCTTGGGTGGTTATTGGCTCAGTCTTGACAATATTTCAGCAGGTGTCATCGTGGGATCAAGCGTCATTAGCCGGGCGACACCCCTCTTTCCCGGCGGCACGTGGTACCCAATCCTGGTGTAGAAATCGTTCCGCTCCCGGCGAGATGGCAGGTTGGCCCGCGCCCATTCGCTCTGATACCCCAACCCCAGCGCGCGCTGCAGGCACGTGTGCCCGTAGACGAAGCGGGCACCGTCAAGGAACGCCTGGCGCAGGGGGGCCAGTTC
>Ga0180438_10007659_pt1 | contig 13989 bp, 10 predicted proteins | sample SS_ome_12_FD_132455 | JGI IMG/M metagenome (GOLD analysis project Ga0180438, IMG submission 132455) | Hypersaline lake sediment archaeal communities from the Salton Sea, California, USA - SS_3_D_2 metaG | ecosystem: Environmental > Aquatic > Non-marine Saline and Alkaline > Hypersaline >... | reverse complement strand
GCGATGAGCAGCATGTTGACAGCCGCTAGAAACGATAAAAATTCTTGCCCACCAGCAGCGCCAGCTACTTGCAATCAAGGCGAGTGCTGCACACAGTACTGCTTAGGGCCAGATAACTACGGAGTGAACGCTCCTGTACGTCCTCGGACTTGCAATGGCGACTTCGTGATTGATATTGCTGGGTTCTACTGGAATGCTCACCAAGACGGAATGGAGTATGCAGTAGACAGTTATGTTACTTCTACAAGCGGTGATGACCGACGAAGCATCATCAGTGCTACTTACGAAACACCTGATTTTAATTGGGAGTTTGGTTTTAAAGCTGGAATCGGCTACAACACCACCTGTGATGGATGGGACCTTGGAATTGTTTGGACTTGGTACCAAGGAAAAGCATCGAGCCATGTGGAAGCAGAAGAAGATGACAACCACACCCTTCTTCCTCTATGGTCGAATCAGGAAGTTAATGCTGCAAATTCACCTTTATTTGCACATGATATCGACACTCATTGGAAACTCGATCTCAACCTCGTTGATATCGATCTTGGAAGAGAGTTTTGGGTAAGCCGAAGAGTCACTCTTCGTCCTCATGTGGGGATTCGAATTGCTCATATCAAACAAAACTTTGATATTGAGCATAAGGGAGGAAGCTGGCTACAAACGGACAATACCTTTTTACCAACATCTGGTTCGCCAGTAGTTGGCAACTACAATAACCAAGTGGATATTGACAACGACTACAAAGGTGTCGGTGTTCGAGCAGGACTTGATTCTGTTTGGAATCTTGGATGTGGATGGGCAGTGACTGGTGACATGGCTCTTTCGATCCTATATGGCCGATTCCACGTCGACCATGATGAAACAGATCGACAAGCAGCTAGCCCTTTCACTAAAACAAAAATCTTTGAGACGGAAAATTCATTCCGCGCCTCAAGACTCGCTACTGATCTCGCACTTGGGCTTCAGTGGTCTACTCTCTTCTGTGATTGCGCTTACGGATTGACCGTAGGTCTTGCTTGGGAACACCATCTGTTCCTAGACCAAAACCAAATGTGGAGAGTCACAAAAAGATCCGAAGGCGGCTCTGCTGGTGGCGATTATCAAAACAACTTCGCTCAGTCACGTGGTGATCTTGACACACAAGGTTGGACACTTTCACTACGATTTGATTTCTAAGTTACAAATCTATTTGTCACCGCAATAATGGACCTGGGATTCTCCCAGGTCCATTTTTTTATTGACCGATAGCCCTCCCAAAAAATATCCTTTGCACTTTATCTTAAACAACCCCGGAAGGACCTTATGCATTGGAACACCAAAACTTTTTTGCCCCTAATCGCCATTAGCTCTCTTGCCTTTGCGGCAGATGATGAGTGCGCCCCAGCCGATCCGGCTCCCTGTTAATCGGAGAGCTGCTGCACCACCTACTGCCTCGGGCCTGAGCCTTGCTCGGCCAATGCTCCAGTTCGTCCCTACACCTGCGACGGCGACTTCGTCGTCAGCGTCGCGGGCTTTTATTGGAATGCCCACCAAGATGGGATGGAATATGCCGTCGAAAGTGATGTCGAATCGGCCAGCCAAACAAGCCGCTACAACATCGTGAACGGCGACTACAAAAACCCTGATTTTAAGTGGGAGTGGGGCTTCAAAGTGGGCCTCGGCTACAACTCGGCCTGCGATGTATGGGATGTAGGAATCGTCTGGACCCGCTACCGAGGTAAGGCCTCCAGCGATGACAGCACCGATTCTGACGACAACAAGACCCTTCTTCCCATTTGGTCCAATCAGGCCACCTCTATGGCTCCTCTTTTCGCGTCGGGAATCGATACCAACTGGAGGCTTGACCTCGACCTGGTCGATCTCGAGCTCGGTAGAGAATTTTGGGTAGGACGCAGACTCTCTCTCCGTCCCCATGTCGGTCTCCGGATCGCCTATCTCAAGCAAGACTACACCATCGACCACAAAGGAGGCAGCTGGCTTGCAGGAAACAACAGCCTTCTCCCCCCACTTCCAGATGGCCCCCCTCAAGATCAAAACAACGAAGTGGATATCAACAACGACTTCAAGAGCATTGGTGTCCGTTCGGGCTTTGATACTGTGTGGAACCTAGGCTGCGGCTTTGCCTTTACAGGGAACATGGCCTTCTCGATCCTCTATGGACGATTTTCAGTCGACCATGATGAGGATGACACGCAAGCGACCGATCCATTTAGCAAAACGCGAATCTTTGAAGCGGATGAGTCTTTCCGCACTTCGGTCAAAGCGACCGACCTTGCACTTGGTTTCCAATGGTCAACCCTCTTCTGCGATTGTGCGTATGGCTTTACAGTCGGCATTGCATGGGAGCACCACCTCTTTGAAAACCAAAACCAGATGTGGCGCGTTAGCAAAGCGCTTGCCGACAATATGTCAACTAAGTATCGCTCGAACAACTTCAACCAACAACGTGGCGATCTCAGCACCCAAGGATGGACACTCACCCTCGTGTTTGACTTCTAAGCCCCCCTACCTTTGATCAAAAAATGGACCTGGAAATTTCCCGGGTCCATTTTTTTATCCAATTGACTATTAATTGTAAAAAATTTATGTTGCCACCTGAACACATATTTAGATTTTTTGTATGGACACGACTTTGAAAATAACCACTTCCCTCTTCCTCCTTATCTCTCCACTCATTGGGGCTGAGCCCATCGAATGTGAAACATGCTCTTATACCCACTGCGTTGGCCCAGACGAGACTGCCGTCCACCCACCCATCAACCCAAGAACCTGCAAGGGCGACTTTGTCATCGAACTCGCGGGCTTCTACTGGCGCGCTGAGCAAGAGGGGATGGAGTATGCAATCAAAAATCACCTGACCGGCTCGCTGACAAGCACGGGGAACCCCGAGCTCAACAACCTGATCGATGCCGAGTACCTTACCCCTAGCTTTAGCTGGGAGTTTGGGTTCCGACTAGGACTTGGATACAATAGCGCCTGCGACGGCTGGGACCTACGCGGGATTTGGACTACCTTTCGGCAGAGCAGCTCCGGTCATGACGAAGCAGAAGCTGACGACAACCAGTCGCTTACCCCCCTTTGGTCCTCTTTCCAATATCCCCTTGCTGAAGATGCCCCCGTTCTTTTAGCCACCGACATCGACACCGACTGGAAACTCCACCTTGACTTGCTTGACTTTGAGCTGGGACGCGCGGCGTGGAATAGCCATAGGCTTGCCCTCCGCCCCCATATCGGCCTACGACTCTGCGAGATCAAGGAGTTCTTCGACATCGAGTATAACGGGGGAAGCTGGAATAGCCCGGCAGCGGCAACCAACTTCACCGACTGGGTCGAGCTTACGAGTACATATAAGGGGATCGGCATAAGGAGCGGGGTCGACTCAACCTGGAAACTCCCTTGTGGCTTTGCCCTTTTTGGAGAGACTGCCATTTCAATCATCTATGGCCGGTTCCAAGTGGACCACCTCGAATACTTCCGCGATGTAACCGCCCCTTTTACCAAGACTCGCTACTTTGATACCGAAGACAGGTTCCGCGCATCAAGGGCCACGATGGATCTACTTTTCGGAGTCGAGTGGTCAGCCCTCTTTTGCGAGTGCCGGTATGGATTCATCATTAGCCTTGCCTGGGAACAGCATCTTTTCTTCCATCAAAATCCGTTCTGGAGGGTTGAACGAGTAGGCGGAGAAAATGATATTACAATGCTCCCCTATAACGATACCGGGGAAAATGTTTTCAACCAAAGGGAGGGCTCTCTCTCTATGGAAGGTTGGACATTAAGGGCAAAATTTGAGTTTTAAAAACTTTTTTGTTGATAAAAAAAAAGAAAATCCTTTACACGGAAGTTACCAGAACAAAATGGCCTTGTGTTAGGCCGAATGAATGGAGAATAGACATGGAAAAAAAATACACAATTTCTTTAGCCGCTCTTTCTGTACTTGGAATGTCAAGTGCACTAACAGCTGCGAGAGCAAATGATAACTGCGATCCTGCTGCGCCAGCACCTTGCTACAGCGAAGATTGCGGTTGCACTTACTGCTACGGACCAGAAAACACAGCCGGTAACCCTGCTGTACGACCAAGAACATGCAATGGCGACTTCGTAATTGATATCGCTGGATTCTACTGGAATGCTCACCAAGATGGAATGGAGTATGCTGTAGAAAACCACGTTGCTCAAAACGACGATAACTCTGACACTTCTGAGCTAAACAACTTGATCAATGCTGAGTACCAAACACCTGACTTCGAGTGGGACTTCGGTTTCAAAGCTGGAATCGGTTACAACAGCGCTTGTGACGGATGGGATTTCGGAATCCTCTGGACTTGGTACCAAGGGAAAGCTAATGACCAAGTCGAAGCTGATGCAGATGACAACAGAGTGTTGATCGCTCTCGAGTCTGCTTATGCTCCTCCTCAAGGTGGAATCACCTACGCTACCGATATCGAAACTCACTGGAAGCTTAAGCTCAACATGATTGACATTGAGCTTGGAAGAGAGTTTTGGAACAGCCGCGTAGTTGCACTTCGTCCATTTGTTGGTCTTCGTATTGCTTACATCGACCAAAGCTGGACCGTTCAACATAAAGGTGGTAGCTGGTCTCTTCGTGGCCCCACAAACGGTGCAAATAACTACAACAACGAAGTTTCTTATGAGAATGACTACAAAGGTGTGGGGATCCGCGCTGGTCTAGACTCTACTTGGAACTTTGGATGTGGATGGGGCCTCTATGGTAACTTCGCAGCATCGATCCTCTACGGTAGATTCTCTATCGATCATGATGAGTCAAACCGCAATGCGGCTTCTCCTCATGAGAAGGTGAAAATCTTAGACACAACCGAGAGCTTCCGCGCTTCACGTGCAATCCTAGACCTAGGACTTGGAGTTCAGTGGTCAACACTCTTCTGCGCATGCTCATACGGGCTTACAGTGCAGTTGGGATGGGAGCAACACCTCTTCTTCGACCAAAACCAAATGTGGAATGTCGTAAGAATCGGAGATGATGCATCTGACACTCCAACTACAAACGCAGCGAACAACAACGGGGAGAACGTTTTCCACCAGCGTCGTGGAGACCTAGACACACAAGGATGGACACTCAGATTTACATTTGAGTTCTAAGCCACCCTTTTAAGTCTGTTCTCTCATTCAGAAGGGACCTGGGATTTTTCCCAGGTCCCTTTTTTATTGTCTATATAAACCTTTTTTCGTATGAGAAAGATAAGCAAGCATTTACCTAGGAGATATACTCATGCAAGCGAAGAAGATTTTGTCCATCGCAGCTCTATCGGCCCTTGGAATGGGGAGTTTGAGCGCAGCGGCTAGAGATGGCAGCTGCCCACCAGCACAACCTGCACCTTGCTACAGTGAAGACTGTGGCTGCACCTATTGCTACGGACCAGAAAACACAGCGGGAAACCCAGCCGTTCGTCCAAGAACTTGCAACGGCGATTTCGTCATTGAAGTTGCAGGCTTCTATTGGAATGCCCACCAAGACGGGATGGAATATGCGATCGAGAATCAAGTAGCGATTTCTGATGATCCTCAAGCCGTATCAGCAATCCAACAACTCAACAACTTGATCAACGCTGAGTACCAAACACCTGACTTCGAGTGGGACTTTGGTTTCAAGGCTGGAATCGGCTATCACAGCGCTTGTGATGGATGGGATTTCGGAATCCTCTGGACTTGGTACCAAGGGAAAGCCAATGATCAAGTAGAAGCAGAGTCAGATGACAACAGATCTTTAATCACCCTTTGGTCTGCCTTTGCTCCTCCTCAAGGAAATACCACTTATGCAACGGATATCGAAACTCACTGGAAACTCAAGCTCAACATGATTGATCTCGAGCTCGGAAGAGAGTTTTGGAATAGCCGCGTAATGACTCTTCGTCCATTTGTTGGTCTTCGAGTCGCTTACGTCGATCAAAACTGGAAGCTTGAGCACAAAGGTGGAAGCTGGGCTAACAACTCGATTAACCCAGGGGCCAATTGCAATAATGAAGTTGTGATCGAAAACGACTTCAAAGGTGTAGGGATCCGTGCTGGTTTAGATTCTACTTGGAACTTTGGATGTGGATGGGGCTTCTATGGTAACTTCGCAGCATCGATCCTTTACGGTAGATTCTCTGTCGATCATGATGAGACCAACCGCAATGCGGCCTCTCCTCATGAGAAGGTAAAAATCTTAGACACGACTGAAAGCTTCCGCGCTTCACGTGCAATCCTAGACCTAGGACTTGGAGTTCAGTGGTCAACACTCTTCTGCGCATGCTCTTACGGACTTACTGTTCAGTTGGGATGGGAACAGCACCTCTTCTTCGACCAAAACCAAATGTGGCGTGTGGTCAGAATTGGAGATGAAGCTCAAGGAGGAGCTGGGGTAAACAACACTGGGGAGAACGTCTTCCACCAGCGTCGGGGTAACCTCGATACTCAAGGATGGACACTCCGATTCATGTTTGAATTCTAAGCTTCTCGCTTAGTTCAGTATGCAAGAAAGGATCCGGGAAAACTCCCGGGTCCTTTTTTTTTATTCTCAAAAAAAACTTTATTGAATATACAGAAGAAAAGTCACAAGGAGATGCATTTTATGCGTACTACGAAAGTTTTGTCCATTGCCGCCCTATCTGTTTTAGGGATGGGAAGTTTGAGCGCAGCTAGAGATGGCAGCTGCCCACCTACACAACCTGCACCTTGCTATAGCGAAGACTGTGGCTGCACTTACTGCTACGGCCCAACAAACGGCGCTGGAAACCCAGCGGTTCGCCCACGCACTTGCAATGGCGACTTTGTCATCGATATCGCAGGCTTCTACTGGAATGCTCACCAAGATGGAATGGAGTATGCAATTGAAAACCATGTGGCTCTTCCTTCTGAAGCTGCTATGTCTGATGAGATCCAAGAACTAAATAATCTGATCAATTCTGAGTACCAAACACCTGATTTTGAGTGGGACTTTGGATTCAAGGCAGGGATTGGCTACCACAGCGCCTGCGATGGATGGGATTTTGGTATTCTCTGGACCTGGTACCGAGGAAAAGCCAATGATCAAATTGAAGCAAGTGGAGACGACAATAGAACTCTACTCCCTTTGTGGTCTGCGTATGCACCACCGATTGGCCTTATAACTTTTGCATCCGACATCGAGACCCACTGGAAGTTGGAGATGAATATCATCGACCTTGAGCTAGGACGAGAGTTTTGGAATAGCAAAAAGCTAAGCCTTCGCCCATTTGTTGGCCTCCGAATCGCCTACCTCAACCAAAACTATAAGATCGAGCACAAAGGGGGAAGCTGGTCAGTCAATGACAACTCTCCTGATACGATCAATTCTTGGAACAACGAAGTCGATCTAGAAAACGACTATCATGGCGCAGGAATCCGAGCTGGTCTTGACTCAGCCTGGAACTTTGGTTGCGGATGGGGACTCTATGGAAACTTCGCTGCCTCGATCCTCTATGGGCGTTTCGATGTCGAACATGATGAAGCAAATAGACTGGCTGCTTCTCCCCATAGTAAGGTGAAAATCTTAGATACCACAGAAAGCTTCCGCGCTTCGAGAGCAATTCTCGATCTAGGGCTTGGCGTCCAGTGGTCCACTCTTTTCTGCGCTTGCCAATATGGGTTTACTGCCCAGCTTGGATGGGAACAACACCTGTTCTTCCACCAAAACCAAATGTGGCGTGTCGTCCGCATTGGAGACACACCAAGTGCCCCTGCCAACAACACCGGGGAAAACGTCTTCCATCTGCGTCGAGGGAACCTCGATACGCAAGGATGGACTCTTCGGTTTATGTTTGAGTTCTAATCTGAGCTGAAAATCTTGATAAAAAAGGGCCTGGAGTTTTCTCCAGGTCCTTTTTTTTGTTTCGTAAAAATATTTCTTTAAATATACAGAGGTTAAGCGTTCATTTAACGAGGAGATGTGAACATGCAAAACCAACTGATTTTATCCATTGCAGCTATGTCTGCTTTAGGAATGGGAAGTTTGAGTGGGGCAAGAGGTGATTCTTGCGCGCCCGGACAACCTGCACCTTGCTATAGCGAAGACTGTGGCTGCACTTACTGCTACGGACCAGAAAACACAGCGGGAAACCCTGCGGTTCGACCAAGAACTTGCAACGGCGACTTCGTTATCGAAGTGGCGGGCTTCTACTGGAATGCTCACCAAGATGGGATGGAGTACGCTGTAGAAAACCATGTACAAAACCCAGGACCTGAGCCTACTGCTCCACCTCTAGAGCTTAATAACCTGATCAATGCTGAATACAAAACCCCCGACTTCGATTGGGACTTTGGGTTCAAGGCAGGGATTGGATACAACAGCGCCTGTGATGGGTGGGATCTTGGGATCCTTTGGACATGGTACAAAGGAAAGGCTAGCGACCAAGTTCAGGCAGAAGGTGATGACAATCGGACTCTATTACCTCTCTGGTCTGCCTATGCTCCCCAGCAAGGAACTCCTTTATATGCAACAGACATTGAGACGCAGTGGAATCTCGAGCTCAACATGATCGATCTCACACTTGGAAGAGAGTTCTGGAATAGTAAACGCTTGACTCTTCGTCCTCATATCGGTCTTCGTATTGCCCGTATCAATCAGAGCTACGAGATCGAGCACAAAGGGGGGAGCTGGAGTGCAAACACAAATGCTGGAAATCCTGACGTACAGGTTGCCTATAACGACTTTGTTGATCTCGATAACAACTTCAAAGGCGTAGGGATCCGCGCTGGTTTAGACTCTACCTGGAACTTTGGATGTGGATGGGGCCTCTATGGGAACTTCGCAGCATCGATCGTCTACGGAAGATTCTCGCTCGATCATGACGAAACACTTCGCCTAGTTGAAACTCCTTTCAGCAAGTGTAAGATTCTTGAGACAAAAGAGTCTTTCCGAGCATCGCGCGCCATGCTCGACCTTGGCCTTGGGCTTCAGTGGTCGACTCTTTTTTGCGGTTGCCAATATGGGTTTACTTTTCAGCTAGGTTGGGAGAACCATATGTTCTTTAACCAAAACCAGCTTTGGCGAGTGGCTCGAAGTGAAGTAGACTTTGTTCCCGCCGGTATGGGTTTTCTTGATCTAGACAATCCCAACAACACTGGAGAAAACATCTTCTACCAGCGTCGTGGAGATCTCGACACCCAAGGATGGACACTTAGAATCAAGTTTGAATTCTAACCTAACCTAAGGAACGGGCCTGGGGTTTTCCCCAGGTCCATATTTTATGAAGATAGCTTCTTCCTCTTTTGCGATGCTTCTCTTGCTCGCCTCTCCCGCCCCCTTCCAGAGTAAAGACTCTGACAAATCCTGCACCACAGATCCCGCCCCTTGTTTTCCCAGCGACTGCTGCACCTCTTATTGCTACGGACCAAAAAATGTGGCTGCGTCGCCCCCTGTAGGTCCAAAAACTTGCGGAGGAGACTTTGTCGTTGAAGTCAGTGGATTCTACTGGAGCACTAACGAAGAAGGGCTCGACTATGCGATCAGAAACGATGTCGCTGTCCCTCAAGTCAACCCTACCGAGGGGGATATTCAGCAGCTCAACAATCTGATCGATGCGAAGTATGAGACGTTTCCCACCCACTGGGATTTTGGGTGGAAGGTAGGCATTGGCTATGTCACCCCTTGCGATGGATGGGACTTCAAACTGGGATGGACCCACTACTCCAACTATACCCCCGCCCACTTAGAAGTGGAGGCTAGAGACAATCAGACGGCCGTTCTTCTTTGGTCGGCATTCAATCCAGCGCAAGGACCTGTTGAATATGCCACGAAGATCGATGGGGAGTGGAAAGTGACACTCGACATGGTGGATCTAGAACTTGGACGCGCCTTTTGGAACAGTAAGCGACTTTCTCTTCGCCCGAGCGCTGGTCTTCGCTTTGCAAGCATCGGCCAAGACCTTACTCTCGAGCAGAGAGGGGGAAGTTTTGCCCAGGACGCCTTCAACAATAAGGTGAAGATCGACAATGACTACAAAGGAGCGGGGATCCGGATGGGTCTCGATTCTCTTTGGCATTTGGGTTGTGGCTTTGGAATTTATGGAAAGGGCTGTGGTTCGATCCTCTATGGCCGTTTTGAGCTCGATCACGACGAAGAAAACCGTTTAGCCAGCTCTCCCTATTCGAAACAGAAAGTTCTCGAAACAGAGGCCCGCTATCATGCTTCTCGTGGCATTCTCGATCTCGCACTTGGTGTTCAATGGGCAGCTCACTTTTGCGAATGCAAATATGGGATAGCTGCAAGCCTTGGCTGGGAACACCATCTTTTCTTCCATCAAAATCAGATGTGGCGTGTGAATCGCACGGGCGATGAAAACACCTATCAGCAAAGGCAAGGAAGCCTCGCTACGCAAGGGTGGACACTTAGATTCAAGTTTGAGTTCTAACCACAACTCAGAAAACGTCTAAAAAGACTTTCGGACCCTTGCCTTTTAATTTTCTTTATTCTATGGAAAACTAAACATTGATCACATAGGAGATCTACCGATGCAAAAACAATTCGTTCTATCCATTGCAGCCCTTTCGGCTTTGGGAATGGGAAATTTAAGTGGAGCAAGAAATGGAGACAACTGTCCTCCATCGGCTCCTGCCGCCTGCTATAGTGAAGACTGTGGCTGCACCTATTGCTACGGTCCAGAAAATACGGCCGGCAACCCTGCAGTTCGACCAAGAACATGCAATGGGGATTTTGTCATCGAGATTGCGGGCTTTTATTGGAATGCTCACCAAGACGGAATGGAATATGCGATTGAAAATCATGTCCAAGCTCCTACTTTCATTCGCGACGAATTCGAACTCAACAATCTAATCAACGCTGAATATCAAACCCCAGGCTTTGGGTGGGACTTTGGGTTTAAGGCAGGGGTCGGTTACAACAGTGCTTGCGACGGGTGGGATTTCGGGATCACTTGGACCTGGTACAAAGGGAAAGCCAACGACCAGGTGGAAGCAGAGTTCTCAGACAACCAATCCCTTCTCCCTCTTTGGTCTGCTTTTATGCCTAGAATGGGATCTCCCATCTCTGCCTATGAGATTGAGACCCATTGGAGTCTCCAACTCAACTTGATTGATCTTGAGCTCGGAAGAGAATTTTGGACCAGCAAATATGTCACCTTGCATCCGCATGTGGGCCTTCGGTTTGCTTCGTTGAAGCAAAACTATGAGCTTCAACATAAGGGAGGGAGCTGGCAACCATACGATGAAACAGCGGGGGATTATGTAGCTCTCAATGACCAAGTCGATCTCGACAATAACTTCAAGGGGGTGGGGATTCGCGCAGGTCTCGACTCTGTATGGAATCTCTCATGTGGATGGGGGATTTTCGGAAACTTTGCCGCTTCAATTGTCTATGGAAAGTTCTCGATCGATCATGATGAAGTCCTCCGCCAAGCCGAAAGTCCGTTTTCCAAAACTAAAATCCTGGAGACGAAGGACCATTTCCGCGCCTCAAGAGCTATGCTCGATCTCGAGCTTGGTGTCCAATGGTCGACGCTCGTTTGCGGCTGCCAGTATGGACTCACTGTCCAACTCGGTTGGGAAAATCATATGTTCTTCAATCAAAACCAGCTTTGGAGAGTAGCTCGCGGTGCTGCAGAAACCGATACAGGTGTTGACCCCAACCTCAAAGGAGAAAACGTCTTCTCCCAGCGTCGTGGTAACCTCGATACCCAAGGGTGGACACTTAGATTCAAGTTTGAGTTCTAACCACTACTCCGAAAATGTCTAAAAAAGGGTCTGAAAAAATTTCAGATCCTTTTTTCTTTCCTATTATTTTTTTTTTATCCTATAGAAAAGTTAAACATCGATCACAGTAGGAGATCTTCCGATGCAAAAACAATTCGTTCTATCCATTGCAGCCCTTTCGGCTTTGGGAATGGGAAATTTAAGTGGAGCAAGGAATGGAGACAACTGTCCTCCATCGACTCCTGCCGCCTGCTATATTGAAGACTGTGGCTGCACCTATTGCTACGGCCCAGAAAATACGGCCGGCAACCCTGCGGTTCGACCAAGAACATGCGACGGGGATTTTGTCATCGAGATTGCGGGCTTCTACTGGAATGCCCACCAAGATGGAATGGAATATGCAATTGAAAACCAAGTCCCAACTCCTCCAATAGATCCCATTGACCCTAACTCTCTCCAACTACTCAATAACTTAATTAACGCTGAATACAAAACCCCCGACTTTGGTTGGGACTTTGGATTTAAGGCAGGGATTGGCTACAACAGCGCTTGCGATGGCTGGGATTTCGGGATTACTTGGACTTGGTACCAAGGAAAAGCCAACGATCAGGTGGAAGTAGAGAGGTCGGACAATCAATCTCTTCTTCCTCTTTGGTCTGCTTTTTTCCCTAATCAGGCAGCTCCTCTTTATGCCATAGATATCGAGACCCACTGGAAGCTCGAACTCAATTTAATTGATCTTGAGCTCGGGAGAGAGTTTTGGACTAGCAAATACGTCACCCTGCGACCCCATCTGGGCCTACGGCTTGCTTCGTTGAAGCAAAACTATGAGATTCAGCATAAGGGAGGAAGCTGGCAAGAGAACACATTTACAGTAAGTCCAGCTTTAAATAATCAAGTCGATCTCGACAACAATTTCAAAGGGGTGGGGATCCGTGCAGGTCTCGACTCAGTATAGAATCTCTCATGTGGATGGGGAATTTTCGGAAACTTTGCCACTTCGATTGTTTATGGAAAGTTTTCGATCGATCATGACGAAACGGTCCGCAGAGATGAAACTCCGTTTTCCAAAACTAAAATCCTTGAAACGGAAGATCATTTCCGCGCCTCAAGAGCTATGCTCGATCTCGAACTAGGTGTCCAGTGGTCAACTCTCGTTTGCGGCTGCCAGTATGGACTCACTGCCCAACTCGGTTGGGAAAACCACATGTTCTTCAACCAAAACCAACTTTGGAGAGTAGCGAGAAGCTCTGGAATACTCGAAGCAGGTGGGGATGAAAGTAACAACACCGGAGAAAACGTCTTCTACCAGCGTCGTGGTAATCTCGATACCCAAGGGTGGACTCTTAGGTTCAAGTTTGAGTTTTAGCCCTGGTAGAGGCCCTTTTTAACCACCGAGAGCACAGAGTACACAGAGATGAATCCTAATTTTCCTCTGTGTTCTCTGTGCTCTCGGTGGTTAAAAATTAGAGCTCAACGAAATTCATCAATGAAATTGGCAACCAGCGCGCTCCACCCAGTTTGGTGGGAGGCTCCGAGTCCCTTTCCCGTTTCGGGATGAAAATACTCGTAGAAGAGGATGTGCTCTTTCCAATGAGGATCGTCGGCAAAAGGGAACTTGGGACCGAAGACGGGACGATGTCCCTCTTCGTCAAGGGCAAAGATATTGATCGCTCGATTGGCAAAGGAGTGGGCCATCGAGGCGATATCGATCGGCTTTTCGTCTCCCGCTTTGACGGTGATGTCTTCTTCAAACGCTTCGGTGAGTTTAAGGAGGGAGTCAACAAGGAGGAATGAGGTGGGCATCCAGATGGGTCCTCTCCAGTTGGAGTTTCCTCCTTTTACCGTGTAGAGTGACTCGGCCGGCTCATATCCGACTTGTTTGTCACGGTATGAAAACGGATTTTTCTCATGATACCTGGACATGCTCCGCAGTCCATACTTGGCGCGGAACTCGTCGGGGTTCCAGATATACTGGAGTACGCTTTCGAGCTGTTTCCCGTTCATCATCGTGCAGACGTAGTGTTTCTTCCCATCTTTGATCGTAGGGATGATGCACGGCTCAACCAGGTCTTTCCGGTTATTCATGAACCATTGGAAGTTCCGGTAAAACTCGGGGTGTTTTTCCATGTTTTCTTCATGGAGGATTTCATTGGCGAAGAGAGGGATGAGGCCGACGAGTGAGCGAACACGGAACTTGGTGAAGGTTCCGTCTGGGTAAGTGAGCACGTCGTAGAAAAACCCATCTTTCTCGCTCCACATCTCATAGTCTTGGTTTCCCCGTTTCTTCATCGCATGGGC
>Ga0180438_10007657_pt1 | contig 13991 bp, 12 predicted proteins | sample SS_ome_12_FD_132455 | JGI IMG/M metagenome (GOLD analysis project Ga0180438, IMG submission 132455) | Hypersaline lake sediment archaeal communities from the Salton Sea, California, USA - SS_3_D_2 metaG | ecosystem: Environmental > Aquatic > Non-marine Saline and Alkaline > Hypersaline >... | reverse complement strand
TTCGAGGTCATATCCCACCTGATTTTCAAGTTCGTCTTTAAGGTCTTGATATTCTTCAGGTGTTGCCAACCTACTGTCATCAGCATAACTTGGGTCTACAGCAGTATGTTGTCCCGTGTGAGCATATCCCATTTTATATCTTCCCGCAACATCGTGATTTTCTTCGGGAAAATATGCGAAGACTTCGGGGTCATTGGGGTGAATCAGGAAAACGACTTTAGTTAGGTCATCGTGAATTTCTTCGCTCATTTCGGCTTTTTTCTTCTGAGCTTTTTCCCTGTCTTTTTCTTTCTCCGTGGAATTCTGGAGTTTAGTGCCTGTGGCATCCATTTTTTCCGCACCAGCTTTTTTCAATTGATTGATACCCGATTTATCTCTACGCTTTTTCTCTTTAGGAATTGCTTGCTTGTATTTCTGAAGATATTTTGGACTATTTAACACATAATCATTAAATAACATGTTTTGAATGGTTTCATTGTAGTGATAACCATATTTTTCCTCACCGTTTTCAGCCATTTCTTCATATTTGGCTGACAACACTGGGTCTGAAAATACAAGTGCCTCCATTTTAGCGAGACTAAATATTTTCTTTTTCAGAGATTGTTCTTTCTCATTTAACATATTATCGACTTCCATTAATTTCGGATACATTTCAGGGGCATTTTTAAAAATTTCTTTCTTATAATTTTTATCAAAATTTATACCCTGTTGTGTTATTGGGTCTTTATGTGTTGGTTTTATTCTTGCCATTATTTAATATCGGTTTTCCAGAAGTCTCTTTTTTGCCATAATACCTTATATACCGCCTCCAATCCATTCTTAATCATGGAAACAATTTCTCCCCTTGTAGGACTATTGGATTTACTAATCGATTTTTTTAGTTCCTTATCCAGAGAGTCCTTAATAAAAGCACGTATTTCATCACTGACAATCTTTTTTACTTCGTCTTTATCCATATTGTATTAATCTGTTGTCTATAAATACTTGTTGAAAGTAAAAAAGAAAAAGGGACACGCATTGAATTTATGCATGCCCCCTCTATTATCACGGAGTCCACCACTTAGGGTGTATATTATTTCATCAATAAATACGTGCCACCCGCACCTATCACCACACCACCAGCCACATAACCGACAATTTTGCCGTTTTTCTTCAGCCAGATACCGACTTTTTCCCAACCAGTGGGATTAATTACCTCTTTTTTAAGATTTGGAATTGCGTAGCTGTTGATTTCATTTACCTTATAATAGGGACTGGAGTTAGCTATGCTAAATTTAATGGGATACCCCTCTTTCTTATTATTTTCCCACTCAAACTTAACTTCTTGCGTATTCGGAAATCTTAAATGTTTAAATAATAGTGTTGGTTCGATATCGGGTCTCACTGGAATCGCTTTGCCCACAACGAGTTGATATTCAAGATATTTTGTTGTATCACTGAAAGTAATGGTTGTGTCTTTTGAATTAATCACCACAGGACCCTTTGCCATTAACGAATCGATAATAAATTCGGCTTTAATGAGTGCTGCTGTAATCACGGTATTCTTTTTATTGGCTTCTCTCACACGCCTCAATAATTCCTGTTGTTCTGCCGTGAGTTGGTCACGTATTTTTTCCAAGTCTTTTACACTGGCTTGAAGCGTAAGTTTTTCAGCCACGACTTCACCATATGAATTCTTGTAATAATGAACGGTATCAACTAATGCGTTCTTAAGTTTGACTTCGGTTTGATATTTGTCTTTCCATTCGTTGATTTTATTGCGTTGAAGTTTCCATAATCCACCACCCAGTAATAATAAGATAATTACCAGAACAACCGCCCAGCGATTGTTTTTACTTAAAAATTCCAATATTGCTTTCATTTCAGTATGTTTTTAATTTATTATGCTTCCCGTTCCAGATTTTCTTCATCTTCGGTATCGTCAGGCGCATCCGTTTCCGCTTCTGGGGCATTATCACCTTCAGCGTCATCAGATACCTCATCAGAGGGTTTAAATTGCACGGCTTCAGGTTCGTCTTGACGTTTTTCCTTGTTATCGGCATTCGGTTCTAACACGTTGTCTCTCCAATACTTATAAAAGGTATCGAAATACGATTCTATTCTACCTGTAATTTCTTCGTTTTCTGGGTTATCGGGTGAAAAATCTTCGAGATAATTGAATTCAACACCACTGGTATCTTCATCATTAGTTACTTTATATACGAACTGAATCACACCATCAACCGTACCACCCCAGAAAACGAAATCATCGAAAACTTCCAAATCAATGAACTTAATGCTGACATTCATATCGTTAAAAAAGTTCCTGAATTTTTCTTCTTCTATACTTTGGTCAAAAACCGTTTCTTTATTCTGAACTTCTTCAGCTATAACATTACTAAATCTACTGAGCATTCCGTGAAAATAATTCTGAACATCTTCTCCAGTAACATTAAGATTTTTTGCGTTTCTCAGATACTCAGCAATTAAATCACGTGTCGAAGCCAGTGCTACCTGTAATACGTTAGACGGCTTAAACTCTATGGTTTTAATTTTCAACAGATTTTCATATGCTTTAGCCAATTTCCTGAATTCCAAATCACCTATCAGCGTATTGTATCTGGCTTTTAGCAGTTCTTCTCCACTTAATTCAGTATCAGACCTTACCTCTGCTGTACGTTCTTCGAGGTTTTCGTTAACATTACGTGTGATTTTTAACATATCCCTGACATTCATTTCTTTAGGTGGGGTGTCGGGTTTATTTTCTTTAATCACTGGCTTTCCACGCATGCGACCAATCATTTTTCTCATTTCGTTTGGTGTTGACATAGTTTTAAATTAAAAATAGTCTTATTGTTTTATTCATTTATAAATACTAATCCAAACCGTTAACCAATAATTCGTTGAATTTATTTATGTCGAAGAGCGGATTGATATCCGTACTGTCTTCGATGTAATTGCTTCTGAACACGATACCCCTGAATTTAACGATATTTTTGTGATAATGATGGGTTTCAAAACAGGTTTTGGGAATGTTGTGTTTTTCACAAAGCATCAGACATAACTCAACTAAGGCGTTCATTTGATTATTGTCAAATATTTCCCAATAACCGTTATCTGTCCATTCATATTCCTGTACACGTTCAACAGGACAATACTCATTCAACCAATTCATATACCTATCATCACTGGTTTTAAAAAGATTCCCCATGTTTTCCAAAACTACGGAAATGCTTTTCTTATCACCTTCTTTCACACCAAGAAAATCGGTATGATGCTTTTCATCATAATGTTGATATATTGTTCCGTCACGAGTAATAGTAAAAGTATTCCATCTCTTGGATTTACCGTAATCCTTATGTTGGAGTCTGGTGATGTGGTAACCATTTTTTCTCAGACTGGTAGCTAATACAATTTGTGTTTTAGCTATTCTGGTTTTGTAATGATTATCTTTGCTTACCCTATATTTTTTCTTATCAATTCTTATCATTTGTTGCCACAATTACACTCTTCTGGTACACCCCTACGATGCGCTGCGTAATTCATATATATGACCTCAACACCACCTTCTTCCAAAATAGTTTTGGCTCTAATAAAACCCTCACCCCATTTATGGTGTTCCCATTCTGGTTCTTGGTCAGCGAATAATTTCTTGATTCCCGCTTGAACGATGTATGAGGCGCATATGTGACATGGATACCAATTCAGGTACATGTCAGCACCAAGAGTACTAACACCCTCACGTGCAGCATTTATGATGCCATTGGGTTCTGCGTGAACGAACCACTCATACTTTTCAGGTCTTTCATGACGTTCTTCCAGATTGTCATTAATGCCTCGTGCCATGCCGTTGTAACCCGTAGAAATAATTCTACGGTCTTTGACAATCACACACCCTACTTTGCTTGATTGGTCTTTAGACCATTGCGCCACTTCCAAATCAGCGATTCTCATGAAACGCTCATCCCATTTAGTTGGTTTGTATTCATTTCTTTTACGACCGGGGACTCTCATAGAGTTTCTACCCCCAATAACATTTCCAAATTTTGTGCTCATAATTTTAAAGTTTCCAGTAAGTATCTCGTTTTAACTTCTCGGCTTTTTCAATTAATTCACCCAGTTCATCGGTATCATCGATATCGAGTTCGGCAAGTTCATCAACTATTTTTAATGCCTTCTTAATTAACTCGGCTTTTTTTCTGTCTTCAAATGTAGTCATTTTATTTCATATTTTCAAGAACTCTATACGTATCATCGTAATTTTCTATGGCATCGAGTGCCTCGGTATAGGTCATTTGAATATTTCTTCGTTTACCAACAGTATTAAAAATACCCATAGCATCCATTTCACGCAGAAATTCATCAACGAACTTATTACTGTTTGGGATGTTAGTTTTGTCTCTTACAATTTCTTTTAATTCGAGACTCGGAATGACCTTATCACCTGTCGTTAGTTTTCCATCACGATAAATAAATGATACCAATGCACGATACCTGTCTTTTTTCTTGTAGATTTTCTCATATTTATCCTGATTAATCATAAAAAGATTGTATTCGTAGTATTCTCGGAAATATAAACCACCAATAATTATCAATTCATTGAACACAACAATAACTATAAACAATAATATGTTCTTAGCGTCCTCGTCTTGATTCTCATTTTTGGCTTCATTGAGGTCAAGATTAAGTTCTTTAACTCTGGCATCAAATTCCGTATCAATTACTTCTATTTTCGCCTCGTTTTCTGTAATGAGTTCGGCATTTTTATCAATGTTTTCTTGATACTCTCTTCGAACGGTTCTATAATTGGAAGGCGTGGATGCCAGTTTTTCTCTCAAGTCATTATTAACTGCCCTAAGTGATTTATTGTCATCGAGATAAATGGTCTTCCTTTCATCAAAAACTGCCCTAAGACTATCGATTTGTGACGTGGTTTCTTCAATAGCCACCACATCTTTTACCGAACTCGTTGTGGCAAGATTTTTTGACCCGCTAATCGACAGGTAGAAACTCAACACCACTATTGCAGCAGATACCATAAACCAACTCATTAATTTAAATCCTATTTTTCTGGCATTAACAACGAAATCGTGTGAAAAATTTCTAATGAAATACCTTTTGGTGATTTCAAATATTACCAAGAAAATAAGTGTTAACGCAAACGCCAGTGCAATTGCCCAATTACCTGTGAGAAAATTTACGGTTATAGCTTTTAAGAGTGAGGGGAACACTAAAAAATATGCAAAGAAAATAGAACTTGCATTCCCAACAAATGAGAATCTAAACAACCATTTATCCAGACCCTTATTATTGCCTTCAAAATCTTTGGTGTTTATTTTCTCTCTTAACTTATCGTATTTCTTTAAATCCATTTCAATATTGTTTTCAAATAAATACTAAAAGTTATGTTTTATTCAACATTTAAGGACGATATGCCGTTATCATCTAACTCCACATTTATCAGATAATCTGGATTGATTTCGTGAGTGTGTTCAATTACCAAAACCTTTTTCATGTTGGTCTTGATTAACTGAAGTATTTCTCTGAATTCGACAACAGCGTTTTCATCGAGTTTATTCATTACTTCATCCAGCAAGAATATCGTTGGTTTGGCTTTCGCATTGATTTGATTTAACCCAAATTTAAGCACTATACTTGAAAACGTCCTTTCCTTCCCACTGGCACTAATGCAGTCAATAACGGCTTCGGGACGGTCATTATAGCTTAATTTGGGTCTGAGGTCATCGGGGTCTAACCAAACCTTAAATGCTGCCACCGATAATATACGGTCAAGCGTCACATTAATTTTCGGAATGATGTAATTACTGAGCATCTGTCTGGGAATACCGTCACGATGTACGCATTTCTTATATAGACTTAATACCGTATCACGGTGTTCCTGTTCTTTGAAATCGGAAATAAGGGTTTCGTTTTCCCTGATTTTCTTTTGTTTTTCACCAATATTGGTCTTTCTAATATAAACGTCTTCTTTTAATTCAGCTTCTTCAATTCCGAGTTCATAGACTTTCTTCTTGGCTGCATCAATACCTTTTTCGATTCGCTTGTTTTCCTCAATTTGTTTTAGACTGTTTTCGTGCCTCGTGATTTTCTGTTCGAGAATCTCGATATTGAGTTCTTCGTTTTTAATTAACGTGGGAATCTGATTGTATTCGGCTTGAAGTTCATTTCGTTTCTCGACATCGTTTTTCTCATTGGTAAGTGTACCGATTTCCGTGAGCACGTCTTCCATCTCCAAATCAATTTCCACGATTTCCTGATTGATTTCATCAATTCTCTTATCACATGCAGCTATTGCGGGATTCCAATCGGTGTCGATATCGTGTTGATGTTCTTTTATTTCTTTAGCTAAACCAAACATCTGATTTTCTTTTTCCTTGATTTTTTTCTCCACGTGTTCCAGATGGTCAGCACCCATTGGTTGTCCGCATGTTGGACAGGTTTTGCTTTCTCGAAGTTCAGTGATTTCGTCTTTGAGTTTCTTGCCGTCTTTTTTTAAATTAAAAATATTACCATTAAGAATCTCTACTCGATGTTGGAAATCACTCTTACTTCTTTCTTCTTCCTTAATCTTGACTTTTTTCTCGTAAACCGTTTGTTTATGGTTGTCACGTTTATCAATGAGTTCCTGAAGTCTTTCGCTGTCATAGGTTTCCCGTAACGCATCGATACTTTGTTTCAGAATTAATTTGCGTGATTTGATTTCCACGATTTCCTTCTTATGATTACTGATATCCAATCTGGCTTCATCGACATCAAGATTATAGATTTCCTCATCTATTTTATAGAGTTTCTTGGTGAGAGTTTCAATGTATTCCCGTCCTTTTTGTATTCTGTCTTGGGTATCGGGAAGTTTTTGTGTTTCTATCTCATCGATTTCGGTTTGCAACACAGCAATTTCATCTCTCAGGGTCTTGTTTTGTTCCGTGGTCGCTTCCACATTACAACTGACTCTGGGTTTCTCATTAAGACGTTTTTGATACGCTTTTAGTCCTTCAAGTTTCTTATCGAAAATATCCAAACCACTATCATATAATAACGAATCAATAAACACCGCCATGTCATTAGATAATATCCTGTTAAGCGTATCACTCGTGGTCATAACAATACGCATAAAATTATCATAAGTACCAATCACCCTCTCAACTTGTTTCTGAGTCTGTTGTCTTCTGTCGTCATCAAGTTTTTCGATATCGTTATCGTCATTCATTTCGTCATCAGGACTACTGAGAATATAATAATTCAAAGTCGTTGGTGCACCTGTAATATCCCCACTCTTGTTTTTCTTGACTTCTGTACGTCTTTTAATTCCATAATACTCACCATTGGCTTCAATTACCAGATATCCCTCGCAGAATTTTGCCCCGTTCCTATTATTCACGAAACGCATGTCACCATATTTCACACGGGTTTCGGTTTCCAGTGTTTTATTAAATAAAATGTAGGAAATAAGTTTCATGATGGTGGTTTTTCCCGCAGTGTTTTCACCAGTTATTTGAAATAAACCATCCATTTTACGCCAGTCGATATCCAGATTGCCGTAAGACATGAAATTAGTTGCACCGAATTTAATGATATTCCATTCCACACTCTGGTTTTCTGGAACATCGATTTCTTTCAGTATTTCTTCATCCAACGCCAATATATCCTGAATAATTTGTTCTTCAGTACCTATTTTATCAAGATAATCTGTGAAAATTTCCTGTTGAACCGCTTCATCACTTATGTTTTCAAGCGTGATGTCATCCGATACTCCCACGGTATCGTCCTCAACAAACTCGTTTTTATGAAGAGTCTTGATATTCTCTTTACTGAAATGAGTTTTGAGATGCTCAACTACTTTGCGTTCGTTTTCCTTAGTGCGTGTTTGTGGTAATGTGCCCCAGATAAACCTAACCGTCATGTGTTTAGTCGGATTTTCAATCTGGTCTTCAAAATCCAGTTCTTCGAAATCCGTATACGGTGTAAGTTTGATATTGTGATAACTGTAATTATTAGGTATTGAAACCTCTGTAGCTGATTTGTTTTCGATATCCCATAACAAATAACCATGAAACGCATCATCGCCTTCACTTATATCCTGTGCAATCAATGAGCTACAATATGCTTTGGTTTGGTCGTCATCGAGATACTGAAGTTTGTGTATGTCGCCAAAAAACGACAGGTCGCCCTTGAAATCCTTGATTTTATAATAACTGCCCGACTTCATTTCAAAGTCCGTGGTTGACCTACAACCGTTTATCGGGTCATGGAAAAGGTCAACTGTCACGTAATCCGCTTGCTCATTATAAGCTAAGATTTTCTTACCTTCTTTGGTTTTCCAAGGGTTATTTCGTTTCTCACCGTGATGCCAAACCGCCCACATGATATTATCATCAACATAGAAACCCGTTTTATCGTAATATTCTACGTTATCGTTACGCAGTGTCTCTACAATCGCTTTGATACTATCAACACGTTTCAGGTTCTTCTTTCTACAATCATGATTACCTCTGGTAATACGTACAGGAGCGATTTCAGCCAAATCATTTAATAGGTTGTGAGCCATGATAAGTTGTTCTCCCTGAAGGTCGAGATAGTCATGCACGAGGTCACCAACCAAGACAATTCTATCTGGTTTTCTTTTCTTGAGGTCGGCAACTAATTTTTTAAATACTTCTTGATATTCTGTGTTTCTTGTGGGTGTTTTCCGTATGTGAATATCCGCAAGGTGTGCTATGGTTTTAATCATTCAAAAATATTTTTTACAAATATATCTAAATCCCTGATTATATGCAAGGAATTTTAGTTATTGTCATTTTGTCATTCTTAATTAAAAACACATGACATTTTGACTTATTTCTTGTGCTGGCATATTTTTAGATATATACTCGGTGATTGTAAAAATAACAAAAATAATAATTATTAAATAAAAACATTTAGAACTATGACAACATTAATGAAATACTCAAAACCTCAAAACGGAATGGTTAGTCTTTTCGACAGATTTTTCGATGACGACATTTTCAATTGGAATTTCGATTTACCTGCAAACCCAGTAAGTCCAAGCCATGACATCATTGAAAACGAGAAAGAATATATCGTGGATTTCGCATTGGCTGGCTTTAATAAAGAAGACATTTCACTTAATGTGGAAGATGATGTGTTGACTATTGAGGGCGAACGTAAGGCAAACGAAGATACCAAATACAATCGTAAGAGTACTTTCTACGGTCGATTCAAAAAGTCGTTCACGCTTCCAGAAAATGTGGATTCAGAAAATATTGATGCTTCGTGGAAAGACGGAATGCTTTCAATAGCTATCCCAAAAGACGAAAAAACGAAGTTAAGTAAATCGATTGAAATCAAATAAGTATTAAGAGTCCCAAAACAAAAAGAGGTCGCTATTTGCGACCTCTTTTTTTATTGTTGTTGCTGTTGTTCGGTGTCTTCAGGTTGTGCATTGGCTTGCATTTCTGCCATAACCGCATCTTTATTTTGAGCAATTTTCTTCATGATATGCTTTATGACGGCTATAATGACTTCCATGTTTTTTTCGGTGATTTCTCTGTTATTTAGACCGCCTTGTGCCTGAAGTAATTTTGTTCGTTGTGGACGAACTGTAACAGGTACATCATATTTTCTACATATCGCAGCAGCTATAGTTAATGCCATTATTTCTTTGAGTTGAATTAATTGCTGCGGACTATGTTCCCCCTTCTCCAATTCCTGACTTATCATTTCATAAAATTCTCCACCTTCTTTGAATAAAAGGTCATATGCCCACTCATTCAAAATTACTTCTGCGGGATTGGCGTTAGCTAAATCAGGACTAACATTTATCTGATTACCTCTACTCCACGCCATTTCACCTGCCGTTGATGGGTTCTGAGTTACGGTGATTCCGTCTTGTTCCAGACTTCTTTTGGCGATTTCAAAAAGAATTTTGGCGTTTTCGTCACTGAATCCATTAGGTGTTTCTTCGTTTGTTCCAGTAAAATCCAAACTAATATTTTTTTGTGCACCGCTTGGTAAATCTCTTCCTCTGGTATTTGAATAATCGTATACTGGGCATTCAGCAAATGACATGGGTATGGTAGATTCTTCCGCTCTTCTAATTCTATCTTCTCGCCACGGAACTGGTCGAAGCTGACCAGCACGAACTTTAGCTCTATATTCTTGGTCGGCTTCCTGTTGCTCAATCTTGTATTCTATTTTATTGCCTCGTGCATCAATATACCATTTATTACCGCAATTAATTGTAATGGCATCTTTGGGGTCGATTACTATTCGACCAAACTTCTTCCTCCAATCCTTACGACTCGCAACAAATGTGGCATCGGGTTTTTGTGCCATGATAAGAAGTATGTTTTCAACACTGTATTTACGAAATTTCTGACTGAAATCCAAAATCATGTCAACATATCTTTCAGCACTTTCTTCATTCTCCAATCCCTTAATTATGTTTTCGAGATTCGTATAGAGTTCATCTCTATCAACTAAAACGGGTTTAGCAGCTTTTATCTCTTCCAGAATTCCCTTTAATTCTTCAGCAATGGCATTCGCAGTACCGAGTTCTTCATCGTTGCCAGCAGCTATTTCCTGATTAACCTTGTTCAAGGCATTCATCATTTTATTATCGAATTTATCTTTAAGCACTGAAAGAGTGCCTTTTTTCTTGTTCCAAAAGAAACCCGCTTTATGAAGTGTTGGTGCTGCTCTCAGCACTTCCATTCTGCCTTTATCTGAAACCACAATATATTTGGTTACAGGTAATCCATCACTACCCGTGGTTTCCTGATATTGTAGTTTTAGTTGTTCGAATATTCCCTTTTTTCCCATAGGATTAGATTTTTTTATAAATACTGGGATTATTCGTAAATGATTTCGGTATTATTCTTCTTGAGTTTGGTTTTGATGTAATTAACCCTATTGCTAACGGTGGAACTCGTTATATTGAATTCCTTACCGATTTCATTGTAATCGTAACCCTGCACGTATTTCATATCGAGAAACGTAAAATCTTGTGGCGTTAGTTGGTTGGAAATATAGTTGATAGAACTACAATTCTCGAACTCAATACCCTCACAACCGCTTGTGGTGAAAGTACTTAGTCCGTTCGATATCGTTACTCCATCGCCTGTTGTGCAATACGATGTGTTCGATAAAATATTGTCTGATGTAATTGAAAATGAGCACGAATTTCCGCTTGTAAGTGTAATTGTGTTGCATCTCCACTTGTCAATCATGTGATTCTTTGCGATGCTAATTACCCACGATTTAAATCTGGATTTTTCTGAATCGAAGGTACTTAATTTTGTGAAGACTTTAATCATGACTTCAGAAATATCGTCTTCAACATCTTGATATGATGAATATTTATTTCTTATATAGTCTCTAACTATTTCAGAATATTTATTATATAGTTCTTCTTGTGCTCCTATATCCCCGTTCAGAGAACCCTGAATTAGTTCCGTATCTCCTTGTTTTATCATATGGTTTCCTCAAATTATGAATAAAGTAATCGTCAACAGTCAATCCTCTCGCACCATATAATGCCTTTATTACCTCACCAAGTCCTTGATTCTTTCTGAGTTCATCAAGGTCTTCTTTTGTAGGGAGTTTGACTATTTTGACCCTTTCTTCACAGTCTATATAAATAGTGTGAAGTATATAATATAACTCCACGCTATTTTTATATGCGTCTGGGTCTAACAGTACCACGACTTCAGGTTTTACTTCTTTCAGTTTTTTAAATAATGTGGTTGAGAGCGTTTTCCCTAACATCGGAACGGCATTAACGGGAAAACTCAGCATCTCAAACGCACCTTCAACAAGATATACGGTAGAGTCCCAATTTACAAGACCCTCATTAAAAATAATTGCGTCTTTATCGGCTTTTGGATTACGATAAGGGGCATGTTTTCTTAATTTCTGGTCTGTTCCATAATATCTGGCAACAAAATAATTTACGTCACCATCTTTATCATATGACGGAATAATTATTCTTTTGGCGTAACGACCAGTGGTACAAAAACCGAGCCGATATTTTAAAATAATGTCTCGACTTAGTTTTCTTTCATTCACCAAATAATTATAGGCTTCGAAATGTTCGGGATTCGTGACATCCATTTGCGAAAAACTTATCATTTCATCAGGTAACTTGACCTCAATGAATTCCGTTTGGTCTTCATCAATATCATAATCACGAAATGACCCCGCATAGGATTTATAGACTTCGTAATCAATACGACTTCCAAATATTCTAATAAGTTTTCCCAGAGACCCACTAAATCTGGGTTCATCACATTTCCAACACCTAAACATGCGTTTAGCAGTGTTTATCTCCAAATTGAATTTACCATCTGGATGCGATAATCCCTCTCTTTCTTGACAACGAGGGCAGTTGACCTGCAACTGTTCGTTTTCATTAAGACCACGAACCTCTTCAAATATGTTTTGAAGAATCGAATGAAATTCATGTCCTCTAACCATGTAGCAAATATAAAAAAAATTGCCCTGAAAAACAAATAGTTTTACGGGGCAATTTCAGTAATTAATGTGTGTTTATTATTTTAATATTTCTTGTGGTCAACCAAGAACGGGAAAAATTTTATCATTCGATTCAAAAACCCGGGTGTGAAAATCGTAAAATTGCCACGATTCGGGATGTTCGGATGCGGTCCCATCTTGAGATAATTGCTCTGCAATTCATCAAATAATCTCACAACAGCATCTTTTACCTCATCACTTGGTACGACACCGCCTTCTTTCAGTTGTTGGTTTTCGGCTTCAAGTTCTTGATTTCTTTTGGACAAGACTTCAAGTTGTTCTTCAAGCCATTCAACGCCTTTTGGTTCTTGCTTCTCTTCTTCAACGAATTCGAGAAGGTCGTCTTTTTTAGGTGTTAATTCCACGTCTTCGAGTAATTCCTCGACCTTTTGTTTTGCTTTAAGGTCTCTTTCCTGCTCTGGAGTCAATTTCTTTGTAGCAGGTTTCCTTGTCGTTTTCCTCGCAGCAGGTTTCCTTGTTGATTTAGAACTCTTAGCGATTCCAATGACATCTTTGTCTTTTTTTGTTGTTGCCATATCAGTCTAATATTAAGTTTGTATTCAGGTGTGCAACCAAACCGAATTCGTGATTCCAAACAAAGCCATCGGCAGCTTTAGTTGAACCCACAAAACCCTTTTTGTGATGCCACTCTTCAGTGCCCGTTAGACTTGAGAGATAACGAATTGTCACACCTAAGTCTTCATTTAACGGTCTGCTTTTATTTATTTCGTATTTAACGGTTCTCTTTCTATGTATGTGTCCGAGATGCCATTCGTGGAATTTGGTTTCACTCCACATTGGTTTGGATTCAACATCTGTAGCCATAAGCATCGGCAGACTTGTTTCTTTCTCTTCACTACCGTGTGTAAGACCAAGCAGGGTATTACCGTAACGATAATATTTTCTCGGTGAAGCGTGATTGTTTATATTCACAGCGACATCGTTTTTGAACCATGCTTCAAGATATGCACCCATATAATAGCTGCGTTCGAAATCATGATTACCGGGGATGACGAGTACGTCAACAGGAACACCTGTTTCCCTTAACATATTGATTGCATCAACAAGCAAACGAACACCAACACTAAAAGTCTTCTGCCATCTCAGGTCTTCATCCTGTGGTGTGCCTTTAGTTGTGGTGTTTTCCATTGTGTCACTGTTGAAGAAATCGTTTCCAACGGGAAAAAGTATTCTCTCGAAATTAAAACCACTGGCTCTCTGAACCAATTTTTGAATGCTATCAAGGAAACGTTTACGTGCGATTTTCACATCGTAGTTCTCAAAAGTTTCCCCGCCCCATGCGAGTTTACCGATGTGCAGGTCAAAAATGCTGATTTCCAATAGATTCTTGTCCTCAACACTACCTTTTTTGGTTTCGACTTTCGGCATAAATGGATAAACGGGTGGTTCGTAGGCCTCGACCATTTCCTGAAATATCTCACCAACAATTTTTTCGTGCACCA